>SL_5KL_010_SEDDRAFT_10001497_pt1 | contig 14064 bp, 10 predicted proteins | sample SodLakKL_010_SED_FD_9118 | JGI IMG/M metagenome (IMG submission 9118)
CCTGGATGCTGCAGCGAGCCGATGGCGGCGACGTCGTGGTGCTCCGGGCCACGGGCTCAGATGGGTACAACGATTACCTCTATAGCGGACTGGGCGTGGAGGTCAACTCGGTAACGTCCATCGTGATCACCGGACCGGAAGATGCAGATAGCCAGGAGGTGCTCGACATCGTCGCCGAAGCGGAGGTGGTGTTCATTGCCGGGGGCAACCAGTGGCACTATGTAGATGAGTGGCGCGACAGCCAGTTGCTGGAGGCGCTTAACGGACTGATCCACGACAAGCAGATTACCATTGGCGGGACCAGCGCCGGAATGGCGGTTCTGGGTGAGGTGGTGTTCACCGCAGAAGAAGGCACCGTGTGGTCTTCAGAAGCCCTTTCCAACCCCTACCACTGGCGAATGAAGCTGGAAAAGGACTTCCTGGAGGTTCCCTTTATGGAACAAACGGTCACGGACAGCCATTACAACCGCATTCACGACGACGGGATGAACCGCCACGGGCGGCACGTGGGCTTTATGGCCAGGATGGTCGCCGACTGGGATATGGATGCGCGCGGGATCGCGGCCAACGAATATACCGCCATCGCGGTGGATGAAACGGGAAAGGCCCGGGTCTTTGGCGATCCTGCATACGACGATTATGCCTATTTCCTGCAGCAATATGGCGGACCGCCAGAAACCTGCGTCTCCGGCGAACCCCTGCACTGGGAACGGGACCAGGAAGCCATCCGGGGATACAAAGTGAAAGGTGATTTTGAAGGAAGCGGCTGGTTTGATATCGACGGCTGGGAAGAAGGCGAGGGCGGCGAATGGGATTTTTGGTATGTGGTGGACGGCGATCTGTTTGTGGCGGGAGAGGAGGATGATACCAGCATCCAAGGGCCTGAAAAAACGGGTCTGAACCTAAAACTTTACCCCAACCCGGCAGAGGACCTGCTCCACCTGGAGCTGAAAAATGCCTTCCCGGGAGAAACCGGGGAAGGTCTTTCGGTCGAAGTGCGTGCGTCCGACGGCCGCCTGGTGATGCACGCCAGGCCGGGTTACGTACCCGGTGAAGCCATCTCCCTGGATGTCTCTGACCTGCCTGCGGGCGCCTATGTCCTCCGCCTTACTGCGGGCAGAGAGACCATCAGCAAGTCGTGGATCAAGCGGTAAGCTTGCCCTGGTTTTCTTCTCAGCATCTGCTTACGCAGAATCATCCGCTTTTTTGTTTATGCGCGTTATCGACGCTCATTTTTTAAATGATTGATAAGCAGGCCTTAAGGTTTTTGTTTTTGTGATTTTTGGATGGTGCATTGCTGAAAAAAGGTCCGGGCACCCATATCTGGCGCTTTGCTATTGGACGAGGATCCGGGTCACCTGCCTGCTGCCGTTGGTGGAGATCTCGGCAAGATAGATGCCGGCACGCACCGGAGCCGGGATGCTGCCCGTAGGGGATGCTAGCTGGTGGGAGGCGATCTGCCGGCCGTCCACGGCATAGATGGTGATCCTGGCTGGCAGGTCGTCGACTGCGTAATGGAGCTCGCCGGAATGGTACCATACCTGGTGTGGCGGCTCTGTTGGCTCATCTGTGCCGGTAGGGATGAAGGATGAGGTGATGTGCAGCTCAAACCGGGGCCAGGCGTGCTGGTTAGCAGAAGCCACAAAGCCATAGGGGCGGTCTTCGTCCAGGTCGTGCAGCTCGCCGGTGTGTTTGTCGTAAAGATAAAACGGCACGTCGATGTTGTTGTCCAGGAGGTGCAAAGTGTACTCCCTGCCGGGCTCTGCGGAATGAAAATAAAAGCGCAGCCTCAGGTCATCGGCGTCGGAAGGCAGGGCAAGCGTAGAGAGTGGGATGCCATCCTTCACCGAATAGAATACCGGCCCCAGGCCTTCCAGGAAGTGCGAATCAAATCGTGTGTCAAACCCTTCAGATGCCTCGTGGGTCAGCCTGACCAGGCTTTGTTGCTGTGCGTCGTGTTCCGTGGCAGTGACCATCATCCGGAGACGCGCTTCGTCCGCGGGCACCTCGGCGATGCTGTCGTGGGTGCGGGCTGCCTCCGGGATCGTCAGCGCATTGGCCTCATCGAAGGCCTGGACGAAAAAGGCGTGCGCAGGTGGGATGATGCCCTCGCCTGCGGGCAGGTCGACGTAACCTCCGTTTTGCCAGATCTTGGCCGTGTGGGCAATGCCCGAAAGCTGCCATTGGTGGACATCCCAATGCAATCCGGCGGCAAAGGGGTTCCCCAGCAGGTGCCAGCCTTCCCCCGTGCCTGGCGTAATGCTTAAGGCGCCGGGGGAGAGGTCCGCTACGGTCGCGTGGCCGCGATAGCTGATCACCGGACCGGGGTCTCCGTCGTAAAGGTAGCCGCTGCCCGGCAGCAGGTCGTCCTGCAGCCAGCCATCGTCTTCGTCCCACAAGGACTGCCAGTCTCCCTGGACTTCATCCCACCGGGAAAAAAGCGTTTGATCCAGGTCGTGCGACGCCACCAGCGACGCGAAGGACTGTCCGGCGACCGGTGCGCTCAGCAGGCTTGCGGCGTCCTGTGCGCGAACGTGTGCATCCACGTGGCTTTCCATCTCGATGGGAATGCCTGGGGTGTGATGGATCAGCGATCCGGTACCTTCTGTGGTCGACCGGATCAGGATGCCTGGAATGGCATCGTTTTCGGCATAGATGTTACCTTTCACGTCGAGGGCACCGTGGGCGCCAATGGTCAACAGGGCCCCGTCTTCGATGTAAATGTTGGTGGCGGTCCTGGCTTCTTCGACGTGCAGCGAAGCCGTGCCTTCGGAGGAGAGGATGATGTGATCGCCGGTTTCGGGCACCCCATTCGTCCAGTTTTCCGGGTCGTCCCACTGTTCACCGGGACCAGTAAAGGTGGTGGCCTGTTCCACCCCGGTGATGATCAGGGACACATCCTGGCGGCCATCCTCCAGCGCTCCCTTGTGTGTGATTTGCAGGGTGTAGGTGTTGCCGGCCGCTGCATCCGGAATGAAGATTTGCTCTACGTTGTCGCGAAAATTGTCGCCGGTGGCCGCTGGCTGCGCCGGGTTTGCCGGATCCAGGATGTAGGGCTTGTGGCTCTTGCCCTCGCTGTCAATCAATCGCATGTCCAGGTCGTTCACCAGCACCAGGTCCGGGGGATTCAGCGAAGATGGCGGGATGTCGCCGGGCGGATCGATCCACGCGATGGTCGCCCGCAGGGGCTCCTCTCCGGAAGCCCAGAAGGGCAGGTGGATGGTGTCGCCCTCGTGCAAGGTGAGCTCCCGGATGAGGAACTCCTTGCCCTTGGAAGCGTCCCTGGAAATCACCCGAGCCGCTTCGTGGGCGTTCAGCACACCCCAGCCGTGGCTGTAGTCGGGACCGGCGTGTGGGCTTGCCTGGTCGGCCGTGTGGATGAGCAGGCCCTTCATGGTGGCTGAGCTCACCGCGTCGTGTCCGTAGGTTTGATTGTATTGCTGCAACAGGAGGCCAACGGTGCCGCTGACGACGGGAGCGGCCATCGAGGTGCCGCTCATTGTGGTATAATGGTTGGTCGACTGGGAGGACGTGGAATAGAGTTCGATGCCACTGGCCACCAGGTCGGGCTTGATCCGCCCGTCGTTGGTGGGGCCCCAGCTGCTGAAGTTGGGCATCTGCACGTCGGCGGGCTCACTGTAGCCGCCATCGATGTGAAAGATGGCTCCCACCGTCAGGATGTTTTTTGCCACGCTGTGGTAGGGCAGGCAGTCGAAGCCGTCGTCGCCGCCACCCACTTCACGCACCGTGGTGGAGTCCCTGACCCATTCGCCGTCAATCATCACCTCGTGGATTACCGGCTGCATCGAAGGTCCCTGGCCGCGGCTGTTGCCTGCGGCCTTCACGATCAGGTAGTGCGGCTCCAGCCGCGCTACCATGTCCCACTCCCAGGAAGACTCATCGTAGGCACCAAAGCCCCTTGCTTCCGTCTCCTCGTGATGGCCGTACCATCGCCATACCGATCCGCTCCAGTGCCACCCGGCCAAAAAGCCGTAAGAGTGGTTGGATACCCGCATCCCGTCACCGGCAGCGATGAACATCTGGGTCACGTCGTCATTCCAGTCGTGCGCATCGAGGTTGGCGGCGTAAGCCATCCCGCGCGACTGACTGGCCAGTCCGGCCGACATCATCGTGCCGCCCACGTGGGTGGCGTGGTTGCTGAGGGTGGTCGCCCCGTCGCGCTGTATCACCCGGCCGATCAGCTCCTGGTGGTTGGTCATCACCCGGCCGCCATCCCAGATGCCCAGCGTCACGCCCGAACCGGTCAGGGCAAAGGGGCCGGAAGCGGACCACAGTTTGTCGGTGGACGTCGTGATGGCCGCATTCAGGTTATGGGTCACGTGATAATGCGGCAGGCCATCGCGGAAAAACTGGAGCTCCTTGACCTGGTCGCCGATCTCGCGACGAACCGGCAGACCCAGGGAGTCCGCGCGTGCGTGCGCCTGCAGGCGGCGTTGCCGCGACAGCTCCAGGAGTTCGGATAGTTCGCCTGGATGCTGCGCCTCGTCACGCTCCGAGGCCATCCAGGTGGCCAGGGGCGATGCGTACGTTGGCGGCTCACCGGCGTCCGGTGAGTCCCCGGAAGCCGCACGGAGGTCCCCGCCTGAAGCCCAGCCAAGGACCGCAAGCGTCAAAAAGAAATAGCACCAATGCCTGATTATACCCATAACGCCTTTAAAACAATAAAGATACGAAAAAATCAAAGATTTGGTTGCGTGCCGACTCGTCGGACCTGTCCGCCGGCCACTTCCAGCCTGCTGGCGCGAAAAATCTTCATAAAACACACGTTACTAGCAAGTAAGGCATAAAAACAATCCGTATATTTGTATGGACTGTAACTTTTTGGATGCGTCGTACGTCTTACTTGTGTGTGAAGGGTGATGGGTAAGAAGATAACAATCCGGATCGCAAATTGTTGTGTGGCGATGTGCACGGAACAGCTGAAAATGAATGGGTGAAGTCGCCTGGATGATCGCCTGTCCAAAAACGACGCGGGACAGGACTAACTGAAACAAATGACAACGGCCGAGTACAACCAGTGTGTGGATCAATATGCGGATGGCGTATATCGCTTCATCCTGAAGAGTCTGCGTGACGATGCCCGGGCACAGGATGTCGTGCAGGACAGCTTCGAAAAGCTCTGGTTGCGCCACCGTGAGGTGTCCTACGAAAAAGCCCGGTCATACCTGTTCAGCACGGCCTACCACACGATGATCGACGCCCTGAGAAAGGATAAGCACCAGCAGTTGGTGGATGAAGTGCCCGAGCCACACGAAGGTTACCGNCAGGAGTATTCCGGGCTCCGGGAAATCCTCGAGGAGGGTTTGTCGCGGCTGCCTTCAACACAACGGGCGGCCATCTTGTTGCGGGACTATGAAGGATACCCGTATGAGGAGATCGGAAAGATTACCGGACTGAGCGAATCCCAGGTGAAGGTATACATCTACCGCGCCAGGCTTTTTCTGAAGAAATACATCGGCAGCATGGAAGCCGTGCTATGAGCCCGCAGGGGCGACTGCCAACGGCTGCCTGCTGTGCATCACCGGCCCGGAGACCGGGTCTGAAATAAAAACGAACACAATGACCATCCACAGGGAAAATTATCCGCTCTACTTCCTCGACTACCACGAGGGCAGGCTTTCGGAAGAAGGCAGGGAAGAGCTGATGCGTTTCCTGGAGGCTCACCCCGACCTGCGGGACGAGTTTGCCGATTTTGAGTTGGTGCGCCTGGAGCGCGACCCGCAGCTGGCCTTTCCCGGCAAGGACCGCCTGAAAAGGCAGTCCGGAGAAAAGCAACTCCCCCGGGAGGATAATGCGCAGCAACCGGCTGAAGAGGCGGGTGAACCCGCCTTCGGAGGCGAGCTGTTTTACCGGGAAGGGACGGGCGTATTGCAGGTCGATCCGGATCAGGCCGAATGGGCACTAGTCGCCCTGGCCGAAGGCGACCTGGATGCGGAGGAAGCCACCGCGGTGGAGGCGTACCTGGATGCCCACCCTGCGGCCCGGCGCGATCTTGAATTGCTTCGTGTGGCGCGCCTGGATCCGGAACCGGGCATTGCTTATCCGCGAAAGGCTGCGCTCAAACACTTCGTGCTTGGTTCCTTCGTGCGCCGCTGGAGCCAGGTGGCGGCGGCATCGGCGGCTGCCGTGCTGATGGCTTTTGTGTTGTGGCAATTTGTGCCGGACCGTTTTCCGGTGGACTATACCCAGGATACCCCTGCTGACCCTGGCCGGGAGCGGACGGAGGCCGTTGCGGAAGTTCCCGGCCTGCAGCAGCGGACCCCCCGGGCGATGACCCCCCGGTCGCCGCAGCTGCTGCACACCGGCACGCGGCCAGACATCCACCAGGGCACGACCGCCCGCAGACAGGCTTCGCTGCACGAGACTGGCGAACCTGGTCGCGACCTGGACAGGTCCGCGGACCCCGAATGGCTGCCGGCGACAGCTTCTGTGCGGCCTTTGCTGACTGCAAGAATGGACAGGATGGCGCCCCGGACTGCTGGTGATGTGCGACAAATGCAGCGTGCCGCCCCGGACAAGCGCCAGGAGTACTACTGGCTCGCTTACCGCGACCGAACCACGTGGCTGGCAGAGGATCCGGATCCAGCTCCCGCGGCTGCTGACCTTGGCCAGGTCTCTCTGGCCAGCTTTGCCCGCCAGGAGGTGGAAGAAAGGACAGGGATCGAGCTGGCACAAGCCGAAGAGGTGCTCCACACGGATGTCTCGCTGCTTGGCAGATACGCCCGCCGCGGCCTCGGAAGCATCAATAACCTGCTGGGCCAACCGGTGGTGGTGGATGGAGAAACCCAGGCCGATGGCAGGACGGTCACTTTCGCGATCGGCGACTTTTTCGAAGTGTCCAGAAAATGAGTCTGTGATGCCGCACGAGACGAATCTGCCATCACCCAGGAAATGGTTCTGGCAACTCCGCACGGGATGAATTTGCTTGTGCTGCGCTAATCCCGTTTGTGTTTCCACCGGCGATGCGACCAGAGCCAGTCGGCCGGGGCCCGCCGGATCTCCTGCTCCAAAAGGGCCATGAACCGGGCAGACAGCTCGCCCTCTTCCAGTTTCCAGGGCTCCTCGCTTACAAGCTCCACGTAAAACAGGTATTTCCCGCGTTGCTGGCGCCGGAGCGCAACGAAGAAGACCGGAAGTTTCAAGCTGCGGGCCAGTTTTTCCGGTCCGGAATATACGGGGGTGTCCTGCGATAAAAAGTGGGTCCAGTAGGCTGTAGCGGGACGAGGGGTTTGGTCGGCGATCAAGCCCAGGATGAAGGGGTCCTTTCCGCGGACAAAGCGCACCATGGCCCGGCCCAGCTTGTTCTTGGGAACCAGTTCGTGCGAATAGCGGCCGCGGATCTGCAACATCAGCTGGTCAAAAGCCTTGTTCTTCAATGGCCGGTAAGCCGGCACGACCAGGTGGGGCACCTGCAGCGACACGACCGGGGGAACCCACTCCCAGTTCCCGGTATGACCCAGCAAGCCGATCAGACTTTGGCCTTTTTCGTGCTTTTCCTGCAAAAGCTTATGTCCAGCGTCGTCGACCTTGCAGCGGGTCAGCACCTCCTTGTCACTCATTGTCTTGAGCTTCAGGGTTTCTACCCCTACGTCTGCGAGGTGCCGGTAAAACGACCGCGCGATCTGGCGGATCTCCTTCTCCTGTTTTTCCGGGAAGGCATTGCGCAGGTTTTGAAGGACGACTTTCCGGCGATACCTGACCACGTGTGTTAACAAAAAAGCCACGAAGGAGGCGATGCCGTGCAGGACCCCCAATGGAAGCCGCGCAATCAGCCCCAGGAAACCGGTTAGGATACGACTCAGCATAAGCACGGGATTATCCGGTGAATCAATATAAAAAGTGATCGTACGGGTAGCGCTTTTGGTGGATCTCCACCACCGTGTTATAAAGCAGCCGCCTGAACTGTTCGATGTTTTCTTTCTTCTTTGCTGAAATGAAGATGCAGGGCGCGTTCATTTTTCCCATCCACGTCTCCTTCATCTCTTCCAGACTGATGTTTTCGCGCGTGGCGGGTGTCAGGTCGTCTTCATCCTTTTCTACCCAGCTGTACTTATCCATCTTGTTGAAGACCACGATGGTCTGTTTTTCCTCGTTTTCGGTGATCTCGGCCAGGGTGTTCTTCACCACCTGTAGCTGTTCCTCAAAGTTGGGATGCGAGATGTCCACCACGTGCAGGAGGACATCCGACTCCCGGACTTCGTCCAGGGTCGACTTGAAGGATTCGATGAGGTGGTGGGGGAGCTTGCGGATGAAGCCCACGGTGTCGGAGAGCAGGAAGGGCAGGTTGCCGATCACGATCTTTCTGACGGTGGTGTCCAGCGTGGCAAAGAGCTTGTCTTCGGCAAACACGTCCGTTTTGCTGAGCATGTTCATGATGGTCGACTTGCCGACGTTGGTGTAGCCGACCAGGGCCACCCGGACGAGGTTACCGCGGTTGGACCGTTGCGTGGCCTTTTGTTTGTCGATTTGCTGCAGTTTCTTTTTGAGCAGCGCAATCTTGTCGCGCACGATGCGCCGGTCTGTTTCAATCTCCTTCTCCCCGGGCCCCTTCAGTCCGATACCTCCTTTTTGCCGCTCCAGGTGCGTCCACATTCCGGCCAGGCGGGGCAGCAGGTACTGATACTGTGCCAGCTCCACCTGGGTGCGTGCGTGTGCGGTGCGAGCGCGCATCGCAAAGATGTCCAGGATCAGGTTGCTCCGGTCGATCACCCTGGTTTTGAATGCCCGGTCCAGGTTCCGCTGTTGCGATGCCGAGAGTTCGTCGTCAAACACCACCAGGTCTGCCTTGTTTTCTTTGACGTATTCCCTGACCTCCTCCATCTTTCCCTTGCCGATGTAGGTGGCCGGGTCCGGCTTGTCGATCTTTTGCGTAAACTTTTTGAGGACAACGCCACCAGCGGTGTCCACCAGGAAGGCCAGCTCGTCCAGGTATTCTGCTACCGTCTCTTCTGTCTCTTCACGGGTGATCGCACCCACGAGCACTGCCCGTTCCTTCTCTTTCTTGATTTCTATGTGTTTAGGCATGCAATCCTTTTGGTTCTTGTTTTGCTTTTCGGCGCGTAGGGTGTCCCCGTGCCCGGCGCCCATCTCTTCAGTGCCCGGTGCCCGGTTTTTGTGTCAGTCAGGCCGTTGCGGTCTCAATCACGTGTTTTGCCGGGCAGGGGCAAATCCAATGATCTCCCGGACCTCCCGGATGGTTTGCCTGGCGCTTTCCCGGGCTTTTTCTGCCCCGAGGCGGGCTACCTTCCGCAGGTAGTCGTCGTCCGCATCCAGGGCCAGGATGCGTTCACGCAAGGGTGCCGTGAATGTGATCATATCCTCTGCCAGCTGCTTTTTCATGTCGCCATAGCGAATGGTGGCCTGTTTGTAGGCGTCGAGGAAGTGCGTTACCGTGTCCTGGTCGCTCACGATGCCCATCAGGTTAAACAGGTTTTGTACGGGCTGAGACATCGGTTCGCCGGACTCTGCCGGTCCGGAGTCCGTCGTGGCCCGCATCACCTTCTTGCGGATGACCTTGGGGTCGTCAGCCAGGAAGATGGCGTTGCCTTCTGCCTCCGACTTACCCATCTTGGTGCTGCCGTCCAGACCGGGCACCTTCACCAGCTCTTCATCGAAGTTGTAGGCATACGGTGGCGGAAAGCACTCCGTCTTGTACATCCGGTTAAAGCGGTTGGCAAACGTACGAGCCATCTCCAGGTGTTGTTCCTGGTCCTTGCCCACAGGCACCTTGGTGGCCTTGTGGATGATGATGTCGGCCGCCATCAGGACGGGGTAGGTCAGCAGTCCCGCGTTGACATTGTCGGGCTGCTTGCGCACCTTGTCCTTGAAAGAAGTACATCGCTCCAGCTCGCCTTTGTAGGCATTCATGCTGAGCAGGAGATAGAGCTCCGCCACTTCAGGCACGTCGCTCTGGATATATAGGGTGGCCACTTCCGGGTCAATCCCGGCAGCCAGGTATTCGATGAGCACCTGCCGCACATTCCGTTGCATATCGTCGGGGGTGGGGTGGGTGGTCAGCGAATGATAATCCGCAATGAAGAAATAACACCGGTGCTGGTGCTGCATCTTCACAAAGTTCTTGATGGCACCGAAATAATTTCCAAGATGCAGGTGCCCTGTAGACCGTATTCCGCTTACAACTGTTTCCATGCTACAAAAGTAGCATTAAATTGTTAAATGAACGGCCACAGCAACACGCTAAAAGCAGGTGAAGCCACCGGGGCCGTGCTCGCCACAACCCCGGTGGCTTCCTGGCAAAACCCGCCCGGCAGGTCCTCACTTCCTTTCCCTGGTCTGGAAATAGATCAGCGGACCCGCGATGGGGGCCAATAGCAGCAGCAAGATCAATATCCTGCGCTGCTGGTTTTGCAGGATGTCCCTGATGGCCATGATCAGCAGCGTGACCGCCAGCAGGATTAACAGGATGCCAAAGAAATAATACACGTGTGTTGGATTCATTTTTCTTTTGGTTGTTGTGAATAATCGGTGGATAGCCCTGGGGCAATCCAGCTGTTTATAAGCATCTCAAGATTGAGGTCTCTTCTTGATGACTTGCAGCACGGAGTCCCTGGCAGAAACCCCAGCCACAAACCCTGTCCCGGCATCAGGCATAACGGGCCTGTCCGCCGCCAAACCGGATATTGAACCGGTTAAAGCGCCACGAGGGCGCAGGCCAGCGCAATGCTGCTCAGGCACCACTTCCAAAGGATTCCGCACATAAAGGCGCATTCGGGATCATCGAGACAGGCCCCGATGGCAGCGCCCATGCATTCAGAAAAAGTAATCCCGCCGTCATCGTCACCGCCAGATTTAATCTCAAAAATAGTGTAATTTATTATTTCTTCGGTATTTTTTTGCACTTCGGCATAAAACCAGGCAACTCCCTCGTAGTAGACGGTAACCTCATAGGTGTCCCCCAGGTCCCGTTTGTCGTGTTCGTAATAGGTGATGAGCTTGTTGTCCTCATCGGTGGCCAGGATCAGTGACAATTCGCTCCCGCTTTTGTCTTCATCTGCGTAGGTCAGCACAATGCCCTTTCCGTCCAGGTTGTTGTATTCCACCACATCCAACGCATCATAGTCCTCGCCTAAATGAAAGTGGGTTTTTCCGAACTGGTTGCTCTTTTTTAGAAACTGTTCGGCCACGGCCACCTCTTGTTTGTTTGCTGTCCTGATCAGGTCGATGTCGTATGTCACTGCCTCTTCCGCCTGTTCTGCTTCCGGCACCAGCGCTTTGTCCACATCGTCCTGGCAGGAGGCCAGGACCAACAGGAGCCCCAAAGCGATTGTGCCCAGTTTGATCAACTTTTTCATGATGATTCGGTTTTTTAAGTGTTGAACGATATTTGTGAGTCGCTCTCACAAATGCTACTCTGCTGTTTGATGCCGTTTTTCGCTTTCACATCCCCGGCTTTGGGCGGGCAACCCGACATGAACCCACTTGCGATCTTGTGTGTGACACACCAAAGACCAATGCGTGACCAAGGTGTGTTAACAAGAACAAAAATACGACAAAAAACAACAAAAACACAACAAGGGCACACAAAATATCTCCAAATGTGTTTTGTTGCGCCTGGGCGGCAACAGGGGTCAGTGACAAAAAAGCCCGCCTGATTGGGGCGGGCTTGTGTGCATAGGCTTTTGTAAGTTTCGCGTCCGGGCTGGCAGTCGCCGGCTGTGCATTTACCGGGCTTCTTGCTTCAGCGTGTCGGCCTGGTAATTCCTGGTTGAGAGAAATACTTTTTGCAGGTCAAACGGCAGGGGCTCTTCTTCTTCGGGTTTGATGTAGTCCGTGATGTCAAAGTGGTAGGTGGCGAGGCTGGCCTGCGATTTGACGATTTCCTGCTTGACTTCCAGTGGCAGGACTTCAGTAGTTTCTTCTGCGGGGACCGGCTGGACGAGTTCTTTTCCTTCGGAGGTGGTGAAGATCAGGGCGGCTGGGATGGCTGCATGAGCTACTCCCATGCTGATGATCAATGCTGCGGTGATGAGGATGCGTGCGTTCATGACTGTAAGGTTTTTTATGGTTTATTTTCTTTTGGTCTCTTTTGTTGGTTCGCTTATTTTATAACCATTACTGTGCCAAAACACATAAAAAACACAAAAACAGGCTGTTACAACCAGTTGCGCCCCGCACGGGAACACCCAAAAGTGTTCGTTGGCGAACACACGTATGCGCTACCGGACGTTTTTTAAACAACTGTTTGTGGGTTGTTTGCTGGATTCTTTTTCCTACCTTTGAAAGTGTAGAACATTTTCCACAAAGACCAAGCGCATGCCCACCATTTTGATCATTGATGACGATACGTATATTTGTAAACAGCTGGAAAGCCTGCTGAAGAAGCGCGGACACCACGTGCGCCTGGCCTATACGGCAAACAATGGCATCAAGGAGGTCAAGCGCGGTGGGGTGGACTTCGTGCTGTGCGATTACAGGCTCCCGGATGCCGATGGGATGGAGATCTTCCGGCGCATCAAAAAAAGGGAGCCTCATGTTCCTGTGGTCATCATGACAGCCTATGCGGATGTGCGTACGGCCGTCAGGATGATCCGGGCAGGTGCATTTGATTACATTACCAAGCCATTCCTTCCCGAGGAGATCATGAAAGTCATTAACAAGGGCCTCGTGGCTGGACTGGAAGATATGCAGAGCTTTGAGCACCGCTTTATCGTGGGCGAGGATCCGGCCATGCTAAACGTGATGCAGCATGTCGACATGGTGGCTCCGACCGACCTGAGTGTGCTCATTGAGGGTGAGACCGGTTCGGGCAAGGAATTCATCGCCCGCTCCATCCATTATCGCAGCCAGCGGAGGGAAAAACCCTTTATTGCCCTTGATTGCGGGGCACTGCCCGGGGAGCTTGCCAACAGCGAGCTCTTTGGCCACGTGAAGGGGGCGTTCACCGGTGCCATCCAGGATAAGGCCGGATGCTTCGAGGAAGCCGAAGGGGGTACGCTTTTCCTGGATGAGATCGGCAACCTGTCGCACGAGAACCAGGTCCGGCTGCTACGCACCATCCAGGAGAAATCTATCAGCCGCCTGGGCGACAACAATGTCCGGGAAGTGGACGTGCGCATCATCTCCGCCACCAATGAGGACCTGATGCAAGACGTGCAGGAGGGAACCTTCCGCGAAGATCTTTACCATCGCATCAATGGCTTTAAGATTCTGCTGCCCCCCTTGCGCCGGCGAAAAGAAGACATTTTTGCCTTTGCTGACCGGTTTCGTGAACAGGCCAATCAGGACTTCGGAAAGCAAGTGAAGGGGTTCACTGCGGAGGTGCAGGACATTTTTCGCCGGTATTCCTGGCCCGGGAATATCCGGGAGCTGGAAAACGTGGTGCATCGGTGTGTGTTGCTTGAGCAGGGAGAATATGTACACGTGGACACCCTTCCTGAGGAGATCCTGCAACATGCCGACGAGTCCGGACTTGAACAAACCCTCAGGAGCAAGCTGAAGCAGCCGGTGTCATTAAAACAGGCCGCAATGATCGCTGAAAGGGAAGCCATCATCACGGCCCTGAATGAATCCGGCTACAACAAGTCGAAAGCTGCCCACTTGTTGAAGGTCGACCGGAAGACCCTATACAATAAAATGCGCGAATACAGCATCAAGGCAGATTAATACCGCAAGGTGGCCGTGGCCACCGTGTCTTTTTCCGGCATCTCCTCCTTATCAAGAAGATACACCCGTCCGCCCTGCATAAAGGTGGCTTTTGCCGCCCTGTCGAGCAGGCATTGGTTTGCCTTTGTCTTTTCCTCCTGGAGCTGCACGCCGTGACTTTCCGGGTCTACCAACCCATATGCCCGCTGGTCCTTTTCCACGAATAGCGTATCCACGCGGCCTTCGTCCGCGGCAAACACGATGTCGGCCAGGATGGAGGTGGTCCGGCCCTTGCTCGCCAGGAAATCGTATTGCTTGAGGGTGTCGCGGCGGTGCTTCATGAAATAATCTTCCAGAAGCGGCCATGCCTGTTGGTGCAGATCCTGCATATGCATCTCATCGGGGTTTCCGGAAATGTGTTTCTTAAAGAGGCGGTTGTAG
>SL_5KL_010_SEDDRAFT_10001498_pt1 | contig 14051 bp, 14 predicted proteins | sample SodLakKL_010_SED_FD_9118 | JGI IMG/M metagenome (IMG submission 9118)
ATTGCTTTTTACAAGTGCTTTTACTTCAGGCCATCTGCTTCGTTGCGAAAGCCTTGAAATAGAATACTATGTCGGCGGCTTTCGACGCCTCGCATCTGACCTGAATTAAAAGCATGAATAATGCAGGTTAGGTAATCTGATAACAACTTTTTTATATTTTTGCTCTCTGATTCTGAAAAGCGAAAATCGCTTTTCGTATCCAAACCAAGAAAACTGAACTATAATGGCCAAGCAGAAAGAAACAGACCATACAGCCATAAACCTTGTAGGTACCGGTACAACAATAAAAGGTGAGATTGACTCTAAGGGAGATATCCGCGTTGATGGCAAAATCATCGGGGAGGTTCGGTCAAAAGGAAAAATTGTAGTGGGAGATACCGGCGAGATAGAAGGAGACATTTATTGCGTTAATGCTGATTTTTCCGGAAAAATTGACGGAAAGGCCGATGTCTCGGAATTACTGTCACTCAAAGCTTCATCCGTTTTTACAGGCGACATTATTACCAATAAATTATCTATTGAACCCGGTGCCCGTTTTACAGGTACCTGCACGATGGATAAAGAAGGGTTGCCGGCAGGTGCCCAGGATAGCAAAGGAAGAAATAAATAGTTTTCGGTTAAAATTTCCAGATGGACCTTAACCTGAAAGGATTTGGCAAACAGCTGACTATCTTTTCAATCGTGCTGTTTGCACTGTATGGCGCACTTGTCATTGTGCTGCCCTCCCGTTTTGTGTCTGATCTCTATTGGGCTTTTGTGCCGTTCTTTTATGTTGTTATCCTGGTTTCACGGATCGCAATGGCAGAGAAAGGCAAAAGAAAAAAGTCATTTGACATCACCTTTATCAGCACCACGGTTATCCGTTTCATATTATATGTCAGCATATTATTATTCTATTCGTTCAGAAGGCCTGATGATGCAGTACCTTTCATAATTACTTTTTTCGTGTTTTACTTTGCATTTACCCTCTTTGAAGTCTCATACATGTACCGTGACCTCAAGACGCGCAATAACTGAACCATATTTTGCGTACCTTAGTAAAGAATTATCAAGGTGATGAGCGAACTTTTTGCCTGGTTTTACTAAACCAGCACACTTTATGCAAGCTTTAAGAGATATTTCAGGGCGGGCTGGTACCTTGCTGACCGCCATGGTGTTTGTTCTGCTGCTGACGGCTTTTCCGGCCACAGCCGCTGATGCTGGTTATAAAGCAAAGCCTGAGCCATCGTCCGGAGATTTCGATGCGCGTAAAGTAATTGTTGATCACGTCCTGGACAGCTACTACTGGCATCTTTTTGATATTGCAGACAGGTCGTACTCCATTCATCTTCCGGTAATTCTGATTTACGAAGGCAGGTTCTATGTTTTTCTGAGCTCGCGCTTTGATCACGGCAAAGCCGACTACAAGGGCTTTGCCGTGGCAAAAGAAGGATCGCGCAAGGGAAGGGCAATAAGGGTGCTTGCTGACGGCCGGACCCCTGACCCGGACGCCGCCACCATATATGATTTCTCCATTACACGTAACGTACTCTCTATATTTATCGCATCAGGCCTCCTGTGCCTTTTGTTTATAAAGGTAGGGAAGAGCTATCGCGATGCGGATATATATGCCACACCCAAAGGGTTACCCCTGTTTTTTGAGCCCCTGATCACCTTTGTGAGAGACCAGATAGCCATCCTGGCAATCGGGCCCGAAAAATACCACCGCTTCATGCCCTACCTTCTCACAGCGTTTTTCTTTATCTTTTTCAATAACCTGCTGGGCCTTTTGCCCATTTTTCCGGGAGGGTCGAATGTTACCGGAAACATCAGCGTAACATTTGTTCTGGCCATGTTTACCTTTTTTACCGCCCACTGGTATGCAAACAAAACCTATTGGAAGCACATGTTCAACATGCCGGGAGTTCCGCTTTTCCTGAAGTTTCCCATACCCATTTTGCCTGTCATTGAGATTGCGGGTGCCTTTATCAAACCCTTTACATTGATGATCAGGCTTTTTGCCAATATGACAGCTGGCCATATGGTGATACTGAGCCTCACATCATTAATATTTGTGCTGGGATCCGTAAGCGTGTTCCTGGGCTATTCCATATCCCCCATAACAGTATTGTTTCTGGTGTTTATCAATTTCCTCAAAATACTTGTTTCTTTTTTACAAGCGTATATTTTTACTCTGTTTAGTGCGTTCTTCTTTGGGATGGCAGTTCCCAAAGACAGCCACTAGCGAAAACCTTTAAACGTGAAGATATGAATTTGATTTTTGTGTTACTTGACAGTGCGAACGTGACGGGCGAATGGATGAAGCTTGGTGCAGCTTTGACAGGCGTGATTGCCGTATTTGGTGCAGCTTATGGCATTGCTTCCATCGCCAGGAGTGCCATTGACAACATTGCCAGGCAGCCCGAAGCCGGTAACGACCTCCGCTCATCTATGGTGGTGGCGGCAGCACTTATCGAGGGTATTACTTTTTTTGCCCTGGTGATCGTGTTGCTTACACTGTTCGTATAATATTTAACCCATTCCGCATCAGCTTGTTATGGTGCGGAACGGAAAGGAGGGGATCTATCCTTCCGGCTCTTTGCCCGGGGCTGTATATGTAGTAATACAGAACAGTCCTTCTATAAGGATAATATTTTTGTTTAACCAATCATTGAAGCCATTATGGAGCTCTTAATGCCCGGATTAGGCCTTGTATTCTGGATGACTGTTGCATTTGGCGTAGTACTGTATATTTTGAAGAAATACGCCTGGAAACCCATACTGAATGTGCTCGATGCCCGCGAAAAACATCTGGCTAAGTCGTTCAGCGACGCCAAACGTATCGAGCACGAGGTAACCCAGCTGGCTGCCATGAAAAGTGAAAAAATTGCAGAAGCTGAAAAGATATACGAAGAGATCACAGTGAAGGCGGAGAGAGATGCCGAAAAGATCATTGCAGATGCCAGAGAAAAAGCAGAACAGGAAGCCCATGAGATATCGGAAAAAACCGACAAAATGATGCAGCAGTTTAAAGAAGAAGCGTTCCGGAAGGTGAAGGGCCAGATCTCAGACCTGTCGATTGAGATTGCGGAAAAGGTGCTGCTGGAAGAACTCAGCGACCGCGACAGGAACTCACGTTATGTGAGCAGCCTTCTCGAAAAGATCGCGGTAAACTGATTCAGCAAGGATAGCAATTATGCCCCACGAAACCTATATCATCCATAAACGTTATGCCAAAGCATTATTGCTGCTTGCTGAAGAAAACAACATTCTTGAGAGATCCTATGAAGACCTCAGGAGGGTCTACTCTGTTTTTAATCAGAACAAAGAGCTGGGCAGGCTGATGAAAAGCCCCGTGATCCGCCTTAACCGGAAACAAAATATCATCAGCCGTCTGTTCGGAACATCGGTTCATCCCCTTATACTGGGATATATGAAGATCATTATAAGGAAGCAGCGAGGGTATATGCTGGAAGGCATTGCCCTGGAGTATCTCACTGTTTACAAACAATACCTGGGCATCGAATGTATAAAAGTCATCACGGCCGTTCCGATGGACAGCCGACTGCGTATGCAGGCAATGGCTATGGCAAGGCGGCTTACCGATAAAGAGATTGAATTCGAGGAAACGGTTGACGAGAGCATCCTGGGTGGCGTTATACTAAGGATTGGAGAGAAACAATATAACTCCAGCGTAAAGCTCAGGTTGTCAATGATGAAAAAACACCTGAACAAGTAGCATATGACAGACCTCAAACCTTCAGAGATTACTGCTATTTTAAGGCAGGAGATGGCCGGCTTTAAGGCCGGTGCCGAATTTGAAGAAACCGGCACCGTCTTACAGGTAGGTGATGGCATTGCACGTATTTACGGCCTCAGCAATGCGTGGTCGGGCGAGATGATTCAATGCAACGAAAACGGTATGACCGGTGTTGTGCTGAACCTCGAGGAAGACAATGCAGGTGTTGTGCTTTTAGGCGACAGCCGGGGCCTGAGAGAGGGTGATATTGTCAAGCGAACCGGTCAGATTGTATCCGTTGGGGTAGGCGAGGGGCTTCTGGGCCGGGTAATAAACACGCTTGGCGAGCCCCTGGATGAGAAAGGGGCAATAGAGGGGCCTTTGTTTGACATGCCCCTGGAGCGTAAGGCCCCAGGAGTGATCTACCGCCAGCCTGTAAATGAACCCTTGCAAACGGGCATTAAAGCCATCGATGCGATGATCCCTATCGGAAAAGGGCAAAGGGAGCTGATCATCGGTGACCGGCAAACCGGGAAAACAGGCATTGCCATTGATACCATCATCAATCAGCGTGAGCATTACGAACGCGGTGAGCCTGTCGTCTGCATTTACGTTGCTATCGGCCAGAAAGGATCCACTGTTGCCGGAGTGGTTGAAACTCTAGAGAAACATGGCGCCATGGCTTATACGGTAGTGGTGGCGGCTACGGCCAGTGATCCGGCTTCCATGCAGTTCTTCGCGCCGTTCACGGGGGCAGCTATCGGAGAGTTTTTCCGGGATACGGGACAACACGCGCTGGTCTTCTTTGACGACCTGTCCAAGCAGGCTGTGGCCTACCGCGAGGTGTCACTGTTGCTTCGCCGCCCTCCCGGAAGAGAAGCTTTCCCCGGGGATGTGTTTTACCTGCACTCGCGACTCCTCGAAAGAGCTGCAAAGATCATCGCCTCCGACGATATTGCAAGACAAATGAACGACATTCCCGAGTCGATCAAAGAGATAGTAAAAGGAGGAGGTTCACTGACTGCCATTCCAATGATTGAAACAATGGCAGGCGACTTTTCGGCCTATATCCCCACCAACGTGATCGCCATTACGGATGGGCAGATATTCCTCGAGTCTGAGCTGTTTCATTCCGGGCTGCGGCCCGCCATTAATGTGGGCGTATCTGTAAGCCGTGTTGGCGGAAATGCCCAGATGCAAACCATGAAAAAGGTTGCCGGCACCCTGAAAATAGACCAGGCACAATATCGCGAACTCGAAGCTTTTGCACGCTTTGGGCCGGACCTCGACCCGGATACACGGTATGTACTCGACAAAGGGGTCAGGAACATGGAAATACTGAAACAGGCACAATGCAACCCGGTTCCCGTCGAAGAGCAGATCGTGATACTCTATTGCGGCACCCGGGGACTGCTTATGGATATCCCCGTAAGTAAAATAAGAACTTTCGAAAGAGAGATCATCAGCCTGCTGCGGGGCAGGAATCCGGAAATTCTTCAGCAACTGAAGGAAGATATCATCAACGATGAGATCACGAATACAATTGAAGCAGCAGCCCGGGAGGTTAAAGATTCACTGGTAACCAAAACGACCGTATAGGCCGCCGGGTTGCAAACTCCACAGTCTGATATGCCAACCCTGAAAGAAGTACGAAAACGCATCGCATCCGTCAAATCGACACGGAAGGTGACCAGCGCAATGAAAATGATCGCTGCCTCCCGCCTCAGGGTTGTCCAGAATTATATTCTCCATCTGCGTCATTACGAAACATCCCTGAAAGGCATCCTTGACGACATGATGGAGACCATGCCGGATACTGCCAGAAATATTTTCCTGGCAAAACGGGATAACCGGGATGTACTTGTTGTGGCGGTCGGGTCAAACAGGGGGATGTGCGGCGCATATAACTCAATGGTGATCAAATATGCCCTTGACCAGGCAGATAAACTGAAAGAAGAAGGGTATCGGGTAAAAATAATGGCAATAGGAAAAAAGGTGAGCAACTTTTTTGCCAAAAGAGAATACGAAGTTGTGGCCTCTGATTACGAGTGTATTGATAAGATCAGCCCTGAAAAGATCTTTGACTTTTCAGAAACAATGCGCAACATATATCTGAAGCACCATCTGTCCGGTGTGGTGATGGTTTATCACCGATTCAAAAACGCTGCTGTCCAGGATCTGCATGCCGAGCGTGTGCTTCCGCTGGTCAAGGAACAGCTTTCTGATGCATCCCCTGATCCGGATAAAATGCCGGGCCCCGAAGAAAAGCTGATTTTAGAGCCTTCGCCGGCGGAAGTGCTGGAATATATGGCTGCCAGGTATGTTCAGTTTCACTTTTTTCGGATATTGCTCGATGCGGCAGCCTCTGAACACGGAAGCCGCATGACAGCCATGCATAAGGCTACCGACAATGCAGATGAGCTTATGGATAGTCTGTCCCTCGCCTATAACAAAGCCCGGCAGGCCAATATTACCAAGGAACTCATGGATATCATGGGGGGCGCCGGCGGAAGATCACATTAATCCCTTCCGGTTATTGCTCATGGCTTCATCTGTGCAGCACCAGTGCAGCACCTGAAACCTCAAACGGCAAACCTGCCGGTCTCCAGTGCACAGCGCCAAATGCCCTTCGCCCGATAATCATTTCACAATGTGTCAAAACACTTGTTCACGAAGAACCGGGATCATCTGTATGAGCGAATCACCTTTTGTTTTTTCTCCGGATGATCTCTGCAAAAATGCTCACAGCGATCTCTGCCGGAGTTTCGCTGTTTATGGGAACACCCATGGGTGCGTCTACTCTCTCGAGTGCCGAAAGATCAGCACCTTTTTCACGCAGATTAGAGAACAGGGTCCTTACCTTGTTCCTGCTTCCTATCATACCAAGGTACCTGAGCGGAAGAGGAAGCATCTGTTCGAGTACCCGTTCGTCAGAAGCATGTGCAACGGTCATAATGCATACGAAAGAGGATTCCGGCGACCTGATAAGGGTGGCAGCATTTTCGTATTGTATTACGCCTTTGGCATTCGCCCATGTATTTTCTTCCAGGGTGCTCAGCCCTTCGCGGTTGTCATAGACCTCTACCCGGAACCCAAGCATGCGCCCTAATTGTGATACGGGTATGCTGACATGCCCCCCTCCAAAAATATACAACACGGGACTGGGAGTGAGCACCTCTTCATAGATCACATCCCCTTCAGGCCTGCCGGCTGCACTAGGTTCTGAGCTGTCGTTGCCAGAAAAATGAAGACCCCCGGCGGTAACATAAAGATGCCCGCCCTTGCCACTTTCCAGCGATTGCCTGATGCTTCGGACTGTGCTGCTCTCATCCGGGGAAATTGTAACCAGGACATGCCGTTGCTCCCCCGCACATATCAGTCCGGATGCCTCTTCACCCGCATCGGCTGAATGGACCATCCGTTTGGTAAATGCTCCCGGTGAAGGATCCTGTAACTGTTCAACAGATAATTTCTCCATGGTAAACTCCATAGGCCCTCCGCCTATGGAACCCGTCTTTTCACCTGTGCTGTCGACAGCCATTTTAAACCCCCTTTTGCCCGGACTGCTCCCTTTTACTTCTGTTACAACAAGCAAAATCACAGGATTGCCCTGTTCCAGTCTTTGTTCAATAAAAATCCAGATATTTTCCATTGTACTCTTTGAATTTATGATCTGCTCCAACCTTGCAATAATAAAGGCTACACCATATCTCATGGGTTACTGCGCCGCGTGGCACGTTCCTTGTTCGTGCTGTAAAAGTATGTATTTTCGTAAGGATATATCTATTGTTTTTAAGGATTTCTTTTCATCAGGCAGATGCGCAGGATGCTCCGCGGCTTGATATCAATTTTTTATGTCATGCCTGCATGAGGGGGGGCTGAGATGGTATTCCGGCGAGCTGTTTGCGCAAAAACAGCTATCTTTACGCAAACCAAAAAAATAAGGGCACATGGATCTCACCAACACCATTATTCAGTTATCAAAACAATACCGGGATTATACTGCTGCCAACCTATCTGAACTGGTTCGCTGCAAGTCGCTGAGCCTTCAGGAGGAACAGGTTCAGCATCAGCTTATCCGGCAGATGCAAAAGGCCGGCTTTGATGAAGTACGTATGGACCGGCTTGGAAATGTGATTGGAAGGATAGGCAACGGCAGCCGGATACTGGCATACGATGCGCATATGGACACAGTCGACCTGGGTAATCCCGAAGATTGGGATTTTGATCCGCTTAGCGGAGACATTAAGGATGGTTTTGTTCTTGGCCGCGGCAGTGTTGATCAAAAAGGAGGGGCGGCGGCATTTGTGACAGCCGGGCGTATCCTCAGGGAACTGGCTTTTGACCGCGATCTGACCCTTTATTTCATCGGAAGTGTTATTGAAGAAGATTGCGACGGGTTGTGCTGGAAATACCTTGTGGAAGAAGAAGGGATCCGCCCCGATGCCGTTGTGGTAACCGAGCCTACAAATCTCAATATTTACCGCGGTCAGCGCGGCCGTATGGAGATGCAGGTCAGCTTTTACGGTCTCTCATGTCACGGATCAGCTCCTGAAAGAGGTCAAAATGCCATTTATATGGCGTCGCGAGCCGCCCTGGAGATTGAAAAGCTTAACGAAAGACTGCATGAAGACAGCTTCCTGGGTAAGGGATCGGTAACAATTTCTGAAATTATATCGAAAAGCCCTTCTCTTTGCGCTGTGGCTGATTATGCGAGAATTCATCTTGACAGGCGTCTGACATGGGGGGAGACCAAAGAAAGTGCCTTAGCCGAAGTGGGAGAACTTATTAAAGATATGAAAGCCAGTGTGGATGTGCTGGAATACAGGGAGAAGTCATTTACCGGGTTAACATACGGTATGGAAAAATACTATCCAACCTGGAATATTCCCGAGGATCACGAAGCGATTCAACTGTCGGCGGATGTTTTCAGGAGGCTTTTCGATAAAAACCCGGTCATAGATAAATGGACCTTTTCTACAAACGGCGTCACTATAAATGGAATTTACGGCATTCCGGTGATTGGCTTTGGCCCCGGCAACGAAGTTCTGGCGCATGCCCCCAACGAAAAAACCCCCGTTGACCACCTGGAGAAAGCATCGGCTTTTTATGCGGCCCTTGCCTATGCATTTTAAGCACAAACAGTACCTTTAAAAATTTAATACTCGCAAAAATGGGAAAAGACGTATTGAAAGATATTGAAAAGCTTTTGGACAAAAAAAACGGGATGCATGGAAAAGATTTTCTTCTTACCTGGGAAAAGACGGAAGAGGATCTCCGGATCCTTCTGCATGTAGCTTCTTTGCTAAAGGATATGCGTGACCAGAACATTTCTCCCAGGGTTTTTGATTCCGGGCTGGCTGTTTCCAATTTCCGCGATAAATCCACACGGACACGTTTTTCCTTTGCTTCGGCAAGCAACCTGCTGGGCCTTGCTGTTCAGGACCTTGACGAGGAGAAATCCCAGATATCCCACGGTGAGACCGTGCGCGAGACCGCTGCTATGATATCTTTTTTAAGCGACTTTATTGGTATTCGTGACGACATGTACCTGGGAGAAGGCAATAAATATATGCGGGAGGTAGCAGCTTCACTGGATGAGAGCTTTGCCGAGGGCATTCTGCCTGTAAGGCCCGGGGTGATCAACCTGCAGTGCGACATGGATCATCCCACACAGTCGTTGGCGGACCTGCTGCATCTGCAAAATATCTATGGTTCCCTGGAGGCACTTCGAGGCAAGAAAATTGTTATGAGCTGGGCCTATTCGCCAAGTTACGGAAAACCCCTTTCTGTCCCGCAGGGCATCATCGCATTGATGTCGCGTTTTGGTATGGATGTGCACCTGGCACATCCGGAGGGGTACGACCTGATCCCTGAGATTGTTACAAAGGCTGAGGATTTTTCCAGGCAAAGCGGGGGCTCCTTCCGGATAAGCCACTCGATGGAAGAGGCCATGAAGGATGCCGACATCGTATACCCAAAAAGCTGGGCTCCTTACCAGATCATGGAGCAACGCACCGAACTGCTAAAAACCGCCGACAAGAAAGGCCTGGACGAACTGGAACAAGAGTGCCTTGAGACGAACGCCGGCTATCTGGACTGGGAATACGGCCACGCCCACAAAATGAGTACACGGAACCAGGATGCCCTTTACATGCATTGCCTGCCGGCAGATATCTCCGGGGTTTCCTGCCCGAAGGGCGAGGTAAATGCAGAGGTATTTGAGACCTCACGCCTTCAAACTTACNGGGAGGCAGGTTATAAACCNTATATCATAGCAGCCATGATGTTTTGTTACCGGTTTGCGGACCCCGCGGCTGTGTTGAANAAACTGGCTGAAAGAAAGCGTAGCAGGACAGAGTATGAATAAGCTTTTTACCAAAAGAAAAAGAAAACTTGCGGCCATGCTGTTGCTGGCATTCGCTGCAGGGACCGTCATGGCAGGTTTTGGTAACGGCATCAGCACAGATATGCTGCGTAAGGCCGGGGAGCTGCTGGGGTTCACGTTCTCAGAGTCCCAGTATGAGATAATGATGCCCCCGGTAAGGGTGCATATGCAGAGTGCTGAGGCGTTGCGTGCTTTTGAGCTGGACAACAATGTGCCGCCTGCCCTGACTTACAGTCCCCTCGTTGGCACGTATTATATTCCCGAAGAAGAGGGCCCCGTCGAATGGGATATCCCTCAGGATGTCATCTTTCCGGAAAACATCAAAGAGCTCGCTTTTTACAGTATTCCGGAGCTGGCATCATTGCTCCGGGGAGGGCAGATCACCTCGGTGGAGCTCACCGGNTTTTTTCTTGATCGCCTGGATGCCTATGGAGACACCCTGGAGTGTGTGATCACTCTTACCCGCGAGCGNGCAATGGAAAGAGCCCGCAAGGCTGATGCCGAGNTNGCTGAGGGCAGGTATCGGGGCATATTGCATGGNATCCCCTATGGAGTTAAAGACCTGATCGCGGTGGAGGGATATCTTACCACGTGGGGGGCCATGCCTTACCGAGATCAGCATATCGACCATACCGCCGGCGTGGTGCGTAAGCTGGACGAGGCCGGTGCCGTGCTTGTTGCGAAACTCAGCCTCGGTGCTCTCGCCATGGGGGATGTATGGTACGGGGGAATGACCAGGAACCCATGGAACCTGGAGCAGGGGTCAAGCGGTTCGTCGGCGGGCTCGGCTGCAGCAGTGGCTGCAGGCCTGGTGCCCTTTGCCCTGGGATCAGAAACACTGGGAAGCATTGTATCCCCTGCCAGCCGTTGTGGCGTCAGCGGCCTCAGGCCCTCATGGGGGCGCGTGAGCCGGGACGGTGTAATGGCCCTCAGCTGGACCATGGATAAAATCGGCCCCATGGCCAGGAGCGCCAAAGACCTTGCCATAGTCTTTAACGCTATAAGAGGCACCGACGGCACAGACCCTGATTTGAAAAAAGCTGGTTTTTCTTACCGCCCGGATATTGATTTGTCAAATCTTACCGTTGGCTACATAGCTGACCTTTTTGAGAAAGAGTATACAGGTAAGGACCTGGACAGCAATGTGCTTGCCGATCTGCAGGCAATGGGGGTGAACCTCATCCCTGTGGAGTGGCAGTTTCATATGCCGGTGAATGCCCTGCGTGTGATACTTTATGCAGAAGCAGCCGCAGCATTTGATGATCTGACGGTAAGCGGAAGAGACTCCCTGCTGGTAAACCAGTCTATACACGCATGGCCAAACTTTTTCAGGGCAGCAAGGTTCATACCCGCAGTTGAATATATTAACGCCAACAGGGTACGCCAATTACTGGTTAAAGAGGTGAATGACCTGATGCAGTATTACGATGTGATAGTGACACCTTCCTTTGGTGGCAACCAGCTGCTGGTTACCAACCTCACCGGGCATCCGTGTGTGGTAGTGCCAAACGGTTTTACGGCATCCGGCGCACCTGCAAGCATATCTTTTATTGGGCCTCTGTATGGCGAGGCTAAGATGCTGGCTCTTGCTTCACAGTGGCAGAATCTGAGTAAGCACCACCTAAACCGGCCCCCGTTTTTTGACCCAAGTGAGGGCTCTGAACATTAAAAACGATGACGCATGGAAACCAGGTATCCCCTTTACATTAAATTGCCAATGGTCTTGCTTACCATCATACTGACGGTGGTGATCATGGTGACTGCGAAAAGCGTCCTTGTGCCGCTGCTGATCGCCGGACTTTTAGCTGTGCTTATCAGTCCGCTCTCCTCCTATCTGGAGCAAAATGGCTTCCCCAAACTGCTTGCAGTCGCCATCAGCCTGATCGCGTTGCTTGCTTTTTTGTTTGGACTGGTATACTTTTTCTATAACCAGCTGATTGGTTTTGCTGACGAGATAGTCCTCCTGGAAAGGAAAGTGGCCGAATGGATTGATGCCTTTAATGAATTCAGCGAAAGATACATTGATGGAGCTGTGCCCATTTCTTTTGAAAACGTTCAGGGTGCTATATTCCGCTATATCCGGGATAATATTGCCACACTAACACAAGGCGTTATTGCAACCGCTACCACCGTAACCATCATATTTATTATCCCGATCTACATTTTTCTGTTCCTTTATTTCAGGCATTTTCTCATAGCTTTTATCATGCGTGCTTTCCCCGACAGGGCCCAGGATAAGGTGCGGTTCGTCGTGCACAAAGTAAAGCTGGTGGTGCAGAACTATATCGTGGGGATGTTTATCGTTATCGTGATCCTGGCATTTTTGAACTCCATAGCTCTCTATAGTTTGGGCATCAGGCATGCCATGCTGTTTGCCGTATTTGCTGCCATGCTTAATGTGATCCCCTTTCTCGGCCCTTTTATCGGGGCTACCCTGCCCATTGTTTATGCGCTACTCACCAAAGACTCTCTATGGTACCCCTTCGGGGTGTTTATGGCATTTTATGTTATCCAGCTCGCGGAAAGCAACATCTTCACCCCGAAGATCGTGGGAGGCAAAGTTTCTATGAACCCGCTCATGACCATATTTGCCCTGTTTGTGGGTAACTTTATATGGGGCCTTACCGGTATGATTTTGTTTATTCCGGGTATGGCAATCCTTAAAGTCATTTTTGATGAAACGGAGGGTCTGGAACCGTATGGTTTTTTGTTGGGAGATACGCGCTCATCAAACATTTCTCCGGCCACCCAGCGCTACCGGTCAAAAAAGTTAAAAGCCCTGAGGGAGAAGATCAAGGCGAGGAAAAAGAAAAATACCAATGATTAGACCCTTCCGCCCCTTTGACGGGCCAGAGGCGCTTCACCTCTTAAGATCGCCTCAGGGTATTGAATGTCTGCCAGGTACAAACCGCATGCAGGAGCGGAATAACCTGCTTCTCCGCGATCCCTGGATTCAATTATCGAAGCAAAATCCTCTGTGCTGATCTTTCCGGTACCTACCTCAGTCAGTGTGCCTGTAATGGCCCGTACCATGTTCCTGAGAAACCGGTCGGCAGTGATCTCAAAACGCAACAGATGCCCCTGGCTGTGCCACTTTGCCACCATCACATGGCAGATATGCGTTTTTACCTGGGTGTTCGACCTGGCAAAGCTGCTGAAATCACGGTAACGCAGCAGTATATCTGACGCTTTTTGCATGCCTGAGACATCAAGGTCCCTTTCATAGATCCATGCCCTGTCGATGGAAAAAGGATCTTTTTGTGTGCTTATATAATAGTGATAGGTGCGCTGGCTGGCATGAAAACGTGCGTGTGCTTTATGATGCACGGGAAAGATGTCGTATATGGCTATGGAGGCAGGCAGTATCCTGTTGCATTTATATAGTATTTGCTGAAGGTCTGTTGTCGAAAAATATTCGCCGGTGTCGAAATGTGCATAGAACATTTTTGCATGTACTCCTGTATCGGTTCGTCCGGCTCCTGTGACCCGGATCGCCTCATCCTTCAGCAGTATGCGAAGGGCACGCTCGGTTTCAGCCTGTATGCTGGGTGAGGTAAGCTGAACCTGCCAGCCGTTAAAATCCGTGCCCATAAATGCCATGCGGATGAAGTAGCGGTAATGCGTTTTTTCCATTTGTATAGATCTTCTTAAAAAAAACTAATCGTCCTGCCTGTATATCCTGGCCTGTGTTGGTAATGATGCAGCCTTTTAAGTGTTTGAATTAATGTCAAAAAGTCGAAATGTCGAAATGTCGCAGGGACAAAAAGACAAAAAGACAAAAAGACAAAAAGACAAAAAGACAAAAGGACAAAAGGACAAAAGGACAAAATGTTTATTGTTGTATAGGCTTCATCTGTTTAGAATTTTTCAACTAATTGTTACCCAGGCGCATATGCCCCTGGCAAAAGCTCAGGGGTTGTGTTTCATCTGTTTGAGGTTTGAGGT
>SL_5KL_010_SEDDRAFT_10001499_pt1 | contig 14044 bp, 14 predicted proteins | sample SodLakKL_010_SED_FD_9118 | JGI IMG/M metagenome (IMG submission 9118)
AGCATCTCACCATCGAGCCAGATGGAACCGTCGCGATCGGCGAAGGACATGGAATGAATCTCCGTCGGTAGTCATCGGGACCTGGGTGCCGCGCCGCAGTTTGCCATACTTGCCCAGCCGATGCCCGCCGTCGCCGGCGCGAAGGGGTCTTCAGCTGCCCATGATCCGCTCCCAGATCGCGGTGACCGCCGCGCGCTCGTCGGCGAGTTCTTCGCTGTCGACCACGGCGCCCTGATCCTGCAGCGACAGCTGGTGGATGCGGCGCCGGTAGGCCCGGTAGGCGCCGGCCAGGCGGTTGGCGTCGGCCTCGTCCAGCCGACCGGCCCGGGCGAGCTCGCGCAGCAGGCGGATGTTGTCCGGGTAGCGGGCCAGCTCCGGGTGGTCGTGGGCGGCGGCGAGGACGCCGTACTGGACGATGAACTCGATGTCGGTCAGCCCGCCGCGGTCGTTCTTGAGGTCGAAGTGTTCGGCGCGGCGACTGCCCTTCTCCTTGCGCTGGCGCTCGCGCATGCCGGCGACGGCCTCGCGCAGGCTCTCGCAGTCGCGCTCCTGGGCGAGCACCTCGGTGCGGATCCGTTCGAACGCCTCGCGCGGACCGGGGTCGCCGGCCACGGCGCGGGCCCGCACCAGCGCCTGGTGTTCCCACGTCCAGGCGCCCTCGCGCTGGTACTGGCGGAAGGCGTCCAGGGTGGTGCTCATCAGGCCGGCGTTGCCCGACGGACGCAGTCGGGTGTCGACCTCGTAGACGATCCCCCCGGGCGTGACAGTGTTGAGGACGTGGACCACGCGCTGGGCGAGGCGGGCGAAGAAGACCTGGTTTTCGATGGGGCGCTCGCCGTCGGTGTGCTGCGCCTCGCCGCGGCTGTCGTGGAGGAAGACCAGATCCAGGTCGGATCCGTAGCCCAGCTCCAGGCCGCCGAGCTTGCCGTAGCCGGCCACGGCGAAGCCGGCTTCGCGGCGCTCGCCGTCGTCGGTGCACAGGGGTCGGCCGTGGCGGCGCACGAGGTGTGCGCGGCAGATGGATACCGCCCGCTCCAGGGCGGTCTCGGCGATCTGGGTCAGGTAGTCGCTGACCACCATCAGCGGTGCGGCGCCGGAGACATCGGCGGCCGCTACCTTGAGCTGGTTGGCCTGTTTGAACTGGCGCAGCGCCTCCATCTGTTGCTCAAGATCGTCCTCGGCGATGCGCCGCAGGCGGCTGTCCAGATCCGTTTCCAGGGCCTCGCGCCCGAGGGGTTCGTAGAGGGTGCGCGGGTCGAGCAGCTCGTCGAGCAGCAGGGGGTGGGCGGTGAGAAAGCGCGCCACCCAGGCCGAGGCGTCGCAGAGCTGGACCAGTTGCGAGAGCGCCATGGGGTGCTCGACCAGCAGGGCCAGGTAGGCGGTCCGGCGTGCCACGGTCTCGATCAGATCGAGGATCCGCTCCAGGGCCAGCTCCGGACGGCGGGCGCGGACGCAGGCGTTGACGACCAGGGGCATCAGCCGGTCCAGGCGGTGGCGGCCGCGAGCCGAGAGCGCGCGCACCTCGGCGCCCTCGCGCAGGCGCTCAAGGCGGCGGGCCAGGTGTCCGGGCTCGGGGAAACCGAGCGCGTGCAGACGCTCGGCGGCCTCGTCCGGGTCCAGCTGGCCGTTCCACACCAGCTCGGCGGGGTCCTCGTCGCCTTCGGCGTCCTCGGCCTGCGGCGCGGCGAAGACCTGGTCGAAGTGGTCGTGGATGTGCCGCCGGGTCGTTTCGAGCTCCGCCTCGAAGGCGTCGGCGTCCTGGTAGCCGGCGGCCAGCGCCACCCGGGTACGGCCGATGGGGTCCTCGGGCACGGTGTGGCTCTGCTCATCGGCGAGCATTTGCACGGCGTTCTCGGCCCGGCGCAGGAACCGGTAGCCGCCGCGCAGTTCGGTCACCGCGTGCTCGGGGAGCAGCTGCTGATCGGCGATGGTCTCGAGGGTGGTCATCAGCCGCCGCGAGCGCAGCGCCGGATCGCGGCCGCCGCGGATCAGCTGGAAGGCCTGGGTGACGAACTCCACCTCGCGGATGCCGCCCAGGCCGGTCTTGATGTTGCGTGCCGTCCCGCGCCGCTGCACCTCGCGGGCGATCATGCCCTTCATCTCGCGGATCTGCTCGAGGGCCCCGTAGTCGAGGTAGCGGCGATAGACGAAGGGGCGCAGGCTGCGGGTCAGCTCGTCGCCGGCGGCGTAGTCGCCGCCGACGCAGCGCGCCTTGATCATGGCGTAGCGCTCCCACTCCCGCCCCTGGCTTTCGTAGTAGGTCTCGACGGCGGAGAAAGGCAGGGCCAGCGGGCCGGCGTCGCCGTTGGGGCGCAGGCGCATGTCGACGCGGTAGGGCTGTCCGTCGGGGGTGATCTCGCTGAGCGCGCCGATCAGCTGTCGGCCGAGCTTGACGAAGAACTCGTCGTTGCTGCGCCGCCGTTCGCCATCGGTCTCTCCGGTCTCGGGGAAGGCGAAGATCAGATCGATGTCCGAGGAGAAGTTCAGCTCACGCCCGCCGAGCTTGCCCATGCCCAGCACCACCAGGTGCTGGGGTTCACCGTCGGGTCCGCGCGGCGTGCCCCAGCGCTCGGCCAGGGCGCGGTGGAGCCAGCCGAGGGTCAGATCGATGCACGCCTCGGCCAGGTCGCTGGTCTCCTCCAGGGTCTCTTCCAGTTCCGCCCAGCCGGCCAGGCTGCGGTAGGCAATGCGCACCATCTCGCGGCGCCGGAAGCGGCGCAGGCTGCGGTAGAGCTCGGTCTCGTCGCTGGCGGCGTCGAGGCATGGGCGCAGGCGCTGCCGGTGTCCGCTCTCGCCGTAAGCGGTGAACAGGTCGCCGCTGTCGGCCAGGTCGTGGAGCAGCTCCGGCTGGCGTTCGGCGACGGCCTGGGCGACGAAGTCGCTGGCGGCGACGACCCGGGGCAGGCTCTCGGCGACGCGCCCATCGCCGGGGATCGCGTCGGCCTGGCGCAGGGTGTCGAGCTGGCGCTCGGTGAGCTCGTGCAGGGAATCGGGTAGGGCGTCCATGCCCGCAGTTTCCGGCTCGGGTCGGGGTGGTGTCCAGTCTTAGCCGCCCAAACGGCGCAGTGCCTTGGCCACCCGCTCGATGAGGGTGCGCCGCTGCAGCTGCGCGACGGCGGCGGGCATCTGCGCCGGATCCTTGCCCCAGCCGTAGCGCGCCCAGGCGTTCCAATCCTGCTGCGCCGCCCAGCGCCACAGCGGTCCGCCTCGGCGCCCGGGGTCGCGGAGCAGGGCGGTGCCAAAGTCGATCACCACCGCCTTACCTTCCGCGGTGAGGATGATGTTGTCGTGGCGCTTGAGGTCGGCATGGGCCACGCCGCGGGCGTGCATGGCGGCGATGGTCCGGCGCAGGCCCGCCACGGCGGGGCTCGGTGTGGCGGCGCCCGGGGTGCGCACGTAGGGGAAGCGGATCTTGCGCCCCGGCTGGTAGGCCAGGACCAGCCAGGCGTCGGCGTACAGGCCGTAGCAGTGGGCGACGCCGGGCACGCCCGCCAGGCGTTGGTAGATGCGGTGCTCGCGCCGGATCGCCCAGCGGCTCGGCCAGTAGGCGAGCCCGGGGCGTGGGGTCTTGATCACCAACGGCGGGTCGTGGTCCGCGAAGATATGGACCTGACTCTGATTGGCGGTGGTCCCCCGAGGCGCATCGCCGCCGCTGCGCAGCAGGGCGGCGATGCGCTCTTCGGTGAGCGGGGGCGTCGCGTCGGCGGGGGGCTCGGCCATGGCTGCGGGGCGTCAGCCGAGGCGCAGCCCCATGATGATCAGACCGATGGTCAGCAGCGTAGCGATGATCGGCTCGCCGTTGGGCTGGAGGCTCTGGCGGAACGACCAGCTGGTGACATTCAGCGGGCGATCCGGGTTGAGCTTCGGGATCAGCGCCGAGGTCTTGGCGTACCAGGGCTCCCACTGCTCGGGGAATTTCTTGCGCAGCTTGGCGTCTTCCTTCTGGATCGCCGGCGGATAGTAGAGGATGGCGAAGGCGAGGGCGACGAGCACCAGCCACCAGACCTGGCCGGCCATGAGGAAGCCGCCGATGATCAGGAAGTTGCCCACGTAAAGCGGGTGGCGGACCAGGGCGTAGGGGCCGTCCTGGGCCAGCTCCTTGTCCTTGCTCAGGTAGCCGGCCGCCCACAGGCGGAAGAGGATGCCGGCACCGGCGATGATCGCGCCGAGGGTGTACAGCCAGCCCACGGTGGGTGCGCTGAGCACGACGATGACGATCAGCAGCAGGATGCCGAGGGCCTGCCGCGCCTTGTGCCGCTCGTGGACGACGGAGTTGTAGAGACTCTGGGGATGGAGATTCATGCCGTGCTGCCAGCCAAGTATCCGAATTGGCGGGAAGCCTACCATTGTCGCCGGATCGCTTCTAGCCGCCCCCGTGCGGGCTGGCTTGCAAGATGCCACCGGCGCCCGGAGACTAGGCGGCCATGGATACCGTCTTCATTCGCGGCCTGCAGGTCGAGACCGTTATCGGCATCTTCGAGTGGGAGCGGCGCATCCGCCAGCGGGTGCGCATCGACCTGGAGATGTCCGCCGATATCGCCCGGGCTGCAGCCACCGACTCCATCGACGACGCCCTCGATTACAAGGCCATCGGCAAGCGGATCATCGGGTTCGTCGGGGAGAGTGAGTTCCTGCTCGTGGAGACGCTGGCCGAGGAAGTGGCGAAGATCGTTCGCGACGAGTTCGGCGTGGCGTGGCTGCGGCTCTCGGTGAGCAAGCCCGGCGCGCTGCGCGGCGCGGACGACGTGGGCGTGACCATCGAACGAGGCGAGCGGGCTTGAGACAGGCGTATCTGAGCATCGGCAGCAACATCGACCGCGACCGCAACATCCGTTCGGCCATGGCCGAACTGCGGGCACGCTGGCCGGACACGGTCTTCTCCACCATCTACGAGACCGCGGCCGTGGGTTTCGAGGGCGAGGACTTCTACAACCTGGTGGCCAGCTTCCGCGCCACGGAGCCGCTGGAAGACGTGCTGGATACCCTGCGCGAACTCGAGGATGCCCACGGCCGGCATCGGGCCGGCGAGAAGTTCTCGGCGCGGACCCTCGATCTCGATCTGCTGCTGTGGGGGGATGCGGTCCTCGACGAGGACCCGGTCACGCTGCCTCGCGGCGAGATCCTCCGCTTCGATTTTGTCCTCCGCCCCCTGGCCGAGCTGGCCCCGGAGCTCCGCCACCCGGTCAACGGGGCGTGCTTCCGTGATCTCTGGGCCGGGTTCACCGGCGACGCCTCCATTCGCCGGTCCGTCCACCTAGCCGATTAGGCCTCGCGCCCGGGCCGGGCGTAGGGGTTCGGGGCCTGCGGGTCAGGGCGGGTCTTGAAACGGCGGTGCAGCCACAGGTACTGCTCCGGGGCCCGGCGCACCTGGGCCTCGATGACCGCATTGATCCGCGTGGCGTCGGCCACATCGTCGCCGCTGGGGAACGGCTCCAGCGCCGGCTCCAGGAAGACGTGCCAGCGATTGCCGGGCAGGCGTCGGCAATGCAGCGGCACCACGCGGGCACCGGTGCTGCGCGCCAGGCGCGCGGTCATGGTCAGGGTGCTGGTCTCGACACCCATGAATGGGGCGAACACCGAGCCCTGGCGGCCGAAGTCCTGATCCGGGGCGTAGAAGACCACGTTGCCCTGGCGCAGTACGCGCAGGATGCCGCGCATGTCATCGTTGGGCAGCACGTCCACCACCCCGGTCCGGCGAGCGCGCACCATGGCGGCATTGAAGGCGCGGTCCTTGGCCGGCTTGTAGACCGGGTAGAAGTCCGCGACGTGGGCGCCGATGATCTTGCCGCACATCTCCACGCTTGTGTAATGCGGCCCCAGCAGGATGACCCCGCGCCCGCCCTCGCGGGCCGCTTCCAGGTGCTCCAAGCCATCGAGGGTGTAGTAGGGCGCCAGGCGGTGGATGGGGGCCCACCAGGCCAGTGCGCCTTCCAGCATGCCGCGGGCCGCCGAGCGGAAGTGTGCCCGCTCCAGGCGGCGCCGTGCCCGTGTGCCCAGCTCTGGGAAGGCCAGGCGCAGGTTGGTGCGCACGATGTGACGCCGGCTGGGGACGATCGCCCAAAGGAGCATGCCGAGCCCATCCCCGAGTCGGCCGATCAGCGGGATGGGCAGCAGTGCAAGCAGGCGCAGCACGCCGAGCCCGAGCCAGGTCGGCCAGTAGGCGGGGTGGAGGAGGTTGGTCGGCGGTTTCTTCTTCCGGCCCTTGCGGCGTTTTTTCTTATCGCTCACCAGCGGATCCGTGCTCTTTGCGGGTGAATGGGGCGGCTCGGGGCGTAGTTTGGGCCGCTGGCGGCCGGCTCGCAAGCTGCCCCCGTAGCCATGAAAAAACCCCCGCCGGGCGAGGCCCGACGGGGGTCGGTTACGGCGTCAGGGCGCCGGGAACCGGACGGCTTACATCATGCCGCCCATGCCCCCCATGCCGCCCATGCCACCCATGTCGCCAGCGCCGCCGTCGTCGTCCTTCTTCGGCAGGTCGGCGACCATGGCCTCGGTGGTCAGCATCAGCGCGGCCACGGAGGCGGCGTTCTGCAGGGCCGAGCGGGTGACCTTGGTCGGGTCGAGGACGCCGGCCTGCACCAGGTCCACGTACTCGCCGGTGGCCACGTTGTAGCCCTGGTTGCCGCTGCCCTCCTTGACCTTGTTGACGATCACGGAGGCGTCCTCGCCGGCGTTGCTCACCAGCTGGCGCAGCGGCTCCTCCATGGCACGGCGGACCAGCGCGATGCCCTGGGTCTGCTCCTCGTTGGCGCCGCTCAGGCCCTCAAGGGCGGCCAGGGCGCGGATCAGGGCCGTGCCGCCGCCGGGGACGATGCCCTCTTCCACCGCAGCGCGGGTGGCGTGCAGGGCGTCCTCGACGCGGGCCTTCTTCTCCTTCATCTCGACCTCGGTGGCCGCGCCGACCTTGATCACGGCGACGCCGCCGACCAGCTTGGCCACGCGCTCCTGGAGCTTCTCCTTGTCGTAGTCGGAGGTGGACTCCTCCATCTGCGCACGGATCTGCTCGACGCGGGCCATGATGTCGTCGTGACGGCCGGCGCCGCCGACGATGGTGGTCTCCTCCTTGGAGATCTGCACCTTCTTGGCGGTGCCCAGGTCGTCGACCGTGGCGTTCTCCAGGGTCATGCCGACCTCGTCGGAGATCACGGTGCCGCCGGTGAGGATGGCGATGTCCTGGAGCATGGCCTTGCGGCGGTCACCGAAGCCGGGCGCCTTGACCGCGGCGACCTTGACGATGCCGCGCAGGTTATTGACCACCAGCGTGGCCAGGGCCTCGCCCTCGACCTCCTCGGCGATGATCAGCAGCGGGCGGTTCTGCTTGGCCACGCCCTCGAGCAGCGGCAGCAGATCGCGGATGTTGGAGATCTTCTTGTCGTGGAGCAGGATCGCGGCGTCCTCGAGCTCCGCCTTCATCGTCTGCTGATCGGTGACGAAGTAGGGGGAGAGGTAGCCGCGGTCGAACTGCATGCCCTCGACGACATCCAGCTCGTTCTCCAGGCCGGAGCCCTCCTCGACGGTGATCACGCCTTCCTTGCCGACCTTGCCCATGGCATCGGCAATGATCCGGCCGACGGCCTCGTCGGAGTTGGCGGAGATGGTGCCGACCTGGGCGATGGAGTTGTCGTCCTCGCAGGGCTTGGACAGCTCGTTGGCCAGGTAGTTGGAGGCCGTCTCGGTGGCCTTCTCGATGCCCTTCTTCAGCTCCATGGGGCTCATGCCGGCGGCCAGGGACTTCATGCCCTCGCGCAGGATGGCCTGGGCCAGGACGGTCGCGGTGGTGGTGCCGTCACCGGCGACGTCCGAGGTCTGCGAGGAGACCTCCTTGAGCATCTGGGCGCCCATGTTCTCGAAGTGGTCTTCGAGCTCGATCTCCTTGGCCACGGAGACGCCGTCCTTGGTGACGGTGGGGGCGCCGAAGCTCTTCTCGAGCACGGCGTTGCGGCCGCGCGGGCCGAGGGTGACCTTGACGGCGTTGGCCAGCTGGTTGACGCCGCTCATCATGCGCTGACGCGCATCATCGGAGAAACGGATTTCCTTCGCAGCCATGGTTGGCTCCTCTGCTCGATTCGGGGTTCGGGACTCGCGTATCTGGCTCGCTGCGCGGTGGAACCGGCGCTGCGTTAGCCCTCGAAGACGGCCATGATGTCGTCCTCGCGCATCACCAGGTAATCCTGGCCGTCGATCTTGACCTCGGTGCCGGCGTACTTGCCGAACAGGACCTGGTCGCCGACGTTGACCTCCACGGGGCGGCGCTCGCCGTTGTCGAGCATCTTGCCGTTGCCGACGGCGATGACCTTGCCCTTCATGGGCTTCTCGGCCGCGGTGTCCGGGATGACGATGCCGCCCGGCGAGGTGCGCTCTTCCTCGAGGCGCTGGATGACCACTCGGTCGTGCAGGGGACGGATGCTCATCGGTCCTCTCTCCCTCTCTCTTAGTCGTTGACTCGGTTGTTGGGTACGCCGCGGTTTCTGCGGCTGTTAGCACTCGGTAACTGTGAGTGCTAATCATATCGTTCGGTTCCGCTCCGTCAAGGGTTTCCGGCACCCTCCCGAGGGGGGCGCCAAGCCCTGCCGGTTCCGGGTGGATGAGGACGCTGGTGGTAGAATTCAACCCCTGTCCAACCACCGAGGAGGTGCAGCCATGTCGAGTAACGAGCTGGTCGTCCTGTGCACCTGCCCCGATGAGCAGACCGCCCGGCGCCTGGCCGGCGAGGTCGTGGAGGCGCGGCTGGCCGCCTGCGTGAACATCGTCCCGGGGGTGACCTCCGTCTTCTACTGGGAGGGCGAGGCGCAGACAGAGACCGAGTGCCTGTTGGTGATCAAGACCTCGGATTTTGCCTACACCCGATTGGAGGGGATGCTCGTCGAGCGCCACCCCTATGAACTTCCGGAGGTCATCGCGGTCGGCATCGACAAGGGCCTGACGGGCTTCCTGGAGTGGATACGCGATGAAACCCGGTAGGAGGATGTAAGCCGATGACAGGCAGGATGCGTCTTAAGCGCGGTGGCCTGATCGTGGCGCTGGCCATGGCGCTCGGTCTGCTGGTGGCTGCCGCCCCGGCACAGGGAATGGTGGATCAGCAGGAGATCTTCCCGTTCACCGTCGAGCAGGTGGGCGAGGATCGCCTGGTCGCGCGCTGGGACGTGGCGGAGGACCACTACCTCTACCGCCACGCCATGGATTTCGAACTGCGCGATGACGGTAACGAGATCGTCGAGGTCTCGTACCCGAGCGGCGAGGAGTTCTCCGACGAGTTCTTCGGCGACGTGGTCATCTACCGGGGCACGCTGCAGGTGCACCTGGAGACCGCCGAGCCGATCGGCGAGGGGGCGCGGCTCTACGCCGAGTTCCAGGGCTGCAACGAACCGGAGTCGCTCTGTTACCCGCCGAGCAGCCTGGAGGCCGATCTCGCCTCGGGGGCGGTGGAGTACAGCGACGGCTCCGGCGGCAGTACCGGTGCGGGCGGGCAGGGGCCGCTGGGGGATCTGCAGTCGCTGCTCGGCGGCGGGAACCTGTGGGCCATCCTCGGCGGCTTCTTTGTCGCCGGCCTGCTGCTCGCCTTCACCGCCTGCATCTATCCGATGATTCCCATCCTCTCGGGATTGATCGTCGGCAGCCAGCCCGGCGGCGGGCGCCCCGGCACCGGTCGGGCGCTGTGGCTCTCCTTTGTCTACGTCCAGGGCATGGCGATCACCTACGCCCTGGCCGGGGCCCTGGCGGGGCTGTCCGGGCGGGCCATTCAGGCCGATCTGCAGGGGCCGGGGGTGACGATCGCCTTCAGCGCCCTGTTCGTCGCCCTGGCCCTGGCCATGTTCGGGCTCTACAACCTGCAGATGCCGGCGTCGGTGCAGAGCCGGCTGCAGGCCGCCTCCAGCCGGTTGCCCGGGGGCCAGGCCGCCGGGGTGGCCGCCATGGGCGTGCTCTCCACCCTGATCGTGGGTGCCTGCTCGGGGCCGGCGCTGGTGGCGGCGCTGGCGTTCATCGGCAACACCGGCGAGGTGGTGCTCGGTGCCGGCGCGCTTTACGTCATGGCGCTGGGCATGGGTGCGCCGCTGCTTCTGGTCGGGACCGCGGCCGGGCGCTGGATGCCGCGCTCCGGGCCGTGGATGGCGGCGGTCAAGCAGGTCTTTGGGTTCATCTTCCTCGGCGTGGCCTGGTGGATGTCCGCCCGACTGATGCCCGACTGGCTGGTCCTCTCGGGCTGGGCCGTGCTGCTGCTGGCCGCAGCCGCCTGGCTGGCCTGGCGGCTGCTGCGCAGCCGTGGCTCGGGTGGCTCGGTGGCCGCCCGGGCGGCGGGGGCCACGCTGGCCGGCCTGCTGGCGGTGGCCGGCGGGGCGCAGGTGCTGGGGGCGGCCACCGGCGCTGGCGACCCGTTGCGCCCGTGGGTGGGGGTCACCGGCGATCCGTACGCCCAGGCCCGGGCCCGCGTGCTGGAGGAGTGGCGCCACGTGGAGACCCTCGACGAGCTCGAGGAGCTGCTCGCCGAGGCCCGGGAGGACGGTCGCCCGGTGGTCATCGACTTCTCGGCCGAGTGGTGCGTCTACTGCGTCCAGCTCGAGGAACGCACGCTCCCGGATGAGCGGGTGCAGGAGGCCCTTGAGGGCGCCGAGAAGGTGCGCATCGACGTCACCGACATGAGCGACGCGGACCGCGAGCTGATGGAGGCGTACGGCGTCTATCTGCCTCCGGCGATCCTCTTCTATGACGGCGAGGGCGAGGAGCGCTCGGAGTACCGGGTGGCCGGCTTCAAGGATGCCGAGGCCTTCGCTGAGCGCACCCGCGAGGCGTTCGGGGGCTGACCGGGGTCCTCGCGCTGTCCGCGTCCGCCGGGTGGGTTTCGGCCGGCGGGCGCGGACAAGACGTCGCAGCTATCGGCCGGGGATCGGCGGCGATTGTGCCGTGATCACCAGACAAACTGGACAATCTTCCGGTGCTCGGTCAGAATCGCGGACGGTGCGAGTCGGGTGAGCGCGTGAGATGCCCAAGCTGCTGTTACTCCACGGGCCCAATCTGAATCGGCTGGGGACCCGCGAGCCGGAACGCTACGGACGGCTGACGCTTCAGGACATCGAAACCCGCTTGCGGTCCATCTGTGATGCGGCCGAAGTGCAGCTGCACAGCGCCCAGTCCAATCACGAGGGCGAGCTCATCGATCGAATCCACGCCGCGGCGGACGAGGGTGTCGAGTTCATCGTCATCAACCCCGCGGCCTTGACGCACACCAGTGTCGGTCTGCGCGATGCGCTGCTCGCCGTCGCGCTGCCGTTCATCGAGGTGCACTTGAGCAACGTCCACGCCCGCGAGGCGTTCCGGCAACACTCTTATCTGTCCGACATCGCCGAGGGGGTGATCACCGGCCTCGGCGCGGACGGCTATGAATTCGCGGTCCGTGCAGCCATCCGGCGCATGGGCGGGCAGGCCTGAACACAGGGTTTCGTCGATCTATGGATATTCGCAAGATCAAACGTCTTATCGAGCTGCTCGACGAGTCCGGCGTCCACGAGATTGAGATCGCCGAGGGCGAGGAGTCGGTCCGGATCACGCGCAACGCGCCCAACCCGCAGCCGCAGCCGGCGTATGCCGCGCCGGCACCGGCGCCCGCTGCGGCCCCGCCGGCTGCAGCCCCGGCTGCCGCCGCCAGCGGCGAGGCCGAGGCGTCCGGCGGCGACGAGCCCGAGGGCGAGCCGATCCGCTCGCCGATGGTCGGCACCTTCTACCGCGCTCCGTCGCCGACGGCCAAGCCGTTCGTCGAGGAGGGGCAGCGGGTCAAGGCCGGCGATACGTTGTGCATCGTCGAGGCGATGAAGATGCTCAACCAGATCGAGGCCGACCGCGACGGGGTGATCACCGCCGTCCTGGTCGAGAACGGCCAGCCCGTCGAGTACGACCAGCCGCTGTTCCTGATCTCCGACTGAGTGAGCACCATGCAGAAGATCCTCATCGCCAACCGCGGCGAGATCGCGCTGCGCATCCTGCGCGCCTGCCGTGAGCTGGGTATCCGCAGCGTCGCGGTCCACTCCTCGGCCGATCGCGAGCTCAAGCACGTGCGCCTGGCCGACGAGTCGGTCTGCATCGGGCCGAACAACGTCCGTGACAGCTACCTCAACATCCCGGCGATCATCGCCGCCGCCGAGGTCACCGACTCCACCGCCATCCACCCCGGGTACGGCTTCCTCTCGGAGAATGCCGACTTTGCCGAGCGGGTGGAGCAGTCGGGTTTCGTCTTCATCGGGCCGCGCGCCGAGAGCATCCGCACCATGGGTGACAAGGTCTCGGCGATCCGCGCCATGAAGGAGGCCGGGGTGCCGTGTGTGCCCGGCTCCAACGGCCCGGTCCCGGACGACGACCCGGACGAGACGCTGCGCATCGCCTCGCAGATCGGCTACCCGATCATGATCAAGGCGGCCTCCGGCGGGGGNGGCCGCGGCATGCGCGTGGTGCGCAGCGAGGCGGCGCTGCTCAACGCCGTCTCGCTGACGCGCAGCGAGGCCGAGAACGCCTTCGGTGATGGCACCGTCTACATGGAGAAGTACCTGGAGAAGCCGCGCCATATCGAGGTGCAGGTGCTCGCCGACCACCACGGCAACGCCATCCATCTGGGCGAGCGCGACTGCTCCATGCAGCGGCGTCACCAGAAGGTGGTCGAGGAGGCGCCGGCGCCGGGGATCACCGAGGAGCAGCGCCAGGATATCGGCGAGCGCTGCGCCGAGGCGTGCCGGCAGATGGGCTACCGCGGCGCGGGCACCTTCGAGTTCCTCTACGAGAACGGCGAGTTCTACTTCATCGAGATGAACACGCGGATCCAGGTCGAGCACCCGGTCACCGAGATGGTCACCGGCTGCGACCTGGTCGCCGAGCAGATCCGCATCGCCTCCGGCGAGCCGCTGAGCTGGCGCCAGGAAGACATCCAGGTCCGCGGCCACGCCGTGGAGTGCCGGATCAACGCCGAGGACCCGAAGACCCTGATGCCGTGCCCGGGCACCATCGATCACTTCCACGCCCCCGGAGGCCCCGGGGTGCGCGTGGACTCCCATGTTTACACCGGCTACGCCGTGCCGCCGTTCTTCGACTCGATGATCGGCAAGCTGATCACCCACGGGCCGAGCCGCGACAGCGCCCTGGCCCGCATGCGCACGGCGCTCTCCGAGATCGTGGTCAGCGGGATCGGCACCAACATCTCGCTGCAGCAGGAGATCATCGGGGATGCCGCGTTCCGCGCCGGCGGGACCGACATCCACTACCTGGAGAAGAAGCTCGCCCTCGATTGAGGCTTGCACGAGGGGGTCGGGTCACCCTGTAATGGTCGCAGGCGGACAGCGCCCCGGGGAGAGAGACGCATGATCAAGCGGATCGCGGTGGTGGCAGCCCTGGCCCTGTGGGCCACGGCCCCGATGGCGCGGGAGTTGGACATCAACCTCCATGACGACGCCGCGGAGGTGGGGCTCTACTTCCCGCCCACCGAGGATATGTACGTCGAGGATGCCGACCTCGGCGGGAGCCTCTTCTTCAATGACGACGGCGACGTCGCCCTCAGCGGTATCGTCCACGTCACCGGGCCGCCGGCCGAGGGGTTCAGTCCGCTGCAGTTCGGCGCCGGGGCCAAGGGCTACATCATCTACGCCGACGAGCCCGAGCGCACCGTCGGGGCCGTGGCGCTCAGTGGCTCGGCCCGGCTCAGCATCCCGGCGCAGGTGCCCCAGGCGGTGGTCTTCCGTGGCCACGTGGCGCCGAACATCACCGCCTTCGGCCGAGCCAAGCGCGTCTTCGAGGGCTCGGTGCGCTACAAGCTCGATTTCACGCCGCGGGCGAGCGCCTACCTCGGCTACCGCTACCTGCGCCTGCACATGTCCAGCGACAGCAACCAGAACCTGGACAACAATATCCACCTGGGCGTCCGGGTCCAGTTCTAGCTTAGGTGAGCAGCAGGCGCAGGGCGATGACCAGCAGCACGCCGGCGAAGAGCTGGCGCAGCCGCCGTGCCGGGACGCGATGCGCCAGCCGGGCCGCAGCCGAGGAGGCGAGCAGGCTGGCGGCGACGATCCCGGCG
>SL_5KL_010_SEDDRAFT_10001502_pt1 | contig 14038 bp, 12 predicted proteins | sample SodLakKL_010_SED_FD_9118 | JGI IMG/M metagenome (IMG submission 9118)
CTTTGCTATGCAAGAACAAGAAGATAGCTGAAGAACCTTACTATTGGGTTTTGCCACCCTCAGAAACTTTGCTATGCAAGAACCCGCATTTCGAAACAGTTAATGAAGGATCGGTTTTGCCACCCTCAGAAACTTTGCTATGCAAGAACTGAAATTAAAGAGGCTAGAGATTATGCAAGGTTTTGCCACCCTCAGAAACTTTGCTATGCAAGAACAGAAAACCCGGAAAAATCATCATTAAAGGTGTTTTGCCACCCTCAGAAACTTTGCTATGCAAGAACACGGTACAACGAGAACGGACAACCAGAATGGTTTTGCCACCCTCAGAAACTTTGCTATGCAAGAACAGATACACTTAATCACAGGTAAGGCGCAAGGTTTTGCCACCCTCAGAAACTTTGCTATGCAAGAACGATGACATCAAGCAAGGTATAGGGTTCATAGTTTTGCCACCCTCAGAAACTTTGCTATGCAAGAACATATACTGACAAAGACGGAGAAGTGACTAGTTTTGCCACCCTCAGAAACTTTGCTATGCAAGAACGACAAAAGACGACAACGCCTACCACGACGGTTTTGCCACCCTCAGAAACTTTGCTATGCAAGAACCACGATCGAAAAACACTTGCCTATCAACTGTTTTGCCACCCTCAGAAACTTTGCTATGCAAGAACAAATAAATATCCGCTTGCTCTTTGCACCATGTTTTGCCACCCTTAGAAACTGCTGTAAATGTGGTTAATGAATCATATCATATGACACTACAGAGTATACGACTAGGAAATACCAAACCTTTACTGCTATCTAAATCAATCTGTACCGTCATTAATAGCGGTGCTTTTTTTCATAAGCTTGCCTGGAAACTGTCTTTTGTAAAAATCTTGAGACGATGCAAATAAAAATCCTATCATCTTTGTTTAATGGATGAAGACTAAAAAGGAGGAATCATATCATGAAAAAACTTATCGGATTGTTTGTCGTTTCACTTTTGCTGCTTGCGGTTTCCGCTTGTGACATCACCACGGACAAAGAGGAGACTTATGCTTATTATCTCGGTGTTGAAGTCAACCCGAGGATCGAGTTCATCGTCAACGATGAAGACAAGGTAGTGAGCTTCGATCTTCTGAACGAGGATGCCGAAATCGTGGCGGCTGATCTCGATTTCATCGGCATGGATGCCGAAGAAGCCCTCGAACTCTTCTTGCATGAAGCCGTCGAACTCGGTTATATCGATGTCGACGCTGAAGACAACGCCGTCTTCTTGACCGTCGGCGCCGAAGACGAGGAGAAAGAGGAGAACTTCCGCAACCGTATGCACGGTAAGGCCGAGGAGTATTTCCGTGGCATGGCCATCGGTGCGGCCGTGTTGGAAGGCGTTTTTGACGAAGAACTTCTCGCCCTCGCCGAGGAATACGGAATCGGTATCGGCCGGTTGGCACTCATCGCCAAGGTAGCCGAGCTTGAAGACATCGAGCTCGAGGAAGCTCTTGACATGCCGATGCAGGATGTCATGGCGATTCTCCGTGACGAACACACCGCCCGGATGGCCGAATTCCGCGAACAGCGCCGCCACAACGCCCAAGAAATCAGTGAAGAGATGCGGAACATGGTCAGAGACCGTCTCCAAGAACACAAGGAACGTCTCGAGGACGAAGATATCGAGATTCCCGACTTGGACGAGATTCGTGAACGTTACCGCGAAAATATGGAAGAACACCGTGAATCGGCACGTGAGCGGATGCGTGAACATCGCGAGAATGCCCGTGACCGCAGACCCGACGTCGGTGGAAACGACGACGAATGACGCTTTGAAAAGCCCCGGCGACGGGGCTTTTTCCTAGGGACGAGACAAATTTCTGCAAGAACGCCCATATTCTGTTACAATGGGGCCGAATCCGATAATGTGAGAGGTGTGCCGGATGAAAAGACTGACTTTGCTCATCGCTTTTAGTTTGTTCTCATTGTTTGTGTTCGGTGGATGTGACGTCTTCGAAGGGGAGGCCGGCGTCGGTGTCGTCGATGCCTTCATCGAGGACGATATTCTGAAGCTCGAACTCTCCGACGGCTCCGTCGTCGCCGCGGGAGACATCCACAAGGATATCGAGCTCGCCCTCGCCGAAGAAGGTCTCTCATGGCGATATGAAGACGAAGAAGAGTGGCGACTCATCACGCCTTTGGAAGATATCACCGGTGCCGACGGGCGCGAAGTCGAACTCATGGTCGAGGAGAACATCCTCCATTGGCGGTATGAAGACGATGGCGACTGGATGGTCCTTTTCGACCTGGACGATCTGCGTCCCGCCGATTTGCGGCGGATCGAGTTCAGGAGTCTGGAGGATGAAGCCGAGTGGCGCTTTTTGGGCGAAGATGCGTGGCGCCATCTTGTGAGCGTCGAGGAACTCGCGTGTGAAGAGTGCGTCATCGAGGATGTCCGTTTCAACGAGGACGGTCTTGTGGAGGTCGCGCTCGACGACGGTTCCGTCGAAACGCTCCGCTCTCCCCGTGATGCTTATATCGTCCAGTTCGTCGATGCCGAGGGGCGGCTTGTCGATGTTGCCCGCGTCTTTCACGGCGACTCCGTGACACCGCCGGAAGCCCCGACAAAGGAAGGACACACCTTCACGGACTGGTCGGAATCCCTGGACAGGATCACCCGTGACAAGCGCATCGAAGCTCTCTATGCGATCGAGGAGTACACGGTCCGTTATGAGACCTACATGGAAGAGGGACTGCCCGACGAGACTCTCGCCTACGGAGAGGATCTGTCCTTGCCGGTCTTGGAGATGGAGGACCATCTTTTCGTCGGATGGTATGCCGACAGCGAGTTCCGCCATTTCTTCAATGAAACGACCATGCCGGCCGAGGACATCACCCTCCATGCCCGCTGGGTCGACCTCACGGGCGAGGGTTATGAAGCCGTCGAGACTGTCGAGGAGATGCTCGAAAGAGTCAGAGACGGTGTGGTCGGTGTCGTGAGCGAGTGGATGGAAAACGGTCAGCCCGAGACCGCGAGCGGTAGCGGTTCCGTGTACAGACACAATGACGGCCGTTACTATGTCGTCACCAATCATCATGTCATCGAGGACCACGAAACACTCGCCATATACTATGAAAAACACGGCAATCCCTATTTCATCGAGGATGCCGACATTGAACTCTTGGGCAGCTATGCCGCGGCCGACATCGCCGTTTTGCGTTTTGAAGCGCCTCACGATTTCGAAGTTTTGGATTTCGCCGATTCCTATGAGTTGCGCATCGGCAACCGAATCTATGCCATCGGTCATCCGCAAGGCTTCGACCATTACGGAAGCGTCACGACCGGCATCATCTCCAACCTCACCCGCTATATGGATTTCGAGGACATCGAGGCCCCCTTCATCCAGCATGACGCCGCCATCAATCCCGGAAACAGCGGTGGTCCGCTCATCGACGCCCAAGGACGCATCGTGGGCATGAACACCCTGAAGATGGCCGGCACGCTCATCGAAGGCATGGGCTACGCCCTTCCTGCGAACACCATGGTGCGCATGATCGAAGACCTCGAGGAACAAGGTTATGTCCAGCGGGGCCGGCTCGGTGTCGGTGTGTCGCATCCCTCCGAATGCGGCGCCGAATACGGTGCCTGCATCGACGAGATTGTTCCCGGTTCCACCGCCGACAACATGAATCTCGAGACCGGCGATCTCATCATCGGCTACAAGACCGCTACCATGAGTGACTTCCTCACCGTGAAAAATCTTCCCGCGCTCCTCGAATTCGTTCTGAACACGCGTGTCGGTGAAGAGGTCGTCATCCTCTACGAACGAGACGGCATCGTCGCAGAGACCTCCCCGACCCCGCTCATGCCGGGGCAATGAAACAACGTAGCACAAGATTCCGCACTTTCCATGAAAAAAAAGGTTTCACCGAGGTGTGAAGCCTTTTTTTGACGATTCAGCGGAAGAGGTTCTTTTGGCGGACGGCGGAACGGTTGTCGTGGGTGGAAGGGTCCGCCGGGTCGAAATCGGCAAGGAAACGGACGACCTCCCTCGTGAGTTGGCTCGGGGTGCTCGCCCCGCTCGTGACGGAGACTTTCCGGAGCTTCTTCAAGTACTCGATGGAGAGGTCCTCGACGCTTTCGACCAAACTTGCGGGGATGCCCGCCATTTTGGCCGTCTCGACCAGTTTCTTGGTGTTGTTTGAACGGCCGTCGCCGACAACGAAACAATGATCGACCTCCGGTTGGTTCTTCACGGCTTCTTGCCGGCTTCTTGTCGCATCACAGATCTCGTCGATGATCTTCAAACGCGGGAAGCGGGTTTTCGCCCTCTCGCCGAGGTGGAAGATGTCATAGAGACTCATCGTCGTCTGGTTGGTGAGGGCCACCCGGTCGTTCGCGATCCGGAGTTCTTCGATGTCCGTCTCGGTCTCGATGATATGCACCTTATCACCGAAGCTTTGCGCCGTCTCGCTTTCGGGATGGTTCTTTTTTCCGACGAAAAGGATGTCGTAGCCTTTCTCGAGATGTCGTCTGACGGCGTCTTGGCTCCTCTTCACGTCTTTGCACGTGGTGTCGATGATGAAAAGACCTTTCTTCTCGGCCTTGGCATAGACGGCATCCGCCACTCCGTGGGCGGTGAAGACGACGGTGCCCTCGTCGATCTCGTCGAGGAGTTCGAGGCGGCTCTTGCCCTTGTCGCTCAATGTGTGCAGGCCCAGTTCGGCGAAGTCGCGGACGATCTTCTCGTTGTGCACGACGGGGCCCAAGATGTGCGCGGGACGGGGGACGGAAGGGTCCTTGGCGATCCTTTTCATCTCCTTGACGGCGTCCACCACGCCGTGACAATACCCCCGGGGTGAGAGAGTGACGACCTCCATGAACCTTCCTCCTTTGTCGTTTCCATAGATTTGCGGTCCTCATTATAGTATAATCACATTATAGAAAGGGGCGAGGAAAATGCGATTCAAAAAACCCTATCTCTATAATGCCCTAGAAGGCTTGAATTTTCAATCGTTCACCGAAATCCAACAAAAAGTCATCCCCGACGCGTTGAAGGGGCGCGACATCATCGGCGTGAGCGAGACCGGGAGCGGCAAGACCCACGCCTATCTTCTCCCGCTTTTCGATCGTCTCGACGAGGAGAAGAAACGGATCCAGGCCGTCATCCTCTCCCCGACCCGCGAACTCGCCGAGCAGATTCTCGCTTTCGCCCGCGCCATCGCCGCCTACAACCCGAAAAAGCCCGACATCCGGATCTACACCGGCGGCCGGGACCGCGCCCGGGAGATCGAACGCCTGCAAAAAAGTCAGCCCCAGATCGTCATCGGTACGCCGGGGAAGATCTTCGATCTCGCCTTGAAGGAGAATGTCCTCAAGATCCATACGGCCGACACCCTCGTCGTCGACGAGGCCGACATGTCTTTGGAGGTGGGATTCCTCAAAGAGATGGAGGCCATCGCCGCCGCCGTGGGCGAGAAGTCGCAGTTCATGGTGTTCAGCGCCACGTTCCCCGACAATCTCCGGGGGTTCATCAAAAAGAGCATGCACCAGCCCCTCGAGGTCGTGCTCGGAAGAAGAAGGCTTTCCCGCCTTCCCATCCGGCACAGGTTCGTGAAGACCGCTCCCGCGGAGCGGATGGAGATGCTCGAGAAGGTGATCGACGCCATCAACCCCTATCTCGCGATGATCTTCGCCAACACCACCAAAGAGGTCGACGAGATCGCGATGAGGCTCAGGGAAAAGGACCTCGATGTCACCCGCCTGCACGGGGACATGTCCGCGCGGGAACGCAAGCAGGCCGTCCGCGACATCCAGAATCTGCATGTCCAATACATCGTCGCCAGCGACATGGCGAGCCGCGGCATCGACATCACGGGTGTGAGCCACATTGTCAACCACGCCTTCCCCGCCGACATGACCTTCTACATCCACCGGGTGGGCCGCACCGCCCGCATGGGGATGGACGGGGAAGCGATCACGCTCTATGATCCCACGCGGGACGAGCGGGCGTTCTCCTTCTTGAAGAAAGAGGGTGTGGAGCCCATCCACACCGTGATCGAGGACGGACGGCTCGTCTCGAAAGAGAAGANACCGAAAAAAGACGGTCCGGAGGCCGGACGTGCGGCCAAATCCCGGCCCGCCTACAAGAAAAGATACCGCAAGGACGTACGCAGAAAGAAGAGTGATTGAATGTTGAAGCTGGGCAGCCATGTCTCCATGAAAGGCGCCGACATGCTCGCTGGGAGTGTCGAAGAGGCGCTTTCCTACGGTGCGAACGCCTTCATGGTCTATACGGGGGCACCACAGAACACCCAAAGGAAACCGATCGACAAACTGCGGATCGAAGAAGCGCACCAAAGGATGCGTGCGGCGGGTATCGCCTTGGAGGACGTCGTCATCCACGCCCCCTACATCATCAATCTCGCGAACGCCGACGAACAAAAACGTTCCTTCGCCGTGGAGTTCCTCATCGAGGAAGTGCGAAGGAGTGCCGCCATCGGGGCGCAAGACATCGTGCTCCATCCCGGGAACCATCTGGACGATTCGTTGGACACGGCCGTGGAACGGATCGCTCGTGGTCTCGACGAGGTCCTCGCCGCGACGGAAGGGCTCACCGTCCGCATCGCCCTCGAGACGATGAGCGGCAAGGGGACCGAAGTGGGGCGGCGTTTCGAAGAGATCGCCGCCGTCATCGCGCGCACCGAGAGAAAAGAGAGGCTTTCGGTCTGTTTTGACACTTGCCACACCCACGATGCCGGTTATGATGTGAAAGACGATTTTCCCGGTGTCATGCGCGCATTCGACCGGGTCATCGGGTTGGAGAGACTCGCCGTCTTTCACATCAACGACTCGAAGAACCCCCGCGGCGCCAACAAGGACCGCCACGAGAATCTGGGCTTGGGCCATATCGGTTTCTCGGCCCTCTCGGCCATTGTGCATGACGAGAAGTACGCCCATATACCGAAGATTCTCGAAACGCCCTATGTCACGGCCGATGCGGATGCGAAAAAACGCATCCACCCTCCTTACAAGGAAGAGATCGCCATGTTGAAGGAGCGACGCTTCGACGAGAACTTCATTGCGCGCATCCGGGAGAATCCCTCCCCCAAGAAGGGGTGACGATATGTTGTTGAAGATGGCTGCCGGCGACATCCATTATGACGAACGGGGTTCGAAAGAAGGCCTCCCCATCATCTTCAGCCATGGTCGCTCCCATGATCATCAGACCTTCGTCCGCCAGGTCGAACACTTCCAAAAGTCCCACCGGGTGGTTGTTTGGGACCTGCCGGACCACGGCAAGACGACGGTGCGCCCTTTCACTTTCGCGAACGCCGCCGAAGCCATGGAGAGTCTGCTCGACCATCTCGGCATCGAAAGTGTTGTGCATGTCGGTGTCTCGTTGGGCGGTTTTTTAGGTCAATACATGGCCATCCACAAGCCGGAGAGGATCCGTGCCCTCGTGGACATCTCCGCGATGCCGATCTACGGATCGCTATCGAAGAGACAGGCGAAGACCGCCGCGTTCTTCATGCGGCTCACCATGCCGTTGTTTCCGAATCGGGTGTTCGCCTGGGCTTCGGCCAAGAAGATGGCCTACGGCGGAGAGTTGGAGACCTATGTGAAAAGGCAATCTCTCGAGTTCGGAAAGAAGAGGCTTCTGCAGACGAACCTCGAATTGATGCGGGAACTCTCCCGTGCCCACGAGCACGCCGTCGAGAAGAAGACCCTTCTCATCCACGGTGCACGGGACGGCAATGTCTTGATCAAGAATGGGCGCAAATGGGCGGAAAGCGAGCATGTCGTCGGCCATCACCTCATCGAGGAGGCCGGTCATCTCTGCCACCAACAAAAACCGATGCCCGTGAACGAGGCGATCGAGACCTTTTTGACCTCGCTGTAGAATGCGGGATGCATTTTGGTTTCGTTCTGTTCCCCTTTCTGTGTTCTTATGATACAATACAAATAGAAGGATGCTGTGAACGACGACCCTAAAGGATCTTGCCCCGGAGAATGGCATTACCACGAAAAACAGCCTCCGGGCTGTCACGATAAAATTGGTGAGATGCTTCAGGCATCCACCAATTTTTTATGGGAGGAGGACGGCTTGTGCGCGAAAAAAGATTGAAAGAAGCTTTCGGCGAACATTTCGACGATTTCAAGACCGTCTCCGTCGACGCCTACAAGACGGCCCTTCGTGAACATCGTCCGGATGAGGGATACGACTTTTCGCCGTTGGCGCCGTACGAGACGATTGTCGTCTTCGCGCTTTCATACCCCGAAGAGCGCCCCGCTTTCCTCGGCAAAGGGTATGGCTACATCAGTCGTTACGCCCATGGAAGGGATTATCATCTCGTGGCCCGAGAGAAGCTCGCCCGGCTCGAAGAGATGTGCGCCAGGGAAGGCATCAAGGCCCAAGGGGCCGTGGATGTGAATCCTCTCGACGAACGTTTCGCCGCCCGGCTTGCGGGGCTCGGCTACAGCGGCCACAACCGGTTTCTGATCCATCCCGACTACGGCACGCATCTCTATCTCGCGACGCTCCTCATGGACATCCCCCTGGAGACAGAGCCCCACCCGGAGGACTCATGCGGCGATTGTACCGCCTGCATCGACGCCTGTCCGTTACAGGCGCTCGAGAAAGGGACATATCGGGTGCGGGACTGTCTTTCCCACCTCACCCAGTGCAAAGAGCCCATCCCCCTGAAGAAAGCCCGCGCTTTCCGAAAATACCTCTTCGGTTGCGACATCTGTCAGGAAGTCTGTCCGAAGAACGCCCACATCAGTCCCGTGGAACGAGAAGATTTCCGAAGTGACCAAAACGCCCAGCTTGACCTTGCGGCCCTTTTGGAGAAATCCGTCGGCCGCATCAACCGCGAGTATGCGGATTACGCTTTCGCCTGGCGGGGCGGTCTCGTCTTGAAAAGGAACGCGGTGTTGCTCATGTATGGCCAAGGTGTGACGGAATATGCGGACTTGATCCGCGCGGTGTATGAAAAACACAAGGATATGCCCTGGTTCGAAGAGACGGTGCGCAACGTGATGCGTGCCGGCAAAAACACGTAATGAAACTTTCGGCAAGGAGGCCTATCATGACAAAGAAGCGCTTCGTCACCGTGCATAGCTACAAACACGACGGCAGCCTCCATCGGATCTGGAAGAAGAACCGGCTCGTGGAGGAAGAGGACGGTCTCATCGTCCTTTTCAACCCCCGCAGTCGCGTCATCGAGGGGGACGGCCGTTATTGGCGTCCGCGCGAGGATTCTCTCCATTTCTTCTACAAGGACCGCTGGTTCAACATCATGGCGATGTTCAGAAAAACGGGCATCCATTACTACGCCAATATCGCCTCGCCCTTCCTTTGGGATGAGGAAGCGTTGAAATATGTCGATTACGACCTCGATGTCAAGGTCTTTCCCGACGGCACCCACAAGGTGCTCGACATGCAGGAATACGAACGGCACGAAAAAAGGATGGACTATCCCGAAGAACTCACCGTAATTCTCGAACGGGAACTCGCCAATCTGATCAAGATGGTTGAAAACCGCGAAGGGCCTTTTCAAAAGGGCCTTTGCGAAAAATACTACGAACGACTGAAAGAGGGATCCCATGAAAGATGAAAGAATCGAAAGACTCGCCGCGAATCTGCTCACGGTCTCGACCAAGACGAAGAAGGACGACACCGTCGTCATCCGGGGCGGTATCGAGGCCAAACCGCTCATTTTGGCGTTGGTGAAAAAAGCCCATGCCCTCGGCGCCCATCCTCACGTGTTTCTCGGGGACGAGGACATCCGGAGGGAGATTCTCAAGGAGGCGCGAGAGCCCTACATGGACACCGCTTTTGCGTGGGCGAAGGCGCAGTATGAGAAAACGGACGTGCTCATCTCCATCATGACGGAGATGAACGACTTTGCCACGGTCGATGTGCCCAAAGACATCAAGACCGCACTGAGCAAGAAGATGCAACCTTTGCACGACATCATCGAGAAGAAGCGCTGGGTCGCCTTGATGTGGCCCACACCGTCCCAGGCGCAGAAGGCGAGAATGGCGAACGAGCCCTTCTTCGACTATGTCGTCGACGTCTCGACGGTGGATTATGAGAAGATGAAAAAGGCCCTCGCCCCTTTGCAAAGACTCATGGAAGCGACCGACAAAGTCCGTATCAAGGGACCGGGGACGGACCTTTCCTTCTCGATCAAGGACATTCCCGTCGTTCCCTGCGCCGGCGAGAACAACATCCCCGACGGCGAGATCTTCACCGCCCCCGTCCGCGAAAGTGTGGAAGGGACGATCACCTTCAACACGGAGAGCCCCTACAGGGGGGATGTATTCAAGAATGTGCGGCTCACTTTCGAAAAGGGCCGCATCGTCGACGCTTCCCACGAAGGCGACAAGGAGGCTTTGGAGGCCGTTCTCGACACCGACGAGGGCGCCCAACGGGTGGGCGAGTTCGCCCTCGGCGTGAATCCCCGCATCAAGACCCCGATGGGCAACATCCTTTTCGACGAGAAAATCCAGGGGAGCCTCCATTTCACACCGGGGATGGCCTATTCGGATGCCGACAACGGCAACCGTTCCGCCGTCCACTGGGACCTCGTCCTCATCCAGCGGGCCGAATACGGCGGGGGCGAAATCTGGTTCGACGACACCCTCATCCGTAAAGACGGCCTCTTCGTCAAAGAGGAACTGAAACCCTTGAATCCCGAGAATCTCGACAGCTGAAGGAGGAACGGCCATGGAAGTGAAACGGATCACCGTCACCGACCCGGACATGTTCAAACCGCTCTACCGGGCGGTGGGCTGGTCGGTCTATCTACAAGACGACAAAGCCTTCGAAAAGATGTTCGCGAATTCCCTGTCCGTGTTCGGCGCCTATCGGGAAGGAGAGCTCGTCGGCGTTTTACGCACCGTCGGCGACGACGCCCACATCCTCTACATCCAGGATATCATCGTGTCGCCGGAGCACCAAAGGCGCGGCATCGGCTCGCTACTCCTTTCCGCCGCCTGCGAACACCACGGGCACGTCCGCCAGAAAGTCCTCTTGACCGACAAGACCGATGACGCGGCCCGCGCGTTCTACCGTGCGCAAGGTTTCCAAGAGACCGAGCACAAGGATGTCGTCTGTTTTGTGCGTTTCGACTGAGCGGCATCTGTGTTAGAATGGTTATGAGAACAGACACTGCGAAAGGAAGGGTCATTGTGAACGAGAAGATGATGATCAGCTACGCCAGACTCATACTGCTCAGAGGGGTGAACCTCCGCGAGGACGAAGAGCTCGTGATCAACGCGCCGGTGAGCGCTCAAGATTTCGTGCGTATTCTCGTGCGGGAGGCCTATCACACCTTCAAAAGCGGCATGGTGCACGTGAACTGGAACGACCCTTATCTCAGTCGCTATGCCTACGCCCACGCCAAAGAGCATGTCCTCACCGACGTGCCCGATTATGTCACGAGGCGTATGGAGAACTTGATCGAGAGAAAAGCCGCCTTCCTCACGATCAGCACCTCTTTTCCCGACCTCTTGAAGGGGTTGGACCAAAACCGCATCCAGAAGTCCCAAAAGGCCAAGGCCCCGAAGATGCGCCCCTTCCAGGAGACCATCGTCCGCCAGCACAAATGGAGCATGGCCGCCTGGCCCTCTGTCGAATGGGCGAAGAAGGTCTATCCCGACCTCGAGGATTCGGACGCCTTGATGCAGCTTTTCGAAGATTTGGTCACCATCATGCGTCTTGACGAGGAGAATCCCATCAAGTCTTGGACCGACCATTTGAACGAACTCGAGCGGAAGCGCCGCCTGCTGAACGAGGCCCGCTTCGACAAACTCATCTACAAATCCGCCGACACCGACCTCACCGTCGCCCTGCCGGAAAAACACATCTGGGTCTCCGGCGCCCAGAAACGCCGCAATGACGTCTTCCTCCCGAACATGCCCACAGAAGAGATCTTCACCGCGCCTTTGAAGACCGGGGTGAACGGAACGTTGCGGATGACGAAGCATCTGAACGTGCGCGGCCTCGTGATCGAGCCCTTCACGATGGAACTCAAATACGGCGAGATCGTCCGCATCGAAAGCAATGACAGGGACAAGATCGAGAAACTCCTTTCCATGGATGAAGGCGCGCGTTTCCTCGGCGAAGTCGCTCTCGTTCCCGAGGAGAGCCCCATCGCCCAACTCGGAAAGCTTTTCTACCACACGCTCATCGACGAGAACGCGAGTTCGCATTTCGCCATCGGCAACGCCTATCCCATGTGTGTGCGGGCCAAAGGCGCGAGTGCGCAAGAGATCGCCGAGAAACACAATATCAACCGCAGTGTCGTCCATGTCGATTTCATGGTCGGAAGCCCCGATCTGGAAGTCGTCGGTGTCAAGCCCGACGGCGAAGAAGTGCCGATCTTCACCCAAGGGACCTGGAGCGAGCACTTCCGCAAGAAGGTTTCTTGACATGACAAGCCCCGGTTCATCCGGGGCTTTTAGGAACCCGCTTCTCCTTAATTCTCTACAATGTTTTGGCGTCATGTTATAATGGATGGGGTGATCGACATGCGAGTGGTCTTCGGCGGCGCCTTCAATCCGCCCACGAAAGCGCATCTGGAAGTGTATCGCTTTTTGTCCCGGAAACTGCCCGTGGAACGGTTCATCTTCTTGCCCGTCTCCGACCGCTACAAGAAGAAGGGTCTCGCCGCCGATCACCATCGGTTGCGGATGTTGGAAATCATGACCGAGGACCTTCCCGATGTCGAAGTGTCCGACATGGAGATGCAAGACGAATCGTTCAAGGGGACCTACACCTCGTTGCGACGTCTTTCCCGCCCCGATTTGCCGACGGCCTTCGTCGTCGGCGCCGACCATCTCCGAGGACTGCCGCGGTGGAAGGACGCAGACAAGCTTTTGCGGGAATTCGAGATCATCGTGTTGAACCGGGACGACGAAGATCTCGAGGCCGTCATCGGGCAAGACGCCGTGTTGGCCGGTCACCGTGAGAACATCCGTGTCTTTGAAGAATTCTCCTTTCCCGTCTCGGCGAGTTCGTTCCGCAAACACAAAGACGAGAACCTCGTGACTCCCGGGGTCTATGCCTATATCGTAGAAAACGGTCTTTATGATGGAGGGTGAGAGATGTACAAGCAGGATTTTGTGAAAGTCGCATGTGTCAGCCCCGTGCTCAAAGTGGGCAATCCGGAGGCGAATGTCTCGGTAATCCTGGACACGCTCAAGGACTTGGACGCCTCTTTGGCCGTGTTCCCCGAACTCTGCGTCACGGGCTACACCGCCGGCGACCTCTTTTTCAAGCGTTCCCTCCTCGATGAGACCCAAAGGGCGATGCAAAGACTGCTCGAGAAGAACCCTTTTAAAGGCATCCTCCTTGTCGGTGCCCCTTTGGAAGTGGACGGCATCCTCTACAATACCGCCTTCGTCATCCAACAAGAAAGGATCCTCGGTGTCGTGCCGAAGATGTATCTGCCCAACACCGAGGAGTTCTATGAGAAACGCTGGTTCAAGAGCGGTTTCGACATCGCCGACAACCGCGACCGCATCCGTTACCTTTCCGAAGAGGTGCCATTCGGCCATCTCGTCTTCAAAGAAGAAGCGGGACGTCTCTCTTTCGGTGTCGAGATCTGCGAGGACATGTGGGCCCCCTTCTCCCCGGGGAACAGCCTCGCCCTGCAGGGCGCCCGGTTGATATTGAACCTCTCGGCTTCGAATGAATACCTCCACAAACAAGAGGTGCGCGAACGCGCCATCATCGAGCATTCGCGCAAGAATGCGGGCGCCTACGTCTATGCGAGCGCCGGCATGCACGAATCGACAAGCGAGACCGTCTTCAGCGGCCACAATGTCATCGCCGAGAACGGCCGGCTTGTCGCCGAGAGCGAATCGTTCGCCCATGAAACGGAAATCGTCAAAGCCGACATCGACCTCGGCAAGATCGACCATAGACGGAAGAATCATTCTTCCTTCCGCGACACCCACGACACCGCCCTCACGGTGGCCGCCGAAGTCTCTTTCCGGCTGGCGGAGACGGACACCTTCGTCTTCGAACACCCCTTCGACAGGACGCCT
>SL_5KL_010_SEDDRAFT_10001503_pt1 | contig 14037 bp, 13 predicted proteins | sample SodLakKL_010_SED_FD_9118 | JGI IMG/M metagenome (IMG submission 9118)
GTTCCTGGACGAGCAGGATGTCGAGGGGCCGTAATGGTCGAGTACCTCCTGCCGGCGCTCTTCGCGCTGTTTCTGTGGTGGTTCAGCACCGGGGTGGTCATCTACCTCGACAACCTGCCGGTGCGCACCTTTCGCTGGAGCATGCTCGGCGGCACCGTCGGCCTGGTGGTGGGCCTTTACGGGGTTGCGGCCACTAGCGGGGATACCTCGGTCTCCGGTGCCTACCTCGCCTTCACCAGCGCCCTGCTGGTCTGGGCATGGGTCGAGCTCAGCTACTACACCAACTACCTAACCGGGCCGCGGCAGATCAGCTGCCCGCCGGGTTGCTCGGGCTGGCGTCACTTCGGCCACGCCCTGCAGAGCAACATCTACCATGAGCTGGCCATCATCGTGCTGGGCATTGTCCTGGCGCTCCTGACCTGGGGGGATGGCAACCTGGTGGCGCTGTGGACCTTCCTGGTCCTGGCGTGGATGCATGAGAGTGCCCGTATCAACGTCTTCCTGGGGGTGCGTAACCTCAACGAGGAGTTCGTGCCGGAGCACATGAAGTTCCTGCGCAGCTTTATGCGCCGCCGGCCCATGAACCTGTTCTTCCCCTTCTCGGTGAGTGTCTCCACGGTGGCCCTGGTCCTGCTGGTGCAGGCCGCGGTGGCGCCCGGGGTGGATGCGGCCACCGCCGTCGGCCTGACGCTGGTGGCGACCCTGATGGCACTGGCCATTCTCGAGCATTGGTTCCTGGTCATCCCCATGCCCACGGCGTTCCTCTGGCACTGGGGACTCAAGGCGCGGGATCGAAACGCTGACCAGGTAGCCACCAAGGCGGCGGATGCGGACGTGTCGTCGTCATCCTCTTCTTCCTCAGGGTGAACGTCGGTGATGGCGGGCAGCGGAGGCTCGGCGCGCTGGGACTGGCTGTGGGCGGTCGCCGCCTTGGTGGCGATCGGCCTTGCCCTATTCCAGCTCCTGAAGGATGAGCGGGGGATCGAGCGCGAGGCGGTCACCATCGATGAGACCCCCGCAACGATCTTCCGCCCGGCCAGCGAGGCCACTGGACCAGTGGTGCTGGTCTCCCACGGTTTTGCCGGCTCGCGGCCCCTGATGGACCCGTTCGCGCTGACGCTGGCTGGCAACGGCTACACCGTGGTCAGTTTCGACTACCTGGGGCACGGCCGGAACCCGCGGCCGCTGCACGGTGACATCACCGCGCAGGATGGGGCGGCCCAGGCGCTTGTAGAGCAGACGCAACGGGTGGCCGATTACGCCCGGGCGGAGCTGATGGGTGAGGATGAGCCCATGGCCGTCCTGGGCCACTCGATGGCATCGAACATCATCGTGCGTTTCGCGCAGCAGCGCGACGACGTCGTCGCCACGGTGGGGGTCTCCATGTTCGCCCCCACCGTGGATGCCGAGACCCCGGCCAACCTGATGAGTGTGGTCGGCGGGTTTGAGCGCCGCCTTCAGGAAGAAGGGCAGCGCGTCGTGGCGATGGCCTTTGACGATCTCGAGCCGGATCAGGTCGAGATGGGGCGGACCTACGGGAGCTTCGCAGAGGGCAATGCCCGGCGCATTGCGGTGGCACCCGGGGTGGAGCACGTCGCGGTGCTCTACAGCCAGACGAGCCTGCAGGAGGCACTGGCTTGGCTGGATCAGGCGTTCGAGCGTGAGGGCGAGGGCTGGGTGGCGGCCCGAGGGCCCTGGGTGGCCCTGCTGCTGGCGTCGATCATTGCCCTGGCGCGTCCGGCGGCCCGTCTGCTTCCCAGAGTGGGACAGGGGGAGTATGGCGCTGGTGCCGGATGGCGCCGGCTGGCGGTGGTCGCTGGTATCCCGGCGCTGGCCACGCCGCTTGTGCTGGCCCCGGTGCCTACGGATTTCCTGCCGGTAGTCATTGGCGACTACGTCGCGGTGCACTTTGCGTTGTTCGGGCTGCTCAGCGCCGCACTGTTGTGGTGGACGGCGGGGTGTCCAGGGCCTCGCGGGATGGTCGCCGCACTGGGCCTGCGCGGTGGGGCCGGCTGGCGGTGGCTGCTCGGTGTGACGGCGGTGCTCGCCTATTGCCTGGTCATTCTGGGCGTAGTGCTCGATCAGTTCGTCACGGTCTTCTATCCGTCCTGGGAGCGGCTGCCGCTGATCCTGGCCATTGCCGCGGGGACGCTGCCGTTCTTCCTGGCCGATGAATGGCTGACACGGGGGACGGGGATGCGCCGTGGTGCCTACGCGGTTACCAAGGTCCTGTTCCTGGTCTCACTTGGGCTTGCCGTGGCGCTGGATCCGGAGGGCCTGTTCTTCCTGCTGCTGATCGTGCCCGTGGTGGTCGTCTTCTTTGCCGTCTACGGCCTGTTCAGCCGTTGGGTGTACCGCCATACCGGGCATCCGCTCGTCGCGGGCCTGGCCAATGCCGTGGCCTTTGCCTGGGCGCTGGGGGTGACGTTCCCGATGCTCGGTGGACCGGCAGGCTAATCCGGCAGGGAGTCAGCGGTAACGCAGTTCGAAACGACAGCCCTCGTCCCCCGCGGCCGCACACCGAACCTCGCGAATGGAGGACTCGGCGTGGACCAGGGCGCGGAAGAGGTGTTCAAAGGCGGCGGCGTGCCAGTGGCACACCGGCTCGTTCGCCTGCTCGCCGGCGATCACCGGGTTGTGGGCTAGATCGAGCAAGCACGGCTGACCCCGCTGGATGGAGAGCTGCCCGGAGCCGACAAAGGTCCAGGCGTGCTGGGAGATCGCCTTGAGTAGCAGTGGTCCGGCCAGCACCGGCGGGAGGAGGCGCAGCAGAGTACGGACCGGGGCCGGTATCCGGTTGCTCAGGACATAAGCACCCGTTCGCTCGCCGGCGTCGAGCATCACCCGTCTGGCCCGGTCGGGGCCAAGCTGAAGGCGTACCTGCTGGTGGAGGGCGGCGACGGTCGACTCGGGCACCATGGCCTCCGGCGGCCGGTCGAGCCACTCCGCCAGTCCCGCGGCGTCAAAGCACTGCCGGGCCACCTCGTCCCCCTCCAGGGCGCGTAGCGCCGCAGCGACCTGGAGGATGGCGTTGGGCCCGATGCGGGCTTCGTCATGCTCGGTCACTGCGGCGCCTCCCCCGGTTCAGGCCTTGTCCGTCTCGGCCGTGCGCTGCTTCTCCTTCCCGGGGACCCCGTCGCGGTGAACCTGCACGGTGGCCTCCGCCGGGGTGCGCTCCGTCTCGGTGCCGGCCTTGTGCGAACGGGCCTCCTTGACCCCCTGGCCGGCGCCCTGATCTTCGTACTCGGCACGCTGCGCCTCGGAGAGCGTGCGCGACTTGTCGAAGCTCTTCTCGATGTTCTCGCTGACCTTCTTGCGGGTCTGCGGGCCCCAGTAGCCGTGCTTGCCGAGGTCGTAGAACTTGCGCTGGAAGCCGGCCTTGAGGAACGCCTTCAGGCAGCCGAACAGGTATTTCCGGCGGTCGCCGGTGCCCGCCCAGGGGTAGGAGAACAGGGCCTTGCGCATGTAGAAGCGCCGGTAGTTGCTCATGGTGCGGTCGAGCAACTCGCCCCGGTCCATCGCCTGCGGCTTGATGATTGGCGTGACGAAGTTGTACTTCTCGAAGTCGTAGACCTCGACCGTGTCCTTGAGCTCGCGGAACAGGTCAGAGAACGGCCAGGGGGTGTACATGGCCCAGTTGGCCAGGTCCGGTTTCCAGTCCTGGGCCATCTGATAGGTCTCTTCGAGGGTCTCGGCGGTCTCGTTTTCGAGGCCGACGATGAACTGCGCCTCGACCACGATGCCGGCGTTGCGCAGCAGCTCGATCGCCTTCTTGTTCTGGGCGACGGTGGTCTCCTTGTTGAAGCGGTCGAGCTTGAGCTGGGCGGCCGCCTCGGTGCCAAGGGAGACGTGGATTAGACCGGCCTTGCGGTAGAAGGACAGCAACTCCTCGTCACGCAGGACATCTGTCACGCGGGTGTTGATGCCCCACAGGATGCCGCGATCGGGAAGGCCACGGTCGATCAGTTCCTGGCAGAACTCGATGAACTTCTTGCGATTGATGGTCGGCTCTTCGTCGGCAAGGATGAAGAACCCGACATCGTGCTCGTCGGCGAGCTTCTCGATCTCGTCGACCACCTTCTTGGGATCGCGGATTCGGTAGTCCCGCCAGAACTTCCACTGCGAGCAGAAGGAGCAGGTAAACGGGCATCCGCGAGCCATGTTGGGGATGGCGACCCGGGTGTTGAGCGGGATGTAGGTGTACTTCTCCCACTCCAGGATGCCCCAGTCCGGCTCGATGCTGTCCAGGTCCTTGATCGTCGGTGCTGCCGGGGTGGCCACGATCTGCTCGCCGTCACGGTAGGCGATGCCCAGGATGGACTCGCGATCCTCCGGCCAGCGCCCCTCGTCCACCGCGCGGGCGAGGTTGACCATGATCTCCTCACCCTCGCCGCGGACCACCGCGTCGATCCAGGGCGCCTCACTGAGGACCTGCTTGTACATGAAGGTCGGGTGGATGCCGCCGATCAGGGTGACCACGTTCGGGTCCACCTCCTTGGCGATCTCCAGGCTCCGCTCGGCGACGTAGATCGACGGGGTGATCGCCGTCGTCGCCACGATGTCCGGTTTCTCTTTCTCGAGCTCCTCCCGAATGTAGTCATCGGAGAAGTCGTTGGTCATCGCGTCGATGAACCGGATGTTGTCGTACCCGGCACGCTTGAGATGGCCGGCCAGGTAGGCGACCCATGCCGGGGGCCAGTTGCCCGCGATCTCCGCACCGCCCGAGGAGTAGTTGGGATGGATAAAGACGATACGCATGGGTCGAGCCTCCGCGACTGCCTTGGTAACTGCGTGATTCGGTCTATCCGCGTAACTTGCACGGCCAGACCGCCTGCTGTCTAGGGTCCTTGACGCTGGATATTCGATGGTTGGCGGATGTGCTAATCGGTTGGGCCAATAAGACATCGCCGGGCGCCTGGATCAGGCAGCCCGGCGGTCTCTGGCGCAGCAACCGGGGCGCTCCCGCCCGGCTGGTTCACCCCGTACCTGTGACGGTGGGGCTCAGCCCCGCCGCAGCTGGTCCTCGGGAACGTCGCGGGGGCCCACCTCGGCGGCGTCGCCGGCGTCTTCCCACGCCCAGCACCAGCCATTGGCGTTGACCAGGCGCTTCTCGTCCATCCCGAAGGCGGCGCAGTAACCGTGGTCACCGTCCTCTTCGTGCGGGACGTACAGCAGGCAGTTCGCGCAGAACTGGTGGCTCTCGAAGCGGGGATGGTCCATGTCGGCGTCGGCTTGATCGTGCACGTAGCCGATGCCCTTGGCCTCCGGCGCATCCTCGCTGATGATCTCCCAGGTCTGGCCGTTGTCGTTGTTGTCATCGGCCATGGCCTTGGAGCCGAACAGGCCCGCCGCCGGGATCGCGGCCGTGCTCATCAGGCCCAGGCGCAGGAACTTGCGGCGGGAGCGGTCACACGGTTTCTTGCTCATCATTCTGGCTCCTCTCACGTCAGGGTCGAGGTGACCTTTCAATGCCCCACCCCGGCCGACTCAGGGGGCCGGTGATGGATCTCTCCAGTATACGGTTTTGTGCGACGTAACGGCGCATTTGCCAGCGTTTAGAGAATGGTCGTAGTATCGCGCCAGGCGCAAGGGGGGCGCGACGATGTTGCCCAGCAGGCGCCATGGTCGGCAATGCGGAGGGGATGATGGAGCACGTGGTGATCGTCGACCCGCAGGGGCGGCGAATCGGTACCGAGGAGAAAATCCGCGCCCACGCCGGCGGCGGCACCCTGCATCTGGCGTTCTGCGTGCTCGTTTTCAATCCTCGCGGGGAATTGCTCCTGCAGCGACGTGCCGACAGCAAATACCACTTCGCCGGGCTATGGTCTAATTCCTGCTGCGGTCATCCGCGCCCGGAGGAGGGGGTGGTCGAGGCGGCTGAGCGCCGTCTGGGCGAGGAGTTTGGCTTCAGCACGCGGTTGCAGCCGGTGGCCCGGTTCACCTACCACGCCGAGGATCCGCGCAGTGGGCTGGCCGAGCATGAATACGCCCATGTGCTGATCGGCCGCGCCCAGGACGAGCAGCCCGCCCCGGACCCGGACGAGATCGGCGCCTGGGCGTGGGCGGCGCCAACGGGCCTGCGCGCAGGCACGGAAGAGGAACCGCACCGTTACACGCCTTGGTTCCGACGTCTCATGCGTGAGCAGCCGGTCGATGAGTGGGCCACCCGCTAGGGCTGTACGGGTCGGGCCGCTCTGTTAATCTGCGCGCGGGCCAGGCGGCCCGTTTCGTAAGGTCACTGATTTCAGAAAACTGGGACGGCACAATCCATGGCACCAGCGTTTCCCTTCTCGGCGATCGCCGGGCAAGACGAGATGAAGCTCGCGATGACCATCGCCGCGGTGGACGGCTCCATTGGCGGCGTGCTGGTCTTTGGCGACCGCGGCACCGGCAAGTCGACCGTAGTCCGCGCCCTGGCCGGTCTGCTGCCGAGCATTCGCGCCGTCGCGGACTGCCCCTACCACTGCAATCCGGAGCACGAGGACACCCTGTGTGATCACTGCCGGGAGCAGACCCAGGCGGGCAAACGGCTCAATGTGCGGGAGATCAGCGTGCCGGTGGTCGACCTGCCGCTGGGGGTCACCGAGGATCGGGTGGTGGGCGCCCTGGACCTCGAGCAGGCCCTGACCCGTGGCGAGAAGGCCTTCGAGCCGGGGCTTCTGGCCCGTGCCAATCGCGGGTTCCTCTACATCGACGAGGTCAACCTGCTTGAGGATCATATCGTCGACCTGTTGCTCGATGTGGCCGCCAGCGGCGAAAACGTGGTCGAGCGCGAGGGGCTGAGTGTCCGCCACCCGGCCAAGTTCGTGTTGATCGGCAGCGGCAACCCGGAGGAGGGGGAGCTGCGCCCGCAGCTGCTCGATCGTTTCGGTCTGTCGGTGGAGGTCTCCACGCCGGAGGAGCTTCACACGCGCATGCAGGTGGTCCGCCGGCGGGACGAGTACGAATCCGATCCGAAGGCCTTCGTGCAGAAGTGGGCGGATCAGGACGCGGAGGTACGCCAACGCATTGAGCGCGGGCGCGAAAAGCTGCCCCACGTCGAGGTGACCGACGAGATCCTTGAGCGCACCTCGACCCTGTGCATCGCGCTGGGCACCGATGGTCTGCGTGGTGAGCTGACGCTGATCCGCGCGGCACGCGCGGCGGCGGCCCTCGAGGAGGCCGACCGGGTGGAGGTCAAGCATCTGCGTCAGGTGGCCGGTGTGGCGTTGCGCCACCGGCTTCGTCGCGATCCCCTTGATGAGTCCGGGTCCACCACCCGGGTCCAGCGAGCCGTGGAGGAGCATCTGCCTGCATGAGCGCTGCGCTCGACTACACCAACGCCGAGTCGGCCTGGGAGGATGCGACCACGGCCGCGGCGCTGCTGGCCATCGACCCGCCGGGTGTCGGCGGCGTGTGCCTGCGCTCGCTGCCGGGCCCGGTGCGCGAGCGGTGGGTGCAGATCGCCCGCGAGCTGCTGCCCGCCGGCACCCCTTGGCGGCGCATCCCGATCAATATCTCGGACAGTCGCCTGCTCGGCGGGCTTGATCTGACCGCGACGCTGCGCTCCGGCCGCCCGGTGGTCGAGCGGGGGGTTCTGGCTGAGGTCGATGGCGGGGTGGCGGTGCTGGCCATGGCCGAACGTATCGCGCCGGCCACCGCCGGCAAGCTCGGTGCCGTGCTCGATAACGGTGAAGTCCGGCTGGAGCGCGATGGCCTCGCCGATCGCATGACCAGCCGCTTTGGGGTGATTGCGCTGGACGAGGGGGCCGAGGAGGATGAGCGGCCGGTGGGGCCGCTGCGTGATCGCCTCGGCTGCCATCTCGACCTCAACGGGATCCCGGTCCACGTCGCCGGCGGTTGCGAGTACACCGCCGAAGATGTCGCCGCTGCCCGTCAGCGTCTGGATCAGGTCCAGTGTTCCGACGAGCTCGCCGAGGCCCTGTGCGCCGGTGGGCTGGCACTGGGGATCGGCTCGCTGCGTGCGCCGCTGCAGGCGCTGCGTGCGGCGCGGGCCGCCGCTGCCCTGGATGGGCGCAGCGAGGTGAGCCAGGAGGACGTGGCGCTGGCCACCCGGCTGATCCTGGTGCCCCGGGCGACTCGCATCCCGGAGATGCAGCAGCCGGAGGAGGAGGAGCCGCCCGAGGAGGAGCAGCAGCAGGAGCAGCAGGAGCCCGAGGAGCCGCCCCCGCCGCCGGAGGAAGAGCCGGAGCCGCCCGAGGAGGAAGAGGGCAGCGACGAGGAGCAGGCGGACGATGATGAGCAGGAGGAGCAGGCTCCGGCCGAGATCCCGGCAGAGCTTGTGCTCGAGGCGGCGCGTGCGGTGCTGCCCGATAACCTCCTCCAGCAGATGAAGATCCGCGAGCTGGCTCAGCGCAACCGCTCGCAAACGCCCGGGCGGGCGGGCGCACTGCAGCAGGGGGGCGGACGTGGTCGGCCCGCGGGTGTGCGCCCCGGGAGCCCTGGGGCGGGCGTGCGGCTGAACGTGGTGGAGACCCTGCGCACGGCCGCGCCGTGGCAGCCACTGCGCCGCGAGCACGATCAGAGCGGTCGACGGGTCATCGTCCGGCCCGAGGATTTCCGGGTTACGCGGTTCAAGCAGCGCAGCCAGACGACGACCATCTTCGCGGTGGATGCCTCCGGCTCATCGGCCATGCACCGTCTTTCCGAGGCGAAGGGAGCGGTGGAGCTGCTTTTGGCCGAGTGCTATGTGCGCCGGGATGAGGTCGCACTGGTCGCCTTCCGTGGCCGCGGGGGCGAAGTGCTGCTGCCGCCGACGCGCTCGCTGACCCGGGCCAAGAAGGGGCTTGCCGGCCTGCCCGGCGGTGGCGGCACGCCTCTGGCTGCGGGCATCGACACCGCCCGTCAGCTCACCGAGGAGGTCCGCCGCAAAGGGGCCACCCCGGTGCTGATCCTGCTCACCGACGGCCGGGCGAACGTCACCCGCGAGGGCGTGGGGGGCCGGGAAAAGGCGCAGGAAGAGGCCAACCAGGCGGCCCGTGCTGTCCGCGTCATGGGGATTCGGGCGCTGGTGGTGGATACCTCGCCGCGGCCGCGCCCGATGGGGCGAGAGCTGGCTGAGGCGATGGGGGCCGATTACCTGCCACTGCCTAGGGCGGATGCCTCGTCGATCAGCTCGGCGGTGCAGGCGGTGACGGGCACCGGGCGCTAGACCGAGGAGGAAGGTCATGGGAGCGGGTCTGGCCTGGGAGCGGGAGGCTGCCGGGTGGCCGAACCACGAGGCCAGCCGATTCGTGGATGCCGGTGGGCTGCGCTGGCACGTCCAGGTTTACGGCGAGGGCCCGCCCGCCCTGCTGCTCCATGGCAGTGCCGCATCGGTCCACTCCTGGCGCGATTTCGGCCCCTTGCTGGCGCAGCACTACACGGTCATCGCCCCGGATTTGCCGGGTCACGGCTTCAGCGCGCCGGCGCCGCGCCGTCTGCAGACCCTCTCTGGTGCCGGCGAGGGCCTGGCTGCCCTGGTGGATGCACTGGGGCTCCCCCCGCAGGTGGCCATCGGACACTCGGTGGGGGCGGCGCTGCTGGCGCGCATGGCCCTCGATGCGAGTATCCGTCCGCAGGTGCTGATCAGCCTCAATGGGGCGTTCCTGCCCTTCAGCGGGGTCGCTGGCCATCTATTCCCCACCACCGCGCGGCTGCTGACCTACAACCCCCTGGTGCCGTTCTGGCTGGCGTTCCGCGCCCGCAATCGGGCGTTCCTGGCCGACGTTCTGGCGCGCACCGGCTCGCGAATCGACGAGGCGGGGGTCGATCTTTATCAGCGGCTGGCCACCGATTCGGGGCACGTTGCGGCGGCGCTGGGCATGATGGCCCGGACCCACGACGGTCTCTACGCCTTGATGGACGACCTCCCACGACTGACCACCCCGCTGGTGCTCTTTGCCGCCAGCGGGGATCGCACCGTGCCCCCGGCCCAGGCCGAGCGGGTGCGGCTGCGGCTGCCCTCGGCCCGTCTGGAGACCCTCGCCGGTCTCGGCCATCTGGCCCATGAGGAGGCACCGGGCCGGGTGGCCGATCAGGTCCTGGCCGCGATCCGCGCTACCGCGCCAAAAGGTCGCGGTAGCGCGGATGTTCGTTGACATAGTCCCGACCGTACTTAAGGTGAAACCTATGCGTATGAATCCTGATGCTCCTGCGCCCGCTGTCGGCGGTCAGTCCCCCCACGCCGTGGTCATCGGGGCCGGCTTCGGCGGGCTGGCCGCGGCCATTCGCCTGGGGGCGCGCGGTTACCGGGTCACCGTGGTGGACCGGCTGGACCGCCCCGGAGGCCGCGCCTATGTGCATGAGCAGGACGGTTTCACTTTCGACGCCGGGCCCACCATAGTGACTGCCCCGTTCCTCTTCCAGGAGCTTTGGAAACTGGCCGGGCGGCGCTTTGAGGACGACATCGATCTGCGCCTGATGGATCCGTTCTACCGGGTGCGTTTCGATGACGGCAGTCACTTCGACTACACCGGCGACCCGGAGCGGATGCGTGCCGAGGTGGAGCGCTTCGCGCCCGGTGATCTCGACGGCTACCACCGGTACATGGCGGCCAGCGAGGAGATCTTCCGGGTTGGTTTTGAGCAGCTCAGTTACAAGCCGTTCAACCGGTTCACCGACATGCTCCGCGTCGTTCCGGATCTGATCCGGCTGCAGAGCTACTACAGTGTGCATGGGCTCGTATCGCGCTACGTCAAGGACGAGCGGCTGCGCCAGGTGCTCAGCTTCCACCCGCTGCTCATCGGTGGCAACCCGTTCTCGGTGACCTCGGTCTATTGCCTGATCGAGCACCTGGAGCAGCACTGGGGCGTTCACTACGTCATGGGCGGTACGGGCAAGCTGGCCAGCGGCATGGCCGATCTGATCGCCGGGCAGGGCGGCGAGATCCGCTATAACGCCGACGTCGAGGCGATCACCGTGGACCAGGGGCGGGCTACCGGCGTGGAGCTGGCCAGCGGCGAGCGCATCGACGCCGATATCGTCGTCTCCAACGCCGATGCCGCCTGGACCTACCGCAAGCTGGTGCCGGCCAGCGCGCGGCGCCGCTGGAGCGACCGCCGCCTGGAGCGGGCGCGCTACTCCATGGGGCTCTATGTCTGGTACTTCGGTACCCGGCGGCAATACCACGATGTCCCGCACCACACGATCCTCATGGGTCCGCGGTACAAGGAGTTGATCCGGGACATCTTCGATCGCAAGGTGCTGGCCGACGACTTCAGCCTCTACCTGCACCGGCCGACGGCCACGGATCCGTCGCTGGCGCCGGAGGGCTGTGACGCCTTCTACGTGCTCTCGCCGGTCCCGCACCTGGGGGCCGATGTGGACTGGGAGCAGCAGGCGGAGCCGTACCGGCAGGCGATCTCTAACTATCTGAGCGAGACCGTCCTGCCCGGGTTGGAGGACGAGTTGGTCACCTCGCGGGTGGCCACGCCGCTCGATTTCCGCCATCGCCTCAAGGCGTGGCTGGGCACCGGATTCAGCCTGGAGCCGGTGCTGCAGCAGAGCGCCTGGTTCCGCCCGCACAACCGCAGCGAGGACGTCCAGCACCTCTACTTGGTCGGTGCCGGAACGCACCCCGGTGCCGGGCTCCCCGGTGTGGTTTCATCCGCCAAGATCCTCGATGAGGTGGTCCCAGATGCTCGTACCTTCGCCTGACTCTAGCCTTGCGCCGGAGCCGTATCTGCTCCATACCGATCGCCGGGATTGTCGGGCCTTGCTCAGCACCGGGTCGCGGACCTTCATGGCCGCGTCCTGGCTGCTGCCGCGCGAGCGGCGGGATGCCGCCACCGCGCTTTACGCTTTCTGTCGCGAGGCGGATGACGCCGTGGACGAGGGCCCGGGGGATGCCGCGGCGCTGGCGGCGCTGCGCGAGCGGCTCGACGCGGTCTACGCCGGTCGGCCGCAGTCGCATCCGGCGGATCGCGCCTTCGCCTGTGTCGTCCACTACTACAACCTTCCGCAGACCCTCCCCGGAGCGCTGATCGAGGGGTTCCGCTGGGACGCGGAGGGGCGCAGTTATCAGACCATCGAGGAACTCTACGAGTACGCCGTGCGGGTTGCCGGGACCGTCGGCGTGATGATGTCCCTGCTCATGGACGTGCGCAGCCCCGCGGCCCTGGCGCGCGCGTGCGATCTGGGGGTTGGCATGCAGCTGACCAACATCGCCCGCGACGTCGGTGAGGATGCCCGGCGCGGGCGCCTTTATCTGCCCAGGGAATGGATGATCGAGGCCGGCATCGACCCGGATGCATTCCTCGCCCGGCCCCGGTTCTCGCCAGAACTCGGTGGTGTGATCCAGCGGTTGCTGCGCGATGCGGATCGCCACTACGAGCGGGCCATGCCCGGTTTCCATGCGCTGCCCCGGCGGGTCCGCCCCGGCCTGTGTGCGGCGCGGCTGCTCTACGCCGAGATCGGCCGCGAGCTTGAGCGCCTGGGCTGCGACTCGGTGAACCACCGGGCCGTGGTCAGCGGCCAGCGCAAGCTGCGTGTCCTCTCCCAGGTCGCCTCCACGCTGGCCGCCGCGCCGCAGGACGATTCGGCGCCGGCCTTGCCACAGGGGCAGTACCTGATCGATGCTGTCCAGCAGACCCCGGAAGCCGCCGGGCCACCGGGTCGCCTGGAAGGGCAGGTGGCCTGGGTGCTGGGCCTGTTCGAGCGCCTCGAGCGCATGGATGCCGCCCGCCTGGAGCGTATGGACGCCGCCCGCTCCGGTCGCCAGGTCTCCGGGTAGCCGTCGGCGGCGTCACTGCTCGGAGGGGCATCCCATGGATCTGCCCGGGTTTATCATCTTCAAGCTGGCCCTGGTGGCCCTGGCCATGGCCTACGCCGTGCGCGAGGTGCTCATCATGCGCCGCGACCTGCGCCAGATCCGCGAGGAGCGCGAGCGGGACGAGGCCGGGGAGTGACCCCGGGCCCCGTCGCGTTGCCCGCGACGGGGCCGCAGTTGGAGCCGGTGGATCAGCCGCCGCGCGTCGTCCGGCGCGGCATCCGGAACGGCAGCAGGGGCTTGACCCAGAAGCTGGCGAAACGATCCAGGTTCAGGCTCTCGTGCACCGCCCGCAGGGGGCGTCCGTCGGCCTCGGTGTCCACCAGAGAGCGGGCGTAAAACGGGGTATCCTCCAGAGTCTCCACCAGGCGGGCCTGCCCCGGCGTGTCGGCGGGGATGCGCCGGCGGATCCCCCACAGTGCGGTCGGCAGCGGTGCCGGCTCAGGGGCCGGTGTCTCTTGCATGGTTCCCTGGTGGTCGAAGCGGATTGTCTTGCGATAGGCCGCCCCCTGGCGCGGCGTGACGTCATAGAGCACGGTTGTGCCCTCCGGGTCGCTGGCCCGCGCCCAATGCCAGCCGCTGAATCCGTCCTCCAGCGGTTCATCGCCGGCGTTGGTGTCCAAGTACCCCTCGCCCTGCCAGCGGACGCGTGGCTTCTCCATCTCGACCTCGACCCGCGCGCAGGGTGCCAGGGCACACCAGCGGTGGCGCCCGGCGGGGTCGAGGACCAGTGCCTGGTCGTTGGCCACACGGGGGGTCAGGCGAATGCGGCCGCGCAGGTAGGCCGGGCGCGGGAAGGTCAGCTCATCGATATCCAGAAGCAGCTCGCCATCAACCCAGCGGGCCTGACTCGGACCCACGATCAGGGTGTCCCGGTCGCGGTGCAGGGTGTGCCGGTCCCGCTCCGTCATGGACCAATGTCCGCGTTTCTCGCCGTAGAGGGCGACATTGAAGGCGCAGTGATCCTCCGGGTTCGGCTGCCCGCGCCGCCGCGCCCAGGCGTAGTAGGGCGAGAAGACGCTACCTACGAACAGGATCACCGTCAGTCCATGACGGCCGTCATCGCTCAGGGCGTCGAGGTACCACCAGACATAGCCACCCGAGGGGACCGGATGGCGGAAGTCAGGTCGGCCAGCACCTGCTCTGCCGCCAGACGACCCGACATCATCGCCATCGGCAGCCCCGCCCCCGGGTGTGTGCTGCCCCCCGCCAGGTACAGCCCCGGCACCCGCGTGCCTGCCGCCGGCCGCTGAAAGGAGGCCCGCCAGCCGTGGCTGGCCATCCCATAC
>SL_5KL_010_SEDDRAFT_10001506_pt1 | contig 14008 bp, 13 predicted proteins | sample SodLakKL_010_SED_FD_9118 | JGI IMG/M metagenome (IMG submission 9118)
CCTCCTNNNNTCCACCATCCCCTTCTTGAGACCATTATAACGTTTTCCTCCCGCGTTGTATACGAAAGCCAAGAAAAAAAGCCCGTGATCGGGCTTTTATGGGCAAATGGCGTTCCGGGGGGGACTTGAACCCCCGGCCTGCAGCTTCGGAGGCTGCCACTCTATCCAACTGAGCTACCGGAACATCCGCCCTTCCATTTATATAACAAAATCCCGAAAATGTAAAGACTGTGTCAGCTTCTTCATGCCGGAGCCTCGCCCATGCAAACCAGCGTGAACATGAAGATGTTGAAAAGGAAGAAGATCAGGTTCAGGAAAAAGCCGGCCGAAGCATACATCCGGTGGCGGTTTCCGGGCAGTTTTCGCCCCCGGTTGGTCAACACCATGCCGACGATGGCGAAAGAGAGGCCCACAAGCGGTATCACCCACACGATGGGTCCCGCCAGCCCCAACACAAAACCGGCGATGCTGCCGGGGTCTTTCACATCGTTGAGTTTGTCGCCGTCTTCGTCTTTGAAGATCGGTTCTTCTTTCTTCTCTTGGTCCGTGTTTTTCTCCGGGTGCTTCTGTCCGCATTGCGAACAGACTCCCGCTTCTTTTTCGAGTTCGTGACCGCAGTTCGTACAACGTGCCATCATGATCATCCTCACTGTCTATTCTCGGACAGACATATTGTAACACATCGGCGGTCATTTCTCCGCCCAATCATGTTATCATGCATGATCCGGCAGGTTTGTGCGAAAATTCATTCACGCTTTCGGTGATGATAGGAGAAAAAAAAGAGGTCGACACACGGTGTCAACCCCTCCCTCAGAGATCGTGCGGATACGGACTATCCCGGATAACTGTAGACGCCGCGGTTCAAAGCGTCACGGACAGCCGAGACGATCTTGTTGGAACGGATGGTGGCCCCGCTGAATCCGTCAACATCGTCGATGTCCAAATCACCCGGTTCATAGAGATCGGTCAAAGCTTCGCGGATGTCTTGGCCGATCAAGTGTTCGGCGGCTTGTTTGTGTTGTTCACCGATGCCGGAGATGATCGGGTCGTCGGAATCGAGATAGTTGGCACCGCCGTATTGGAGCGCACGGAAACTGAAGGCCGTGACCACGTTGTCCTCGAGGTCGAACTGGACAACGACTTCTTGTCCGTCACGGTCGATGTAGGCACCACGATAACGACCGTCTTCGTGACTGACTTCTTCCGTGGTGTCGCAAGCGACCAAAGCGACCGACACCAAGGCGAGAGCGAACAGTACGAAAAACTTCTTCATCATACCAAACCTTTCAAATTTTTCATCATTATAGCACAATTATGGGAAACTTACAGAAAAAACACAATAAATTCATGCCATGTCGCCTTTTAGGATGGGTCACGACCATGAAATCCCCATCGACCCATTGCCATATCAAGGGAGAAGACGGAAGAAATCGCTTGGCTTCGGCTTTGGCAGCGTGAAGGCCCCGAGATCATACTTGTAGGCGCAGCCGTCCAAGACGGCCGCGGCGTCGAAAAGAAGATCCCGCAACGCCGAAAGAGAGAAATCACCGTCTTGCGAACCGCTCGTGAGGTGGACGAGGGACTTGTCGCGATGAGCGAGGATGTCCTTGACCAATTCGCCGTGCTTGTCCCAAAACCCCTCCACCGCCAAGAAGAGCTCGTCGAGCGAAGGGGTCGGGATACTTTCTTCACCGCTCGCCTCGCCGCTTCCGCCCAAGCGGAAATAGGTGCGGTAGAAGATCCTTTCGGCGTGGTCCTCCAAGAAAGCGGTGAACGTGGTGAAGTTCTTGATTTCATGGGTTTTCCTCCGACTTTCGAACAGTTTGGCGAAAGCGAGGAGGACATCCCGCCGGAGGGTCTCACGGAGCCATTCCGAAAAGACGGGCGCCTTGGTGGCGATGATGCCGCGCCAAAGGAAGACCCCTTCCAAAAAGACGATGGCGGAAAGGACATCACCCATCTCTCTTTCGAGCAGGGCGAGCCTCTCTTCGAACGAGCGGGTGACCTTGGGGTCCTTGTCCCGCAAAGTGACCGTCTTGATGAATGATGAACGGTCTTCCCCCATACATGCACCTCCTCCGGACACATGGACATGTCCGTGTTGGAATCGCTAAAAGTAGAAAGGGGCCCGAAGGCCCCTTGACGATCAGTCTTTCGCTTTCGTCCTGGCGAAAGTGAATTTCATGTTCATGCGGAAAGCTTTGACCGAATGGGTGATCTCACCGACGGAGATGTAGTCGATGCCGGTCTCGGCGATTTCGGCCACATTCTCCATGTTGATCATGGCGCCGCCCACTTCGAGCTCCTTGCCGGTGGTGTTCTTCGCCACGCACTCCTTGATGAGCTCCATGGGCACATCGTCCAAGACGATCCGCTCGGCACTCGTGTTCTGGGCCTCCTCGAACTGTTCGACCGACTCGACCTCGACACTGATCGGGAAATCTTCGCCGACGGACTCTCGCACCCTGGCGACGGCCTTGGTGATGCTGCCGGCGGCTTCGAGATGGTTGTCTTTGATGACCGACCGGTCGGAAAGCGAGAAACGGTGGTTTCCCCCGCCGGCGCGATAGACCGCGAGCTTGTCGATCATGCGGAGCGTCGGGGCGGTCTTGCGGGAATCGAGGATTTTCACGTCCGTGTGCTTGACCTTGTCGCGATACGCTCTGGTCGCGGTCGCGATGCCGCTCATGCGCTGCAAGAAGTTGAGCGCGGTGCGTTCGGCCTTCAAGAGGCTCCGGGTACGGCCTTGCACGAAAGCGATGAAGTTCCCTTCCTCGACAAAAGCCCCTTCGGCCTGCACGGCTTTGAATTCCACGGTCTCGTCCACGGTCTTGAACACTTCCTCGGCGATGTCGATACCACAGATGATGCCGTCTTGTTTCGCGACGATCACGGCTTCGCTCTCTTCGTCTCCGAAGAGGGCGTCACTCGTGACGTCCCCTTTGGGGATGTCCTCTTCGACAGCGCGACGGATGATGGTGAGAATGCTCTCTTCCATGGTCATCTTCCTTTCAGCTTTATCCCTCGGAAGGGATGGTGGTTATTGTGATTATACTACATTTTCCCCTTCGAGGACAACTATTCGCACACTTGTCGTGGGGAATCACTCATTCGTCATCCTCCCAAAAAGCCCGCAGGAAATCCTGGATGTAGTGGTCTCTTTCGACCGTCTTGGGTCGCCAGTGCGTCGGCATGAGACGCTTGTACTTCTCACTCGCGTAGCGGGTGTCGAAAAGAATGGCCACCCCTTCGTCTTCTTGCGAACGGATCACCCGTCCCACGGCTTGCACGACCTTGGTCATGCCGGGATAGGTGTAGGCGAAGTCGAACCCGTCATAGCCCTCTTCATAGAAATAGTCCTTGAGGATTTCGTTCAGACGGTTGTAGGCGGACAGGGCCACACCGACGACGAGCACCCCGCTCAAGGCTTCCCCCTTGTAGTCCACCGCTTCGCTGAAACTGCCCCCGAGCACCGAGAAGAGGATCTTCGGTCGGTCGCCCTTCTCTTTGAAGGAAGCGATGAATTCCTCCCGTTCGAAAAGGCCCATGTTGGGCTTTTGCTTCATGACATCGTAGCCCGCGGCGTCGAACTGTTCATAGACCATGTCCATGTAGACATACGAAGGGAAGAAAGCGATGTAGTTCCCCTTCTTCGTCTCCAGCAGGGCATAGATCGTGTCGACGATCCGCGCCACGCTCAGCGGACGTTCTCTGAATTTGGTCGAGGTCGAAACGTCCAAAAAGAGACCGAGCCGGGCGGGATCGAAGGGGCTCGGCACCTCGAAATGCCCGCCTTCGCCCTTCGTGAGCAACCCCTTGTAGTAGTGGAGCGGCTTCAAGGTGGCCGAAAAGAGCACCGACCCTTCTGAGCGCTCTTTGAATATCTCCGAGACGGGACCGCTCGCATCGAGGCAGATGATGTCGAAGCAGTGATCGTCCCCCTCTTTTTGTATCGCAAAACGGAAGGCGTCGCTCCAACACTCGAACACCCGCAAGAACTGCGCCACGAGGAAGAACCCTTCGCGAACATCCTTCCTTCTCTTGTGGCGCTTGTTCGCCTCCAACAAGGCGTCGAGTTTCCCCGCGAGATGGTTCAACTCCGCCACGAGGCTTTCGGGCGCCTCTTTTGTGATGTGTTGGACACCCGTTTTCACTTCGGCCGCTTCGATCATGTTCTCCATGGCGGCGAGCACGCCTTTGATCGCTTTCTCGGCCGAGGGTCGCATCTTCTGCACCGCTTCGGCGAGGAGCCGCATCTCCGCGAGAGTGATCCTCGCCGAATGCATCGCGCGCGCCCGCTCGACAAGGTTGTGCGCTTCGTCGACGAGGAGCTTCGGGATGAAATCGGTCTCTTCGAAGAAGCGGATGAGACGGATCCGCGGGTCGAACACATAGTTGAAATCGCAGATCACGATATCGGCATAATTCGCGATCTCCAAAGCGAATTCATGCGGACAGACGGTGTGATANTCGCCGTAGGACTTGATGAGCTTCGCCTCATAGACGTCGTCGTGGACGAAGATGTCCTCGAGNGCTTTTCTGATGCGATTGTAGAAGCCTTTAGCGTAGGGACAAAGGTCGGGGTCGCAATCGACCTCGTCCATGAGACACATGTTCTCCTTCGAGTTCAACGTGATCGCTTTCACCGTGAGGCCCTGGCTTTTCATGAGCTCCACGGTCTCGACGGCGATCGTCTTGCCGGCATTCTTCGCCGTGAGATAGAAGAGCTTCTCGCGTTCGTCCTTCAGACTCTTCAGCCCCGCATGGATGGCCGCGGCGGTCTTGCCCACGCCCGTCGGGGCGGTGGCGAAGAGGATGTCTTGCGCCACGAGGGTCTTGTAGACGGCGCCGGCGAAGTGGTGTTGGCCTTCCCGGTATTCCTCGAAAGGGAACGTCAGTCCTTCGATCGAACGCATCTTCGCGAATTGGTGCTCTTCGTAGATCCTCAGCCAGCCGAGATAGTCTTCGCAGAGCTTCTGCGCCTTCTTGCGGAGAGCCTCCGTGCGGGAGCGCTTCTTCAAGACCTTCTCCTCGCGACTCGCATGGTGGATATAAACGAGTTGCAGGGTGACCGACGACACCCCCTTCTCTTCGGCCCACATGTACCCATAGAGTTCGAGCTGTGCCATGTGGGCGGGGAAGGTCTTTTCGTCTATAAGTTCGAGGGGGGTGTCCGTGCTTTTGATCTCTTCCAACACTTCCCCCTCGTCTTGCGCCAACACACCGTCGATCCGGCCTTGGATGTGGATTTCATAATCTTCCACACGCATAGTGGTCCGGACGGACACTTCTTTCCGGTCTTCGGCACGATAGGCGGCTTGCCTTCGGTCATGGAGAATCTGACCGATGCGCCGCATGCGCTTGGTGTGGCCCTGACTCGCCAAGTCCCCTGTCGCGTGGATGAACCCGACAAGGTCCTTCACGCTCACACGGTGTGTTTTCATGGATATCACCCATCCGGTAGGGTTTCCTGCAACATTCATTATACACCAATCGCCGCCGGCCTCACAGCCGAATTGTCAAGCTGCACCCAGGTGATTGCTTCCTCGGGGCTCGGGGCGAAAAAACCGCATCCCGGATAGCCCGGGATGCGGTGTCTATGATCTCTGAATCAATGGATGCTGTTGTTGTGGTCGCTCGCGACGGCCATCCGCGGATCGAGGACCCGGTAAAAGAGATCCACGAACACGGTGAAGCCCAAGGCGATGAGGCAATAGAACACGATGACGAGAGTCACGGGCTCCGGCTCGATCGACACATAATAGATGTTTTGGAACGGTAGGAAGATATTATGGAAGAGCCACGCGGAGATGCCGCGGACGCCATAGACGATTTCGACGATGAAACTGCTCACGAGGGCATAGAGGATCGCCGTGGGGAGTTCGGGCATCATCGAGACTGTCGCCTCCTTGATGAGATGACGCGAAACGACCTGTCGGCGGTTCAATCCTTTCACCCGCAGCAAAAGGAGATGCTCTCCCATGAACAGTTCTCTGAGCTCGCCCCGGATGATTCGCGTGATGTTGGCGAGCGGGATGGCGCTCGTGACGAGGACGGGCAACACGAAACCGCTTAATCTTTCTCCCAAGGATGCCGTGAGAGCCGGCATCTGCGCCGGGAGGATGGGAACACGGAAACCGAAGAAGATCATGAGCACCATGATCATGACGTAAGGAGGAATCGAAGTGAACGCGAGGATGATGACATGGACGACCTTGTCGGGCAGTCGTTTGTGATGGACGGCGGCCAGAGTGCCGAGGATCATCCCGAAAACGGTGTAGAAGAAAAACGCTACGATATTCAAACGGAGTGTGCGCCACATCCTGCTGTTCAAGGTTTCCCAGACATCATCGCCTCGACGGTCCGTTCCCCAGTCCCATTCGGTGGCGACGAGTTTCAGATATTCCCAATAAGTTTGCCAAGTCGCGGTGAAATCCGACCAAAAAGGATCCCGGGGCTCGAACCGGCGCAACGTGACAAAGGTCATGATGAAATAGCTGAGCGTCATGATCATAAAAACCGTCACAAACAACAAAACGACACGTTTCAGAGTATAGATCACCATCGTGTGTCCCCCCTAGTTGTGCGATGGCGGGAGTCCATCCTTGGTCTCCCGTGAATCAGCCTCCTTCAATCCATTAAGGGATTGAGTCTTGAAATCCATACTAAATCAGTTTTGTGAAACCGTCAATATCATTTTGTCATTTTGAATATCGAAAACGCTTTTATTGCGCCATCCTGCACACTTTAGCTTGTGAAATGCAAATCATTCTCTTCTTCTGGGGGGATTACACGGATTCACAGGGGGGGACATCAATCAACTGATCGTGTTGTTCTCGCTGGTGAGGGTCATCCTCGGGTCCAGGAAACGATACACGATGTCGATCAAGAACCCGACCCCGAGAGCGAGCGCGGCATAGAAAATCACGATGAGCATTGTCGGCTCGATATCGATGTTCACATAGTAGGCGTCCAAGAACGGCTGGAACATCGAATTGAATAGCCATGACGAGGTCCCTTGGACATTGTAGATGATTTCGACGATGAAGCCGCTCACGAGGGCATAGATCATGGCCGAAGGAAGTTCGGGCATCATGGAGACGATCGCATCCTTCAACATATGACGGGTCACGGTCTGCCGCCTGTTCAACCCCTTGGCCCGCAACAACAACAGATAGTTCGAGTGGAAAAGGTCGCGGATTTCACCGCGGATGAGTCGCGTGATATTGGCGAGCGGCAATCCCCCCATCACGAACACGGGAAGGATGAACCCTTGGAGTCGTATGGAAAGAGGCCGTGTTGGATAGGGCATCTGCGGCGGGAGGATGTCGAGACGGTAGCCGATCACGACCACGAGAATCATCATCAAAAGGTAGGCGGGCAAGGAACTGAGAATGAGGACGAAGACGGATATGACCTTGTCGGGCCATCGTTTCGCCCAGACAGCGGCAATCGTACCGAGCAGCAACCCGAACACCGTATAGTAAAAGAAAGCGACGATGTTCAAACGGAGGGTGCGCCACATGCGGCGACTGAGCAAGTCCCAAACATCCCGCCGATATCGGTCGGTGCCCCAATCGAATTCGGTGAAGATACCTTGCAAATAATCACGGTATCTTTCCCAGATCCTCGCGAGGTCGGTGAGAAAGGGGGTGTCGGTCACGAAACGCCGGGCGATGACGATATGCAGGGCGAAATAGGTGAGCGTCATGATCAAAAAGAGCGTCACGATGAACAACAGCACACGTATGGCAATGTATCTGACCATGAAACCATCCCTTTCCCTGTCAAAGCCGCAGACACGAAAACCGCTTCGTTTTCGTCGTCCACGGCACACACTGTTTCAATATTACAACAAGGCCGGCGGGCTGTCAACGCCGCAGGCCTTGGGTGAGGGTCATCATTTCTTCGAACCGATGCGCATCCTGGGATCCAAAAAGNGGTAAGAAATGTCGACAAGAATCCCGGCCGCCATGGCGATGGCGGCATAGCACACGACGATGAGCACCGTCGGTTCCGTCTGGATGAGAATGTAGTTCAGATCGGCGTACGGCTTTATCAAAGAATCATAGAGCCATGCGGCCAAGCCGCGGACATTGTAGATGATTTCGACGATGAAGCTGCCCGTCAAAGCGTAGACGATGGAAGGGACGATCTCGGGAAGCACGGGGACCGAGGCGCCCCTGACAAAATGCCTGCGGATGGCCGTGTTCCTGCTCAAACCCTTCGTCTGCAACAACAACAGCTGGTCCGAACCGAACAGCTCCGCCATCTCGCCCCTGACGATTCTCGTGATATTCGCGACCGGCAGGGCCGACATCACGAACACGGGGAGGATGTAGGCCGACATGCGCCACCAGAGCGAAGTGGTCGGTGAAGGCATGAGCGGCGGCGGAAAACCTAGACGATAGCTGAAAACGATGATGAGGACCATGATGAGGACATAAGCGGGGATGGAACTGAAGATGAGGATGANGAACGAGATGACATTGTCGGCCGTCTTCCCCCTCTTCGCCGCGGCGATCGTGCCCAAGAGGATACCCGTCGTCATATAGAACAAGAAAGCGATCGCGTTCAATCGTAGCGTCCGCGGAGCTCTTCTCACGAAGAGCTCCCACACCTCCTGGTCGTACTGATGATAGCCCCAGTGCCAATCGTTCACGATATTCTGAAGATATTCCACATAATTATGCCAGACAAAAACGAAGTCCACCGTGAAGGGCCTTCCGTCCACCCAGCGTCGCATACTCACCAAAGAAGTCGTGAAGTAGACGAGCGTCATGATGAGAAATAGCGTCACAATAAGCAACAGTACACGAAGAAGAATGTATTTCACCATATGCGCCCTCGTTTCCCGGGGTGAAGAATCGCTTTCCGATTCTTGCCCCGAAACCTTGTAAGGGCTCCAAGTTGCCCTTCCCGTTTATTCTCTATCATATATCAGTTCATGGAGAGGGTCAATCTCTTTTTCCGTTTTTCCGCACCGACAAGCCTTTTTCTGTCATTTCTTCCGGGTTTCGGAAGATAAACCAAAAGAAAAACGGAGCCTCTCTGAGACTCCGTTGATTCGACAAGTGGCGTTCCGGGAGGGATTCGAACCCCCGACCGATGGCTTAGAAGGCCATTGCTCTGTCCCCTGAGCTACCGGAACGTGGTTTTCTTTTCAAACGCCTTACTAATTATAAAACAAGCCCCAAGAAAAGTAAAGGAGACCAAGTGCCCACGATGGCTTTCTTGACGCCGACATGACCCTCCTGTACAATAGGACCGTGTCGAAAGAGTCTTCCGACGATCGTCGGGGTCGACTGCGAAAGGATTTGGTTCCCCTTGAAGAAAAAATCCAAGACATTTGCTAAAAAAATGGACAAAGCTCTCTCGGCCATGGTCTTCGCCGTCTATACGACGTTCATCTCCGTGGGGGCCCTCTTCTTCCCTTTGACCTATTCCATCCCCGTCGACGAGAAACCCACACCCTTGATCATCGACGGCATCGTGCCCGTCGCCTTTTGGCAGTCGATCATGAACGGTAATCGGGCTCTCATCGGTGTGGAGTTGCTGCTGGCGGCTATTCTCGCCGCTGTTGTCTTTTTGCTTCTTCTCATGAAAAAGATCCGTTCGGCCGCATGGCCGGTCGCCATGTTCATCGTCTGGTTCGTGGGGCTCTTTGTCATGGGCGGACGCATCGGGGACCATGATGCGATCGGCATGAACATCGACCGCAGTTTCGAGACCTATCTCGCCTGGACTTCTTTGGTGTTTGTCATCCTGGTCACCGTCAAGGGTTTCGCCCATCTCATCGCCAACCAGCAATCGGCCTACACCAAATAACAATCATGCATCAATACGAACACGAGCCCTAAACGGTTGAATCGAGGTTGGTCCTTCTCCCCTCTCTGAAGCACCTTCCAAGATTCCACAAGCGACCGCGGTCAGCGGTCGTTTTTTTGTGTGCACCGTGAAAAAAAACTGAATCCGTGCTTGCCTTTTTGATTTTCAAGGCTATAATGGAAAGCATAAAAGCGGCATGAAGGGGGAATCGCCGTGCGGGAAGAAAAACACAAGCTCCGAAATGGGCTCGTCCTACCGGCCGTCGGCTTCGGCACCTGGCTTCTTTCCGAAGGGAAAGAGGTCGAAGGGGCCGTCATCGAGGCCATCGACGCCGGGTATCGTCTCATCGACACGGCTTCGTTCTACGGCAACGAAAAAGGCATCGGGAAAGCCATCGGTGAGTCCGGACTCGACAGGAAGGATGTCCTCGTCACGACGAAACTCGGCGCCGAGTCGAAAGGCTACGAAGAGACGCTCAGAGCTTTCGAAGCGTCACTGAAGAAACTGGACACGAACTATGTCGACCTCTATCTCATCCACTCACCCGTGCCCTGGGGCGCCCGGAGCGACGGCATGGAATACATGGAAGCGAACATCGCTTCCTGGCGGGCCATGGAAGACCTCTATCGGGAACGAAAGATCCGCGCGATCGGGGTTTCCAATTTCGAGCCCTCCCATCTTGACGCTCTCCTCAAAGAGGCGGACATCGTCCCGATGGTGAACCAGATCGAGATCCACCCCTTCCATGTGCCCAAAGAGACCATCGCCTATTGCCGAAAGAAGGACATCGTCATCCAATCGTATTCCCCCTTGGCCGAAGGAAGAATCTTCTCCGCCGCCCACCTGGAAGAGATCGCTTCCGCCAAGGGACGGACCGTGGCGCAAATCGTCTTGCGCTGGCACTACCAACAAGGCTTCCTCCCCCTCCCGAAGTCGAAGACCCCCGAAAGGATAAGAGAAAACATCGACATCTTCGATTTCGAACTCGATGCCCGAGAGATGGCACGGATCGCCAAAACGAACCTCTGAAAAGGAAAAAGCGGGAAATCCCGCTTTTTTGTGCGATGGTGCCGAAAACAGGACTCGAACCTGCGACCTGCTGATTACGAGACAGCTGCTCTACCGACTGAGCTATTTCGGCGGCGACAAGCCCTTTCTCTCATGACCACCATAAGTATATATCAGGTGCCGTCCCTTTGTAAAGGACGACACCGAACGAATGTTGTGGTGTTGCAAAGTCCTTGGAGGATGCTACAATGTTCAAGGACACCGTATCCGGAAAAGGAGTGCATATCATGGACGATTTCACCACCCTGGACCGCAAAAACACCGGCGCCGCCAAATGGGACATGGCCAGGAAACGCCTCGGTCGGGACGACGTGCTCGTCTTCAGCGTGGCCGATTCCGATTATGAGACCCCGAAGGAAGTGAAGGCCGCCCTGCAAAGGCGGGTCCGCCACGGAGCCTACGGCTACACTCTGGCGGGCGAGGCCTATCATGACGCCGTCATGGATTTCATGGAAAGGAGATACGGACTCGCCACCGAGAGAGATTGGATCCTCCCCGCCCCGAAAGTCCTCACCGCGCTCGCGCTCATCATCCGCGCCGTCACGGACAAGGGCGCGAAGATTCTCATCCAATCCCCCGTCTACAACAACTTCCCGCCCCTCGCCGAAGCGAGCGACCGCACCCTCGTCAAGAGCTCTTTGAAAAGAGAGGACGGCCGTTTCGTCATGGATTACGCCGACCTCGAAAAGAAATTCGCCGCCGGTGTCGAAGTGATGGTGCTCTGCAGCCCGCACAATCCCGTCGGCCGGGTCTGGACGAGAGCCGAACTCGAACGGTTGATCGAACTCTGCAAACAATACGACGTCTATCTTTTGAGCGACGAGATCCATGCCGACATCATCATGGAGGGCCACACCTTCATCTCCGCGGGGGAGTTCTTCGCCGACCACGACCGGCTGGCCGTCGTCACCGCCCCGAGCAAGACCTTCAACATCGCCGGCCTCCACTCGGCGAACATCATCATCAAGGACGAGTCCTTGCGGGAAAAGACGAAAAAGACCATGCGGGGCCTTTTCATCGGTTCGCCGAACCTCCTCGCCATGGAAGCTTTGAAAGCCGCCTACACCGAATGCGACTACTGGGTGGATCATCAGAACGCCCACGTCAAAGAAAACTATGAACGTCTCGTCAGCGCCTTTCGCCATTGGCATGAAGACGTCTTCGTCGCTTCGCTCGAGGGGACCTATCTCGCCTGGGTGGATGTCTCTGTTTTCGGCCTGACCGGAAAACAAGCCGCGGAAAGACTCGCCGAAGAAGGCGTCGTCGTCGCCGACGGCGGGGTCTACGGCGAAGAAGGAAGGGACTATCTTAGGATCAATCTCGCCTGTTCGAAAGAACAGCTCGAAGAAGGGCTTGCGCGGATGGAGAAAGTCTTTGGCGACATATGAGGCCCATGCTTGCAAAACGCGTCATCCGAGAGGATGGCGCGTTTTCTATGGAAGCTTTCCGGTCGCCGTTCAGGACTTGTCCATTTGATAGCGGATGGTCTTCACAGGGCATGCGCGCACGCACTCCATGCAGACAAGACACTCGTCCTTGGCGATCTCATGGACATCTGTCGCCTCATGGGCGGCACCACTCGGACAGACACGGGCACAGACGCCACAGTTCGTACAATCTTTCGGTTCGATCCTCACCGCCATGCATGATGCCTTACCGGGGAGCTTCAGCATCGCCCCGAAAGGGCAAAGATGACGATGGAAGAATTGTTCGGGGAAGAACACGGTCATGACGAAGCCCAGACCGATGAGGACGGGGAGCACGGGTAGCTCCCGACCGGTCACGGCCGAAAAGACCATGAACCCGATGACGACAACCAAGAATCCGTAGCGGACGATTGGACGTTTCATGAAACGGGGTATGCTGGCGCCTTTCTTCCCGAATTTCCTTTTGAGGAAACTCACCGGCTTCATCACGGTGTTGATCGGACACACATAGCCGCAATAGAAACGACTGAAGACGAGTGAGAGAAGGAAAAGCGCCGCAAAGACCAATAACCATACCCGGACGTCCCCTCTCACCGTCAAAAAGACGAAAAACCCGAGAAAGAGAATCTGCAGGAGAATTTGCATCTTCTTCGATTTGAACATGTGACCACCTCTTTTTGCATTGTACATCAATGCGAACGGTAAATATGTTACCATGGTAACGAAAGCGGGTGGTCCCATGCAAAAACGGGCCGAAGAGGTGTTGAGGTACTCATCACTTTTCTCCTCACTGGATGACAAAGCTCGGCAAGTCCTTTTGAAGGAAGGACGAATCATGACCCACCGAAAGGAAGAACTCGTCTTCGAACCTTTCGAGCCTTCCCCGGAGATGGCTGTCGTGCTCGAGGGAGAAATCGGGTTGCGTCATGTGGAAAAAGGAGGGAGAGGGCTCACAATCGGTCGCTTCCAGAAAGGGGCCACTTTGGCTCTCGGCGCTTTGTTTGCGGAAAGCGCCCCCAATCTCTTCGTCGAAGTGCAGAAGGAGAGCTCCACGTTGCGCATAAAGAAAGCGACAATTCTCGCAATGTGCCAAAACAGCCCGTCATTCCTCGACGCCCTCCTCAAAGAAATCTCCCATAAGACGCTCCTCTTGAGCGAAAGCGTCAAGAGGCTCGCCTTGAAGACCATCCGCGAAAGAGTGTTCCATTACCTGTCCGAACTCTCCCGCGAACAGAATCCTCCCCGTTTTCATCTTCCGGAGACGAAAACCGCCATTGCGAGCATGTTGGGAACGAGTCGTTCCGCCTTGACGAGAGAACTCGCCAAGATGCAAAATGACGGTTTGCTCGTCTTCGACAGGAAGACGATCGTTTTGACGGAGAAGGGACGGAGACGACTCGAAGAGGAGAAACGTTAAAAAAGCCGCCCGCGGGCGGCTTTCGTCATATCCTCTATTCCGAGAGTTTCTCGATGAAACAGGCGTCGTCCTGTTTGCACTTGTCCGTGTCGTAGTGCTTGCAATTGCCCTCGACGACGATCTGCAGCTTGTCGATGTCGAAATTCTTGAAGATGCCGTGGTTTTTGATCGTCTCGAAGATGTCGCTTTCGTTGATCTCGATGATGTTGTTGTTGACGCGGCAGGTCACATGGATGTGACTGTCGGCGGTGTGGGAGCTCTCGTCGAT
>SL_5KL_010_SEDDRAFT_10001507_pt1 | contig 13996 bp, 12 predicted proteins | sample SodLakKL_010_SED_FD_9118 | JGI IMG/M metagenome (IMG submission 9118)
CCGTGGTCAACGTGACCGATCGTTCCAATGTTAATATGGGGCTTTGTCCTCTCAAACTTTTCCTTTGCCATTTTTTTCTCATCCTCCTTTGATTTCTAATCCTGTTAGTATTCTTCAAAAGCTGATAGCGTTAAAACTTCTTGCGATGACAATCATGCCGGCAGAATCATCTTGTTTTATTTTTTTCGTAATTCTATAAACCAGGACCCGGTAATATAAACTGAACTCTCTGCCGGGTTTAAAAAAATAATTTGAAAACATACCGCAATATTTTCCTCTCCCTTTGTTTCTCAAGGGGCAGGTTTTTCTAAAGGGGCAAGGTGATTTGCTTGTAAAAAGGCTGTATTACTCTGTATTTATTAAACCAGTAACTTGCTGCACTCTGGAATTAATTTAATATCTTGCTGCACCCTGGAAACCTGAAGGTTTAACAAAAAATTGCAGACAAAAGTTATGTAAACCAGTCTCCGCCCTGGGAAAAGCAGGAACGGAACAGGCTGGTTAACATTCTTTTATTTATCTTAAACACTGCTGTGTTATCATGGGATTCTTGAGTTTTAACTGTGGATTTGGTGAGGTTTAACGAGTTTTTTCTGCTCCTGCAAAAGACTGCTCTAACTGAGACTTAAGCCTGCCGGTGCAGATCCCGATAAAACCTGACGGAGAGAAGCTTTAACTGGATATCAGCAGATATTATTTTTCTCAAGAAAATCCTCCAGCTTGCGCTTGACCCGCTGGAGAGCATTATCCACCGATTTCACATGCTTATCAATGGAGTCGGCAATATCCTGATAGGACTTACCCTCCAGATACTCCTGGAGAACATCATACTCCAGGTCGCTGAGCATTTGATTGATCTCGCCCTCAATCAGCTGGTAGGTCTCCTTGCCGATGAAAAGCTGCTCGGGATTGCTGAGTTTGCCGCTTTTTAAAACATCCAGCAGGGTCCGATCCGACTCTTCGTCATAGATTGGTTTATTCAAAGAAATGTAGGAATTTAAAGGTTGGTGCTTCTGCCTGGTAGCTGCTTTGATAGCGGTGATGATCTGACGGGTTATGCAGAGTTCAGCAAAGGCCCGAAAAGAAGCAAGACGTTCGATCCGGTAATCACGAATTGCTTTATAAAGGCCAATCATACCCTCCTGAACAATATCTTCCCTGTCAGCTCCAACCAGGAAATAGGAACGCGATTTAGCCAGCACAAAATTCTTATACCTCTTGATCAAAACTTCCTGCGCTTCACAGTCGCCCTGATGAATATGTTCAATCAGTTCATCATCAGACATCTGGGTAAAATCCTCATAGCTGATCCTTTCCTGGGCATTTCCTTTCAACCGACATCCCCTCCCTTTATACACTATCATTATACTTGCTTAATTTTTTTTAGTCAAGTTAAAATTTTATTCTGTCTGACTGTTTCAAATATAATAATACCGGCTGCCACCGAAGCATTGAGAGAGCCGGGATGATCCAGAACCGGAATAGCCACCAGAAAATCGCAGTTTTCCCGGACCAGCCGCCTGAGTCCGCTGCCCTCGCTGCCGATCACCAATCCCAGAGCACCGGTCAGATCAGCCTGATAATAGAGCTGCTCGGCGGCAGCATCAGCTCCAGCAATCCAGCAGCCGGTCTCCTTCAGCCGGGTCAAAGCCCGGTTTAAATTGGTAACCTGGCAGAGATTTATCCACTCCACCGCCCCGGCGCTGGCTTTAACTACCGTCTGCGTCACCTGACAGGAGCGGTTTTTGGGATAGATAACAGCGGCAAATCCGGCAGCTCGAGCAGTCCGGATTAGCGCCCCGAAATTATAGGGGTCCTGGATCTGATCCAGCAGGAGAAAACGGGGATTGTCGTAATCAGCAAAAACCTGTTCCAGCAGTTCTCCCAGTCCGGGGTTTTTAAGTTCCTCACCCAGAGCCACCACTCCCTGGGGATTGTCAGTACCGGCCAGCTCAGCAATCCGGCTCTCAGTGACACGGGTCAGCTTCACCCCCTGCTCTTCAGCTCCAGCAATAATTTTCTCCACAGCCTCACCCCGACTGTTTTCTGCCAGAAAAATTTCTTCAAGCCGCCGAGGTCCAGCCAGAGCCTCCAGCACCGGGTTGCGGCCTGGAATTTTAGCCATAATCTGCCTCCTCCCCTTCCCTCTGATTTTTCTCAATCCTGCCGCCTTTATCTGTTCATTTTTTCCTTTTGCATATTATATAGATCCAGAATATTATCTCCCGCTGCCCTGCTCCTGATTGGACTTTAGCTTCTCAATCCGGCCGCAGCTTAAATCACCTTCGGGACACTCTCCCTTAACCTCACAGTCAGCGCCGGCCTTTTCAAAGAGCACAGCTGTTACCTCCCGGACCTGCTTGAGCATCTGTCTTGCCAGACTGCGAATCTCCCACTGGGCCCGGCTGCAGCAGCGCAGCGAAAAAAAATGGTAGAGAGAGCGGGCATTGTAGGTAACCACCAGATTGGTCTTAATGGCCGGCAGCAGAAAACGGGCATCTTCAGCCGGAATATCTTCATCCAGCAGTCGGTCATAGAGCTTCTGGCTCTGCTGATAGTGCTCCTTAAACTCTTTAAGCACCTGTCCACCGGCTCTTTTTATGCTGGGAGGGATAATATAAGAGAAGCCGTCCTCCTGAACATAGCGCTGAGAGCGCTGGCTGTAGGAAACTCCAACGCGCTGGCGGACCAGCTGATGGCTGGTGACCCGGCTGCAGATAATATGAAAGGTAAAATAGGCATGCTCCAGGGTGGAATAGTGACCTAAATCTAAAATTTTCCTGACCAGCTTTTCCTTCTCCTCCCGGGACATCTGCTGCTGCAGTTCCTCGGCTCCCTGCCGGGAATAGCAGAGTCGGGCAGCTGTGGCAATCTTGTTCTCGGCCTCCTCATCAAAATCAATCAGCCTGGCCTGAGGTTTAACCTCCATCGTTATCACTGCCTCTCAACTTCCACTCCGGCCCCCGGGGGGTATCCTTGATTTCTATTCCCAGCTCTGCAAGATCATCCCGAATCCTGTCGGCCAGTTCAAAGTTTTTCTCCTCCCGGGCTTCCTCCCGAAGCTTAACCACATAATCAACCAGCTCTCCAAATTTACCGCTCTTAAGTTCCGGCCCGGCCACCTCCAGTTTCAAACCCATAATCTCTGCCAGCTTATGGAGCAGATTGCGGGCCTCCTGGAGCAGCTGTCTGGTATTCCGGCCCAGCTCAAAGTCCTCGGAGTTGATGAAGCTGTTGATATCTCCGGCCAGATTGTGAATTACCGCCATGCCCCGGGCGGTGTTAAAATCATCATCCATAACCTCGCCAAATTCCTGGCGATGGGCTTTAAGCTTATCAACAAACTCCTCCTGCAGAAAGAGCCGATCGTCCTGATCGATCTCTTCGCTTTTTTCCAGAAGATTATCAAGCTCCTCGGCAGTATTGAGCAGTTTTTTCAGGCTTTTCCGACTGTTTTTAAGCTCCTCAAAGGAAAAATCAATCGGACTCCGGTAGTGCTTGGTCAGGACATAATAGCGAATCTCATTGGCGGAAAACTCCTCTAAAAGTTCCCTGGTGGTATAAAAGTTCCCGGTGGACTTAGACATCTTCTCTCCCGACATGTCAACGGTACCGTTGTGCAGCCAGTATCTGACAAAGGGACTCTCGCCGGTATAGGCCTCGGACTGGGCAATCTCGTTCTCATGATGGGGAAAGACCAGATCAGTACCTCCCCCATGGATATCAAGCTTGCCGTCAAGATACTTTAAAGACATAGCCGAGCATTCAATATGCCAGCCCGGCCAGCCTGGACCCCAGGGACTGTCCCAATTAGGTTCTTCCTCATAACTCTTCCAGAGAGCAAAATCCAGGGGATGGCGCTTATTTGTATCAACCTCAACCCGGGAACCGGCTTCCATCTCCTCCAGTTTCCGGCCGGAAAGTTTGCCGTAATCCTCAAAACTCTCCACACTGAAGTAGACGCTGCCTTCGGCCTCATAGGCATAGCCCCCTTCGATTAAGGTCTCTATCATTTCAATTATCTCCGGTATATTATCGGAAACCCGGCAGAAATAATCCGGCATCTCCACATTTAAATTTTTCAGGTCCTCAATGTAGGCCTCGGCATATTTGTTGGCCAGCTCCATCGGCTTGAGACCCTCTTCTTCAGCCCGGGCCACGATCTTCTCATTGATATCGGTAAAGTTCTGAATATATTTTACCTGATAGCCTTTGTATCTTAAATAGCGGAGGATAACATCATAATTGATGGCCCCCCGGACATGTCCCAGATGAGAGTAGTTCTGGACTGTCAGGCCGCAGACATACATCCTGACCTCACCCTCAACATGGGGAACAAATTTCTCCTTTTTGCCGGTTAAAGAGTTATAAACTTTCATCCTTGACCTCCTTTTATGCTCCCTCCTTTATGCTTTCTGCTTTAAAGCAAGCTCAAGCCGCCGGCAGGTCTCCTGCTGGCCCAGCAGCCAGGCAAACTTAACCAGATCAGGCCCTGATCCCCGGCCTGTCAGCGCCAGCCTCAAAGGATGGTAAAACTTGCGGCCGCCGACGCCGGTCTCCTGTCTGACCTGCTGAAATACTTGATTTATCTTCTCCTCGCTGTAATCAGCCTGAGCGGCCAGTTCTGTCAGCTCAACCTGTAACTTATGAAAAACCTCCCGCACTTCCGGATCCTGAAAATCCTCAGCTGCCGCAGCAGGGTCCTCCTGCTCAGGTTCGCTAAAGAACAGCTCAACCTCAGCCGGAAGCTCAGCCAGATAGCTGATTCCCTCCCGACCCAGATCGATTACCTCTTTGAGCCAGTCCCGGTCAGGTTCTCCCCTGTCATTGANCCTCCCGGCTTCCTTAAGCCAGCCGGTTCCCTCCAGGAAGCNAGCTTTTTTAAGGTGGGGCAGAGAAAGCTCCAGCAGCCGATCGAGATCGGCCTCCTTCAGGTAGAGATTATTCATCCAGTTCAATTTCTCCCGATCGAAGACCGCCGCACTCTTATTGACCCTAGATATATCAAACTTTTCCACCAGCTCCTCCCGGCTCATGACCTCCTGCTCATCCTCGGGCGACCAGCCCAGCAGTGCTAGAAAGTTAAAGAGAGCCTCGGGAAGATAACCCTGTTCTCGAAACTCTCCCAGATAGACAGCCTGCTCATCGGAGCGTTTTTTCAGCTTGGCCCGCTCCTCATCCAGAATCAGCGGCAGATGGGCAAAGTCCGGCACGGGAAACCCCAGAGCCTGGTAAATTTTAACCTGCTTGGGAGTGTTGGAAAGATGATCCTCACCCCTGATTACCTGACTTATCTCCATCAGAGCGTCATCGACCACCACGGCAAAATTGTAGGTCGGCATACCATCGGATTTTTGAATGACAAAATCATCAAAGTCCTCACTGGAGAAACTAACCTCGCCGCGGATCAGATCCCTGACCACAATCTCTTCGGGGGTTTCCGGCATCTTAAAGCGCAGCACATAATCGGTATCCTCAGAAGCATCAGCCGGAGCTAAATCCCGGCAGCGTCCGTCATAATGGGGTATCTCCCCGGCCTCCTTCTGCTGCCGCCGCATTTCATCAAGCTCCTCCTTGCTGCAGTAGCACCTGTAGGCCTTACCCTCCCTGAGCAGCCTCTCCAGCTGCTCCTGGTAAATCTCCAGCCGCTCCGACTGACGGTAAGGTCCGTAATCCCCACCCATGTTGGGACCTTCATCAACATCCATTCCCAGCCAGTTCAGCTCCTTAAAGATGATTTCTTCAAACTCCCGGGTGGAGCGTTCGGTATCGGTATCTTCAATTCTGAGAATCAGTTTCCCTCCCTGTTTCCTGGCCCAGAGCCAGTTAAAGAGCGCCGTCCGGATATTACCGACATGGATCTTGCCGGTGGGACTGGGAGGAAATCTCAGCCTCATCTCCTTATCCTGCTGCATCTTAAGATCATCTCCTTTTTCAGTTTAACCAGGTTATTTTCCTAGATAACCGAGGTGCCAATTGTCAGCATTTCAGTACCATCTACCAGAGCATGGCCGAATCTGCCAAAAATAGCAACACTGACATAATCATCGCCCTTAACCACGGCGATCTTAAAGCCACCACCCAGACCGGGATTGATCAGAGCCAGCTGGCTGTAGGCATCTTTGACAGCATTGGAGATTGCCATCTTCTGCCGGGGATTTTCTTCAATTACATCCCGGGCAATTGCCGCCACCGTCGTGCTCTCGCGAAGCTTGATCGGCAGTTTTTCAGCACTGGCACCTGTCTGGGTGATTGCTCCCTGATAGCCATAGCCCCTGATCTTCTCCAGCCAGTACTCCTCATACTCCCGGCTCCTGGTCATAGCTAGATAGATGGCAGCACTCTCGGGGGTGACAACATCCTTATGGTTATCAATATCATCCTGATCCTGACGGACATAACCTTCGACTATATCCTCAGCTGTAATTACCCCAACCAGATCTCCATTTTCAAAAACAGGTACCCCGCCTATCTGATGCTCGGATATTATCTGGGCTACCTTCTTGACCGGATCTTTGGACTCAGCCTTGATCAGATCCCGGGAAACCAGACTGGAAATGCTGGCGCTTAAGTCCTTCTTTTCCATAAAATCTCCATCGGTTATGATTCCGACAACTTTGTCATTTTCATCCACCACAATCAATCTGCCAATTTTATTGATCGACAGCAGCCTTTCTGCTTCCAGTAAGGTGGCATCTTCTTCAATGGTTATTGGATTTTTAGTCATCACATCTCTTACCTTCATTAACTATCACTCCTGCTCTCGGTAAAATTTTTTCAGCAGTACTACCGCCTGGGCGGCCATTCCCAGTTCTTTCCCAATAAAACCCAGTCCCTCAGTGGTAGTTGCTTTTATATTCACTCTATCATCATTTATTCCCAATGTACAGGCCAAATTTTCTCTCATAATTTCTTTGTATTCTACCAGCCTGGGTCTTTCTGCAATTATGGTAACATCAAGGTTTACTATCGTAAAATTTTGTTCCAGAAACTCAGTCCCGAGATGGCGGAGCAGTTTGAGGCTGCTGATGCCCCGGTATTGCGGGTCACTGTCAGGAAAGATCTCCCCGATATCACCCTCACCCAGGGCTCCCAGAATAGCATCCATCACCGCATGGGTAACAACATCGGCATCAGAATGGCCCTCAAGCCCGTATTCATAGGGAATCTCACATCCTCCCAGAATCAAACTCCTCTCCGGGGTAAACTTATGAATATCAATTCCCTGTCCTATTCTCAACCGGTCATCGCAGCTCTCCTCAACCATGCTTTCACCGCCTCTGCCTTTTTTCTCTTTTCTACAATTACATTTAATATGTCAACTAATATGTCAACTAATATGTCAATTAAGATGATCTCAATTAAGATGTCAACTAATATGTCACTTAATATCTCAATTAAGATGATCTCAATTAAGATGTCAATTAAGATGTCAATTAAGATAATTAGGCCTAAATAATCATGTCAATTATTTCCAAATATAATATTTCTAACCAGTTCCAATTTTCCAGCTGCAGCTGCACCAGTCCCCGTCTGCAGTAAGGTCGGTAACTGTAATAATCCTGAGCAATCCTCTCCCCTTACTTACTGCCATTATCAGTAAAACCCCTCCATATTGTCACCATATCTCGCCATATTTCAGTACCACTGGCAGTTAATCCAACCCCTGCTCTTCCTCCAGCAGAAAGCGGGCCCGGACCAGGTCCTGGGGAGTGGTCAGTTTAAAGTTCCTTTCTTCGCCAGCCACCACATAAACCTCCTCACCCAGCAGCTCTACCAGCGAAGCATCATCGGTGGCCCTGACCTCCAGACCGGCACTGTCATGGGCCCTGGTCAGGAGTTCACAGGAAAAGGCCTGGGGAGTCTGAACCGCCCTCAGAAAATCACGGTTCAGGGTCTCTTTAACCAGGCCTGCCGAATCAACCTTTTTAATTGTATCCTTCACCGATACAGCAGCAGTAACAGCCTGATGCTGCTCCAGAGCTTTAAGCACCCTGGCAATCAGCTCAGAGGAAATAAAGGGTCTGGCCCCGTCATGAATCAGAACCTGTTCGATCCCGGGGTCCAGGGCTGCCAGACCCAGACGGACGGTCTCCCGCCTGCTTCTACCACCAGCCAGAACCTTTACCATCACCCCGTCAAAATCCAGCCTGCTCAAAATCTCATTCCTGCAGTAATCGATATCCTCTTCAGCAACCATAACATTCAGCTGGCTAATTCTATCCCTCCAGCCCTGAAAAGCCCGCAGGGTATAGTATAAAACTGGCCTCTCAGCAAGTTCAATGAATTGTTTTTTATCTTCCTGCTGCATCCTGCTGCCTCGTCCGGCAGCAGGGATAATAACTGCCAGCTTCATTATTTATCTCCTCACTACTACCTTTGATGCTTAAAATAATTTCTGCCGCTTTTCCATAATTCCTGATTTTCTATAATTCCTGCTTTCCATAATTACAATTTTCCATAACTCCTGATTTTCTATAAACCCTGCTTTTCCATAATTCCTGCTTTCAATAATTCTTGCTTTCAATAATTACTATTTTTCCATAACTCCTGATTTCTATAAGCCCTGCCTTCAATGATTCTTGCTTTCAATAATTACTGCTTTCCATAAGTCCTGCCTTCAATGATTCTTGCTTTCAATATTTACTGCTTTCCATAAGTCCTGCCTTCAATGATTCTTGCTTTCAATATTTACTGCTTTCCATAAGTCCTGCCTTCAATGATTGCTGCTGCTTGTTAATTAATCTCGCCGGTGACTATTCCTTTACCTGCAGACAAGTTATCTGTAATGTGTCTGAAAGCTAAATTTTTAAAGCAATCTAATAGGACCGTCAGCACTTCAGCTGTAGGCCTCCTGCTCCTCAGATTTTGGCTTGGCAAAGATCATCCGACCTGCAGCAGTCTGAAGAATACTGGTCACCAGCACCGAAATATCCTCGCCAATATAGTTCACTCCATTATCAACCACAATCATGGTGCCGTCATCGAGATAACCAACACCCTGGCCGTCCTCTTTGCCCTCCTTAATCACCTTAACATCCATCTCCTCCCCCGGAAGAACCACGGGTTTCACAGCATTGGCAAGTTCGTTGATATTGAGAACACCAACACCCTGAAGTTCGGCTACCTTATTGAGGTTATAGTCATTGGTGACTATTACTCCCTGCATCAGCTTGGCCAGCCTGACCAGCTTGCTGTCAACCTCCGGTATCTCCTCAAAATCCTGGTTTATTATCTCAACCTGAATTCCCTCATCCTGCTGCATCTGCTTTAAGATATCCAGACCCCGACGGCCCCTGTTGCGCTTGAGCACATCAGAGGAATCGGCAATATGCCTCAGCTCCTCAAGAATAAATTCCGGGATAATGAGATTGCCCTCCACAAAGCCGGTCCGGCAGATATCAGCAATCCGACCGTCAATAATCACACTGGTATCCAGGATTTTATTATAGGTAAAATCCTCTACCCCTTCAACCTCACCGTAATTGATGACGTTTTTGCTCTGGGTAAAGAAAAAATCACTAATCTCCTCCACCCGGCTGATAGCCAGCGAAAATCCAAGATAGGTGGCAGTAATATTGATCAAAATCTGCAGGGGGAGCCCCAGTCTGGGAATATTAGGAATAGAAAAAGCAAAATTTATAAGTGCTCCAAGTATTAATCCAACAATCAATCCCATCAGACCAACCGCGGCTTTTTTCCAGGTGATCTCCTTAATTCTGGTTTCAAAGCTCAAAACAAACTGAAGAATTTTTTCCACCGCTATGGTCAGGGGTAAGAATCCAAATAGAGCCCCGATTAAAAGACCAACGAATTGAGCGCTGGTAAAGATATTATTTAAATTATTAAAAGCCAGCTCCACTTCACTGGCCATCCCCATAATTATTACCAGATTATAACCAATTACTGCTCCAGATATGGTCAATACAGCCCGCATCAAATTTTTCAGCAACAGCTTCACCCCCTTCCCGCCTGACAATCCACTCTAAAATAATCCCTGTTAAAATAATCCAGACAATAATATATTATACAAAGATAAAATCAAAACAATTCATATTAATGATAATCCTCATATTAATAATAATCCATTCCAAGATGATTTATACCGGGCAGATCCATAGCAGGATAATCCCTGTTAAAATGATCCAAAATATGATGATCCATACCAAGGTAATCCACACCATCATAATCCCATTTAAGATGATCCATACTAAGATAAACAGTCATGCCTCTCCGGGACTCAACANTAGATGAAATTCAACAGTATATTTTCAAGGTAAACTTCCATTCCTCTCCGGGGCACAACAATATAGGAAAATATCACGACATATTTTCAAGATAATCCATACCAACATAATCCCCGTTTTAAGATAATCCATACTAAGATAATCCATACCAAGAGGATCTATGCCAAGATTATCCATACTAAGATCAAAAACTCTCTTAATTGAACCCGATCCTGATCAAAAAGAAAATATCTATCCCCAGAAAATCCGCAGAAGATTCCCTCTTTTCCTAACAGCTTCCCCCGAATTTCAAAGCCCCTCCAAAATCTCTTCCCGCTAATCCTGGACCTAAAAGCAGCAAAACATTAAATAATTTTGCTGCTAATCTCAATATCAACCAATCCCAATTCTTTTCACTATTCTTCTTTGAATTTTATAAAATTCTATAAAATTCTTTTCTCAATTCCTGTCACCATTTTACATAAATTCATTTCTCGGTTGTTTATCGATTATTTTTCTAGATTCATTTCTCGGTTGTTTATCGATTATTTTTCTAGATTCATTTCTCGGTTGTTTATCGATTATTTTTTAGACTCTTTTCTCGATTGTCTATCGATTCTTATTTAAGATTCTTGTTTCGATTGTTTTCGATTCTTTCCTCAGTTCTTCCTTTCATTGCTTCTCGATTCCTGTCTCCATTACTTCTCGATACTTTTCTCGATTCTCAGAATTCTCTCGGGATTCTCTCACAATTCTTTCAGAATTCCTACTTATCATCTTCATCCTCATTGATATGAGGATTATCTTCAAAGGCTTCAGTGATGATCTGTTCAATCTCCTCTTCATCGGCATCCTTGGCCAGGACCAATTCGCTCACCAGAATCTGCTTGGCATTGCTGAGCATCTTCTTCTCCCCGGTGGAAAGACCTTTCTGCTCGTCTCTAATATGAAGATCCCGGACCACTCCCCCGACCTCATAAATATCTCCGGTCTTAAGCTTCTCCATATTGGCCCGATAGCGCCGGTTCCAGTTCTGCGACATCTTGCTCTTCTCGCCCTTTAAAAGTGCAATAATCTGATCGGCCTCTTCTTCATCGATGATGCCGCGCACCCCGATTTCATCAACTTTATCGACCGGGATCATAACCTTCATCTCCCCGATGGGAAGCTTCATGATATAATATTTCTTCTCCTCACCCAGGATCTCTCTGGTTTCAATAGCAACTATTGTTCCCGCCCCGTGGTTGGGATAAACGACCTTATCACCAATTTCAAACATTTATAATAATCAGCTCCTTTAATCCAAACTAGAATAGGCCTAAACTTAATTATACCACTGAAAAATTTTACTGTCAATTCAATTAAATTCCCCTATCCGCATGCAAATTATCCCTCAATACAAGCTCCCACTGAACTGTAATCTCAAGCTTCTTTTCCAGCCTCCCAGCTTAGGACCGGCCGCTTCTCAAAATCTGACTTTCACCTCTCACTGCTCTTAAATATGCCGATCCAGCAGCACCTGATCCCTAAGCCGGCGCAGACCATCTTTGATCGATCTGGCCCGAACTTCTCCGATTCCATCCACTTCATCCAGTTCCTCGGGGGTGGCATTGATAATTTTATCAAAGCTGCCAAAATGGTCGATGAGATTTTCAATGACCGGCATCGGCAGCCGGGGTATTTTGCGCAAAAGCCGGTAACCCCGGGGGGATGCAGTAATATCCATGGCATTGACGCTACCGCTGAGGCCCAGAGCCTTGCTGATGGTTCCTGTAGAAAGCATTTCATCCGAGGACCAGTCGGTCAGCTCATGGAGCAGGGTTTCCGGATTCAAATCTTCCTCCTCCTCTTCATAATTATAATAATCCCGGATCAGGAGAACCCCCTCTTCTTCCACGCCGGTAATCAGCTCCTCCAGCTGCATTTTTACCAGACGACCCTCAGCCCCCAGCTCGATTATATATTTCTCTATCTCACGCTGAATCTTGAGAACCATCTCGGTACGCTGGATTACCGTCACCACATCGGCAATCGTCACCAGATCTTCAAATTCCAGGGCGCTCAGATTGGTCAGCGCCTGGTCTAAAACCGAGCGATACTTATCCAGGGTCTGCACAGCCTGGTTGGCCTTGGAAAGAATTACCCGGATATCTTCCAGCACATGTTTGGAGTTACCTTTATAGAGAGTTATAACATCCCGGCGCTGAGAAATAGCCACCACAAGTTCATTGGTCTGCTTGGCCACCCGTTCGGCAGCCCGGTGCCTCGTCCCGGTTTCCCGGGAGGGAATGGTATAGTCTGGAATCAGCTGGGTATTAGCATAGAGTATTTTATCTACATCACTGTTAAGAATAATAGCTCCATCCATTTTGGCCAGTTCATAGAGCCGGGCCGGGGTAACATCAGCATTAATGGAAAAGCCCCCATCAACCAGTTTCATTACCTCTTCACTATCACCGACCACAATCAGCCCCCCGGTTTGAGCCCGCAAAATGTTTTCCAGACCCTCGCGAAAAATTGTCCCGGGAGCAATCTTATGCAGCGCTTCCAGCATGGCATCATTGGTTTTGTCCATTGCTTCACCCCCTGTAAGCTTCAGTCTTTGTTCAAATCTCTCCACCCTTCAGGTCTCCCTATTCTTCAAATCTTTCTACTCTTTAAATCTTCACAACCTGCAAACTTTTCTGTTCTTTTATTTTTCCGGCTTTTAAAGCTTTCTTCCCTGCAAATCTTACTGCCCTCTAAAGCTTTCTTCTCTTTTAATCTTTCCACCCTGCAAATCTTACTGCCCTCTAAAGCTTTCTTCTCTTTTAATCCTTCCACCCTGCAAATCTTTCTGCCCTTTATACCCTTCCTTTAAAAATCTTTTCTTACTCTGAGCTGCCCTTCAGCTGTTTGAGCTGTTTCTCCAATTCAGTAATTTTTTTAACCGGCTTTAAATCCAGCTGAAAATCTGCAAAATCCCGGCTGTAATTACCCTGAGGAAATATCAGGCTGGAAAAACCCATTCTGACAGCCTCCTTTATCCGGGATTTCATCCCGGGAATAGAGCGGATTTCTCCACTCAGACCCACTTCACCGCAGACCGCCAGTTCGGAGTTTAGCGGCAGATCAAAATAACTCGAGATGGTGGCAGCAGCCAGCGCCAGATCCAGAGCCGGCTCGCTGACCTTGAGCCCACCCACAATGTTAAAATGGATATCCCGGTCCGCCAGATTAAGCCCCAGATGTTTCTCCAGAACCGCCAGCAGCAGATTGGCCCGGCCTCGATCCACTCCGGAGGTAATCCGCCGCGAAGCTCCATAGGTGCCCGAAGTTACAAGCACCTGAGCCTCCACCAGAATGATTCTGCTCCCTTCTGAGACTGGAACCACCACCGAGCCGGAACTTTGAGCCGGCTTCTCCCTGAGGAAAAGATTGGAGGGATTGCTGATCTCTCTAAGCCCGGAGCCCTCCATGGAAAACACCCCGACCTCAGCAATTGAGCCGAATCTATTCTTGCTGGCCTTCAAAAGCCGGTAATTATTGCTGCTGTCACCTTCCAGATAGAGAACGGCATCAACCATATGCTCCATTATTCGGGGCCCGGCCAGCTGCCCCTTCTTGGTAACATGACCGATTAAAATCACCGGAATCCCGCTGCCCTTGGAAAGCCTGAGAAAGGCCTGGGTAACCTCCCGAACCTGTACCAGGCTGCCCGGCGAGGAGTCCACCTCTTCATCATAGATTGTCTGAATCGAATCGACAATCACAATCTCAAAATCATTCTC
>SL_5KL_010_SEDDRAFT_10001508_pt1 | contig 13995 bp, 19 predicted proteins | sample SodLakKL_010_SED_FD_9118 | JGI IMG/M metagenome (IMG submission 9118)
GGTGGCTTTATCTTCCAGGTACCTACCGATCAGATGGAATGCCATTATCATACCTGCCACACCCCCGTAGTTGAGTATGTTCGGGCCGTATCCGAATTGATAAGATACCGCGATGATACCTGTGAGATACGCCGCTAAAGAACCGAGCATTATAAGAGCGTCCATGTTGGGTGTGAGGTTCATGAAAGACTTTGTTCCGGAAACAAAGGTCTCTTTACCAGTGTAGAACAGTATGGGTGTGGCAAGGCCCACCATGGCTATATTGTAGAATGTCATACCACCTACGGTTATACCAAAGAACATGTGAGGGATCATCAGTACGAGCATGGGTATTATGAATCCCCATGCCACCAAAGCTCGATTCTTCGAACCTTCTATCTTCTCAATATCCCGCTCGACCTTGTCTTTCTCCTTAACCCCCTTCAGCCACGTATCAGGGACATGGTAACCCGTTTTTTCAACTACCCTGACGAAGTCGCTCTTATGTACCTTACCGGGAACGTAATTTACCGTGGCTTTCTCCGTGGTCAGATTGATGTTGACCGAGATCACTCCGTCGAGTTTTTCCAGGGCTTTTTTTACCGCCTGGGTACAGGAAGCACAGGTCATACCTTCTATGGGCATATCCACCCTTTCACCCTGGGCCAACTTGTAGCCCGCGGACTCCACGGCTTTAGATATATCTTCCATACCAACCTTCTCCTCGTCGAACTCGATCAATGCTTCCTTGGATGCATAACTCACGTTGGAACTCTCTATCCCCTCGAGCCTTTTGAGGGATTTATCGATAGCTTGTGCACAGCTAGCACAGTGCATACCTTCTATGGGTACGGATTTTTTGTTTTTTGACATCTTGAACACCTCTTAAAGAAAGGGTTTTAGGAGGACCCTTCTCACAGATACTTCTCGGGGTCCTCTTCGAATTGAGCTTTGCAGCCTGGGGCACAGAAATAATATGTTTTGCCTTTATATTCCGTTTTATACTTAGCCTCTTCTTCGTCGACTTCCATATCGCATATGGGATCTATCGCCATATTTGTCACCTCTACTATACTATATGCATCTCATAATTCATTGGACTTTCGGTTTACAGATGTAAAGTATGACCATTTATCTTTTAACAAACGTAAATTATTAGTTCGATGACCGCTTTTTTATAGATATGGAGCTGAGTGAGAACCAAACCAAGGTCTTGAAAGCCCTTCAAAACGATCCGAGAGCATCCATGAGATCCTTAGCAGAAAAGGCTGACGTGAGTACTCCCACATTTAGTAACATCGTGGACGAACTAGAAAAGATGGGTATCGTTAAAGGGTATCGAACAGTTCTAGATACGAGGAAATTGGGGTTATACACGTTTCATGTAAGTATGGAGATCGACGTTCATAAGTCTGAAGAGATAGTTGAGAAGATCACTGAGATAGTTGAGATCAACGAACTGGTCGAGTTGGATGGGAGCGATCTATTCGCCAAAGTGATAGTTCAGTCTCTCGATGAACTAGATGATGTAACCCGGGTATTGAAAGGTATCGAAGGAGTGATCAGATTGGATGTAGCAAGGGAGACAGGCTGTTTGAAAGATCCTTCTACGGTACCACTGGAAACAGTTTCCAATCTGGATATAGACTGTTACTACTGTAAGAAAACTATCCAGGGAACTCCTGTAAAGCTTGATATGGACGGCAGGAAACATTACCTGTGCTGTGAAACCTGCGCCTCTGAGTATAAAGAGAAGTACCAGAGGTTGAAAGAGGAATCTAAAATCCAGACTTGATAAATTCTCTTAGAATTGATTTTATATATTATTAGCCACATTTGATGGTGATGAGTCAGGGTAGAACATGGAGGAATAAAATATGAGTGATTACACAGCTAAAATTCTGGTTCTCGGCGACGGTGCAGTCGGGAAAACCTCGTTAGTTAGAAGGTTTGTGAGGGGAGAATTCGATGAGGACTATATTGCAACGATAGGAGTGAATCTCAAGCATAAATCTCTCGAGGATATCGGACTGGATATGTCGATATGGGACCTATATGGACAAAAATCCATGTCGCCCGGTAAACACTCTTCAAATTATGTCGGAGCAGAAGGAGCTCTGATCGTTTTCGATCTGACTAGAAAGAAAACCTTCGATAACCTAGGGCATTGGATCGATGATCTATATGACTATTTAGGAAGGATACCTGTAGTTTTCACTGGTAATAAAAGAGATATAATGGTTGATTTTAAGAAAAAAAAAGGTGTCAAACTCTCTAAAAAAACCAAGAATGAATTTCATGAATACATGATTGACGAGCATTACTATAAAAGCGTCTATAGTCAAGAGCCCAAATTTGTTCCAGTTCCTTTAGAGGAAACTAAAACGTGGTTTAAGAGTTTTAAGAAGGAATATAATAAACAATCATCGCTCTTTTTTACTAGTGCTAAAACAGGTAAAAACGTAGAAAAAGCTTTTAAAAAATTAGGAAAGTACGTAGTTAAGAATCAGATAAGATACGTGTTGGATTGAATCATAATTGATATTACAGGGATAATTTTATATCGGATTTTTTTTATTTGATTTAAGATTATGAAAGTATTGTTGGTGGATGATGATGATCATATAAGGGAACTATCTAAAATATATCTCGAGAACATATATGGTAATCTGACCGTTGAAACCACTTCTTCGGCAAAAAAAGCCATTCGTTTGTTAGAAGAAAGTTATTTTTCAGCAGTGATCTCCGATTATCAGATGCCTGAGATGAACGGTTTAGAATTTTTAGAAGAACTTAGAGATCGAGGTAACGACATACCTTTCATCATATTCACAGGGAAGGGTAGAGAAGAGGTGGCCATGAGAGCCTTAAATCTGGGAGCAGATAGATATATCCAAAAGGGAGGAGATCCAAAACCCCAATACATACTCTTAGCCCAGGCTGTAAAACAGTCAGTGGAGCACAACCATGCTCAGAAAGAGTTAGAACGTTCTGAGAAAGAAAAAACATCGATATTGAACTCACTCTCAGAAGTTGTTGACCACCAAGATGAGGGCGGACGAATCATCTGGGCTAATAGAGCCTTCTCTGAAGAAGTCGATACGGCCACCGGGAATTTGATCGGTGAATATTGTTATGATGTATGGTTCGACAGGGATGAAAGGTGCAGAGGATGTCCCATAATCAAAGCGTATAAATCCGGAGAAAGTGGTGAAGAAGCCTTAAAGTTTTTAGAGGAACAAAAATTCGATCTTGTATTAGCTGATCATAAGATGCCTGGAATCACAGGAGTTGAACTATTAACAAAAGTCAAAGATAGCTATCCTAATACAGTACGGATACTGATCACAGGATATTCGGATCTTAAAGTTGCTCGGGATGCTATCAATAAGGCTGATGTTCACCATTATCTTGAGAAACCTTGGGATAATGAGATGATAGTGAATACAGTCCACCGAGAATTGGTGAGAATGGATGAAAGAGAATCAGCTAGTGTGACAAAAGTAGAAGATGTAGTCGAAGCACTTGAATACATCCGGGAGTTTAGAAACAAAATTAAAAGTTTTTCTAAAACTCAACCCGGCATCATGTCGATCCCAAAAGATCGGAGCGGTGGTAGACAGAAAATAATATTGGAATTTAGCTCTTCGTCGGAGTTCAATAAGTTCTCCTTTGAATTAAAAAACAACAAGGATTTAAAAGAACTTTATCAAGTTAGGATAGAAGATGTTCAGATTTTTAACAATAAATACATCGTAACAGTGTCTCTAAAACCTTGAATATAACCTTAATATTAAAGATGGTGTAACATATAGGTGTGTCAGGCGAATCGATATGAAGATTTCATATAGTTCCAGGGATTTTATAATCATCTCTATAATCGTAGCTATCGTGAACTTAGCCATACCTTATCTTTTTTTAAAGGACTACTCTGAATACTGGGTGAACTTCGTGTTTTGGACAGTACTTACGCTTATTGTTATGTTCATCGGATATATATACATCAAAGACTGGGGTGACTCAGAATGAACCCTTACTACCTTTTCTTAGGCCTAGGTATCTGGACGGTATTCGGTGTTTTGATAGCTAATTATGCAAAGAGGTACATGGGTATAGGCATGGAAGATTTCTTCTTGGCCAACAGGAAAATCGGTGGTTTTATATCAGCTATGACTTACAGTGCTACCACATTCAGTGCTTTCATGATGATCGGACTGGTGGGCTTGGTCTATTCAACTGGAGTAGGAGCCTTCGGTTTCGAGATGACATATCTGATGTTCACGGTACTACTTTTAGGTATATTCGCTCCACGATTCTGGTCCGTAGGTAAGAAATACAACCTTCTAACCCCCTCAGAGATGCTCTCACATAGATACGAAGACAAAAAAGTAGGGATGGTCTCCACCATAGTCTTTTTGATAATGCTCATACCCTACGCTTCCATCCAGATGATGGGTGCCGGATTCTTATTTCACGGATTAACCGGTGGTCAGGTACCGTATATGGTCGGAGTCATCATAATGGCCGCTTTCAGTGGTTTCGCTGCATTATGGGCTGGGATGAGATCGGTATCTTGGACGGATGCTTTTCAAGCTATCACCATGCTGGTTTCTGCGACAATATTACTGTTCTACATCTTTTATTACATCTTCCAAGGCCCTGTGAACTTCTTCTCAACCATCAGCAGTCAGAACCCAGAACTACTACAGTTCACCTGGAGTATCGAGATGTTCATAGGCCTATCCCTCCCCTGGGCTTTCTTCGCGTTGACCAACCCTCAGGTTTCACAGCGTATGTTCGTTTCCAAGGATGTAAAAAGTTTGAAAAATATGGTCATATTTTTCTCACTCTTCGCTTTCATCTATACGATAATCACTTCTTTATTTGGATTCGCCATCGCAAATCATATACCCGGTTTAGCGGTTGCTGACCAAGCTATGCCGACTTTACTGTCCCAAGTTCCAACGGTTTTAGCTGTTATAATTTTCGTTGGTATATTCGCAGCCGCCTCTTCGACCCTCGGTTCTGTGATACTGACCTTGAGTTCTATGACCACTCGAGACCTAGCTCAACCTTTGGGTAAGAACCTATCAGAGAAACAGCAGTTGTTGATAGGTAAGAGTACTATCGTTCTATTGATTTTAGTTTGTATAATATTTGCAAGTTTAAGGTTAGAACTAATAGCTGTTCTTTCTGCCATGGCCTCCGGTGGACTTTTGGTCACAGCCCCGGCTTTAATAGGTACATTCTTCTGGAAGAAAGGCACATCTCAGGGGGCGATCATCAGTATGCTGGTAGGAGGGTTCGTTACCGGTTCGATGTTCATATTCAATATATATCCCCTTGGCTGGTGGCCATCTATATGGGGTTTCGTAGTAACGATCATACTGTATATCGGTGTCAGTCTGGCAACTTCACCACCTGAAAAAGCTGAAGAGTTTCTTGAAGTCGTTGATGAAGAGATGAAAAAGAACGGTTTTTGATAAGTATCCAATTTATGCTTTGAATGATTTACCGTAACTCTCTAGATGCACAAAATCGTCTAAACTTTTTCTCTCCGGTCTTTCCTTTTCGGTTTTAGCCTGTTGTTCAGTCAACTCCTCTTTGATATCTTCACTGTGTTTTCCCACTATGACTAGAGTTATCACCTGATGATCGTCCGGAATATCAAGTACCTTTTTCGTTTCCTTTTCGTCATATCCTGCTATAGGATGGGCAACAAGCCCCATCTCCGTAGCTTTGAGGACCAAAAAAGCGGTTCCCAGACCGGTGTCGAACTGGTGGTACTCTCTATTCTTAACAACACAGTCGTCATCTTTCTTGCTGAAAACTGCTATTATCATGGAAGAGTTCCTTGTCCACTGGTTTGCAGATGACATCACTTCGTACATCTCTTCAAGTTTATCATCTTTTCTGACAAACACGAAATTCCACGGTTGGTTGTTGTAACATGACGGAGACAATCGAGCAGTCTCCGCTAATTCTTCGACTTGCTCGTCAGTTATCTCGACTTTTTCTAAAGACCGGTAAGCTCTTCTTTTTTGAACAACCTCGTCCAAGTTCAATTTATTCACTTCCATCTAGTAACTCTTCTACCCTTTTCAACCTCTCTTCTTTGTTAATCTTGTCTTTCACAGGATTGAATTCGGGATATATTTTTTCGTGGTACACGTCCCTCTCTTCTTTGAATAGCACTCCTATAGGGACCCTATCCTCTTCCACGGCCAGTTCCATGGCTTCGAACCTGGTCTCAGCAGGTTCTTCGATGATCTCTACGGATTCGTTGTATTTTTCGTAAGTATCGTTAAAAGTCACACAGGGCTGAAGCACATCTACCAGTGAAAAACCTTCATGCTCAACAGCTTCTACGATCAGTTCTGTCAGATGCTTCATCTTACCTGGATAACCTCTCGCCACGAAACTTGCTCCAGATGAAAGCATCATCATCAGTGGGTTGATCGGTTCTTCTATACTACCTTTCGGAGTCGATGGCCCTTTGAAGCCTTCTACACTTGTCGGAGACATCTGTCCAGTGGTCAAAGCGTAGTTGCCGTTGTTGTGAACTATCATGGTGATATCTGCATTCCTTTTAGCTGCGAAGACGAGATGAGACAGTCCTTCTCCGTATGCGTCTCCGTCGCCTCCGAAACCTATAACCGTCAATTCAGGATTGGCGAATTTCATACCTTGAATCGTTGCGATCTCCCTTCCATGTATCGAGTACAACCCGCTTAAGTTGAGATAATCGAATATCTTGGCATGGCATCCGATTCCTGCCGATATCAGAAGTTTCTCCCGTTCAATACCTCTTTCTTCTAATTCTTTCACAGTGTTCTTAACGGAGTTTAGTATCCCAAAATTACCACAGCCAGGGCACCATGTATTCTCGGCACCGGTTCCTAGTTCATCACTCATCTTATCGCCTCCTTTAATTTCTCAGCTAATTCTTTCGGTTCGAAGGGCCGTCCATCGTACTTTCTTATGACTGTTTTTGGAACGATCCTGCATTTCTCACGAAGCAGCGTTGCGAACTGTCCCGTAGAACTCTGTTCCACAACTATCACGTCTTCGTCCATGTATTCCTCCATATCCCATATCGGGAAGGGACGCAGGTATACAGGCTGCACCACTTTAGCTTCTATATCTCCCACTTTCAAAGCTTCTCGGACACTCATGGTCGTAGAACCGTAGGTGAATATCACCGGTCCGTCTTCACCGAACTCGTTTACGGTGTTGACCTCTTTAAGGTCGTACATGATTGTTTCAGCTTTAGTCCTCCGCTTATCGTGCATCTCTGTGATGACCTCTGGATCTTCTGTTGTTATACCTTTCTCATCGCTTTCATAACTGTTCCATTTTATAACATCCTCAGAAGGAGGGAATTTTAACGGTGAAACTCCGTCCTCCGTCACCTCGTATCTCTTGTAGCCCTCACCTTCGAATTCTTTCGGACTAGCCCATTCAACTTTTGAAGGGTTCAGATCCACTGTCATGCTGCTTTCGGAAAGATGTTTCTCTGTAAGTAAGATCCCGGGAGTCTGGTACTTCCAGACCATGTTCAACATCTCTCCGGCCAGATAAAACGCCTCTTTGATACTACCTGGTGAAGCAACTATCATAGGAAAATCTCCATGACCTTGATTCAAAGCGAACTTTAGGTCGGCCTGTTCGGTATATGTGGGAACTCCCGTAGATGGTCCTGGTCTGGAAGCCAGCACGAAAAGTACCGGAGATTCGCTCATCCCTGCCAGGGACATCGCTTCTTCCATGAGTGCTATACCTCCACCGCTGCTTCCTACCATAACCCTAGCTCCGGACATGGTGGCACCCACAGCCATGTTGGCAACACCTATCTCGTTCTCCGGGTGCACAGGCATCACTTTTAAATGATCCTTATTAGCAGCGAAGAAATGCAGTATCGAAGAAGCAGGTGTCATGGGATAACCGATATACATATCCAAACCCGCTGCTGTAGCGCCTAACGAGAGCGACTGGTTCCCGCTGAGAACTGGAAGATCATGCTCCCCTTCATCTAACTCGAATTTTTGATCGATCTTCTCTTCAGCAGAATCGTATATCTTTTCAGCGAATGAAAGGTTCTCTTCGACACCCCTGGAATACTCTTTTTCGATGACCTTTTTCAGCTCGTCTTTGCTCATTCCTATAACGTAGGAAAGTACAGCGATCCCAGCAACACCTTTGATCAGATCTGATTTTGAATACTCCTTGGACAAGTCGTTTATAGGTATCCCGATACCCTCCCCATCTTCAGTATCTCCTGAATTATATATCATCAGTCCTTTGTCTTTTAGATGCTCTTTGTGTATTTCGTAACTTCTATCATCGATGTTGACAACTAGATCAGCTTTCATATAGTGACTATAGATATCACCTGTAGAAGAACTAACAACTGAAAAGTTGTGGCCCCCTCTTATAAGACTCTGGTAATCGTCCATCTCGAAGGTCTTTCTACCCATCTTTCTGAACAGGTTTGCAGCTGCAGAACCTGCTTTCTTGACCCCCTCTCCCGCTTTTCCACCAACTATGTATGTAAATCTATCCATCTTTACTCACTTCCTCTATCTTTTCTAATTCAGTCTGGAACATATTAAAATGTCCATTCTCCATCTTGGCTAAGTACTTCAAGGTTTTATTCATCTTCGAACCACCATCGAATCTGTTCGAGAACGATCTGTAATATTCAGCAGCCCAGATCTCAGCATCCATGGCGTTCTTTAGAAGTTCTTTTTCATCTTTTATATCTCTATCCATATCAGGAGCAGGGACTGGACTTTTTTTGGGAAGAACGATCACCTCATCTGGAAACAGATCTTTGAACATCCCTTCGAGTATCCTTTTGTGATGCTCCTCCTCTTTGATAAGAAAATCTAATCGATCCTGTATGAATTCATCTTCAAAGCTGTTTTTTAAATCGGAGTAAACTTCAACAGCTTCTTTTTCTGCCTTCACAGCAGCTAAAAACAGCAGTTGTATACTATAATCCTTAAGTTCCATCTTATCACACCATTTTCTTTTAAATTATTTATAAAGGGTTTTAGAAAAAGGTTTTAGGAAGCGATTTTTACTCTTCTTCAACGCTTTCAGTGGGTCTTTCTCCGAGCTTGGAATCCAGCATCATAAGACCGCTGGGACTGTCCTCGACCATCTTCAACTTGTTGACTATAGTCTCCGTGGAATCCTCTTCCTCGACCTGTTCATCGATGAACCACTGAAGCATGTTCAATGTAGCTCTGTCCTTCTCCTTTTCAGCCAGATCAGCCATCTCGTTGATCCTTTCTGTAACGTACTTCTCATGTTCCAATGCTTCTTCGAAGGCTTCTAACGGCGACTCCCATTCTTCCTTTGGTTTCTCGATGGCTTCCAGTTTTACCCTTCCACCTCTCTCCTGCAGGTAATCGAAGAACCTCATGGCATGTTCCTTCTCTTCCCTGGCCTGAGCTCTCATCCACTGTTCCATACCTTCGTAGCCCTTGTCAGCGAAATCCGCTGCCATGGAAAGGTACAGGTACGCCGAATAGAGTTCAGCGTTTATCTGGTCGTTTATGGACTTTTCAATACTTTCTTTTATCATCTATTATCACCTCATCCAAACATCTTGAACTTATCACTAGTAACACCGCAGACCGGACATTCCTTAGGTGGTTCTCCCTCATGAGTATAACCACATACCGGGCAGATGTAAACTTCATCCAACTCGATATCATCGCCCTTCTCAACGGCATTCTTTGCTTTCTCGTACATCTTAGAATGGATCTTCTCGGCCTCCAAAGCATAATGGATGGACCGTTTAGCTCCTTCTTCCTCCTCGAGATGTGCTATCTCGTGGTAGGCAGGATACATCCAGTGCACTTCGAAATCCTCACCGTTCATACCTGCTTGAAGGTTCTCTTCCGTATCACCTATCTTACCAAGTTCCCTAGCATGGTTCGTAGCATGGACCCGTTCCGCATAGGCGATAGCTTTGAACATCCGTGCAACGTTCTCTTTTCCTTCTCTTTCAGCTACTTCACTGAAGATCAGGTACTTCATGTGCGCTTTAGACTCGCCTGCAAAGGCTTCCTCTAACGATTTATCTGTCATTTTTCCCATATATATACACCTCTAAATTTTCCATAATCCGTGAACACTGCAGTACTCTCTGACTGCAGTTATTTTATCTTGATTCAGATCGAAAACGACCTCCGGCTTATCACCGGGTTCTAAAAATTCTCTATAAGCCCCATCTTGAGTCAGCACCTCTATCCACTCTATGTAGTGCTTGTCCTCCATGGGGTGTTCCTTCTCACCAACTTTAACTTTGACGCCTTCGTCAAATTCTTCAACAACAGGAAGATGCTTTTCCATACCTTCCTCTTCTACTTTCTCTTCCAACAATTCCATGGGCTCTCCACAGCAGACCAGTTCACCTATACCTTCGTGAACCACTTCTACTATGTTCCCACATATGTTACATCTATACACTTCTAATTTTTCTGTCATCTGATCATCTCATAAATAATTAAAAAGAAAGGGGTTTTACGATTCTCGATGGCATAGCCACCAGTCGTAGCACTCGATCTCTCCGTCTTTCTCTCTCTTCTTCCTGTCTTTGATTGCTTCAACGCTGTTCGCCGGTGGTATGATCACTCTATCTTCCATCAGTTCGTTGTTCGGCCAGTTTGCAGGTATGGCTACGCCCTCTTTATCTGCTTTCTGGAATCCCTTGATCATCCTGATGAATTCGTCCATGTTCCTACCGAGTTCTGCTGGGTAGTAAAGTATAGCTCTTATCGTAGATTCTGGATCCACCATGAAAACGGCTCTTACAGTCATGGTACCTCCACCGTGTATCAGACCCAATCTTTTAGCGACTTCACCTATTCCATCGGCTATTATCGGGAATTCGATCTCTTCACCCATCTTCTCTTCGATCCATTCTTCCCATTTCAGATGGCTGTACACCTGGTCTATACTAAGACCTATGAGTTCTGTGTCGAGTTCTCTGAACTGATCATATCTTTTCTGAAAGGCGTAGAACTCCGTCGTGCACACCGGCGTAAAATCCGCTGGGTGTGAGAACAGGATGAACCACTGTCCTTCGAACTTATCTGGTAGTTTTATCTCTCCGTGTGTGGTACTGACTGTCATCTCTGGGAACTTATCTCCTATCAATGGCATGCCTTTTTTCTCTTCCATTTTTTCACCTATTCTATATCTTTTTCATTGGTCCAAAGACCGTGAATGTTACAGTATGAATTAGCCACTATCGTACCGTGTTTTTCAGTTTTGAAAAACGCTTTGACTTTAGGTTCGGTATAAACCGTACTCGTATCAGGCCCTTCTGTAGATTCTCCGTGTGAATTGAACTCGAATTTCCCTAACTGGTAAGGGAATTTTTCGCCTTCTGGATGGAAGTACAGTTCTATCCACCGTATATGGTGTTCAGTGGTATTTGGATGTGCTATCTCTTTACCTACTGACGCCTTCACAAGATAACCTTCGTCTTTCTCTTTGATCTCTAACACAGGTACGTGCTTTTCGGTCTTCCAATCATCCGATTGGTACAATTCCTCTATTTTTGTCACATATATCACCTCTCTTCTATTTTAGTAAATATCTCTTCTAGATCTGGGACATCTCCTATCGGGTAAACCTTGGAGAATATCACTTTTTGATCTTCATCGATAAGTATGTTAGCTCTTTCTGAAAATCCGTCCTCCTCTCTGAAGAGTCCGTACATCTTGATAACTTTACCATGGGGCCAGAAATCAGATAACAATCTTGTTTCTTCAACACCTATTTCTTCCGCCCATAGTTTCTTAGCTGGAGCGGAGTCAACACTTATCCCAACTGGAACTGTGTTCAATTCCTCGAACTTCTCCCTGTTCTCTTCCAGCGACTTCATCTGCTTTGCACAGACACTGGTCCCTGCTAAAGGATGGAAGGAGAGCAGGACTTTCATTCCTTTAAAATCTGATAGGGTGAATTTATCTCCTTTTTGGTCCTCCAGAGTAAAATCCTTAGAGAGTTCACCCTCTTTTATTACCTCTTCCTTGTTCATATATCTCACCAATTTTGTATATAACCTATATGACTATAAATAATTATTCGATCTTCTCAAATTGGTCCTTTGGTGCTCCACAGACAGGGCATACCCAGTCCTCCGGTAGATCATCGAACTTTGTACCCGGTTCTACGCCGCTCGTTTTGTCGCCTTTTTCTTCATCGTATACATATCCACAAACTATACATTCCCATTTTGCCATCTTTATCATCTCCTTTCAAGGTCCCATATGCATCGCAGGATGGTATTCGTCGAATTCTTCGAATTCCAGCATCCTTTCTCTTTCCGATTTTAAAATTTCATAGTGGTTCTGTTCCATACCGGATAAGTATCTGAGTAGTTTTTCCGGATCATCCTCTCCTTCGACACTCTGTGCCTTATCGGCCATATCCTGGTAGAAATCCCTCGAAGCAATCTCTGCTTCCATAGCCTGACTTATGATCTCCGATTCGTCGGTTTGATCGTCATATTTGATGAAAGGCATAGGTACAGGTGTGTCTTTTTTGACATCTAGGTCGTTTCCACTATTCCTCTTTTTGTAAAGATCTCTGATAAAATCTTCATGTTTCTGCTCTTCACTAGCCAAAAACTCGAACCGATCCGTCACTACGAAATTATCACTTCTATTAGCCAAATATTCGTAAACCTCTCTCGCATTGACTTCCGATTTTGCTGCTATAACCAGCAGTTCGTCAAAGCTCATATCATCTATTTCCATAATCTTCATGCCTCCTTTATCTTTATACTTGATTTCAATATTTTATAGTTTTTCATCTGCATAACATGGTAATATGTACGAGTTATATTAATCTTTTGTTCGATATTCGCAAAAACTTTATTAATAAGCGCAACTATATTACGATTAACATGGCAATAATCGACGAAACAGATAAGAATATACTCAAAATCCTTGAGAAAAATTCAAGGATCCCCTTTACAGAGATAGCTGACGAGTTAAATATCAGTGAAGCCACTGTAAGGAATAGAGTCAGGGCTTTAGAAGAAGAGGGTGTGATCAATAAATTCACATTGGATATCGATCCAAAGAGTCTTGGGTACAACATGGTGACCATGATCGGTCTAGATGTTGAACCACAGGATATGTTGACTGCAGTCGAGGAGCTTAGGAAGATCGACTGTGTTCGATGGGTAGCGAAATCAACAGGAGATCATATGATAATGACCGAAGTATGGACTAAAGATGGTGAAGAATTATCGGAAATAATCGGTAAAAAGATGGGATCTATAGAGGGTTTGAAAGATATCAAGCCTGCTATATTGCTTGAGAAAAAAAGTGAGGGGCAGGTATAAACAATATGTTATAAATAGAGGTAGTAGAATTATAAAGATAGGGTGAAATATATGAAAGTTAGTATAATCGGAGCCGGATTCGGTGGTTTGTCTGCCGCCGCACTCATGGCCAAAAAAGGGTATGACGTTACTGTATTTGAAAAGAATGATCAAATAGGCGGGCGCGCTCGTGTACATAGAGATAAAGGATTCCAATTCGATATGGGACCTTCTTGGTATCTCATGCCTGACGTATTTGAGGACTTTTATAAAAAATTAGATACTAAACCGGAAGAACATTTCGAACTGAAGAGACTCGATCCATCTTACAGGATCCATTTCGGTGCAGATAAAGTTCTAGATGTCAGAGCTAATGTTGAAGATAATTACGAACTGTTCGATGGATTGGAAGAGAACGGTGGAGAAAAATTAGAGAGTTATCTAAAGGAGGCTGAAAGGAAATACAATACGTCCATGGATGGCTTGATATTCAAAGATTTCAGTTCCATTTCCGACTTCTTCAATTTTAAACTGCTGAGAAGTGGGAGTAAGTTGGATATCTTTAAGAATTTAGATAAGCTGGTCACTGATCATTTTGAAAGCGATGAAGCTAGGAAGATATTGGAGTACTCGATAGGTTTCTTGGGAGGTTCTCCAAAGAT
>SL_5KL_010_SEDDRAFT_10001509_pt1 | contig 13995 bp, 6 predicted proteins | sample SodLakKL_010_SED_FD_9118 | JGI IMG/M metagenome (IMG submission 9118)
CTTGAAAAAAAAGTTACAAAAATTCAAGGCTGTGGTTCCGCCACCACAAAACTACGCATCAAGGGCTAAAATATTTGCAATGTCGCTTTTAGCTTTGATTTAATTTTTTAGAGTGTTTTAATCTGTATTATATTTTTTATACTTTTCCATAACTTTATGGAGCGACTTCAAATATTTTTTAACGCCCTTTTCGCTTGTTTTGTGGGTGTCTTTACCCAAGGCCGTAGGACGGTTTTAAAAACCGGCAGTGATAATAATCTAATTTTTATAGAGTTGGTTTGTTTATTATAAGGGAATTACTGTAACATAAATCTCAGGCTTATCCCTGAGTGTATGTTTGATGTGGGGTACTGATCGGAGATAAAGGGCTCGGTGATAATATGGTCATAAAAAGCCATAAAATTTAATCTTGGACTAATTTGATAGTCGGCTGAAAAATTAATAGATAGAGATTGTTGGCCGGCAGATGGTATATTCTGTTGTTCTTCTATTTTTCTTAATACTGTGCGGTTTTCACGTATTGCTAAGTCCAGTCTCAATACAAGGTCGCTTTCAATACGTTGTGTGCCGCTAGCCTGTGAAATATTAAAAGCGAGATTATCAAATTTGTAGCCGGTGCCTATAATATATTCTTTTGATGAAATATCTGTAAGTTGGTTATTTGAAAAGCTCAGTGAAAGATTTCTTGATCTACGGTATTCAAAGCGGGTAATAAGGTCGTTCTCCCATGTTATATCAATTCCTATAAGTGGATTGAATTGCTCTGTTATTGAAACCTGGCCAATTTCATATTTGGGAATATAGTTTCCTGTGAACTCTCCAATTGCCGATGGGTCTCCGTTTTTTTCCCGATAGTTGATATTGCTCTGGAAAGAGCCGATATTAAATCTTGATTGGTAGCCATGTGATAAGGTTGCTGATTTAAGATATCTGCTGAGAATACCTATTCTTGCTAAATTATCATAAGTTATTTGCCAGTTGGGCATTGGAATATCTAAAAACGGGCTTAATGGTGAATCGGAAACATCCATTCCTCCATAAGTAGCAAGAAATGATGCTATAAGTACTTCTTGTGAATTTGGGCCGTAGCCTGCAGGAAAATCTGTTTTATCTGTAAAAGTGCCATCCCAATTATCATTTTTCATAGCCAGTCTCCATGCAATTTCATGCCTGTTATTTTTGAACTTTTCGAAATTAGCGGAAGTATGATGCCTATCATCGATATCATCAAAAATGGTACTTATAGACAAGAATGAAATGGAGAAGCTTCCTGTTTCCATTGGGTTATGAGAATCAAAATTGCCTAGCGAATCAGCTCTAAAATATTCTGAGTATCCGCGTGAAGAATTACGTTGAGCTGAAACATCTATCCTGAGTCCTGGCAATGGCTCAATAGTAGCCCGCCCGGTTATATTTTGCGATTTATTTGTGATATAAGCTGTGTTTAAATTAGGATTATCTGTTATCCATCCTTTTCTGGCTGCTTCTTTTCGGAAATCTTCCTGGCTTCCCAAAATAAACCCCATCCCCGGTGAGTCTTTATCCCAGTTTTGGCCGAAAAGTTGAGGTGAAGGTAAAAATCCGGGCAATCTTGTGCCTTGAGTTTCCGAATAATCGAGAGAAACAGTTCTCAAGCTCATCATTAATCTTAAGGTACTTTCAATTACTTCTCTAAAAAAGTCCGGGCGTTCATCCTCTTCATCATCATCTTCTTCATTTCGTTGGCTGCCTCGCCGGTTTTGCTGCTGACCCCCGGAACCTTTTTGATTTATTTGGTTCAAAAAGTCAATTTTATTATAAAGGTTGACAAAATTTGCGTTTACATTTAATCTTTTAACATTAGAATTTTCAATTGTATTGCCTAAATCTTTTTCCGATAAATGAGCGGCTGCCCAGTCATAATTAGCAGTATACTGTGCATTGGCATTGATCCAATCCATTAAAGGGAGCTTATTGAAAGGGATATTATATGTAAGATCAATTTTTTGATTGAAAAATGTTGTTCTTCCGAATCTTCTGATGTTATTCATTATAGAATCCCGTTTTTCAGGATAGTCATCGGCATCCCTGTCTATACGTCCCGGAGGCTCATCAATACGGGCATTGTTTACTGCAGAATAGTCGAGTTTTAAATTTTTGGTCAAATCCCATCGTACATCATAAAACCTGTCCCAGTTAAAGCTTTTTACATAATTAGGTTCAAGGATAATAATTCCTTTACTTTTATCGCGCATTAAGGATTCTCCATATCCTCGCTCCATATTTGTGCGCAATGAAACCATATTGGGTTTGTAGTAGAAGTTAAAGTCTCGTATAAGGCTAAAAGCATTTTGGTTTAAGAAGTCAATATCAGAAAATGGAGTAATATTTTTGGGCGAAGTGGTATAATTATAACCTATACCACCTTTCCAGTGTTGTTGACGATCATATTTTATATCTATATTTCTGGAATACATTTCATGATATGAATAAGTGAAGTCAAAATTTTCGATATCCCATAATCTTACGGGTGATTCATGGTCTGTTCGTTCTTTTCTTACATTTGTGAAGTTAATACTTTTGTGTCGTTGAAAATCCTGTGTTATTTTTTTTATGGAGTCTCTTTCGGCTTGGGTATCGTAGGTGTCAATATCTTTCGAAAACAGAAGGTCGGGATTAAGCGGGTTGTATTGGGGCGAGCTGACAGACTCCGAATAATTAAAATGCATAGGTATTCTTAGTCCAAGATCTTCGGGGAAAAATTTTCCTAGTTGAAGGTTTGTGGCAATGTCATAAGATGTGTATTGTTCTTTTTGCCTGTCGCTTACTTTTTCTTCAATTGATCCGTATCCGGGTGTGCTGATCATTCCGGCTAATGTGAGGTTCCCCAGGTCAGCAAGCTCTGTATTTATTCTACCTGATGCAGCCCACCCACTTTCGTCATCAAAATCATATAATCTTAATTCGTTTACCCAGATTTCTGCTGATTTTGGCATTCCGTCATCAGAGCTGCCTGATTTTCTTTTTGGGTTACGTATTCCGATCATTATTACTTTCACGTCACTTAAAGTAGGTGTGCCAATGATTGTCATTTTATTATCACCATCTTTCATTGAAAAAGGCCTGTTCATGGAGACTCCTGAGTCTGATTCACGTGAAAGGGAGTTACGCTCTAATTTAAGTTCTTGTAGTTTTTCCAGGTAGATATCGAATTCGTTGTTTTCCGGCCAAACATCTTCAGGATGGCTGGAGCCCCAGGGTGTGACTTCCATTGGGACTTCGTATTCGTAGTAATTATTTGTAAAATCTGATCCTAATCGAATAAAAACGTTAAGGTCGTCGTCTTTCAATTCATCTTCATGGCCAACTGCTTCTGCATGGGCAAACATTCTTATTCTACGGTATTGCCTCATGTCAAAGCTTGTGGTTTTGTATACTGCCCTGGCATCGCCATCTTCCAGGTCTTGCACTCTCATTGCAAGAGATTGCTCATTGCGTTGTTGCATTGCAGTAGTTCCCAGATCTACTTCGCGTTCAATACCTGGAGGCAATACATAGGGTATTGGTTGACGGTGAGCATTTTCTTCAATGTTAACTGTAAATACATCAAAAGATGTTGGGTCATCTTCAACCGGCAAATATTCTCCGGGCGAGGTTAACGACCTGTCGTAGGTTCGCCAGTCGCCTCTAATTAGCTCCAAAGTAGCAAAACGGCAAATAATAGGTTCTTCAAAATTTTTGAAAAACATCCGCATAAAGCGTATAGATTGGAAGTCTTGTATGTCATTTATTGCTTGCCTGTCAGGATCACGGAGAGGTATTTTAAATTGGTACCAGCGTATTTGTTCTGTTTCGCCGTTTGCTAATCTGACGGAAGCTTTTCTTTTGTCGGTAATATAATTTTCACCAACTACCATATCTTCGGGTCTTAAACTTACCCTGTACTGAAAATATTTTTCTGATTCATTAAGTGTACCGTCTTGATTTATATCTTCTGTATCGGGCCGGTCAGTTGCGGCTGTCGGGTATGGTTCGGGGGATTGTTCTGATGTTGGGCTGTTTCCTTCCAGTCCATTATAGCGTTTGTACCTTTCGAGTATAGATGTTTCATTTTGATCATGAGTTGAACTTCTATAATATTTAAAGTTGTCAGAGGAGGGGTCTTCATAAGCTTTTTCATAAGCTTGGCTGTTTGGTCCGTGCAGGGCGGCTATTTCATCAAGGTAATCGGAAAAGAAGTCTCTTTCATCTTCGGTACTTAGGCCATCGAGCCCCACATCCTGGTATTCTCTTGATGTTGGGTCGTTATCAAAAGCATTGGTAACATCTTGCTGAATCGGGACTCTGCCCCAGATAGTTGTGTCTACATCAACAACTTCTTCATCTATGGGCAATCCGTTTTCAAAACTTTTTCTTCCGTCTCTTAGAACGTCTTCTGAAACATCGCCAAGATTAAAATAGAGGTCACCTCCCTGGTGGTCTTCATCATATACAAATGGGTCCATCATCCAGAATTCGATATATTCAACGTTGGCAGCTTCAAAATCGGTAGTTGATAATCCTCGCATTATACCACCCCAACGTGTTTGTGGTGCTTCCAGGGATCCGTCTTCTGCTACTCCATGACTATATGGTGAAGGGCCCGCATCATAATTATAAGGGCCTTTTTCTGATGGATAGTAAGCCATGTTAAAGACAGGGATAGGTGCCGGTAATCCTGTGGGGCTTTCTTTGTTTGGCCAAATTTCTGTTTCAAGTACTTCTCTTACGAAATGATTTGATTGTTGTTCGACATCATTACGTATATGTGACGGGGTTAGGTTGTCATTACGTAAAAACAAGGGGTCTATTGTATACCAGGCGAGTTTTGCTACATTATAGCGAAAAGCCAGTTCTGTTCCTGATGCCGCTTCCGGAAACATATCCGATCTTGTTTGGCCTTGCGGAGTAGATGCAATACTCCATGACTGCACGTTTTTCAGGTTAATTGCAGATTTACTGCCTTCAAAATCATCAATATAAGCGGCTCCTTTACCTTCAATATGGCGTGAATGTCCCGGAATAAGGTGAGCAAATTCACCGTCGAAAGTGATTCTTGATGTTGCACTTGTACTGTAAAAAGGTAAGCGGTCGAGCATACGTGTAATAAATCGCGATTCGGTAGTATAAGTGGTATTCAGACCCCATATGGTATTGGCTATTGGTTCATCACCATAACCTACTTTTTGGGTAAGCGGACGTTCGGATAGCCTCATTATTGTTCCTCCTATGTTAAAATCATCGCTAATGCGGTGATTTACATGAGCACCCAGCAAAGTCTTTGTTTTCATTCCGAATTGGTCGCTGCTTTCAAGTGATATACGTATAGGGGTACCTGAATTAAGAATACCTTCGTTAATGATTTGTACTCTTCCAAGGTTATAATCAACAGTGTAATCAACATCTTCGGTGAGGGGCACCCCTCCGGCAGTTACTACTACCGAACCCGGTGGGATGTTCATGGCGTCGAGATATATCTCCGAACCGGCTTCAGATTTATACATTCCCTCGAGGAAAAACCGGTTTTTTTCGGGATATTGCTGAGCCTTATGCCTTGTTGTTGTATATAATGAATCGAATGCATATTTATCACCCAAATCTTCATCTTCAAGTTTTTTTCTAAGATGTGACCCAAAAGGTTCGACAACAGGAAAATATATACGACCGTTGGCGGATTCTATTGTACCACCTTGTGTAGCAGCGTTATCAATAAAATCAAAAACTCCGTCAGGAACAGGGTCCATTTGTGTGTTTAAATTGTCAAGCCCCATTACCCTGATGAGTGGCTCCCCTTTAACAGGGCCCTCATCAAGAAACCCTACCGGAACACCTAATTCTTCGGAATCATATAAAACATTAAGCCTGAAATCTTGCCTGTTAACCTGGTAAGCGTCAATGCTGTAAACATTTTTCATCATTAAGTCCCACATCGGGATATTAGTATTTACCGAAGTGCTTTTTAACATCTTGACAATAAGAGATCGAGGAGATGATATGTCGTCGCTGAATTCTCCTACCTTATAAGATCCTTCTTCTCCAATTATTGTGTATTCAAAAGCAACAGCGAGTACCTGGTCAGGATCAATAGATCGGTTAAGAGATATAAACCCCAGCTTACTGTTAAATTTATATTCATCTTTGCTAAGCCTTCTTGCGTTTTCAATATTTTCATAATCCACACCTGATGAAAAGTCATATTGAGAAAGATAGCTGCTTACTTGTGAGATATCTCTTATAGGACTATCTTTCATCATATCATAAAGCTCATTTGCTTGATTTGATGGGAGGTGACCCGGATCTCCGTCTATATTTTGATTATATGGTTTGTCTTCTCCAAGGTCGGAAAAAGCAACAATATTTCTGTTATCTTCAGTAGCAGCACCTATATTAGTAACCCAAACTTCGATGCGGTTTATGTTAATGTTAGAACTTACTGTTGGAAGAGTTGACAAGGCTTCATCATAATTATCTCTAAAATATTGCCCTAAGAAGAAGTGTCGGTTTTTATCATACTCGTCAGCTCGCACTTTAAACTCGCTGGTTTGAGCTCCACCTGAGACTTCAATTGTTTTTGTTTCGGTTTGTTGTTGTGAAAAGACGTTGGTAATTGTCGTGTTTCCGAACTTCCATTGTGTTTTTATGCCAAAAAGCCCCTGGTTTCCTCTTATAAGAGTTCCGGGAAGGGGCAAAGTAATATCTCCTGCTTCAACAAGTTGTAATATGTCGTCTTCGGTGCCCTGGTATTCAAGTTTAATTCTGTTTTCAAAATCAAAAGTACTTTCAGTGTTATAATTACTGCTTATTCTAACTTTTTCACCTATTTGGGCGTCAACATCAACCTGTATTTTCTGTTGGAAATCAAAATTTGTTTGTCTTCTTCTTCTTTCGTCAAGGGAAGGATCTTCTCTTTTGTTCGACATCACTCCAAAAATAAGCTCTGCTGATCCGGTAGGCCTTATATCTATTGTGCTTCCTCCAAAGATACGATCAAACAATTCACCGCTAACGTATATTTCGGGTATAAAGCCATCTCGTCTTTCAACATCCTGTGGTTTAGATCTTTCTACCCAATATCTTTTCAGGGCTTTGTCCATATCATAGTCGAGATATTCCTCAAAGGTCATTATAGCCGGGCGGCCAATAACTCTGTCGCCTACTTTGCGAACTTTTTGGTATTGATTTGTTTCAGGATCATAAATTATTTCAGTAGTAACATTAGGAGGATCCCCTAAGCTAATTCCCCCGTGTGGTGGGTCATCAAAAACAAATGACGGTAAAAGTGGATTTTGTTTACCGTTATCGGGTGGATCGTTATCAGGGTTATTGTTTTGTTGAGTTGTATCTATTAACTTTACACTGCTTTCCCCGTTCCATAAGTACCCGGAACTATTTAAACCTCCCATTGCTGACTGTAAAAAAGCTACAGTTGTCAGAAAAATGAAAATAACTTGAACCTTAAGATGTTTTGTTTTATACACCTAATAATAATTTTTTTAAACAGAGATACTACGGTTAAAGTTTTTTTAAAGCCTCTTTAACGAGTACTTCGGCAGAAAGGTTTTGAATTTCACAAGAACTAATTAATTTATCCAGCACTTTTTCAACCGGGTTCTTGGCAAAACCGAGCATTACTAAAGCAGATAACGCCTCATTTCGGATGGTATTGTCTGTAGAAGTTAAAAATTCATTTTTTGCAAATATTTCTTTCTTAATACGGTCTTTTAGATCTACAACTATTCTTTGTGCAGTTTTGTTTCCAATTCCTTTAACTGATTGCAATAACTCCGAATTATTTTCAATGATTGCTTTGTTTATCTCATCAGGTGCATAAGATGAAAGTATTATTCTGGCAGTATTAGGGCCTACTCCTGATACAGATATAAGGTTTTTGAACAGTTCCTTTTCATTTTCTGCAGCAAATCCATATAAAACGAACGAATCGTCCTTAAAGGTAAGGTGTGTTAAAAGCTTAATATTGCCTTTATCGGGCACTTGCGAATGAGTGTACAGCGAAACATTTATCATATAACCTATTCCTCCGCAATCAATGATGATATAAGCAGGGTTTTTTTCGCTAATCTGACCTTCAATATATGCAATCATATTATTTGTTTAAAAAAATAAGAAACAAAAGTAATAAAATATTTTTAAGGTTTTGTTTGTTAATAATTAGAATAAAATAGTATATATAACACAGCCTTCAACCGGACAGCCGGTTGAAGGCTGTGTTTTGTAATGTTAATTAATTTTGGTCAAAAGCAATAATCAAAGGTTTATTTTTTCTTGATTATTCTCTTACTTTTTTGACAGCATTTTCAATGGCATTATTTATCAGGTCATCAGGGGGTTGGCTTATCAGGCCATTTTGAACCAGGGCGTGTGTGGATTCTCTTGCGTTTTTGATATCTTTGGCTGCCCAGTCGTATGCTTCTTGCCAGGTTATTTCTTTTCTGGCCACGCCGTCTTTAATAGCTTGCATAGCGACATCTGCTGCTTCAAAGGGGAATACTTCTGATTCATCCATTTTTGCTATGATGTTTTCGATGTTAATGCCTCTTTTTTCTGAAAACCGGGCAATGGCCTGGGCTGCTGCAATAGCCATGTTATCAGTAATTTTGGTTGCCCTGGCTATTAGTGCGCCTTTTAATATGCCCGGGAAGCCAATTGAGTTATTTACCTGATTGGGGAAATCTCCGCGACCAGTAGCAACGATATGAGCACCGGCTTCTTTTGCAGCATAAGGATATATTTCCGGCACAGGATTTGCACAAACAAACACTATAGATTTATCGGCCATAGCTTTTATCCACTCTGGTTTTACGACATCAGGGCCCGGTCTTGACATTGAAATAAGCACGTCTGCGTCTTTCATGGCTTCCTCAATATTTTCTATATTGTTGGGGTTGGTTGCCTGGCAAAGTTCCCATTTGCGATAAAACCTTTTATCTTGCTCAATGTCTGAACGGTTTTTATTTAATGATCCTTTAGAGTCGAACATTATGGCCTTGGCGGGGTCTGCTCCGTATGTGTTAATAACACGCGCAATAGTTGCATTTGATGATCCCGCACCATAATAGACGATTTTTACATCTTCGATTTTTTTATTAACAAGTTTAAGGGCATTAATCAGTCCTGCAAGAGTAACACATGCAGTACCCTGTGCATCATCATGCCATACAGGTATATCGCATTCTTCCCTGAGAACGTCCAGTACTTTATAACAGTTGGGTTGTGATATATCTTCAAGGTTTATGGCTCCATAGCTATATTGCGACATTTTTACAAAATCGATTATTTTGTCAGGATCATTTTCGCCTTTTTCATTACGGCTGTCAACACAAACGGCTATTCCATCAACACCACCGAGGTATTTCATGAGAAAAGCTTTGCCTTCCATAACTCCCATACCACCGGGTGGAGTGCAGTCGCCATCACCCAATACCCGGGTGGAATCACTAACAACAGCAACCAGGTTGCCCCGGTTAGTCAACTCAAAGGAAGTGTCGTTATTGTCGCGGATTGTTGTAGAAATGTTTGAAACACCGGGTGTATACCATGCATTGAACCAATTAAAACCTAATACAGGAGCTTTGGGCAAAGTCTGCATTTTGCCGTTATAAAACTTGTGAGCTTTTAAAGCCAATTCTTTATAAAATAATGTTTTAGCTTTAGCTTTTTGTTCCTGTGTTAAATCTTCCGGTAGCAAAGATTCGATGTTGTCAAGGGAAAACTTGTTTTTTTTCATTTGATAAAAATTTTTAAGGTTACTAAATGTTGTTTAATTGTTTTTAGTTCGTTTCAATAATTTGAAATAAATCGTCCAGCTGGGGTGTTAGAATGATCTCTGTTCGCCGGTTTTTTCTTCTTGCCTCAGAGCTGTTTTCAGGGTCAAGAGGCATATGTTCTCCTCTTCCTGAGGCTATAAGCCGATGCGGTTCTATATCACTTTTTTCAAGTAGAATTTTTATTATTGAAGTTGCACGCATCACGCTTAAATCCCAATTATCTTTCAGGCTCTCTGTAGGTATAAGAGGAACGTCGTCAGTATGACCTTCAACCATAATATTAATTTCAGGATTACGTTCCAGGACTTTTGCAAGTTCCTGCAGTGCTTTGGCACCATGGGGGTCAACATCGTACTGCCCGGATTCAAATAGCAATCTTTCTTCCAGTGATACGTAAACCTTTCCTTTTCTTATTTCAACCGATAAACCCTCTTCCTCGAAACCAAGCAATGCATCTGAAACTCTTTTGCGTATTGAGTTAACCAATGAGTCCTGTTTTTTTAAAACAGATTCCAATTCACCAAGACGCGCATCTTTTTCTTCGAGTTTACGTGCAGCTGTCTGTAATTTATCTTCGCGCTGCTGAAGGTCTTTTTGTGTTTGCTGAAGTTGTTTCAGTATGCGTTGTGTCTCGCTGCGATCGCCTTCCAGCAGTTTTTCGTTTTTATCTAAGAGTATTTGGTATGTTTTGTGCAACTGATCATAATTATTTTGTAAACCAGCTAAATCTTCACTTAGCCTGGTAATATCAGTCTTATATTTATCAATAGTCTTTTTTTTTGTATCTGACCGGCTTGTTAACTCATTGTTTTTGGTATGAAGCCTTTCGTTTTCAGCTCTTAATTTTACATTTGTTTCTTTGCATTGCTGTCTTCGGTTTTGAAGCTCCTCATATTTTTTGGCAGGAACACAGGAGGAAAAAATAAAAACAATTACAACAATAGTCAAAAGGGTATAGATCAAAGGTTTATTCATTGGAAAAAAGTTTTCTGTTTTGATCATTTGGTTATTTTACATGGTTAATACAAGAAAATATTTCCGTTTAGATAATATACACGAAACATTTTTCTGTAAATATAAAAAAAATTGCCTTTTAAAAATAAAGATGTTTTAATAATTTATTTCCAATAAAACAGGGCAATGATCAAGGTGATTAGCTCCGGGGTTGGTAATCGGTTTAATGAAAACTTATTTTAAAGGGTTAATTAGTTAAACAATTTTATTTTTATTTAGTATCAATTCAAATTGTTAATTTTGTGTGCGATTTTAATTTTTTTTGATATAAAAAATACATTATGATAAGGGTTTCTGTTCTGTTAATTCTGCTTTTTTTTAGTACAGGTTATTGTATTAAATCACAAGAGCCTCTTGAAGTTAATTTATCGAAAGCAAGGATAATTGAAGATGTTTATACACTGGCATCCGATAGCATGAGGGGGCGGAAGTTTCCTGATGTTGGGAGGGAGAAAGCTGCTTTATATATTGCGGGGCAATTTCAGAAAGCCGGGTTGAGAGGTATTAATTATTCTGATGAGCCTTATTTTCAAAAAATTCCTGTAACCAGAGTTGACAAAGGTCAGACTGTTATTAATGTTAATGATACCTCATATAAGTCCGGTTTTAATTTTTCTTTTGCATCAACAACAAGTTTGGATGATAGTCTTTCAATTCCGGTAAAATTTATTGGCTACTCTTTGTGCAATACGATTGGTAATACCGGGGAAGACACTTTAATTTATTTTTTGGCTCATAACATGATTGATGCACGTGAAAGGCTTGAAGAGCTTGTGAAAATTACCGGGGCCAAATATTTCGGGTTTTCTATAAAGGAAGAAAGCCGGTTGCTTTCAAGGTTTTTCCCCGGTGAAGTTTCACTTCTTATTAATAATGAGAGAAGTCTTTCTCTTTATCAATATCCTGAAGGGGTTTTTGGTATGGGAGCTACAGGTGATCAGGATTGGTTATATGATTATTTACCTGAAAATGGAAATGATATTGGTGTTTTTCTGTTTGATGATTATTTGTTTGAGAAGTTTTTTGATGATTTTCTTGTAACTAAGCACAGGAGTTCACTGGTGAGTTTTAAATCGGGGGAGTTGCCGGAAGTTTTTGTCAGGGAGCTTAATTTCAAAACGTCTTTTAGATTAATAGAGATAACCAAAAAAGATGATAACATAATTGGTTATATTGAGGGTACTGATTTGAAGGATGAAGTAATTATAATTTGTGGTCATTATGATCATTTGGGCAAGAGCGGTGATGATATATATTACGGGGCTGATGATAATGCTTCGGGGTCTGCTGCTGTAATGGAGTTGTCGCGCATGTTTATGCAGGCCAAGGCTAATGGTATGGATTTTAGGCGTACTATTGTATTTATAGCATTTGGTGCAGAGGAAACCGGGTTAAATGGGTCATTATATTATGTTAATAATCCTGTATTTCCACTTGATAAGACTGTTTTGGTTATTAATCTTGATATGATTGGTCGGTCTGAACAAGTGAATGACAGACCGGGACTTGCATTTGTTTATCCGCTACAGGGCCTTAAAAGGCCGGTATGGCGAGTTTTTCGTAATACGGGCAGGCAGGTTGAAAGTATTAACCTTGAACGTATAAGGCCATCAATAAGATCATTAATGTATTATGCCGGATCAGATCATTACCCCTTTGCAAGAAGTGGGGTTCCGGCTGTTAGTGTTAATACCGGCCTACACCCCGATTATCATAAACCAACTGACATACCTGAAAAAATTAATTATGATAACCTGGCGGATATCATAAAAATTGTTTTTGTTGTTGCTGCTAAAGTTGCTAATGATCCAAAAAACTTTCCGGTTAATTAATCACTATTTTTTTAGTTGTAGTTAAGAAAAGTTTTAAATTTGGTTATTAATTTAAGTTTAAAAAATTAAATAATGGCCGGCAACAGCATAGGTAAAGTTTTGGTATTAAGCACTTTTGGTGAGTCTCATGGAGCTTGTATCGGTGGTGTTTTGGATGGGTATCCGGCAGGAGTGATAATTGATCACAATCATTTACAAACGGAGCTTGACCGGCGTCGTCCCGGACGTTCACATTTGACAAGTGCAAGGCAAGAAAACGATAAAGTAGAGTTTTTATCAGGTATTTACAAAAACAAAACCCTAGGTTCTCCTATTGCTTTTATTGTTCATAATACAGACAAGAAATCTTCTGATTATGATAATTTAAAGGATTTGTATCGTCCATCTCACAGTGATTATACTTATGCTTTCAAGTACGGTCATAGTGGTATGCCCGGTGGGGGGAGGTCGTCAGCCCGTGAAACAGTTGCCAGGGTTGTTGCAGGAGCATTAGCAAAACAGTTTTTACGTAAGCATAATATTTTTATAAATGGTTTTGTAATAAGTATTGGAAATATAGTATTGGATAAGAAAACAAATAATATTGACTGGAAATATGCGGAAAAAAGTCCGGTATGTTGCCCGGATCCTGAAGTTTCGGAAAAAATGATAAAATATATTGAGCGAATTATGGAAGAAGGTGATTCAACGGGGGGGGTTGTCAGATGTATTATTAAAGGTGTTGCCTGCGGGCTTGGAGAACCTGTTTTTGATAAGTTGCATGCTGATCTCGGCAAAGCCATGCTTTCTATAAATGCAGTAAAAGGATTTGAATATGGAAGTGGTTTTGACGGAGCTAAAATGGTTGGCTCTGAGCATAATGATACTTTTGGTATTGAAAAAGATGTAATTTATACACATACCAATTATTCGGGAGGAATACAAGGTGGCATAAGCAATGGGATGGATATTTATTTCAACGTTGCATTTAAACCGACACCAACTGTTAAAAAAGAGCAAACAACTATTAATAAGAAAGGTCAAACAAAAAAATTCATTGCAAAAGGGCGTCATGACCCCTGTGTTGTACCTCGTGCAGTGCCCGTTGTTGAATCAATGGCAGCACTGGTAATTATGGATCATTTTTTAAGAGCTGATTAGTTTGATTTTTCCTTTTTTACGCATTGCAGCACCCTAAAACTTTTTTAGCATTATTTCATATAGCTGATTCTGCACAATAATTTTTTATTTTTTTTAATCCTTTGTAACTTTTTTCTTGAAAAAAAAGTTACAAAAATTCAAGGCTGTGGTTCCGCCACCACAAAACTACGCATCAAGGGCTAAAATATTTGCAATGTCGCTTTTAG
>SL_5KL_010_SEDDRAFT_10001510_pt1 | contig 13990 bp, 12 predicted proteins | sample SodLakKL_010_SED_FD_9118 | JGI IMG/M metagenome (IMG submission 9118)
TGACCAGTCCGGCCTGCCGCTGAAAGAGGTTTACCGGCTTGTCGATCAATCTTTCAGGGATCATTTTGGGCCAAACGGTGAGCAGTAAGGGTATGCAGCCATTAGTATTTTAATTGCACTAGAGCCGGGATCAAGAATTATCCAAACAAACCGGTTCAGAAAAGCAGTACAAGGTATTTTGCTTTATTCTACTATATTTTGGTATAAGGATCTTGGACCTGTATTTCAGGTAACTCACAGGAGATGATAGAAGAAAACATCGAGGCCAGGTCATTGTGTGAGAATATTGTTGACATATTTAATATTTTGTAATATAAAGAGATGAAAGGAGGAGTTTCAAATGGAAGATAATTCACTATTGGAATCGGTAAGGCAAGTGAACACTGCTTTCCTCCAAAGTAACAATCTTGAGATCGCCCTGGAGGAAGGCACAAAAGGGATTGCCGGAGTTACCGGTGCAGCGGTTTTTGTTGTGGACAAAAGCGGTAAGGTTCTGGCCGGGTATAAAGGCGATGTCAAGCCGGACAGTCACATGGCGCATCTGGCGGAAAAGGGAACTGCAGAAGGGGATGCCGGATTGGAGAATATGCTCCAAACCGAGGAACCACTGCTTAATGTGCCCTACCCGGAAAGTGCTTCGGAAGATAAAGGACAGCAAACTGCAGTAGCGGAAAAAAGTTTGCTTTATACCGTTTTTCCGATCAAGGGTAACAATAAATCGCTGGGCGCTTTAATCCTATATCATCCAGGTCAATATTTCGATGACAGGCACTTTGTGCCGGCTGAAGCCGCTTCTGCCCTGACAGGGATGATTTTAATGCAGGTCACTATGGGCCTGGAAGAAGAAGATACCAGGAATAAGGAGCTTGCTGCGGGGGCCTTTGACAGCCTCTCTTATTCCGAGGTAGAGGCGATCCGGGAAATCCTGAAGAATATCGAAGACAATGAAAGTATTGTAGTAGCCAGTAAGATTGCCGACAGCCTGGGCATCACCCGCTCGGTTATTGTTAATGCCCTGCGCAAATTTGAGAGTGCCGGTATCATTGAATCGAGATCCCTTGGTATGAAAGGTACTCTGATCAGGGTGAAAAATGAACATGCCCTGGAAATCGTAGCCACCCGTTCTGAAAATATGGATACTCTCCGTTGAAGGTTATACCGGTTAAGCCGCCGGTCAAACAGTAGCATCTTCACAACAGAATGATATCCGTGGTCTCCGTGGGTATTAATAGGTTTAGCCGCACTTCGGTTGGGGACTTTGGTTCTTTTTGTACCGGCGTGCGGCTAATCTGTTATTTGTGATCATAAAATCCTGCTTTGCAAATCTGCACAACTTCTATTTGCAGCCTAATTGACAGGGGTAAATGACAGCGGCGAAAGATTTAATTCGCCGCTAAAATTTTGATTGACACCGGTTATCCCGGTTGCTAAAATTAATCCTGTTATTTGCCGGAAGCGGCAGCATTATATTTCGCACTGGAGGATTAAAAGTGCCAATTGTGCCCGTATTGTTAACTTACCTGGCCATCTTTGTTGCCAAGATTGCCCACGTCAGCCTGGGGACAGTGAGGATAATCTTTTTAACCAGGGGCAACAGCATGCAGGCTGCAATCATCGGTTTTTTTGAAGTCATTATTTATCTGCTCGCCCTGGGTATGGTGCTTACCAATTTGGACCAGTGGACCAATATCCTGGTCTACGGCCTCGGCTTTGCCGCCGGTAACCTGGTTGGAAGCCGGATTGAAGAAATGATTGCCGTCGGTTATGTCCATGTTCATATCGTTACTATCCAGAACTGCGGTTCCCTGGAGCAGGCCTTGCGCGATGAAGGTTACGGAGTCACCACCATGCCCTGCTACGGCAGGGAAGGAGCGCATAGCAGTCTGCAGGTGCTCTTAAAACGCAAAGAACTGCCTGCTTTTTTGAAGCTAGTCGACAAATACGATCCCAGGGCGGTTATTTCGATATTCGATACCCGGAAGATCATGGGCGGTTATTTTTCCAGGATGAAGGCCAAATAATCATCCCGGCTGGCTAAAGCCATAAGCAAAAAGGGAGGTTCCAATGACGTTCTTTAAAGAACAACTCATAAATGCCCATAAAGCGATCGGTGTAATCGATTCGGGAGTCGGTGGTTTGACGGTAGTCAAAGAGATCAACCGTCGCCTGCCTCATGAAAGCATCGTTTATTTTGGCGACACGGCCCGAATGCCCTACGGTCCAAGATCCAATGAAGAAGTGCGTCGTTTTGCTTTGGAAATGATTGAGTTTCTCCAGCATCAGGAGATCAAGATGGTGGTTGTGGCCTGTAATTCGGCCACCGCGGCCGGTCTCCCTTATTACCAGCAAGTTTGTGAACAACCGGTGCTGGGTGTAATCGAACCCGGGGTTCGCGCTGCCCTGGACTACAGCCAAAACCACCGTATCGGGGTGATCGGCACGGAGGGGACGATAAGTAGTTCGGAGTATGAAAAAGCATTAAAACAGAAAAATGGTTCCCTGCATGTTGTTTCTCAGGCATGTCCCCTGTTCGTCCTGCTGGTCGAAAATAATCTTGTCGAGACCCCCGAAGCGCGTAAGGTCGCTCATGAGTACCTTGATCCTATGTTGAGCGAAGATATTGACACCCTGATCCTCGGCTGCACCCACTACCCTTTGATGGCAGACTTGCTTCAGGATGTGACAGGGCCTTCGGTCAGGCTGATCAATTCAGCTGAAGAGATAGCCTGTGATGTGGAAAAAATCCTGAAAACGTCCGGCCAGGAAAACCTGCTTAACAATAAGAATCCCCGCCACCGTTTTTTTGTCAGCGGTAGCACCCGGGTTTTTGAAGAAGTGGCATTTAAGATGCTGAAAGGTGAGATTAAAGCTTACCAGGTTAAGCTGTAGCGGCCGGGTTGCAGGCTTATTTTTCCAGAAATTGGCCCACACTTACAGAAGGGGTAATAAAGGAGGCCAGCAGTTGTGGTTTCCGTTAAAAGGACAGGTTTCCCCAACCTGGAACAGGCCGGTCCGGATAACCACCCTGCTGGTTTATGGTTGTTTAAATTACCCCTCATACATGGGTCGTTTCCTGGTTGTGTGATCTAAATTTTACATCTCCCGCAAACGCCTGATCCGCTCTTCTGCCGGTGGGTGGGTTGAAAACAAAGCACTCTGCCTGTTTGCCGACCTGGCCCCGAGAGACGGGTTAACGATATAGAGCCCTTCCAGGGCTTTGTTTTCTATGGGGCTGTTTTTAACCTGCTGGTTGGTGATCTTTTCTAAGGCACTGGCCAGGCCTTCGGGGTAGCCGGTAAAGTTGGCCGCCGTGGCATCGGCCAGGTACTCCCGCTGCCTGGAGATGGCAAACTTTAAAAGCTGGGCAAAAATAGGGGCCAGGATGGCCACTATAAGCAGGATCAAGAGCATAATGATCTGGCCCTGTCCGCCCCTGCGGCCGCCTCCCCGGCCCATACCGCCAAACAGCATCATCCGGCGGGCAATCACGCTGACAAAGACGATCGTCCCGGCCAGCACGATGGCTACCGTGGCCAGTAGGACGTCGTAATTATTGATATGGGCCATTTCATGGGCAATAACCCCTTCCAGCTCCTGCCGGTCCAGGCGGTTCATCAGCCCCCGCGTAACGGCAATAATTGCGTTGTCCGGGTTGCGCCCGGCAGCAAAAGCATTGGGTACCTCGGTTTCGATAATGTAGATTTTAGGCATCGGCTTCCCTGCGGCTATGCTCAGCGCTTCCACCGTGTTGTAAAGGTAAGACTCATCCTGCTTGCTTACTTCCCGGGCCCCGGCCATTTTAGTGACCACATTTTGCCCGCTGTAGTAGCTGATCAAAAACAGCACGACAAAAACAATACCGGCCATGATTATCCCCACTACGGGATCGCCAATGTAAATGCCGATAAAATAACCGATCGCCCCAAACAGAAGGGCATACAGGAAAAAAAGGAAAAAGGTTCTTCTCTTGTTGGCTGCTATGCGGCCGTAGATGGGATCGATCATTTGTCTTCACCACCCTGCAGGTTGATTTCCGGGGCCGACCGGGCCCGCTCTGACTCTATTGCAAAATATTCTCTGGTTTCAAAATTAAACAGCCTGGCAATTAAGTTGGTCGGAAACCGCTGGACCATCGTGTTCAGGGCCATGACCGTCCGGTTGTAACGCTGCCTGGCATAGGCGATCTTGTTTTCGATGCCGGCCAGTTCCTCCTGCAGCATCATGAAGTTCTGGTTTGCTTTTAGGTCGGGATAGTTCTCCGCCACCGCGAAAAGGGTTTTAATTGCTTTTTCCGCAGTTTGATCCGCTCCTGCGTTTTCCTTAATACTGGAAGCATTAAGCCATTCCGACCTGGCCCTGGTCACAGCTTCCAGGACTTCCCGCTCATGTTCCATGTAACCCTTGACTGTATTGACCAGGTTGGGGACCAGGTCAAAGCGTTTCTGCAGCAGGGTGTCGATATTGGAGTAAGCCTTGTCGGCCATATTGCGCATGCTGACCAGGCGGTTGTAGCTGTAGATTAAAAACAGGGCAATCAGGATCAAAACTGCTGCTAAAATATAGGTGCCGTCCAAGATTGGTCCTCCCATCTGAATGTTGTGGTATTGTACTCGTGATATTTATGGTTCGTAACCGCACTTTATGTTCGCTTTAGTATTCTCAAGCAGGCTGGCGCTAAAGCGAATGATTAAAGTTTAAGCTGTGCCAAAAGGCCGGTTCGAGCGTCCTTTCTCTCCACATTATACCTGCTGATTAAAAAAAACGGAAGGAAATGAACAGGATGTGAGGAATAAAAAGGCATAAAAGTGATTCTATTTATATTTTTGAATGAAAGGAAAACTATAGATGAGAATTGACGGTAGAAACTTAAATGAAATGCGCTCTCTCAAGATAACCCGCTCCTACCTGAAGTACCCGGAAGGCTCTGCGTTGATCGAACTGGGTGATACCTGCGTCCTCTGCACTGCCTCGGTGGAAGAAAAGATCCCCGATTTTTTGAACGGTCTCGGCCGGGGTTGGGTAACGGCGGAATATGCCATGCTGCCCCGTTCTACGGAAACCCGCATTGCCAGGGAAAGGGCGGGTGTCAATGCCCGCAGCCTCGAGATACAGCGCCTGATCGGGCGTTCCCTGCGGGCGGCAGTTGACATGGAGGCGCTTGGAGAAAGGACTGTTCGGGTAGACTGTGATGTGCTTCAGGCGGACGGTGGGACCCGTACGGCTGCCGTCAGCGGCGCTTATGTCGCCCTGGCCGAAGCATTCTTCTATTTGTTGCAGCAGGGGCTGATCACCCGGTTTCCCCTTTATGACTATCTTGCCGCCATCAGTGTAGGCCGGCTCAATGGCACCTATCTCCTGGATCTCTCTTATGCCGAAGACTCTCAGGCAGCGATTGACATGAACCTGGTCATGACATCAGGCGGGGAGCTGGTTGAAATCCAGGGCACCTCGGAAGAGAAACCATTTAGCCGTGAACAGCTGGACAGGATGCTTGATTTGGCTGCAGGCGGGATTGCCGTGATTGCCGGCCGGCAGAAAGAGGCCCTGGGCCCGGAGATCGAAAGTCTAATCGCCGCCTCTGCCCGGTAACCTGATTTTTGATTGCTGCTTAAAAAAAACTGCATTTGCCAATCGTTAAAGCTGTAATTGAACCGGCTTAGCCTCAGGCTTTCGCCCGGGTTGACCTTTTGAAAAGCTCATCCAGGCATTCGTTCGGTGATTTATTATTTGCCTGCCAGTCCGCTCCAGGCTTCGCTTCACCGGCATTTCCAGGCCGGCACTTTGTGTTTGCTTCAGCTTTCTTAAGCAGGCCGGCACTGTGCAGGCCATGAAGATGACAGGTGAAACGTCCCCGTGTCATGCGTGTCATGAAAAGCGAGGAGGTTGGGTTTTTGAAGAAGCTGGTCCTGGCTACTAATAACCTCAATAAGGCGGTTGAGATTAAGGAACTCCTGGAAGACCTGGACATTGCTGTCCTGACCCTGCAGGATTATCCGGGAATCAAGATGCCGGAAGAAGATCGACCCGATTTTGCCGGGAACGCTATAAAAAAAGCGGAAGCGGTGTCTGCTGCTACCGGCCTTCCGGTCATGGCTGACGATTCGGGCCTGGAAGTGGATGCCCTGGGCGGCCGTCCGGGGGTTTATTCAGCCCGGTACGCCGGTGAAGGTAGCAGTGACCGGGCAAACAACGAACTTTTGCTAGAAGAACTGGCCGGCCTTCCACCGGAAAAACGCACTGCCCGTTTCAGGTGCGCCGTTGCAGTTGCCTTTCCTGGAAAACAAACTATCGTCGTAGAAGGGACCTGCCCCGGGCGCATTGCTGAAAAACCGCNGGGAGAAGNCGGGTTTGGTTATGACCCGGTCTTTATTTACGAACCGGAAGGTCTCACTTTTGCCCAGATGCCTCCGGGTGCTAAAAACAGGGTCAGCCACCGGGGCAAAGCCCTGGCGAAGGCCCGGGAACTGCTCAAGGGTTTAGTTTGATACTGCAACAGTTGGCGCTTCCTGCATCCTGCGGTAATAACGTTTGATTTCCTGGAACAGGTGGAACAGCGAGGCCTGGCTGATAAACTCCGCTCTTGTTTGCGGTGGCTCAGTGTCTGCAAAACGCTCCTCCATTTTATTTATCATCCGGTCAACCATGGCGAAATGATTTTTCCGGCCCGAAACAGCCCGGTACTGCATTTTCTGCACGATCCGGAACAGCTGGATTACAGAAGCGGCCTGGGGGATCCGGACCGGAATGCGCCGGGCCAGGTTATGCATTTCTTCCAGGCGGCTCAGCTGGGACTTGAAAATGAGGAATGTTTTGTAATACCGGTCCGAATCGGTATCGCGGTTAATAATGAAGCGCTGTTCTCCCTGGAGCAGTTTCGAGTTCTCCAGGCCTACTTCGATGATCTGATTCAAACTGGCAACTTCTTCCTGGAAAGGTTCGTCGTTACAGCCCGGTTCCAGCATTTCGTGCATGATAAAATCGATAGCTCTCCTCAGTCCTTCTTCAGCCTGCTGGAGCTTTTGCACGACCTCTTTTTTGTGGTTGGGTGTAAACAAATAGTTGAAAAGCAGGCCGCTCATGGCTCCGATCAGGGCTGTGAAAATTTGCTGGATTGAAAATAGCAAAGGCACCGTATCACCGTTACTGCTGAAAATCACTGTGATCGCTGTAATTGCCGTCAGCACAATATGTTCCTGCCATTTAAGCTGCAGGCAGATATAGATTGCGGCAATGACTACCAGGCCGTAGCCAAGGGGGGAGATCCCGAAGAAATAGCTGAAGGTAGTGCCCAGGACTCCGCCAATCAGGACACTGCCGATCTTGGCCATACTCTGAAGCAGGGAATGGTAGAAAGTTTTCTGAACGGTAATTAAGGCTACGATTGCAGCCAGGTTGATGCGCTCCAGCCCCAGCTGCTGGGCGATAAAAATAGCCAGGGTTACGGCCAGGGCGGTTTTTAAGACCCGTCCTCCGACCGGGAAGCGCTTCAGGTTAAAATTCATGGTGGATACTCCAGTAAAAACAATTTAACGGCCTCCGCAGAGGCCATCCCCATTATTATACCTGATTGTTCCCGGTTGTAAACGCATATTCATTGTGACGATAAAAATCATTTAAGTCATTCGGAAAGCTTGCGCAACCTGGTTTATTATTATATAATATGGACGCTTACAAAAGGCAGTCCAGTCTAATAGTATACTGATTTATGTCGGGGCGTAGCGCAGTTTGGCAGCGCACTTGGTTTGGGACCAAGGGGTCGCCGGTTCAAATCCGGCCGCCCCGACCACTTCTACTCCATTCCTTCATTATGCCTGAACAGGCATTAAGCCCGCTTTATTCACCACGCTTTCAATTAAATATAAGCTTAGCTACAGCCTGTTTTGCCTGGTCCTGCCTGTACTACAGCGAAGTTCATATCGTGGATTAAAGCCCGCTTACCCAGGGAGAAATCCATGGGAGCGATTCTACTGTCTTCCTATTAGCCTGCGCTTTGCTTCAAGGCGCCAGAACCGTTCCCATGGCAGTTGTGGTTACCACCTTCGAGCTCCTCACCACAGATCGCCCCTACAGAGATCCTTTTGCCTGCTGCAATTTTTGCGGCGAGTGCCTGCAGCGCTGCCCGGCCGGGGCAATCAAGTTAGTAGGGAGGGAAAGAAAAGCGGGAATGGACAGGACGGTTTGCCAGGATTACCTTGATAATAAGATCAAGCCCCGTTTTAAACCCCGTTACGGATGCGGAAAATGCCAGACGGCGGTGCAGTGCGAACAGGAGATCCCGCGCAGTTAAATCAACAAAACCCATAATGATAATTAATATTACTGTATTTATATATAATACAAACATTATTTTCAATCATTTCATAGATAAGAGGGATTCTTAACTTTGTGTCGAATTAATAAATTGGTAAAGGAGTATGGAATGTGTATAAGAGGGTGACAATTATTCAGCTTATGCCCATAGTATTGCCCGGCTTGCTTATGAAAACTGAAGCGAATCTAAATTGCAAGCATGGAAATGCAGGTGAAGCTAAGCAGTTACAAAAATTGATAAATTTCAGGCTAAGGGCTTAAGAATTAAATAAAGAAACCGATATATAGAAAAGGGGAGGTTTGCATTATTTCAACGGGAAGAAGTGCGCAAAAGTGGAATAATAGCAGCATACCGGCGCTTGCAGTAAAATTATTCCTGGCAACCCTGGTCCTGGCCAGCCTGGTTTTTTTGCTTGCGGCCTGCGCAGGCCCTGATGAGCAGGTTAACGGTGACCCCGCGCCGCCTGAAGGAAAAGAAACCGTCAGTCTGGTTTACGTGGACTGGGTCTCTGAAGTTGCCAGCGTTCATGTGGTCAAAGCCGTGATCGAAGACAGGCTGGGTTATAACTGCGAACTGCTTTCGGTTTCGGCCATCTCCATGTGGGAATCAATTGCTGAAGGTGATCAGGATGCTATGGTAGCGGCCTGGCTTCCCTCCCTGCATGCCCACTACTACTCCAGGGTAGAAGACGAAGTCGTTTACCTCGGACCCAACCTGGAAGGAGTCGAAATGGGCCTGGTGGTGCCGGGCTACGTGGAAATCGAATCGATTGCCGAAATGCATGATCACATCGAAGATTTTGAAGGCAGGATAATTGGCATTGATCCCGAGGCCGGCTTGATGGAAAAAACAGATCAGGCGCTAGAGGAATACGGGCTGGAATTTGATCTGATCTCGGGAAGCGACCTGACCATGACTTCCGCCCTGGAAATTGCTTTTGAAGAAGAGCGCTGGATTGTAGTTACGGGCTGGAGCCCTCACTGGAAATTTGCCCGCTGGGACTTAAAGTACCTCGATGATCCGGGGCAGGTCTACGGCGATTCTGAATATATCGGTACCATTGTCCGCAAAGGCCTGGAAGAAGATATGCCCGAGGTTTATTCTTTCCTGGAGAAATTTTACTGGGATTCTCACGATATGGAGCAGGTGATGCTCTGGTTCAGCGAGGAAGAAATGAGCCCCGGACAGGCGGCAAAACGCTGGATAAATGAGAATGAAGAGAAAGTGGATCAGTGGCTGGACCACTGATGTTAATATCTTAACCAAGAGGAAAAAACATGACTTATCATCCCCGAGGCATAGTTTATAATGCGGTTGAAGGGAATTATTTTAATGTCTGGTTCATTGTTTCTATAGTCATAACTGTATTTCTGATCTTAATCCTGGCCTGGTACCTGGTGTATTCCAACGAAATGATCGAAAGTTTTGAACAGCAGGAACTGGCCGTACAGCAGGTGTCGGGCCAGCTGCAGCGCTACACCGACAACCTTGAAATGGCGGCTAAGATGGCCGCCGCTACCGGCGACCTGCACTGGGAGATAGAATACAATGATTACCGGTCCAGGCTTGACGATGTATTCGAGCGTATCCCTGCACTGGTAGCTACGGAAGAAGCCCAGGGACAAATTGACAGGATTAAAACTTACCGCGAGGAAATAGATGCCATAGAAGAAGAAGCCCTGGGCCTGGTCGCCCGCGGCCAAAAAAGGGAGGCCGCTGATCTCCTGGCCGGCTGGGTTTACACCGGCAACCAGCTTGAAGTTATCGTGTCTACTGAAAACCTGGCCTCGATCATGAACAGCCACATCAATGAACGGATTGCCTATGAACAGCAATTAACCAGGACACTGCTGTGGATTCTTGCTGCCTGCCTCTTTGTCCTGATCATCTCCTGGTGGGTGACCATCAAAATATGGCGGTCCAGTGTCAAGAAAAAACTGGAGAAAGATCAGGAAGTCAAGTACTTAAGCTACCATGATGCCCTGACCGGTCTTTTCAACAGGGCTTATCTCGAAGAAGAGATGGCCCGGGTGGACAATCTCGCCTTCCTGCCGGTGAGCATTATCATGCTTGACTTTAACAACCTCAAGCTGGTCAACGATACTTACGGGCACAATGCCGGCGACCAGGTATTGAAAAAGGGCGCGGCACTGCTGAAGGAAAACTGCCGTGATAATGATACCCTGGCCCGTTGGGGTGGTGATGAGTTTGTAATTCTGCTGCCGCGGACAGATGAAAACAGCGTCATGACTATCAGCCGCCGTATTATTAATGAATGCCGCAAAACTTACAGCAGCAGCGTCCCCGTTTCTATGGCGCTGGGCTCGGCCACCAGGGTTTCCCTGGGGCAGGATATTTTAAAATGCCTGAAAGAAGCCGAAGACCGGATGTACGACCATAAGCTGAGTGAGGGAAGAAGTTCCAGGAGCGCCGCCCTGAAAGGTCTGCTTGAAAGCCTGGAAAATAAAAGTTTTGAAACCGAAATCCATTACCGGTGTATGGAAGAGATGAGCAGGCTAATTGGTAAAGAGATGGAGCTTCCCGAGTCTGAAATTGCCCGGTTAAAGATGCTGGCCAGGATGCATGATATCGGCATGATTGACCTGCCCGACCAGGTGCTGGGCAAGTTGGGACCTCTAACTGAAGAAGAATGGGGCCTGATCAAAAAACATCCGGAAACAGGTTACCGGATTGCCCGTTCTTCGAAAGAGCTGGCCTACATAGCCGATGGAATTTTAAACCACCATGAGCACTGGGATGGTTCCGGCTACCCGGAGGGCTTAAAAGGAACAGAAATTTCCTTGCTGGCCAGAATTATTGCCGCAGCCGATGCTTTCGAGGTCATGAAAAACGGCAGGCCGTATAAAAAACCGATGACCAGGGAAGAAATAATTGCCGAATTCAAAAAATGTTCCGGCAAACAGTTTGATCCCGAGATTGTGAAGATTTTGATCAGCATAATCGAAGATGAAAACACCCTCAATACTTCCACCCTGCTCTTCAGATAACCCCGCACCGGGTAATTGTTTGGCCATGGCAGATAAATTCACCCCGATTTTGGAAATATTATTTCCCCAAACTATCTCGAAATGATAAAGTATTCTAGAGATAAAGCATAAATTTACTGTGCCGGTGACAGCTTGTTTAACCGTTTATGCGGGAAGCTAACGGCACTGGACGCTGTGCCGGTATGGTGGAATGTGAACCGCTATAATGTTTAGCTAAAAAAGGAGGAGTTTAATTGGTAGAGGAGATGCGGACGATCCTGCAGGAGAGCAGGGTTGACCAGGCGGTCATGGACCGCTATGTTGCTGAAGCGGCGGAGATAGTTGGTAAAGATAATCTTTCGGCCAACCAGGCAGATTTGCTTTCTTCCTGCCGCGATTACTGGCCGGTGAACAGTGTGTGGATGATGGAAGGTGCTTTTGCGGCCCTGCCCCAGCTGGTGGCCTGGCCGGAAACTACTGCGCAAACAGCGGGCCTGCTGGCCCTGGCCAACCGGGAAAATATACCGGTTACACCTTACGGCGAAGGGTCGGGAGCCCTCGGAGGGGCCGTTCCCCTGAAAGGCGGGGTGACTATTGACCTGAAGCGGATGAACAAGATCCGTTCCCTGGACGGGGAGAACCTGCTGGTTACGGTGGAAAGCGGTTTAAACGGCGCCCTTTACGAAGAACATCTCAACCGGGCCGGCTATACCGGCGGGCACTTTCCCCAGTCCCTGCGCTGCTCCACGGTAGGCGGCTGGCTGTCCTGCCGGGCTGCGGGGCAGTTTTCTACCCGTTACGGTAAGATCGAAGATATGGCCGTTTCCCTGGAAGCCGCGCTGCCTGACGGCACCGTTTTCAGCGGCCGCAGTGTGCCCCGGACCGCTACCGGTCCCCGGGCCGATCATCTCATGATCGGCGCGGAAGGCACGCTCGGCATTATTACTTCCGCCACCTTAAGGATCTGGCCCCTGCCTGAGAAGCGCCACCTGGCTGCCTATACCTTTGAAAAGCTGGAAGAGGGGCTGGAAGCAATTCGCCTCTTCATGCGGGCCGGCACCAGGCCGGCGGTGGTCCGCCTTTACGACGGCCAGGAAACGGGCAACCACTTCCCGGAACTGGGAGATAAACGCTGCGCCCTGATCCTCCTGGTCGAGGGCAGCGCAAAGATAGTCGAGGCCGAAGCCGAAGTGATCGCTGATTGTGTCCGATCAAAGGGAGCTGAAAGCGCCGGCCCTGAGCACGTCGAGCACTGGCTGGAAAAGCGGTTCAATATTGCTGTTGCTTCGATGCTTTTTCAAAAAGGGGCCGTGCTGGACACGATCGAAGTGACCACCAACTGGCACAACGCCCATTCCACCTACTTGGCCATGCAGGAAGCCCTGCTGGATGTGGAGGGGACAATGCTGGCGTCGGGCCATTATTCGCATGTTTACCCGGAGGGAGCGGCCCTGTACATGACCACGGTCGGTTTTCCCGGGGAAGATAAGATCAGCTACTATAAAAAGCTGTGGGAGGCGGCCATGGAAGCCTGCCACAGGGAAGGGGCCGCTTTTTCCCACCACCACGGGGTCGGCCTGCACCGCGGCCTCTGGATGGCCGAAGAACACGGCCCCGGGTTGGAAGTGCTGAAAAGGATTAAGGCCGCTTTCGACCCGCGCGGGATTATGAACCCCGGCAAACTGGGCCTGGAGGAGGTGCGCACATGGCAGAAGTAAACATGGAGCAGCTTTTAAACTGTGCCCTTTGTCCGAACATGTGCCGCTGTGAGTGCCCCGTCCTGCAGGTAACGGGCAGAGAGGCCGTCGCCCCGGCCGGGAAGGCCAGGATTTCCGCCCTGGTTAACGAAGGAAAGCTCGCCTGGGACGAAGTAATGCTTGAGGCGGCCTCCAACTGCCTGGCCTGCCGGGGCTGCACTATTCACTGCCCCTTCCCGGAGCTGAACCTGTGTGATGAACTGCTTTATTCCAGGATGCCGGCCGGGGAAAAAGGGGTAAGCCTTTCCCGGGTCGAGCCGTACCTGAACAACCTGAGGAAGTACAGCAGTCCCTACGGTCAGAAAACCGGGTCCGTTATCGCCTCTGGCCGGGCCGGGGAGAAAGCGGGCGGCGAGGAAGTGCTTTTCTTCAACGGCTGTACTTCCCTGGCCAACCATCCCGCTTCGATCGAGGCGGCCAAATCTGTCCTGGAAAAGGCCGGCATATCTTACCGGATGATTGAAGAAGACTGCTGCGGTTACCCGGCCCTTACCTGGGGCGATGAGAGTCTGGCCCGCCAGCTGGCGGAAGAAAACCGGCGCAAGTTTACTGAAAGCGGGGCTACCCTGCTGGTGACAAATTGCCCGGAATGCTGGCTAACTTTTACCGATCGCTATCCGGACCTGGGGCAGGAACTGCCGCTTAAGATCATGGACGGGCCCTCCTTTTTCCTTGATCTGATTAAAGAAGGGCGCCTGTCACCTGCAGAAAATAGCTCTGCCGGTACTGATGAGCCCGGTTTGAAAACCATCAGCTACCATGATCCCTGCATCTGGGCCCGGACGGCTGAAAAGGTATCCGAACCGCGGGAAATCTTACGGACCATCCCGGGCCTGGAAATAGAGGAGGCGCAGCCTTCGGGAGCCCTGACCCGGTGCTGCGGCGGGGGAAGTATGTTCCAGCTGGCCTTTCCGGAAACAGCTGCTGCCATATCA
>SL_5KL_010_SEDDRAFT_10001511_pt1 | contig 13990 bp, 15 predicted proteins | sample SodLakKL_010_SED_FD_9118 | JGI IMG/M metagenome (IMG submission 9118)
CGCTTTGTGTTTATTGCATTCTCGCTGTTTGTTGACCCCGATTCACCTTTTCTTGTGAGATATCCGGGACTAAAGCGTATTTTCTTGTTTATGAAAAAAATCGCTCTAAAATTCTTGCTACCGAAGCTAAAAGACGAGTCCCAACCCCATAATTCTTAGCACATAAATACAGTCATTCCAGATCCCAGGGTTCTTGAGCCATGGGCAACACCTCTAGGGCGTTTCCAACCAGAACCCTGGGATCTTTACTACCTTCTAGACCCTGCGGTTAAGCCTCCACTGCACAGGACTTCAGCTCCGCCATGGAGACATATTCCAGGGCCGAGGCATGGGTGGCCTCTAGCACCACCGGCGGGGCGACCCCGGCATCCAGGGCTTCTTTCCAGCGGGGGGCACAGAGGCACCAGCGATCGCCCGGCTTTAGCCCCGGAAATTGAAACGCTGGCATCGGGGTGGAAAGATCATTGCCCTGCGCTTTGGTAAATGCCAAAAACTCCTCCGTCATTTGGGCACAGACCACATGGGCGCCCATATCGCCCGCGCCGGTGTTGCAGCAGCCATCCCGGTAAAAGCCGGTCATGGGGTCGGTACAGCAGGTGCCCAGGGGGGTACCCAACACGTTTCTAGCTTGGGTGGTGGCGGAGTTGGTCATAGTGGGTAGTTTCGCAGCAGTACTTTCCCCTGTTGTACTACGGTTCTTTGGCGGGCGGGGAGAGGGGCGCGGGGAAACAGGCAAAATCTGAGGCTGGATCGGTTAGGCTGAATGGGTTGCGCCGCCTGAGTTATCCTGGATGACTGCCCGTTTGACCCCACCCGTACTATCAGCCGCCGCTATTGAGGCACCGATCAGCCTTGCCCCAATGATGGATCGCACCGATCGCCACTATCGCTACTTCATGCGGCAGATCAGCCGGCGCACCCTGCTCTACACCGAAATGGTCACAGCCCAGGCGATTCACTACGGCGATCGCGATCATCTACTTGGCTTTACCGCCGACGAAAACCCCCTGGTGCTGCAAGTGGGGGGCGACGATCCCGCCCTCCTGGCGGAAGCGGCCCGGGCGGCGGTGGACTACGGCTATGTCGCGATTAACTTAAATGTGGGCTGCCCCAGCGATCGCGTCCAGAACGGCAACTTTGGGGCCTGTCTGATGGCCCAGCCCCAGCGGGTCGCGACAGCGGTGGCGGCGATGATGGCCGCCAGCCCGCTGCCGGTCAGCGTCAAGCACCGCATCGGGGTGGACGACCTCGACAGTTACGAGCACATGGCCCAGTTTGTGGACACCGTGGCCCAAACTGGCTGCCGCCACTTCACGGTGCACGCCCGCAAAGCCTGGCTGCAAGGGCTCAGCCCTAAAGACAATCGCACCATTCCGCCCCTGCGCTATGGCGAGGTACACCGACTCAAGCAGGATTTCCCTCACCTGTGGATTGAGATTAATGGCGGCTTTACCCACCTGGCCCAGGTGAGTGAACAGTTGACCCAGGTGGATGGGGTGATGATTGGTCGGGCCGCTTACGACAATCCCTACCTGTTTGCCACGGTCGATCAACAGTACTTTGCCGACCCCAGCCCACTCCCCAGCCGCCAGCAGGTGGTGGAGGCGATGCTGCCCTACATTGATTACTGGACCAGCCAGGGGCTGAAGCTGAACAAAATCACCCGCCATATGCTGATGTTGTTTGCTGGGCAGCCGGGCAGCCGTCAGTGGAAGCGAATTTTAACAGAGCAATCCTGTAAGCCTGGGGCTGGGGTGGAGGTGGTACAGCAGGCCCTGGCAGCGGTGCTGAGTTACTAGTACTCTGCGGCATCAGTCAGCCAACCATTCCTGGCACCTGATACCTGACACCCTCGATCACGGTGGCCGTATTTCTGACAGGTAGTGCTAGTCAATCACCGGGCTGCCATGGTGATGAATCATGTACCAGCTCCCGGCCATGCGTTCAAACCCATTAGTGGCCATCGATCGCGCTTCTAGGCGGCGACCATCGCTAATTTGCAAGACATTTTCTATCAGCACTACGTAGGCCAGGTCGCCACTAACTTCCACCGTCAAAATATCAGTATCAATTTCTAAGTAGCTGGTGTTTTTAAAGATGCGGGCCCAGGCGTCACGGATGTCATCCCAGCCTTTCAGGGCGTCGCGTCCAGGATGAATACAGAGACAGCCCATCCCCTTTGACCATAGCGCTTCCATTGCCTCCAGGTCCTTCTTCTCGAAGGACCGATAAAACGTCTGGTTCGCGGCTAAAACAAGTTCACGGTCACCAGCCATAGGGTCCTCACTGATAAGATACAAGGGCTTTCCTTGCCTCCAGTCTTGAGCATAGCTAACGGCAAGGGGGTCTAACCAGGTCTACTGAAGAGATTTCATACCTCGACGTTTAAATAAATGCCTATGCTTATTCTCGATCGCCTCTGCAAGCACTATGGCTCTAAGCCAGTCCTACAAAATCTCAGTCTGGCCTTAGAGCCTGGGGAAATCTACGGACTGCTGGGACCGAACGGGGCCGGCAAAACCACCACCATCAACATTATTTGCGGGCTATTGCAGGCCGACTCGGGCACAGTGATGATTGGCGGAAAGCCGGCCGGCCACAGCACCAAGCGGGCGGTGGGCATCGTGCCCCAGAGCAACTTGCTGTACAACAGCCTCACCTGCCGCGACAATTTGGCCTTTTTAGGGCGGTTGTATGGCCTATCGCGACAGGAGTGCCGTCAGCGGCTGGATGTCTGCCTAGAGGCCGTAGACCTGCTGGCCCAAAAATATACCCCGGTGGAGCGCCTGAGCGGCGGTATGCAGCGGCGGCTGAGTCTGGCGGCCGCAATGTTACATCGGCCTAGACTGGTGATTCTGGATGAGCCCACTACAGGCCTAGATATTGAGGCCCGCCATGATCTCTGGCAGTTGATTCGCCAGTTCAAGGCGATGGGGGTGACGGTGCTGCTGACCACCCACCTGTTCGACGAAGTGGAGCGACTGTGCCAGCGGGTGGGCATTTTGCGAGAGGGGCAACTGTTAGCTGAGGGTACCTTAGGGGAGCTGCGATCGCGGATTCCGGCCCATGAAATTGTTACCGTAGAAACCGCAGAGCCCGAACGGGCGATCGCCCGCGCCCGACACCTGGGCTATACCCATCGCAACTATGGCGGCGATCTGGCCTTCTGGGTACCCGACAAACTCGATCTAAAGGAGCTCCTGGATCGGTTCGACGGCATTTCCCTCGACTCCATTGCCCGCCACCCGGTGAAACTAGAACATGTCTATTTAGAGGTGACCCGCCAATTAGGAGCGGATATACCCGCCGCAAGTTCCCAGGTGGCAGGCTCGTTGGGAGGTCGAGGATGACGTCAGTGCGTTCATCACCCTCTATTCTTTGGATTCAGGTGTGGGGTTTGGGGCTAGTACAGGGGGCGATCGCCCTGACCTGGATCATTTACAACCTATACCTCAATGGCACGATTCCCTTTGCCCTGGCGATGGTGCCTGCCGACAAGGCGGGGTTGGGTACCGGCCTTTACTTTAGTGGGGGGGCCCTAGCCTTAAGTGTCTTTGGCACGTTGCAAGGGGCTACCGATTTACCCCCCACCCTAGCGACAGGGCTGGCGGCCTTAGCGTTTCTAGGCGCAGGGGTCTGTGTGGGGAGCAGTCGCTATTGGGAACCGCGCTGACTTTTGGCGGGAAGTCCCCTAGGGCGTAAACTATTAAGAAAGGTTACAGGATACTGTTGTGGCAAATACCCTTTCTCCTCCCAAGGCTCGTCAAACGGTACGGCTATCCCTGCGCACCCTGTGGAGTGATACGTTGACCATCTTCTGGGGCGATTGGCTGGATCTGCGGGTGCGGATTCCCCAGGTGGCGGCCTCGGGCTTGGTGTCGCCGCTGATCTATATTTTGGCCTTTGGCTTAGGGCTGGGCAGCGCCATTGACCAGGTGGCTACACCCCCTGCTGGGGATACCTACTTGGAATTTATTTTGCCAGGGATGGTGGCCCTGTCATCTATGGTGATTAGCTTTGGAGGCACGACCTTTTCCATTTGCGGCGATCGCCTATTCACCAAGACCTTTGAAGAAATGCTGTTGTACCCGGTGCATCCCCTGGCGTTGCATCTGGGCAAGATGCTGGCGGGGATTGTGCGAGGCATGATGACCGCAGGGGCTGTGATCTTGGTGGCGGTGCTGTTTACCGGCCGGTTTTGGAGCTTCTTGAACCCCCTGTTTTTGCTGTTGGTGGTGCTTAACTGCGCCGTCTTTGCAGGGTTGGGGGTGATTGTGGGGCTAAATGTGAAATCGCTGGAAAGTGTGGGTCTTTTCAACAACTTTTTGATTGTGCCCATGTCCTTCTTGGGGGGGACCTTCTTTGACCCCAGTACCCTGCCCCTGACCTTGAAGGGGATTGTCTATCTGTTGCCGCTGACTTACACCACGTTGGGGCTGCGGGCGGCCGCCTATAAGCCAGTGCTGGAGTTTCCCTGGTTTACCATTCCAGTGTTAGTGGTGGTGGCTGGAGGGTTGGCTGCGATCGGAGCTCACCAGTTCGCTCACCAGCAAGACTAGTAAAGGAAGACGGAAGACGGAAGGCAGCTATCCAGCGAGGCTGCTCTAATACAGCAAGACTTTCCGTCCCCTCCCTGGGAGGGGTGCCCGGAGGGCGGGGTGGGTTTCTTGACGCTGAAGTTGACCCACCCCTACCTACCTATTAACCAGACCCAGGGATTGGCAGTCACGGTTGGGGTCTACCTTAATCTCTCGGGGCAGAATAGTATGGCAAAGCTTGGCCAATCCCGGTAAGGTGTGGCTGAGGTTAGCCTCGCTGAGGTTGGCATAGCTGAGGTTAGTGCGGCTGAGGTTGGCATAACTTAGGTTGGTGGCCTTGAGGTTGCCATGGCTACAGTCAGCCTGACTGAGGTTGGCCCGAATCAGGACGGCCCGCGTCAGGGTGGCTTCCATCAAGGTGGCTCCATGCAGATTGGCCTGAATCAGAATCGCCCCTCGCAGGCTGGCATTACTCAAATCAGCATGGCGTAAATCGGCCCAGTCCATGGTGGCATTGTTCAGGCTAGCCCCAATCAAACTGGCCTCGGTGAGGCTGGCTTCGATCAGTTTGGCTCCGGTTAAGTCGGCTTCAATCAGAATGGCTCCTTTAAGGTTGGCTTTTTTGAGCAGGGTTCTGAACAAGGTGGCTTTAATCATAATCGCCCGAAACAGCTTAACCTCACTAAGGTTGGCCCGGCTCAACTCGGCCCCATGCAGATGGGATTCTGACAAATTGGCCTGACTTAAATCGGCCCGACTAAAGTTAGCCTGGCTGAGGTTGGCCTGACTGAGGTTGGCCTGACTGAGGTCGGCGCCGCTGAAGTCAGCCCCGGTCAGGTTGGCCCGTTTCAGGTTGATCTGGCTAAGTTCCGCATCCCGAAAGTCAGGGCTGGGGGCGTCATGGTCTTGTCGCCAGTTATTCCACTGTGGAACACCCTGTTTTAGAATATTGAGATATTCAAGATTAGCCACGGTCAGTCACAGCGTAAATCTGGTGTCAAGTCGGATGAGTAGCGCTCTAGCGGGGAGCCTAGGGCTCAACAGTTGATCGCGATGCTTAGACAATTTTGCTTAGACGATTTTGCTGATGTGAATTAACCTATTGGATCTCCCCTGGTTGTGTCCATAGGGCATAGTGCCTGTTCATCAGGTTATTGTGGCATTGATTGACGGCAACAGAACAACCCAGATGCGGCCCCATGAGCTGATTGGCCTGCTAGGGCTGATTAGGTTGGCAGTAATCCTGCCTTGTAGTATTCGATTATGGTTCCCTACGATATTTTGATTTTGTCCAATGGGCCGGGGGAGGTATCCACCTGGGTCAGGCCTGTGGTTAAAGCCCTGCGATCGCGCCTGCCTGATCCGACCCAAGCTCGCATTTCGGTGGTCTTATCCCCCTGTACTAATGCCTCGGGCCGTGAGGCCGAGATTGTCCGCAGTTTCCCAGAGGTGGACCGGGTGCAGGGGGCAAAGCATTTCTTCCCGTTTTTGCTTAGGGGTAAAACCGCCGCAGGCTGGGATTGGCATCCCCAGGGAGTGGTGGTGTTTTTAGGCGGAGACCAGGTCTACCCCCTAGTGATTGGTAAGCGCCTGGGCTATCGCACCGTGGTCTATGCGGAATGGGAGGTGCGCTGGCCCCGCTGGATTGACCGGTTTGGCTGTATGACCGCCAAAGTGATGGCGGCGGTGCCCGCCCAATATCGGGCCAAGTGCGAGGTGATTGGCGATTTGATGGCGGATGTGGGAGCCGATGTCACCACCACCCAGGCGGTGCGCCAGGCGTTGGACCTCTCCCCCACCGATGAACTGGTCGGGCTGATGCCAGGGTCTAAGACCAATAAGCTGAGCCTGGGGTTGCCCTTTGGTCTGATGGTGGCGACGGCCATGCAACAGCAACGCCCTCAGACCCAGTTTGTGATTCCAGTGGCCCCGATGTTGCCCCTAGAGACATTGGCCCAGTTGGCTGACCCGGCCCATAATCCTGATATTGGCTTGTTAGATCAGGGGTTGACTACCGCTGGCCAGCCCGGCGCTCCCCTCGCGACTTTGGTGGATGCCGATTCTCCTCGACCTAAGCTACGTACCCCCGCTGGGCTAGAGGTACGGCTGTGGCAGACCCATCCTGCCTATGACCTGATCAGTCAATTTCGCCTTTGTCTAACCACTGTCGGGGCCAATACCGCCGAGCTCGGAGCCCTGGGGGTGCCGATGATTGTGCTGCTGCCCACCCAAAAGTTAGAGGCGATGAAAGCATGGGATGGTATCCCCGGTATGGTAATGAACTTGCCGGGGATAGGCAATACTCTGGCTAGGGTGATCAATCGCCTGGTGCTAAAGCGAATTTACCGAGGGGGGCAACGGTTCGCCTGGCCCAACATCTGGGCAGGCCGAGAAATTGTGCCAGAACTGATTGGGCCTCTAACCCCGGACCAGGTGGCCAAGCAAGCCGTGAACTACCTGGAGCAACCCGAGCAGCTAGAGGCCATGCGCCAGGACTTACAAGCGGTACGGGGGGAACCGGGAGCATCAGAAAAGCTGGCGGCGATCGTGATTGAGGAGTTACGCAGGCCCTGATGGCTAAAAGATAACAAAACTCTGGTACTGTGCTGCTACGATCGCCAGGCCTATACTAACCCTCAACCTAAGGCCCGACGCTGCCCTAGGCCACCATAGCCTCTAGTAACTCCTCCGCCAGGTCGAAATTGGCCGTGACCGACTGCACGTCATCTAAGTCCTCTAGGGCGTCCATCAGCTTCAATAACAACCGGGCTTGGTCTGGGTCGTCGACCACCACCGTATTACTGGGTATCCAGCGCAATTCCACCTGTTTGACTGGGTAACCATGGGTCTTCAGGGCGGTGTCCAACTGTTCTAAATCAGCAGGATCGCAGAACACATCTGCGCCGGGAGTGTCGTCATCCAAGTCTGTGAGCTCATAGGATTCAGCACTACCGTCCATAGCCGCCTCCAGCAGGGCTTCTTCATGACCGGGCTCAGCGATAGTCACCACCCCTTTTTGGTCAAACATCCAGCCGACGCAGCCGGTTTCCCCCAGGTTGCCATTGCTTTTGCTGAAGGCGGCCCGTAGATCGGCGGCGGTGCGGTTGCGGTTGTCGGTGAGGGCTTCAATTAAGATGGCCACTCCGCCAGGGCCATACCCCTCATAGCGAATCGCTTCATAGTTATCGTCTGCCCCGAGTTGACCTGACCCCTTGGCGATCGCCCGGTCGATGTTGTCATTGGGCACCCCGGCGGCCTTGGCTTTATCGATGGCGGTACGCAGTTGAAAGTTGCCAGCGGGGTCGGGGCCACCCAACCGGGCAGCCACAATAATTTCCCGCGACATTTTGGCAAAGACTTTGCCCTTGACTGCATCGACTCGGGCCTTTTGGCGTTTGATGTTGGCCCACTTGCTATGACCTGCCATACCCCACGGTTAAAACAACAGCATGGTTTATTTTATCCTGTGGGGTTGGTGATTCTGGGGCGATCGCGATCCCTAGTTGGCAGCCGCTCGCATCGCTGCCCCAACTAAGCCCACCTGGGGGTTGAGCACAATGTGGACGGGGACTTTGTCCAGCAGGTGACTGACGCGGCCCTTGTGGCCAAAGGCTTGCATAAATAGCCCCGATTGGATCAGGGCTAGGTTTTTAGCGGCAATGCCCCCAGCCACGTAGAGGCCACCGTAGGGCAGCAGTTTTAGGGCCAGGTTGCCCGCTTCCGCCCCATAGGCTTCGACAAAAATTTCCATCGCCTTGTGGCAGAGGCGATCGCGCCCCTCTGCCGCCGCCTGGGCAATCACAGCGGCTGGGTCAATGGTTTTAGTCTTCAGCCCCGTTTGTCGCTCCCACTGGGTAATGGCGTCAGCGATATCAGGGGATTCGCTGGCAAATTCGCGATCGCGCAGAAATTGGTAAATCGACACAATTCCCTGACCCGATACCACCCGCTCCACCGATACCCGCGAAATCTGGTGCTTGTCTAGCAGGTAACGCAGCAGTTGAAACTCAAGCTCAGAGCGGGGGGCAAAATCCGCATGGCCCCCTTCTGAGGGAAACACCACTTGCCGGTGCCCCTGGGTCAGGGCAAACCCCTGGCCCAATCCTGTACCCGCCCCCAAAATTGCGACGGGGGCCTTGGGGTGGGGATCCCCAGGTTGTAGGGTGTACAAGTCTTCTGCTTCTAGACCAAATACGCCATAGCCCACCGCCTCAAAGTCGTTGATCAGCTCGACACTTTGCAAATGCAGTTCTGCCTGCAGGCGATCGCCTTCCAAAGACCAGGCCAGATTGGTCAAACTAGAGCAGTTATCCACCACCGGACCCGCAATGGCAAAACAGGCCCGCTCTGGGCCAGGCTTAAGCCCCAGAGCGGCCTCCGACTGCTGCAAAAACTCTTTTACCATCGGCACCAGGTCAGGATAGGCCTGGCTAGAGTAGGTGGTTTCAAAACAGTTGGCTAGGTTAAGCTTTTCAGCCCTGGCGGCATCGGTGGTCGCGTGCTTAACCAAGCGCAGGATAGTTTTGGTGCCGCCAATATCACCGGCCAGTAAATAGGTCATTAGACTTGCTTACCCTAGAAACACTAAACAACAACTGGTAAGTCTTGATTGAGCTTGCCGCTACGAAAGCCTTCCAAATCCAGTGTGACATAGGTAAACCCGTAACTTTGAAAGGCCGCTACCAAGCTCACCATATCTGTATTGGCGACAAACGTTTTGATATCTGCGGCGGGTAACTCGATCCGGGCGATATCCCCCGCTGACCTCACCCGCAGGGTCCGTAGCCCCAGTTGGCGCAGGTAGCGTTCGGCCCGACCCACCCGTTGTAATTTTTCCTGGGTAATCTCCTCCCCATAGGGAAACCGAGAACTGAGACAGGGTTGGGCTGGCTTATCCCACCAGGGCATGCCCAGGAGCTGGGCGATTTGCCGTACCTCTAGCTTACTAATGCCCACCTCGGCCAGGGGCGATCGCGCCCCCCGTTCTTTGGCCGCCTGAATGCCAGGGCGATAGTCGCTGAGATCGTCCGCATTCACCCCATCTACCACGTAGGGGTAGCTCCGTTCTAGGGCGAGGGGGCGGAGGGTGTCATGCAACTCGCTTTTACAGAAGTAGCAGCGATTTACTGGGTTGCTGGCGTAGTTGGGGTTATCCAACTCGTGGGTGCGGACAATCTCGTGGGCAATGCCAATGGTGGCCGCCTGCAGCTTAGCATCCTCCAGGTCTTCGGGCAGCAACGATGGCGAGTCGGCGGTTACCGCCAGGGCGCGATCGCCTAGCACATCGTAGGCCACCTGGGCCACCAGGGTACTGTCAATGCCGCCAGAATAGGCAATCAAGGCCTTATCCATGGTGGCAAAGAGGGCTTTAAGCTGGTCAAGTTTGTGATTCACCATAACAATCAAGGCGGGGTAGCGTGCTGCAATCATTCAGACCATTACCATCCTAGTGGGATTAGCGACTCATCCCCCCTTTCCCAACAACCGCCGATATTGCCATATCATTAAGCAAGGGCAACTTTTCGGCACATATTACTCAGTATCTATGGTTTCGGATAGCGACACATTGGAGGGACTACGGGCGCAGCTCGGGGGCGATTCACTCAAAAAGCAGCTCTCGGCTGTCCATGAGCTGGCCGCCTTGGGAGATAGCGGCATGGAGGTATTAACCAGAACCCTGCGCGATCGCAACGATCAGCCGGCAACGGTGCTGGATGGGCGGATTATCCAAGTGCTCTACGCCTCCCAAAATGAAGACTTGCGACATTTTTTGGCCCAACACTGGCCCCAGGGGCGGCTACCGATGGCCTCAGCCTCAGGGGTTGACTATTGGCCCCTGCAAGACAGTTTGATTCAGCAAGACTTTCAAACTGCTGACCGTCTCACCCTCGAAAAGCTCTGTGAGTTGGCTGGACCTGGGGCGGTGCAGCGGAAGTGGGTGTACTTTACCGAGGTCGACCAGTTCCCCTTAGTGGATTTACAAACCATTGACCAGCTGTGGTTAGCCTATTCTGAAGGCAAGTTTGGATTTTCAGTCCAGCAGCGGATCTGGTTGGGCCTGGGGCAGAATTGGGATAAGCTATGGCCTCGCCTGGGTTGGAAAGAGGACAACATCTGGACCCGCTACCCCGGTGGGTTTATTTGGGACCTCAGTGCCCCCGACGGCCATCTACCCCTAACCAATCAACTGCGGGGGGTGCGGATGATGGCGTCGTTACTATCTCACCCCGCCTGGAGCCAAGGGAGCTAGGCGGTGGCCAAGCAACGTCAAAAAGCTGATTTACCCACCAAAGTCTGCCCTGTCTGCCAGCGGCCATTTACCTGGCGCAAAAAATGGGCTGGCTGCTGGGATCAGGTGAGGTACTGCTCTGAGCGCTGCCGTCGCCGTCGCTAGCCTTGGCCAGCATTGATCGGTATGCTCTGGTTGTACTAGACTGCCGGACAGATCCCAGGGTTCTTACCTGGGATACCCTGAAATTGCTAGCCCATAGGCTCAAGAACCCTGGGATCTCGGCATCGTGTACCGAGGCACTAGCGGCAACGTTCTTACCCCCAGGAGGCCCCGAAATGACTCACGATCAAACCAATTACGACAGAGATGTACAGCAAGAATTGCGTCTAGGTCGTCGGTTTTCCCTGGCTGATGTCATTGGCCAAGAAGCAGGAAATTTCATGAAGGGGGAGTCGCCGGTACCTCGTCTAGTACAGGCCAAAAGCCAGGTGCGCCAGTGTTTAGCCAGCCATCTAAGCGATTTACATGGAGCGCTACACCAGGTGTTGTTGCGGTGGATTGATGCTGATGACAGCCGCATCAGCCGCCATTTAGACGCCCCCGAAAACGCCCTAAAAGAGCTGCTAGAAGGGGTACTACAATCCTCTGAAACGCTGTATGAGCTGGTACGGCAGGCCGATGTCACCTGGGGTCAACTCTACGATGAGCGGCCTCATTTTCAGCAGCCAGGACAAGATCCTCACCCTGATGACGAGTACACCCACGAGTCGGTACGAGTTGCTCTACGAGCCTGTTTGCAAAAGCTGGCTTCTGAAACTAAAGGGGACTTGTCATGATGTACCTTACCCAAGTGAGATTCGCTACAGGCTAAAACCCACTACTATTAGGACGAAATGTGAATTCGGGGTGAAACTTAAGCTGGGAAATCCTGAATAGGCCAGGAGCCAGAATCCAGGCCCTTCTTATGTCCTGACTTCTGGCTCCTGATTGCTATGACAGGCACAACGTCCCGCCTTGAGGAATACGCCAGTCATTTTGTGCAGGGTTCATATGTCAGAGAAAAGTAGCTTAGATATCAAGCCGATGATTGATTACGTTCGACACACTCTCCTGCCTTCGAAGCCAGCCCAGCTGATTATCAAAACTGTGATGAAATGGCTACAGGATAACTGTCTAGAAATGGGGGCCGCCCTGTCTTACTACGCCATATTTTCCCTGTTTCCTGTGCTGCTGGTGATCTTGAGTGTGACCGGCTTTTTGCTGGGACCAGAGAGCGATGCCTTTCCCCAGGTGCTGAATTTCGTTGATGAAACCTTGCCACCGGGGGCAGTGGGTATTGTAGAAGATACATTAACCAACCTGAACCAGGATAGTGTAGCCGCTGGGGTTATTAGTTTTGTGGTGCTGCTGTTTACAGCGAGTAGTGTTTTTGGGGCACTCGATCGATCGATTGATCGGATTTGGCAAATAGATCCCACTCAGAACGATAATGAAGGTCTTAAAGCAACGGCGATCGCGGTGGTAAGTAAAAAGCTCGTTTCCTTTGCCCTGGTTCTGGGTACGGCGGCCTTACTTTTACTCTCCCTACTGTCTACGATTATTATTCGAGTGGTGATGACGGTGATTGCTCAGTTTGAAGACACCGTGCAGTTCGTAGACCTGGATAACCTGCCCATTGCCCGAGTGTTACAGCTCGGGTCTTCGACGTTGATTTTGGCCCTAGCGGTGCTGCTACTGCTGCGATTTTTACCCTCCACTCATACCCCCTGGAAGGATGTATGGCCAGGGGCGTTACTATCGACAGTGTTATTGCTGGCGTTGCAACAACTAGTGAGTAACAGTGTGATTGAAATTGGAGCCCAGTACAGCTCCTACGGGGTGATCGGCGGGGTCATGATTTTGATGATGTGGATCTATTTCACTTTTCAGATTTTTTTCTTGGGGTGTGAGTTTTCTTATATCTATGCCTACCTGTTTGGCAGCCGTCGCAACCGCTCTCTAGAGCTGTAGGCGGAAGGTAAAAAAGGCAGAAGGCAAAAGGCAAAAGGTCAAGATCTCATGGGTTTTGGGGACATGGCCATAATTTTGGGGGCATCCCAAGGCAGACTTCTGGAATCTATACCGGCGATCTAGCGCCAAGCCCAAGCCTGCATCACCTCGATACTCAAGCAACTCTTTTTAAGACCTGACTTGACTCGCTTGAGTCTAGGGTTAAGAAAAGATGCTCTGGCCATTCTACTTGTGTTAATTGAAGCGTTTCCTAAGAGTTAGGGCTCAAGCGATGGCGTTTGGGGTGCTGACCCAACAGGTTAACCGCTTCTTCCTGTGCAATGCGAAGCGCGACAATCTATCCAACAGGCCAACCCTTCCGTGAGGTCCAGGGCGGCGGAACGCCCTGGTCGTAGGGGCCTGGGGGGAGCGAAATCCCCCCAGCGGCCCATCTGGCTTTCCGACAGAGAATCGCGAGCGATGCATTGCGACTTAGCACAAGCGGTTGAGAGCTTTTATCGAGGAAATAAAGCCGAAAATGCACACTACGGCAAACCTAAATCCACCACCATGACAGGGCTGGCGATGCCCAGCCATGGGGCGTTGACGGTACCATAGAGGGGTTTCGTCAAGGTTGGGCGGTATGGATCAGGCGCTTTTAGAGCGATTTCAGCAGGCCTATAAAGATTTAGACCTGTTCCCCCTCCACCCGATTGTGGTGGACTTGCTGAAGCAGAAACACCTGATTGAGTGAGGTTGCCTGTGGAGGATGTAGCTGCCGAAAATCAACACCAGTTGCGCCGATTGGTGTGGTCCATCCAGTCCAGCTATGGGCGGCTGAACCTGTTGGTGGCGATTTGCGACAACTGGAAGTACCGGGATGAGATCATCGCCACCTACGAGGCAGAACTGGAGGGTAAGGGTGCCCGCTGCGATCGCCTGCGTCTGGACCCCCAGCAGCCCAGCCTAAAACGCAGTCTGCAAGAGCACCTGGAGCAAGTGCCAGAGTTAGCCACCTACCCGGCTGCGATGGTCACTGTATTGGGGGCCGACGAGCTGCTGGGACTGCGACTAAACCAAGACAAATCGGCCCTGGAGCAGTTTTTGTTTTCGTTGCAGTGGACAAGGGAATCGCTGCGGGGGTTTCAGTTGCCGCTGGTGCTATGGCTGACCCCCCGGATTGCAGCAGCATTGGCGAACCAGGCCCCTGACTTTTGGAGCTGGCGGGGGG
>SL_5KL_010_SEDDRAFT_10001512_pt1 | contig 13983 bp, 12 predicted proteins | sample SodLakKL_010_SED_FD_9118 | JGI IMG/M metagenome (IMG submission 9118)
GTCCGCCGCCCGCCATTCGGGCGGGCGGCGGACACGGCATAGACAAGAACTGGTGGAGGCGGCGGGAATCGAACCCGCGTCCGCAGGAGCTACACCGTCGGTCCTACATGCTTAGCCGATCTATTCTTTTTAGCGGTTGACCGCCCGACCGGCAGGGCGGTTCAACCGCGAGCCCGTTGGGTTTCACGATGCCGGACCGGACCTATCCGAACACCGCTATCCTGCGTCTATGACTGCTCGTCAGCCGGCACAGGCACCGACTGGGAGCAGCTGGCGGGTGTTACGCCGCCAGGGCGTAGTTGTCGTCGTTGGCAACTATCTTTAGGTACAGCCTGTTTTACGAGGTTGACTGTCACCTCGGCATGCACCTCGGGTTTCGCGACCTGCGTCGAAGCCATGTCGCCCCCGTTGCAACTGAGTAGACAGTGTACGGGTGGTGGAGTTCCTCCGGCAAGCGGGATTGCCAGCCAGGGGTTAGCTAACCTTGTGCTTGAGTAGCCGTTCGCGCTGGCGCTGCCAATCCTGCTCTTTCTTGTCCGCCCGCTTGTCCTGTTTTTTCTTGCCCTTGGCCAGGCCGATCTCGATCTTGGCGCGGCCCTTTTTCCAGTAGAGCTTGAGCGGCACTACCGTGTAGCCGTCGCGGTCCACGGCGCCGATCAGGCGGCTGATCTCGCGGCGGTGGAGCAGCAGCTTGCGTGTGCGCGTCGGGTCAGGACGGATATGGGTGGAGGCGGTGCTCAGCGGCGTGATCGTGCAACCGATCAGCCAGGCTTCGCCGCGGCGCACGAGGACGTGGCTCTCCGTGAGGTTGACCCGCTTCTCCCGCAGGGACTTGACCTCCCAGCCCTCAAGCACCATACCCGCCTCAAGACGCTCTTCGATGAAGAAATCGAAGCCCGCCTTGCGGTTGAGCGCAATGACGTTGCCTTCGGCCTTCTTGTTTTTTCCGGCTTTCTTGCTCACGGCGCGCATTGTATAGACGCCGGGCCGTCGAGCAAAGCGCCCGTGTATGCCGAAGGTTGTCGCGACCGGTGCGGATCGTGACAATGGCCGGCCAAGGTACCGAATGCTGGAGAACGGAACGCCCCATGCCGAGAGTCAGCCGCAGTGAGCTGGTCCCCTATACCGCGGTCGAGATCTACGACCTGGTCAATGACGTTGCCCGCTATCCGGAGTTCATCCCCTGGTGCAAGGAGTGCGAGATCCTTGAGACCAGCGAGGACACCACCCGCGCCCGGATGACCTTCGCCAAGGGTGGCATGGAGCGCTCCTTCGTGACCGCGAACCGGCATCAGCGCGGCAAGATGATCGATATCCGTCTGGTGGAGGGGCCGTTCCAGCGCCTGGAGGGGTACTGGCGCTTTCGGGATCTGGGCGACAGCGCCTCGAAGGTCACCCTGGATATGGAGTTCGAGTTCTCCAATCGGATCGTGGCCTACGCCTTCGGCAAGGTCTTTACGCAGGTGGCCAACACACTGGTGGACAGCTTTGCCCGGCGGGCCCGTGAGATCTACGGAGAGCGCGATGTCCTCGGATGACCTGCTCAAGATCGAGGTCGCCTATGCCCTGCCCGGACAGCAGACGGTGCTCCGGGTGGAGTTGCCGGCGGGCAGCACCGCCGGCGATGCCCTGAACGCGTCGGGGATCCTGGAGCGCCACCCGGAGATCGACCTGACCCAGCAGTCGGTGGGGGTGTTCGGTCAGATCGTCGGCCTCGACTCGCCCTTGCACGACGGCGATCGCGTGGAGGTCTATCGCCCCCTGCAGGTCGATCCCAAAGAGGCCCGCAAGCGACGAGCGGCCCGCAAGGCCTCTTGAGCGCTGGGGGTCAGCGCGACGTCCAGTGGTCCTCGATCTCGACGAGGGTGTCGTCGTCGAAATGGAGTGTCAGCCGCTTGCGCGCCTGCTCGCTGCCGCGGCGTTCGTAGAGGTAGTCCCACCGCGCGTCCTCGAAGGCGTGCTCGAGCACCGGTGTGCCGAGCCGCTGCCGGACTTGCGCACGGCTCATACCGACGGCGATCTGCTCGATGTCCTCTTCCTCAAGCAGGTTCCCCTGCTCGATTTCCAGCGGCTGCGCAAACGGGAACTGCCCACCGCACCCGCTGGCCAGTGCCGCCCCAAGAGAGCATAATAAGAATAAATTGCATTTGGATGGTTTCATCATGGTGAAGATGGTAGCCTAATGACCGAATCGACGAACAGTGGGCGAGGGGAAGCTGTGGACGCTGGTGGCTTGCGCAAGGCGGGGCTGAAAGTCACCCTGCCGCGAATGAAGATCCTGGAGGTGCTGCAGCAGAGCCGGCAGCGCCACGTCTCCGCCGAGGAGGTCTACCGGGCCCTGCTCGAGGCCGGGGAGGATATCGGCCTGGCCACGGTCTATCGGGTCCTGACGCAGTTCGAGACCGCGGACATCCTCGTCCGGCACAACTTCCAGGGCAGTCACTCCGTATTCGAGCTCAACGACACCGCGCACCATGATCACATCGTCTGCGTGGAGTGCGGGCGTGTCGAGGAGTTCGTGGATGACACCATCGAGCAGCGCCAGCGGGATACGGCACGCGAGCATGCCTTTCGCATGACCGGCCACTCGCTGGTGCTCTACGGTGTCTGCGCCGATTGCGCCGAATAGTCCGACGGGGGTGGGTCGGGAACGTAGCCGTCCCCCGGGGGCGCCCTTACCCCTCGCTACCGCTGCGTGCGAGCATGCGCCGCGCCGCTGCGCGCTCGTCATCGGTGATCTCCAGTCCCCCCAGCATGCGGGCGATCTCCTCGATCCGGTCCGTCTCGGCCAGTGGGTCCACGTTGGTGCGGGTATTGCCGTCCGCCTCAACCTTGCTGACCCGGTAATGGTGGCTGCCCTGGGCCGCCACCTGGGGCAGATGGGTGACGCAGAGGACCTGATAGCGCCGTCCGAGGGTGCGCAGCAGGCGCCCGACCACCTCGGCAACGGCGCCACCGATGCCGGAGTCGGCCTCGTCGAAGACCAGGGTCGGCACCCCGCTGGCGCGCTCGACCGTGGCCACCTGGATCGCCAGACCGATTCGGGAGAGCTCGCCGCCAGAGGCGACCCTGGCTAGTGGCCCGGCGGCCTGTCCCGCGTTGGTGCGTACCTGCAGCTCGATCCGGTCCAGACCGTATCCGTTCGGGGTTGCGTCCGGCTCGAAGTGGATGGCCGGGATCAGCTCGGCACCGGCCATGCCCAGCTCGGTGAGCAGCTGATTGACCTCCGTCGCCAGGCGCTCGGCGCCCTGCTGGCGCTGTCGGGAGAGGTCGCGGGCGGCTTCCTGGTAGCGCTCGACCGCCGCGGTGCGCTCCCGGTGCAGTGCCTCCAGACGCTGGCCAGCATTCTCCAGGCGTTCGAGTTGGGTGTGCAGCGCGTCGAGGGTCTCGGGCAGCTGCTCGACCTCGACGCGATGCTTGCGGGCAAGATCGCGCAGGTCGCTGATGCGCTGGTCGAGCTCGGCCAGCCGTTGCGGGTCGATCTCCAGGCCGTCGGCGAAGCTGCGCAGGGTCTGGCATCCCTCTTCGAGGTGGGCCAGGGCGTTCTGGAAGAGGTCAGCCGCCTCACCCAGGGCGGGATCGATCTGCCGACGCTCCTCAAGCTCGCGGATGGCCCGGCCGAGCAGCGGCTGGGCCGCAAGGTCGTCGTCGGAGAGTGCCTGGAGTTGCGATTGCGCCAGCGTGATCAGGGACTCGGCGTGGGCCAGCCGGTGATGCTCCTGCTCCAGTTCGCTGAGCCCGTCGCGGGAGGGGGCGGCCGCCTCGAGCTCATCGACCTGGTGGCGCAGCAGCGCGAGGCGGTCTTCGTAATCCTGATCGGAGTCTTCGAGCTCGGCTAGCCCGCGATCGATCTCGCGCAACTCGCGGTGGCGCGCCGCCACTTTGCCGCGCGCCTCACCGGCCCCGGCATAGGCGTCGAGCAGTTCGCGCTGGGTGGTCGGGCGCAGCAGCGACTGGTGGGCGTGCTGGCCATGGATATCGACCAGCTGCTCGCCGAGTTCGCGGAGCATCTGCAGGGCCACCGGCGTGCCGTTGACGAATCCGCGCGAGCGCCCGCTGCCCTGGATGACCCGGCGCACGATGATCTCGTCTTCGCCCTCGAGTTCGCGCTCGGCCAGCCATTGCCTGATGGCGTCCCCCGGGGGGTCGAAGACCGCGCTGACCTCGGCGCGCTCGGCGCCGGGACGGATGATCTCGGCATTGGCCCGGTCGCCCAGGCACAGGCCCAGTGCGTCAAGCAGGATCGACTTGCCGGCGCCGGTCTCGCCGGTGAGGACATGCATGCCGTCGCCGAACTCCAGGTCGAGCTGCTCGACGATGGCCAGGTCGCGGATGTGGATCTCCCTGAGCACAGCGCTTCTCCCTATGCGCCGAAGGGTTCGATGTTGCACAGCGGTCCGCCCCAGCCGAGCTTGGCGCGGAGCAGGTTGTAATAGCTGTAGCCCGGTGGGTGGACCAGGCGAACCGGGCTCGGGTGGGCCCGGACCACCAGGCGACTGTCCTGTTGCAGGGGCAGGTCGTTCTGGCTGTCGCAGCTGACCCGCACGTGTTCGATGAAACGCGGATGCACGTCGATCTCGATCCGGCTGCCGCCGTCGACCACCAACGGGCGATTGCTCAGGGTGTGCGGGCAGACGGGAACGAGGACCATGGCGTGCAGGTTAGGGTGCGCGATGGGGCCGCCGCCGGCCATGGCGTAGGCGGTGGAGCCGGTGGGTGTGGCGATGATCAGCCCGTCGGAGCGGTGATCGCTCAGTGGCTCCCCGTCGATCCGCGTGACCAGCTCGATCATGCGTGCGGTGTTCCAGCGGTGCAGGACCACCTCGTTGATCGCCACATCCTCGCGCAGCAGCGTATCATCCTGATTGGAGCGGATCTCGGCGCGGAGGATCAGCCGCTCGTCGATGACATGCTGCCCGTCCAGGATCTGCCCCACCTCGTCGAGGTGCTCGGGGGCGATATCCACCAGGAACCCCAGGCGACCGCGGTTGATGCCCATCAGCGCGACATCCCGACGCCCGGCGACCGCCCGCGCGATGTGGATCAGGGTCCCGTCGCCGCCGATGGCGATGATCAGATCGCAGGCGTCGAGCAGGGTTTCGCGGGGCACGCGCTCAGGGTGGTGCGGGCCGGTCTGCGGCATCGACTGTTCGTCGAGCAGTGTCGAGCAGCCCCGCGCCTGCAGGGTGGGGAGCAGGCGCTCGACCAGCTCGGTGATGGCCGGGTCGCCGGGTTTGCCCGTGATGCCGACGGTGGGGAAGGGCGGTGTATGTACGTCCATGGGCGAAGACGGTACCACGTCGCCTGGGGGGCGCCAATTGGCGGTTGCCGGGCTCGTTGACGGCTCTACAGGGGGCTTGCTAGCCTCTTTTGGCGCTCGGGCCTCCCGAGCGCAATCCCTGCGAAATCGCGCAACCCGTGGTGCTGGAGCCATGAGCCCGCCGCACGATCTGGAGCTGGGCGAGCGCGCGCGCACCCTGCTCCGCACGCTGGTGCGTCGCTACATCGACAGCGGCAGGCCGGTCGGGTCGCGGAACCTGGCCCGCGACGCCGGGCTTTCCGTCAGCCCCGCCACCGTGCGCAATGTTATGGCTGATCTCGAGGATCTGGGTTACCTCGCCTCTCCGCATACCTCGGCGGGTCGGGTGCCCACCGACCGTGGCCTGCGCTTCTACGTCGACTGCCTGTTACAGGTGCAGCCCATCGAGGGCGATACCGTCGAGCGGCTGCGCCGTCGGCTCGTGCGCGACCGCGAGGAGGGGGCCGAGGAACTGGCCGACTCCGCCTCGGGCCTGCTCTCGCAACTGACTCGGCTGGCCGGCGTGGTCACTCTGCCGCGGCGTGACTGGGCGGTGCTGCGGCACGTGGAGTTCCTGCCCCTGTCTGACCGGCGGGTGCTGGCGATCCTGGTCATCAACGAGCAGGACGTGCAGAACCGGGTCATCCGTACCGAGCGCGACTTCTCAGAGGCGGAGCTGCAGCGCATCGCCAACTACCTCAATGCGGAGTTCGCCGGCGTGGAGCTGCCGCGGGTGCGTGAGCGCCTGCTGGCGGCGATGCAGGCCGATCAGCAGCGGCTCGATGAGCTGATGCGCTCGGCGGTGGAGGTCGGCGAAAAGGCACTGGCCGAGGAGCGGGATGATGAAGGCTACGTCGTCGCCGGCCAGACCAATCTGATGGAGTTCGAGGAGCTCTCGGACGTTGACCGGCTCCGGCAGCTGTTCGAGGCCTTCACCGAGAAGCGGGACATCCTCCATCTGCTCGATCGCTGTGCCCAGGCCGATGGGGTGCAGATCTACATCGGCCAGGAGGCCGGCTACGAGGTCTTCGACGGTCTCTCGCTGGTGACCGCCCGGTACGGGGTCGACGGCGAGGCGGCCGGGGTGCTTGGGGTGATCGGGCCGACGCGCATGGCCTACGACCGGATCATTCCGATCGTCGATATCACCGCCCGTTTGGTCGGCTCGGCCTTGAATCCGCCGCGCTAGACCCCCAGACCTGTGCCCAGACAGCCGGTAGTACGCTCGTGCGCGGGGCGCGCCCGGGCTGACTACCGGGAATCGTTTTCCGGCTCAATCCAGCGGAGCAGCCCTATGACCGATAACCAGCGACAGAACACAACCGAGGAGCAGCCCGAGGCGCACGACAGCGCCGGGGCAACGGCGAAGAGGCCGGAGCAGGGCCAAGAGGCGAGCGGCGCCGTGGAGGGCGAGCTGCAGGACAGTGGCGCCGCCGGGTCGCCGGACGACGGTGGCGATGACCCCGAAACCCTGCGCCAGCGCATTGAGGAACTCGAGAGCGCCCTGGCCGACGCCGAGCGCAAGGCCGAGGAGAACTGGGACCAGGTGCTGCGCACCCGCGCCGAGCTGGAGAATGCGCGGCGTCGCGCCGAGAAGGACGTTGAGCAGGCCCGGCGCCAAGGGCTGGAGAAGGTCTGCGGCGATCTGCTGCAGGTCAAGGACAGCCTGGAGATGGGGGTTCAGGCCGCCGAGGACACCGAGGCCGACCGCGAGAAGCTCCTCGAGGGCTCGCAGCTGACGCTGAAGATGCTCAACCAGGTCTTCGAGCGCTTCGAGATCGAGGAGCTCAACCCGCAGGGCGAGCGTTTCAACCCCGATTACCACGAGGCCATGGCCACGCAGCCGAGCGACGAGCAGGAGCCGAACACCGTCCTCCATGTGGTGCAAAAGGGCTACCGGTTGCAGGAGCGCCTGCTGCGCCCGGCGCTGGTGGTGGTGGCCAAGAAGGGCGACGGCGCTGCGGGCAGCGGCGGCTCCATCGACGAGACCGCCTGACTTCAGCGGTCCGGTGCGATTCATCCCGGGCCCTTGAAAAAGCCGGTCGGGCACCACACCTAAGGGGCAGAAGGCTATTCGGCCCGGACAGATTCAACGGTTAGCAGGAGCGAACTATGGGCAAGATCATCGGCATCGACCTGGGCACGACCAACTCGTGCGTCGCGGTCATGGAGGGCAACAAGACCCGCGTCATCGAGAACGCGGAGGGTGACCGCACCACCCCCTCCGTCGTGGCCTTCGCCGAAGACGGCGAGGTGCTCACCGGCGCGCCCGCCAAGCGCCAGTCGGTCACCAACCCGCAGAACACGATCCATGCGGTCAAGCGCCTGATCGGTCGGCGCTTCGACGAGGATGTCGTCCAGCGCGACATCAAGGAGATGCCGTACAAGATCGTCAAGGCGGATAACGGCGATGCGTGGGTCGAGGCGCAGGGTAAGAAGATGGCGCCGCCGGAGGTCTCGGCGCGCACCCTGCAGAAGATGAAGAGCACCGCCGAGGACTACCTGGGTGAGGAGGTCACCGAGGCGGTGATCACCGTCCCGGCCTATTTCAACGACTCCCAGCGTCAGGCCACAAAGGACGCCGGCAAGATCGCCGGGCTTGAGGTCAAGCGCATCATCAACGAGCCCACCGCGGCGGCGCTGGCCTACGGCCTGGACAAGGAGGGCGGCGACAAGAAGGTTGCGGTCTACGACCTGGGCGGCGGCACCTTCGACGTGTCGATCATCGAGATCGCCGAGGTCGACGGGGAGAAGCAGTTCGAGGTGCTCTCCACCTCGGGCGACACGTTCCTCGGTGGTGAGGATTTCGACAAGCGGATCATCGATTACCTGATCCAGGAGTTCAAGAAGGATCAGGGCATCGATCTGGGGCAGGATCACCTGGCGCTGCAGCGCCTGCGCGAGGCGGCTGAGAAGGCCAAGGTGGAGCTCTCCTCGAGCCAGCAGACCGAGATCAATCTGCCCTACATCACGGCGGATCAGAGCGGTCCCAAGCACCTGGCCATCAAGCTCACCCGGGCCAAGCTCGAGTCCCTCGTCGAGGACCTGATCGAGCGCACCATCGAGCCGTGCAAGACGGCGCTCAAGGACGCCGGTCTCGCCTCCAGCGACATCAACGACGTGATCCTCGTCGGCGGCCAGACGCGGATGCCCAAGGTCCAGGAGAAGGTCAAGGATTACTTCGGCAAGGATCCGCGCAAGGACGTCAACCCGGACGAGGCCGTGGCCGTGGGTGCGGCGATCCAGGCCGGTGTGCTCGGCGGTGACGTCAAGGACGTCCTGCTGCTCGACGTCACCCCGCTGTCGCTGGGTATCGAGACCCTTGGCGGTGTGATGACCAAGATCATCGAGAAGAACACGACCATCCCCACCAAGGGGACGCAGACCTTCTCGACCGCCGATGACAATCAGACCGCGGTGACGGTGCACGTCCTGCAGGGCGAGCGCGAGATGGCCAAGGACAACAAGTCGCTTGGCCGCTTCGATCTGACCGACATCCCGCCGGCGCCGCGCGGCGTGCCGCAGATCGAGGTCGCCTTCGACATCGATGCCAACGGCATCCTCAACGTCTCGGCCAAGGACAAGGCCACCGGCAAGGAGACCGGCATCGAGATCAAGGCCTCCTCCGGGCTGACCGAGGACGAGATCGAGCGTATGGTCAAGGAGGCCGAGGAGCACGCCGAGGAGGATCGCAAGCAGCGCGAGCTGGTCGAGGCCCGCAACCAGGCGGAGAACATGATCCACTCGACTCGCAAGACGCTGTCGGATCTGGGCGAGCAGATCGGCGATGCCGAGAAGCAGGAGATCGAGGGCGCGATCAGCGCGCTCGAGCAGGTCAAGGATGGCGAGGACAAGGACGCCATCGAGGAGAAGACCCAGGAGCTGGCGACCAAGGCCGGTGAGCTGGCGCAGAAGGCGTACCAGCAGTCGGCCGGCGGCGAGGAAGAGGCCTCCGCGGGTGCGGGCGCTGGCGAGGCCGCGTCCGGCGACAAGAAGGAGGACGTGGTCGACGCCGACTTCGAAGAGGTCAAGGACGAGGACGGCAACTCCCGCAAGTGAGCCGCAGCCGGCGGCCCGCTGCCGAGCGGGCCGCCGTTCGAGCGGAGGCGCAGGGTGGGATACCCTCCTGCGCCTTTGTCGTTACCGGGTGCTGAAACGCGGAGCAGCCTATGGCGAAGCGTGACTACTACGAGGTGTTGGGGGTCAACAAGAATGCCTCCGACGCCGAGATCAAGAAGGCCTACCGGCGCATGGCCCAGAAGTACCACCCGGACCGCAATCCGGGTGACGAGGAGTCGGCCGAGCGGTTCAAGGAGGTCAAGGAGGCCTACGAGATCCTCTCGGACGCGCAGAAGCGCGCCGCCTACGATCAGTTCGGCCACGCCGGGGTGGATCCGTCCGCCGGCGGTGGCGGGCCGCGCGGCTACGGTGGTGGCGCCGGGCCGGGTGGGCCCGATTTCTCGGATATCTTCTCCGATGTCTTCGGGGATATCTTCGGCTCCGGGGGTGGCCGCGGCGGCGGCCGCAGTCGGGCCTTCCGCGGTGCCGACCTGCGCTACACCCTGGAGCTGAGCCTCGAGGATGCGGTGCGCGGCACCGAGGAGCAGATCCAGGTTCCTACCCACGTCGAGTGTGACTCCTGTAAGGGTTCGGGCTCACGGGCTGGCTCCAAGCCGCAGACCTGCCCGACCTGTAAGGGCCACGGCGACGTGCGCGTGCAGCAAGGTTTCTTCTCCATCCAGCAGACTTGTCCGCGCTGCAGCGGCGAGGGCGCCGTAGTCACCGATCCGTGCCCCAAGTGCCGGGGCCGTGGGCGTGTCGAGGATCGCAAGACGCTCAACGTGCGCATCCCCGCCGGCGTGGATACCGGCGATCGGATCCGCCTTTCTGGCGAGGGCGAGCCCGGCGAACGTGGTGGCCCGCCGGGGGATCTCTACGTCCAGGTGGCGGTGCGCGAGCACGAGTTCTTCGAGCGCGACGGGGCCGACCTGCACTGCCAGGTGCCGGTGGACATCGTCACGGCCGCCCTTGGCGGTGAGGTGGAGGTGCCCACCCTCGATGGCCGCGTCAATCTGCGCATCCCGCCTGGGACGCAGCCCAACCAGGTGTTCCGCCTGCGCGGTAAAGGGGTCAAGCCGGTACGCGGCAATCGTCAGGGTGACCTGCTTTGCCGCATCCACGTGGAGACCCCGGTCAATCTGACCAAGCGCCAGCGCGAACTGCTCGAGGAGTTCCAGGCGACGCTGCAGGACACCGGCGGCAAGCACCATCCGCAGACCTCCTCCTGGCTCGACAAGGTCAAGCGCTTCATCGAGGAGTGGCGGATATGAGCCTGGGCATCGGCATCGTCGGGGCTGGCGGCCGCATGGGGCGCATGCTGATCGACGTTGTGCAGCGCCAGCCGGGGACTCATCTGGCCGCCGCCACCGACCGCAGCGGCGGCGAGGCGGTGGGCCGCGATGCCGGCGAGCTGGCCGGGCAGGGTGCCCTGGGAGTGCGCGTTGGCGACGATATCGACGCCGCAGTGGCCGCCTCCGATGCGGTCATCGACTTCAGCCTGCCCGAGGCGACCGAGACCGTCGCCGCTGCCTGTGCCCGCAACGGTCGTCCCCTGGTGCTGGGGACCACCGGGCTCGGCGAGGCGCAGCAGGCGGCGATCGACGGGCTTGCGCAGCAGGTGGCGGTGATGCAGGCGGCCAATTACTCCACCGGTGTGACGCTACTCACTGCGCTGGTGGAGCAGGCGGCCCGCGCCATCGGGGCGCAGAGCGATATCGAGATCATCGAGGCCCACCATCGCCACAAGGTGGATGCCCCCTCGGGGACGGCCTTGCGCCTGGGCGAGGCCGTGGCGGACGCGCTGGGTCGGGACCTGCGCCAGTGCGCCGTCTACGGCCGCGAGGGCCAGACCGGAGAGCGTGACCGGCAGACCATCGGTTTTGAGACGATCCGTGCCGGGGATATCGTCGGCGAGCATACGGTGCTCTTCGGCGGCGACGGCGAGCGGATCGAGCTGACCCACAAGGCCTCCAGCCGCACCACGTTCGCGGCTGGCGCCGTGCGGGCCGCCACTTGGCTGGTGGAGCAGCCGCCGGGGCGCTACGACATGCGCGATCTGATCGGCGTGTGAAGGCCAGGGCGCGGGGCAGCCGCCGCGCCGCCCCGCTCTCAAGCGGCCGAGCGGCCGGTGGGCAGCGCCTCGGCCTGGTAGCGGCGCAGGAAGTAGTCGATGGTCTCGGTGCGGATCTGGATGGAACCGCCCGGGCGGTTCTCGTCGAGGTCCTTGAAGCAGAAGTAGGGCGTGCCGGAGTGCTCGATGATCGCCTCGATCACCGCGTAGATCGGCGCGTCGTGGCCGCACTTGAAGTTGGACAGTTCCACGGCCACCAGGTTGGGGTGGCGGGCGATGAACTTCGCCGCCCACAGCTTGCGCGAGCTGTGCTCTGAGAAGTCGTGCTTCCAGACGTCGTCGATGGCCAGCGCCGAGCGCACGGTGCCAGCGCGCACCTCGGCGCCAAAGAGCCGCTCGAGCGTGGCCGGATCGCGGGGTAGGGCGTCCTGCCAGAGGATCGGGTAGCCCTTGCGCTGCAGATCCTCAAGGATGCCGTGATTGATCCCCGGATCGTTGTGGTAGGGTCGGCCGAGCACGCCGATGCCCACCCGTCCTTCCTGCTCCAGGCGCTGTAGCGTCTCCCGCTGCTCGGCCTCCATGCGCTGATGGAACGCGTGCAGGGCCGCCAGGCCCTGTTCCGCCGCACGCCTTGATTCCTGCGCACTGATACCCAGCTCGGTGCCCCAGTCGGCCCGCATCTGCTCGGCGCACAGGGCGGGGTCGTCCAGATTGACCAGTGTCTTGCGAAAGCGGATCCCGTGCTCGGCGAACACATCCCCCTCGCGACGGAAAGCGGCGTGGGTGGCCTCGGCGGTACCGGGCACCGTGGGGCACGATTGGGCGGCCAGGACGCCGTCCAGGGCGCCGGGTAGGCTCTTGATCATCGGGAAGAAAATGTGGGTCAGCGGACGCCGGTGGTGCTTGCGGGTGAGCAGGTTGTGGACGTGGGGAATGCCGAGCTTGCTCGGGAAGCACGGGTCGATGCTGCCGCGGTTGGCGCCGCGGCGGTAGAGCTCCGGATCGGTGTAGTCGGAGAAGATCAGCGCGCGCTCGGGCACACCGAGGGCGGCGAAGTAGCCCAGGAAAAAGGGCGCGCAGCTGTAGAGGTTGAGGACCCGGGGGATGCCGATGCGCACCTGCCGCCGCCGCTCCATGGCGGCACGCCGGCGCAGGGCGGGCCGTGCCAGGGGGCCGGGTAGCCGCGGCTCCGGCAATGGGTCCGCCACCGCGTTCACCTCCGGTGAGCGGAAGACCTCGCGAGCGGCTCGCTCCAGATGGTTGGGATTGCGCTCGGCCTCGCGGTCCAGGGTGGCCTTGACCTGCTGCATGGCGGCCTTGTCTTCCACCTCGCCCTGCTCGCAGGAGGCGATGATCACGCGCCGGAACCCGGGGGCCAGCGGGACCGAGCTCCGGGGCGGTGTCTCGGTCCCGGTAGCCGGTTCAGCGCTGTCGCCGGTGGCGACGTCGATGAAGGTACGCAGGCAGAGGTTGCGGCAGAACCGGCAGCGGGTGCGCTCGTCGCGCACGGTGTGATGCTGCAGGCGGCGGGTGCGCTCGAAACCGATGAACGTCGAGCGCCGGTGCTCGACGCGGTGCACCCGGCGCGCCTCCAGGCCGGCGCCGATGGCGCCGGACTCGCCGCAGTGGCGGTGGACGTGGATCTCGCACTCGGCCCCGACCTGACGGAAGCGCTCACGCAGGTAGTCGACCTGTGCTTTGACCGCGGCAAGGTTGTGCTGCGTGCCGCCCTGTAGGACGAAGCGGCGGCCGAGGTCGGCGGGGTTGGGCAGCTGTGCCACGTAGAGCCAGATGTTCTTCGGCAGGACCGCCGCCAGCCCGGCAAGGATCTCGTGTCGCTGCCAGCCCTTGCGCTGGAAGTCGACGATGTCCGACTGCAGGAAGACTGCACAGCCGTGGTTGAACTCGGGCATCGCCTCGGCGCTGAGTGCTGCATCGGCATAGTCGTCGAGTTCAACACCGAAGGTCCGGGCGGTGGCCTGCAGGAAATAGCCGTTGCCCGCCGAGCACTGTGTGTTCAGGCGGAAGTCGCGGACGCGGCCGTCGCGCAGGAGCATCAGCTTGATGTCCTGGCCACCGACATCGACGATGCAGTCGGTCCCGGGGTATTCGTGTTCGCACGCATGGGCGTGGGCTACGGTCTCGACCACCGCAGTATCGGCGTGGAGCACCTCGCGCAGGATGTCCTTGGCATACCCGGTGGTCCCCACGCCGAGCACCTCCAGCTCCGCCCCCTGGCGCAGGACGGCCGTCTCCAGCTCGGCGAGCAGCGCCACGGCGTCCTCGATGGGGTTGCCGCCGGAGAGGCGGTACGCCTTGGCCAGGACGTCCCCGTCCGGGTCCAGGAGGACTCCCTTGGTCGAGGTCGACCCGGCGTCGAGGCCGAGGTAGCCGCGCACTCGCTCCCCGGGGGAGAAGCGAGCCGGTTGCCAGGGCTGAGGCTGGAACTCGCGCAGGAAGGCCTCCCGTTCGGCGGCATCGCGCACCAGTGGCGGCGCGCCGCCCGGACGCTGGCCGTTGCCCCGGCGTTCGCTCAGCCAGGCATCCAGACCCG
>SL_5KL_010_SEDDRAFT_10001513_pt1 | contig 13983 bp, 14 predicted proteins | sample SodLakKL_010_SED_FD_9118 | JGI IMG/M metagenome (IMG submission 9118)
GCCGGCTCGACGGTGCGACGCGACCCGCTAGCCCGAGCCGTGGGGCTGCACCGAAGACCGCAAACCCCGGTGGTGGACGCCACCGCGGGGCTCGGTCACGACGGCTGGGTGCTCGCCACCCTCGGCGCACCGATGACCTGGATCGAGTGCAGTCCGGTCCTGGCCGCGCTGCTGGGTACGGCCCTGGAGCAAGCCGCGACCACGGCGACCCTAGCCGCGACGGCGGACCGGGTCCAGCTGCTACCGGGGGATCTTTGCAGCGTGCTGGTGCAGGTGCCGGCAGCCGCGCGCGAGGTGGTCTACATCGACCCCATGTACCCCGACGGATCCACCCGTGGGGGCGTCGGCCGTCAGGCGCAGGTCCTGCGGGCGCTCCACGCCGACGCCCCCGGGCCTGGCGAGGACGAGCTGCTGGCCGCAGCCCTGGATCACGCGACCCGCCGGGTCGTCGTCAAACGACCCCAGCGGGCAGATCCGATCGCCGGAACAGCACCGACCCGCTCCGTGGCCGGAAAAGCGGTGCGTTTCGATATCTACGAGCGGGTCTAGTCAGCGCAGCCCCGGGGCCAGGCCACCACCACCCGGCGCGGAGGTACCAGTGCCGTCATCCGGTACGCGGCCGGAGACGCCGCCCCCCAGTCCGGTGGGGCCGTGGCGAACGTCGTAGAACTCCACGTCGATATACGGCGGCGGCCTGCGCAGGCTGGCCACGAAGGCGGCGTCGAGGAGCAATTCCAGCTGACCGGGCTCCATGGGCAGCATACCGGGCATGAAGGCCGAGATGGTATGGATCAGTTGCCGCGCCCCGTCCTGGCGCACGGGGCCGATTAGCTCGCGGATCTCGACGGGATCGAGGGAACCGCCGGTGCGGCGGTCATGGAAGGCGACCCCCAGGTGCTCGGGCGGGACCCGCATGTTGGAGGCCACCGCCGCACCAAACAGCTCCTGGGCCCGCTCGTGGTCCATGGGCTGGGAGGCATTGACGAAGAATTCAAGGACATCGATGCCGGTCCGGAACTCCTGCGGCGGCTCCGATGCATGGGCACTGCCCGCCATCGCGACCAGGATCAGGACAGCGGTGATGATGTCGCGCAGTCGTCTCATGGGAAGCCCCCGGTTCTGCCGATCACCCGGGCTGGACGATGGCCGTATTCAGAGTACGGGAGGCTGAACGAAAGCGCCAGCGGCACCCGGGGGTGTCCGCTGGCGCGGGGCATAGGCCGTGTAGATGGCTGGGGGAGGTGGATTCGAACCACCGCTGACGGAGTCAGAGTCCGTAGTCCTACCGCTAGACGATCCCCCAGCAGTAACTGCTGACGTCGCGTTAACGCTTGGAGAACTGCGTCGCGCGACGGGCCTTGTGCAGGCCGATCTTCTTCCGCTCGACCATACGGGCGTCACGGGTGATGAACCCGGCACGCCGCAGCGGCGCCTTGAGCTCCGGATCGTAGCTCGCCAGGGCGCGGGCGATGCCGTGGCGCACGGCGCCGGCTTGACCGCTGGAACCGCCCCCGGAAACGGTCGCCTTGATGTCGAACTTGTCCGCGGCGTCCACCTGCTCCAGGGCCTGGCGCACGATCATTCGGCCGGTCTCACGCCCGAAGTACTCGTCCAGCGGACGGCCATTGACGGTAATGTTGCCGTTGCCCGGGGTCATGAAGACCCGCGCGGCGGAGGTTTTGCGGCGTCCGGTTCCGTAATACTGCTGCTTGGCCATGGTCTTGATCGTTCCCGATTGTAGCCTCAGAGCTCCAGCGGCTGCGGCTGCTGAGCGTGATGACGGTGCTCGTTCCCGGCGTAGACCTTGAGCTTCTTCAGCATGGCCCGACCCAGCCGGTTCTTCGGCATCATCCCGCGCACCGCGCTCTCGATCAGGCGCTCCGGATGACGTTCACGCACCTCGGCGACCGTACGGCTCTTGATGCCGCCCGGGAAGCCGGTGTGCCAGAAATACTGCTTGTCCCGCTCTTTACGACCGGTCAGACGCACCTTGTCGGCGTTGATCACGACGATATAGTCGCCTGCATCAACGTGGGGCGTAAAGACCGGCTTGTGCTTGCCGCGCAGGCGGTGCGCGATCTCGCTGGCGAGCCGACCCAGGGTCTTGTCGGTGGCGTCGACCAGGTACCAGTCGCGTTGAACCTCTGCGGGCTTGGCGCTATACGTCTTCATCGCTTCGCTCTCTCCGTCGAAGACCGCGCATCATAACGGAAGGCGGCGGCACTGACAACCGCCACCGCCCCGCCGTCCGCGGCGGCTCAGACTTCTTGGTTGGCCGGCAGGTTGCGCCCGGCGAAGATCTCCATCATCTCCCGGCGCAGGTGCCTGCGGATGTTGTTCGCCTCCTCCTCGTCGAGGTCGGCACTCGACTCGCCGAAGAGGTAGTTATCCAGGTCGAACTCACGCAGGATCATCTTCGTGTGGAAGATGTTCTCCTGGTAGACGTTCACATCCAGGGTCTGGTAACGCTCCTTGGTGTCCTCGGACAGGTAGTTCTGGATCGAGTTGATCTCGTGATCGATGAAGTGCTTGTGCCCCTCCACGTCGCGGGTGAAGCCGCGCACGCGGTAGTCCATGGTCACGATGTCCGAGTCGAAGGAGTGGATCAGGTAGTTGAGCGCCGTCAGCGGCGAGATCACCCCACAGGTGGAGACGTCGATATCCGCCCGGAAGGTGCTCACGCCCTTGTCCGGATGCATCTCCGGATAGGTGTGGACGGTGATGTGCGACTTGTCCAGGTGCGCGACGACGTCGTCGGGCAGCGGCCCCGGCCGCGCCTCGGCGCTCTCCTCGGCCTCCTCGGGGGATACCGGCCCCTCGGAGATGAGGATGGTCACGCTGGCCCCCTGGGGGTCATAGTCCTGGCGTGCGACGTTGAGCACGTTGGCCCCGATGATCTCGGCCACGTTGGTCAGGATCTCGGTCAGCCGTTCGGCGTTGTACTCCTCGTCGATGTACTCGATATACGCCCGCCGCTGCGCCTCGGTCTTGGCGTAGCACACGTCGTAGATGTTGAAGCTCAACGACTTGGTCAGATTGTTGAAGCCGTGGAGCCGGATGCGGGTGTAATCGACCAACGGCTGGGCCCTCCCGTCGCCGGTGGGAAGTGTGCGCTCAAGGGAGCGGGGAATTATGCACAAATCTGACGATAACGCCAGCACCGTGATGGACCGTGCTGGCGCGGGAACTGTTCCCCACCCGCAGCCGACTCAGGCACCCGCGCGATGGCCGAAGAGCTCGGCCAGGCGGGCCCCGGGGCTTGGCGCCGTCATGAACGCCTCGCCGACCAGGAAGGCGTGGATGCCGGCGGCCTCCATGCGCGCCACGTCGTCCGGGGTGTGGATGCCGCTTTCGGTGACCACCAGCGCCCCCTGCGGCATCGCCCCGACCAGCGCCTCGCTGGTGGCCAGATCGGTATAGAAGGTGCGCAGGTCGCGGTTGTTGACACCGACCAGTGCCGGCCCGAGGGGCTGGATCCGCGCCAGTTCCTCGGCGTCGTGGACCTCGATGAGCACATCCATGCCCAGTTCCACCGCCAGGGCGTGGAGTTCGGCCAGCTGCGCGTCACCCAGCGCGGCGGCGATGAGCAGGATGCAATCCGCACCGAGGACCCGGGCCTCGTAGACCTGGTAGGCGTCGACGGTGAAGTCCTTGCGCAGCACCGGCAGGGATACCGCCTCACGGGCCGCCTGCAGGTGCGCGTCGTCACCCTGGAAGAAGTCACGGTCGGTGAGCACCGACAGGCAGGCAGCGCCGTGGCGCTGGTAGTCGGCGGCGATAGCCGCCGGCTGGAAGTCCTCGCGGATAACCCCACGACTGGGCGAAGCCCGCTTGACCTCGGCGATCACCCCCGCGCCACCGGCCTCCACCCGCTGCGAGAGGGCGTCGCGAAACCCGCGGCAGGGCGGCAGATCGGCGGCGGCCGCCGATAGCTCGCGCAGCGATCGGGCCTCGGCACGCTCGACCACCTCCTCGACCTTGCGGCGCAGGATACGGCGCAGGATGTCCGGCGTCCCGCTCGCGCTCATTGGGCGAGCTCCTGGGTCGTCGCCACGAAACGCTCCAGGGTCTGGGCGGCGGCGCCGGAGGTCATCAGCTCACGGGCCAGCTCCACGCCGCGGCGCAGATCCGGGGCCTCGCCGCCGACGTAGAGCGCAGCACCGGCGTTGGCGGCGATCAGCTCCGTGGCCGCGATCCGCTCGCCGGCGAAGGCGGCACGGATCATCGCCAGGCTGTCCTTGGTACCGGAGATGGTCACCTCGTTGAGCGGCGCGCTGCGCAGCCCCAGGTCCTCCGGCGTGACGGTGTACTCCTCGATCTGACCGTTGCGCAGCTCGGCGATTCGCGTCGGCGCGGCGATGCTGATCTCATCGAGCCCGTCCTCGGCGTGGACCACCAGGACGTGATCGCTGCCCAGCGCCTGGAGCACCTCGGCCACCGGGCGCACCCACTCCTGCCCGAAGACACCCAGCAGCTGGCGCCGCGCCCCGGCCGGGTTGGACAGCGGGCCGACCAGGTTGAACAGGGTGCGCACGCCGAGCTCCTTGCGCGGACCGACGGCGTGTTTCATGGCGCTGTGGTGCAGCGGCGCGAAGAGAAAGCCGACGTTGACCCGGCGGATGCACTCGGCCACCGCCTCGCTGCTCAGCTCCAGGGTGGCGCCACAGGCCTCAAGCAGATCGGCGCTGCCGCTGCGCCCGGAGACCGAGCGGTTGCCGTGCTTGGCCACCGGGATGCCCCCGGCGGCGGTGACGAAGGCGGCGGCGGTGGAGACGTTCAGCGTGCCGCGGGCATCCCCGCCGGTGCCACAGGTATCCACCAGACGATGGAAGTCGTCACCGACATCGACCCGCTCGGCGAGCTCGCGCATGACCGAGGCCGCGGCGGCCATCTCCGCGACCGTCTCCCCCTTCAGGCGCATGCCGATGAGAAAGCCACCGATCTGCGCCGGGGTGGCCCCACCGGTCATGATGGTGCGGAAGACCGCCGTCATCTCATCGGGGCTGAGATCCTGGTTTTCCGTGATTCGACGAAGGGCGGCTGTCAGGTCCATGGGGTGCCTCGGTTTTTCAGGGTTCAGGGTTTCAGCGTGCACGGGCCGCGCCCAGGGCGTCGGGTTCAGGCGACGGCACGGGGCTGCTCGAGGAAATTACGCAGCAGGTCGTGACCGGACGAGGTCAGGATCGACTCCGGGTGGAACTGCACCCCCTCGACCGGCAGCCGGCGGTGGCGCAGCCCCATGATCTCGTCGATGGCGCCGTGCGGCCCTTCCGTCCAGGCGGTGATCTCCAGCTCCTCCGGCAGGCTCTCGCGCTCGACGATCAGCGAGTGGTAGCGGGTCGCCTCCAGGGGCTCGGGCAGCCCCGCGAACACCCCCTGGCCGCGATGGCGGATCGGCGAGGTCTTGCCGTGCATGACCTGACGGGCACGCACGACACGCCCGCCAAAGACCTGTCCGATGGTCTGGTGACCGAGACAGACGCCGAGGATGGGCACCTCGCCGGCCAGGGCACGCACCACCTCCAGCGACACCCCGGCCTCGTTGGGCGTGCACGGCCCCGGGGAGATCACGATGCGCTCCGGGCGCAGACGGCGGACCTCGTCGACGCTGATCTCGTCGTTGCGCGCCACCTCGACCCGCGCCCCCAGTTCGCCGAGGTACTGGACCAGGTTCCAGGTGAACGAGTCGTAGTTGTCGATCATCAGGATCATAAGCCCGCCTCGGCCATCTCGACGGCGCGCAGCAGCGCCCGGCCCTTGTTCAGGGTCTCCTTCCACTCGAGCTCCGGAACGGAGTCGGCGACCACCCCCGCCCCGGCCTGCACGTGGACCCGCCCATCGTGGACCACTGCGGTGCGGATGGCGATGGCCGTGTCCATATTGCCCGACCAGGACAGGTACCCCACGGCGCCGGCATAGATCCCCCGCTTGACCGGCTCCACCTCGTCGATGATCTCCATGGCCCGGATCTTCGGCGCCCCGGAGACGGTCCCGGCCGGGAAGGTGGCGCGCAGCACATCCATGGGCCCGAGCCCGGGGCGCAGCCGCCCGACCACGTTGGAGACGATGTGCATGACCTGGGAGTAGCGCTCCACCACCATCCGCTCGGTCAGGCGCACGGTGCCGGTCTCAGCCACCCGGCCGACGTCGTTGCGCCCCAGGTCGATGAGCATGACGTGCTCGGCGATCTCCTTCGGGTCCGAGACCAGCTCCTGCTCCAGCTCGCGGTCGCGGGCCTCGGTGGCACCGCGTTTGCGCGTGCCGGCGATGGGGCGCACGGCCACCTCGCCCTCCTCCAGGCGGACCAGGATCTCCGGCGAGGAGCCGACCACCTGGCAGGCCCCCAGGTCGAGGAAATACATGTACGGCGACGGATTCGTGCAGCGCAGAGCGCGGTAGAGGTCCAGCGGCTCGGCGGTGAACGGCATGCTCATCCGCTGCGAGGGCACCACCTGCATCACGTCGCCGGCGGCGATGTACTCGCGGATGCGCTCGACCGCGGCCTCGAAGCCGGTCTGGGTGAAGTTGTAGCTCGGCTCGCCGGCGGCCATCTTGGCGTCGCGACGGGGACTGCGCTCCAGGGGCTCGGCCAGGCGCTCGGACAACGCATCCAGCCGGGCCAGCCCCGCCTCGTAGGCACCCGACTCGCGCGGGTCGCAGTGGACCACCAGGTAGAGCTGCCCGGAGAGGTTGTCGAAGACCACGACCTCTTCGGCCTCCACCAGGCAGATATCCGGCAGGCCCAGGGTGTCCTCCGGGGCGCTATCGGCCAGGCGCGGCTCGACGTAGCGCACGGTATCGTAACCGAAATAACCAACCAGCCCGCCGAGAAAACGCGGCATCTGCGGGAACCCGGAGGGCGTGGCGGCGCGGTGGCGATGCTGATACGCCTCGATCCAGGCCAGCGGATCGCGTACCTCCTCCTCCTGGACGAGGGCCCCGTCGCGGCGAAGCTCGACGCGGTGGCCGTAGACGGCGATCTCGGTGCGGGCGGGCAGCCCGATGATCGAGTAGCGCCCCCACTTCTCGCCCCCTTCCACCGACTCGAAGAGGAACGAGCGCGGCCCGCGGGCGAGCTTGAGGTAGGTGGAAAGCGGCGTGTCGAGGTCGGCCAGCACCTCGCGGATGAGCGGGATCCGCGTGTAGCCGGCCTCGGCGAGGCTATGGAATTCGTGCTCTTTCATCGGCTCTGGACCGCCCCGCGCAGCAGCGTAAGCACATCGCCCAGGTCATCGACGATGGCGTCGGCGCCCAGGTCCTCCGGCGCCACACCGCGACGATAGCCATACGGGACGCAGACCACGGGGATGCCGGCATTGCGCGCCGCCTCCACGTCGGTACGCGAGTCGCCGACCATCAACACGGTCCGCGACGCCGCGCCGAGGCGCTCCATGGCCAGACGCAGCGGCTCGGGGTCGGGCTTGCGCGCCTCGGTGCATTCACCGCCGACGACCACGTCGATGGCATCGGCCACCCCCATGCCCTGGAGGATCGGCTCGGCGAAGCGCCGCGGCTTGTTGGTGACCACGGCCAGACGCAGGCCCGCGCGGGCGAGGGCCTGCAGGGTCTCGACGACCCGGGGGTAGGGGCGGCTGTGGACGTAGACGGCCTCGCCGTAGCACTCGAAGAAGCGATCCAGCGCCGCGTCCAGCTCCTCGTCCGGCGGCGCGCCGTCCTCCTCACCGGTCAGGGCGCGGGCCACCAGCCGGCGGGCCCCGTTGCCCACCCAGCCGCGGACCTGTTCCTCGGTGACCGGGGCGTGATCACGCTCGGTGAGCACCTGGTTGACGGCAGCGGTGAGATCCGGGGCGCTGTCCACCAGCGTCCCGTCAAGATCGAAGAGAATCGCGCGAGTTAGCGAAAGATCCATAGCCAGCTTTCAGGTAGAAAGCTACACCCTACCGGCTGGCCGACCCGCACCGCAAGCGGCTGCGACGCTCAGGCCACCACCGGCTGATCGTAGGCGATGGGCAGCTCGTCGAACTCCTCGAAGGTCACCTCTTCCCACGCGTACTCGTGCTCGAGCAGCTTACGCAGCAGCCGGTTGTTGAGCGCGTGCCCGGACTTGTGCCCGTGGAACGAGCCGATCAGGCTGCTGCCGAGCAGGTAGAGGTCGCCGATGGCATCGAGGATCTTGTGCTTGACGAACTCGTCGCGGTAACGCAGCCCGTCCTCGTTGAGCACCCGATAGTCGTCGACCACGATGGCGTTATCCAGACTGCCGCCGAGCGCCAGCCGGGAGGCCCGCAGCGCCTCGATCTCCTTCATGAAACCGAAGGTCCGGGCACGGCTGATCTCCTTGATAAAGGAGGTCGAGGAGAAGTCGACCTCGGCCCGGGCGTGCTGATCGAGGAAGACCGGATGGTCGAAGTCGATGGTGAAGCTGACCTTGAACCCCTCGAAGGGTTCAAAGGCCACCCACTTGTCCCCGTCGACGACCTGCACCGGCTCCAGGATGCGCACGAAGCGCTTGGGCGCCTCCTGCTCCTTGATCCCGGCGGAGCGGACCAGGAAGACGAACGGCGCCGCACTGCCATCCATGATCGGCACCTCGGCGGCGGAGAGGTCGACGTAGCAGTTGTCGATCCCCAGACCGGCCAGCGCCGAGAGCAGGTGCTCGACGGTGGACACGCGCACCCCGTCCTCGACCAGACAGGTCGAAAGGCGGGTGTCCCCCACCGCAGCCGCAGTGGCCTTGATCTCGCGGTCGAGATCCGTGCGCCGGAATATGATCCCCGCGTTGGCTGGAGCCGGACGAAGGGTCAGATAGACCTTCTCGCCGGTGTGCAGGCCCACGCCGGTCGCGCGGATGCTGTTCTTCAAGGTGCGTTGACGGATCATGGCTCGACTCGGCTCCACTGCTTTCACGGCTCCACGTGTGCTCAGACGCAACCCGCGCGACCGGACACACCGCCCTACCTGTCAATAGCGGCAAGACGTCGCGAAATATTAGTGTAACAAATCCAAAAAGCATATTGCAGCGCACAATTTGCGCTGCGACTCAGTCCGCCTGGCGACGCAGGAACGCCGGGATGTCGAGGTACTCCATGTCACCGTCGGCATCGGCCTCCTTGCGCTCGTTGGCGGCGTTCTGCCGGATCACCGTGGGCCGGTCGAGCTGGGCGTAGTCAACCTCACCCGTGTTCTTGCGCGGGCCCGGCTGCGTCTGCTGGGTGGCACGGGCGACATCCTCCGCCGATTGGACCGCCGGCCCCAGCCCGGTGGCCACCACCGTCACGCGCAGCTCGTCCTCGAGCTCGGGGTCGATCACCGCGCCGACGACCACGGTGGCCTCATCGGAGGCGTACTCGCGCACCGCATTGCCGACCTCATCGAACTCGCCGATGGACAGGTTGTAGCCGCCGGTGACGTTGACCAGTACGCCGTTGGCGCCGGCCAGGTTGAAGTCCTCGAGCAGCGGGCAGGCGATGGCGCGATCGGCCGCCTCGCGGGCCCGCCCCTCACCGGAGGCCACGCCATTGCCCATCACGGCCATGCCCATCTCCGACATCACCGTGCGCACGTCGGCGAAGTCGACATTGATCAGACCCGGACGGGTGATCAGCTCGGCGATGCCGCGCACCGCACCGTGGAGCACGTCGTTGGCCGACTTGAAGGCGTCGATCAGGGTCAGGTTCTTGCCGAGCACCGGCAGCAGCCGCTCGTTGGGGATGGTGATCAGCGAATCGACGCTGCTCTCCAGCTCCTTGATGCCCTCCTGGGCGACGCCCATGCGCTTGTTGCCCTCGAAGGGGAACGGCTTGGTCACCACGGCCACCGCCAGGATGCCCATCTCGCGGGCGACCTCGGCGACCACCGGCGCCGCGCCGGTGCCGGTGCCACCGCCCATGCCGGCGGTGATGAAGACCATATCGGCGCCGTCGAGCACCTCCTGGAGACGGTCGCGGGACTCCTCGGCCGCCTGCCGGCCGGTGTTCGGGTCGGCGCCGGCCCCCAGCCCCTTGGTGATCCCGGAGCCGAGCTGGACCGTCACCCCGGCACGGGTATTGGCCAGGGCCTGGGCGTCGGTGTTGGCGTAGATGAACTCCACGCCCTCGATCTCGCTCTCGACCATGTGCTGGACGGCGTTGCCACCGCCGCCGCCGACCCCGATCACCTTGATGACCGCGTTCTGATTGGCGGTATCCATCAGATCAAACATGATGCTGCCCTCCTCAAGCGTCCTGGACGCTGGCGATAACTGAAAAAATGACTAGAAATTCCCCTTGAACCAATTTTTCATCCGCCCCCACAGGGCGGTCATACCGGAATCCTGCGTCAGCGCCGGCGAGAGCCCGCTGTCGCGATTGCGCGCGCCGAAAGCGAGCAGGCCGACGCCGGTGGAATACATCGGGTTGCGGACCACGTCCGACAGCCCGGTGACGAACTTCGGCACGCCGATGCGCACCGGCAGATGGAAGATCTCCTCGGCCAGGTCGGTGACGCCCTCCATCTTCGAGCTGCCGCCGGTGAGCACGATGCCGGCGGGAATCAGGTCCTCGAACCCGCTCTTGCGCAGCTCGGACTGCACCAGCGAGAGCAGCTCCTCGTAGCGCGGCTCGACCACCGAGGCCAGCGACTGACGGGAGAGCCGCCGCGGCGGCCGATCGCCCACCGAGGGCACCTCGATGCTCTCCTCGGGGTTGGCCAGCTGCGACAGCGCGCAGGCATAGCGCACCTTGATGTCCTCGGCGTGGTGGGTCGGGGTGCGCAGGGCCACGGCGATGTCGTTGGTCACCTGGTGCCCGGCGATGGGGATCACCGCCGTGTGACGGATGGCGCCGCCGGTGAACACTGCGATATCCGTGGTCCCGCCCCCGATATCCACCAGGCAGACGCCGAGCTCCTTCTCGTCGTCGCCGAGCACGGCGTGGCTCGCCGCCAGTTGCTGAAGGACGATGTCGTCGACGTCCAGCTGGCAGCGGCGGACGCACTTGGTGATGTTGTCCGCCGCCGAGACCGCCCCGGTGACCATGTGCACCCGCGCCTCCAGACGCACGCCGGCCATGCCCAGCGGATCGCGGATCCCCTCCTGGCTGTCGATGACGAACTCCTGCGGGATCACGTGCAGGATCTGTTGGTCTGCCGGAATCGCCACCGCCTTGGCCCCGTCGAGGACGCGCTCCAGATCGGCCTGGCGGACCTCCTTGTCACGGATGGCCACCATGCCGTGGGAGTTGAGGCTGCGGATGTGGCTGCCCGAGATCCCGACATAGGCCGAGTGGATCTCGCAGCCGGCCATCAGCTCGGCCTCCTCGATGGCGCGCTGGATGGACTGCACCGTGGAGTCGATGTTCACCACCACGCCCTTCTTGAGCCCGTGGGACGGGTGGCTGCCCACACCGATGACCTCCAGCTCACCGTCCTCCTTGGCTTCGCCCACGATGGCCACCACCTTCGAGGTGCCGATATCGAGGCCCACCAACAGGCTGTCTTCGCTCTTTCGCACCATGCTCTGCTCCGCCTTCAGTCCGCTTCGTCTGCCGCACCCCAGGCCACGGCAAAGCCGTTGGGGTAGCGCAGATCAACCCGCTCCATCGGGGCCTCTTCCCGTTCCTCCAGGGCCGGCAGCACCGCGGCGAAGCGCTCCACGCGCTCGCCGGGCTCCTGCCGCCCGAGGGCCATCTCCACCCCGCCCTCCAGCCGTGCGCTCCACGAGCCCCGGGGCGAGAGACCGAGCGCCACCAGATTGACGCCCCGTTCATCCAGTCGTTCCTGCATTTCCTTGAACAAGCCGGCCACCTCCGCCTCGCTGCCCGCCGGCCCGGCGAGCACGGGGAGCCCCTCCGGCATCGTCTGTGGTGGCGGCTCGAAGCGCTGACCGCTGCGATCGACCAGTGCCTGCTCGCCCCAGCGCGCCAGCGGCTCGCGCTCGCGCAGCGTCACCCGGATGCTGCCCGGCCAGGCCCGCTGCACCTCGGCGGCCGCCACCCAGGGCAGTGCCTCCAGCGCATCCCGGGCACCGCGCACGTCCACCCCCAGCACACTCCGGTGCAAATGGGGTGCCAGCGCGCCGCGCAACTCCTCGCCGTGGACCCGCTGCGGCGCATCGCTCAGCTCCACCCGCTCCAGAGGCAGGATGCGCCCCTCCTCCAGGGCCACGGCGAGCAACCCGGCGGCACCGGTGGCGAGCAACGCCACCGCCCCGCCCCACAGCCAGCCGCGCAGCCCCGGCAACGACGGGACCCGGGGGCCTTCGGCGCGCGACCGCCCCCGCTGCTGTCCCAGCAGATCGCTCCAATCCTCTCGGCTCACGGCAGCGCCTCCCCAAGGATGCGGGCCACCAGCTCATCGAAACCGATACCAGCCTGCGCGGCGGCCATCGGCACCAGCGAGTGGTCGGTCATGCCCGGGATGGTGTTCACCTCCAGCAGCCACCACTGCCCGGCGCCGTCGCGCATGACATCGACGCGACCCCAGCCGCTCCCGCCGCTGGCGACGAAGGCCTCCCGGCACAGCGCACCCAGCGCCGCCTCCTCCTCCGCGCCCAGGCCACTCGGGCAGTGGTGACCGGTGTCCTCGGCCTCGTACTTGGCCGCGTAGTCGAAGAAGGCGTGCGAGGTCTCCAGGCGGATCGACGGCAGCACGTGATCGCCGAGCAGCGCTACCGTGTACTCCTCGCCCTCGATCCACTGCTCGGCGAGCACCGTCTCGTCGTAGGCGGCCGCTGCCCGGTACGCCCCGGCCAGCTGCTCGGGACTGTCCACGCGGGTCATCCCCAGGCTCGAGCCCTCGCGGGCGGGCTTGACGATGACCGGGTACGTCATCCCCGCGGCCAGCGCGGTGGTCTCCGCCCCCAGCAGCTGACCCGCCGGCGTGGGGAGGCCGCAGCCCTGCCAGAGCCGCTTGCAGCGCCACTTGTCCATGCCCAGCGCCGAGCCGAGCACGCCGCTGCCGGTGTACGGCACCCCGAGCAGATCGAGCAGCCCCTGCACCGTGCCGTCCTCGCCACCGCGCCCGTGCAGGGCGATGAAGACCAGGTCGTAGCCGCGCAACCCCTCCAGGGCGCGGTCGCGCGGATCGTAGGCCTCGGCGTCGTAGCCGCGGCGCTGCAATGCGGCGAGCACCGCCCCACCGCTACGCAGGGAGATCGCCCGCTCGGCGGAGCTCCCGCCCATGAGCACGGCAACCCGCCCCACCCGCTGCGGCTCCGGGATCCCGCTCATGACGCCACCTCCCCGATCACGTGGACCTCCGGCTCTAGCCACACCCCGTGCACCTCGGCGACCCGCTCCTGGATCTGCGCCATCAGCCCCTCGATATCCGCGGCGCTGCCCCCGTCATTGATGATGAAATTCGCATGCCGCTCGGAGACGCGCGCACCGCCGCGCCGCGCCCCCTTCAGGCCGGCCGCCTCGATCAGCCGCCCCGCGGCGTCGCCGGGCGGATTGCGGAACACCGAGCCACAGGTGGGCTGGCCCACCGGCTGCGTCTCGTTGCGCCGGCGCAGCAAGGCTCGCACCTGCTCTCGAAGGCGCTGCGGCTCGCCGCCCGGCAAGTGCCAGGTCGCGGCGAGGAACCACTCACCGGCAGGGCCCTCGACCCGGCGGTAGCCGACCCGAAAGTCCGCCGGCGCGCGCCGCCGGATGCATCCGTGGCGGTCGATGGTCTCCACCTCGACCACCCGCTCCCAGGTCTCGCCGCCCCATGCCCCGGCATTGAGCGCCAGGGCACCACCGACGGTGCCCGGGATGCCGGCCAGGAACTCCAGTCCGGCCAGCCCCTCGCGCACGGCGGCCCGGGCCAGGCGCCCGCAGGCCACACCGGCCTCGGCGTGGACGCGGCCATCGGCCTCGATCGCCAGCGCGTCCAACCCGCCCTGGGTCAGGAGGACGGCCCCGGGGAAACCGCCGTCGCGAACCAGGAGGTTGCTGCCCAACCCCAGCCAGACCACCGGCTCCTGGGCCGACACCCGAGCCAGGCATGCCGTCAACTCGTGGCGATCCGCCGGGCAGCAGAGGTGACGCGCCCGCCCGCCCACCC
>SL_5KL_010_SEDDRAFT_10001514_pt1 | contig 13983 bp, 14 predicted proteins | sample SodLakKL_010_SED_FD_9118 | JGI IMG/M metagenome (IMG submission 9118)
CGGAAGAGATCCTGACCCCCGGCAAAATTGTCTGGCGCAGGTTGAGAAAAAACAAGCTGGCCATGCTGGGATTTGCCATCCTCTTTCTTTTAATCCTGGGAGCTATTTTTGCCCCCTATTTAACCCCCTATGAGTGGAATGAAACCAATGTTCTTAATACCAATGCCCCGCCGGACAGCGAACACCTCCTCGGAACGGACAGCATGGGCAGGGACACCCTGACCAGGATCCTATATGCCGGACGTATTTCCCTGACCGTAGGCCTGGTTTCCACCTCCCTGATCATTTTGATCGGCACCATCTCCGGTGGAGTGGCAGGCTATTACGGCGGAACAGTGGACAATATAATTATGCGCATCGCCGATGTTTTTATGTCCATGCCATTTTTGCCCCTGGCCATCACCATGGTGGCTATATTCGGCGCCCATATGTTTAATATTATGCTCGTGATCGGCATCCTGGGCTGGCCCAGCCTGGCCCGCCTGGTCAGGGGTGAGATATTGTCACTAAAAGAACAGGAGTTCATGGAAGCGGCAAGGGCGCTAGGCATCAAGGACAGGAACCAGATTCTAAGGCACCTGCTGCCCAACACCATGGCCCCGATCATCGTGGCCGGCACACTTGGAATTGCCACCGCCATTATCCTGGAAGCCGCTTTAAGCTTCCTGGGCATGGGCGTCAACCCGCCCACCCCCACCTGGGGCAACATGCTCCGGGCAGCGCAGTCGATGTACGTGCTTCAGTACCGGTGGTGGCTGTGGATACCGCCGGGAATCTGTATCTTTATCGCCGTAATGAGCTTAAACCTGGTTGGCGATGCTCTCAGAGATGCCCTTGATCCCCGGTTAAAAGAATAAAGGAGGGCCCGTTTTGCATAACGGTTTATTAAAAGTTGAAAACCTAAAAACCTACTTCTATACCGAAGACGGTGTCGTCAGGGCCGTCGACGGGGTTGATTTTTCCGTGGACAGGAAGCAAATCGTCGGTATCGTAGGAGAATCTGGCTGCGGGAAAAGCATCACTTCCATGTCTATAATGGGCCTTATCCCCAGGCCTCCGGGCCGGATCGAAGGCGGNAGGATCCTGTTTAACAATGAAGACCTTTTAACTTACCCGGAAAGCAAAATGCGCAGGATCAGGGGCAATGAAATCTCTATGATCTTCCAGGAGCCGATGACTTCGCTAAACCCGGTTTATACGATCGGAGACCAGATTGTTGAAGCTTTAATCCTGCACCGGCACTATTCTCCCAGGGAGGCTAGAGGGCAGGCCGTAGAAGCCCTGGAAAGGGTCAGGGTCCCGCGGGCTGAAAAAGTGGTCGATGAATATCCGCACCAGCTCAGCGGTGGGATGCGGCAAAGAGCAATGATAGCGATGGCCCTGGCCTGTTACCCCAAGCTGTTGATTGCCGATGAACCAACCACAGCCCTTGACGTCACCATCCAGGCCCAGATTTTAGATTTAATTAACGCCCTTAAGGAAGATTTTAATACTGGAATCATCCTGATTACCCATGACCTGGGCGTTATCGCCGAAATGTCCGACCAGGTAGTAGTTATGTATGCCGGGCGGGTAGTAGAAAAGGCCGATGTCTATGATATTTTTGAAAACCCTATGCATCCTTATACCATGGGCCTGAAAAACTCCATTCCTGAGGTAAAGTCGAAAAAACCGCGCCTGGCTGTAGTCAGGGGGACGGTACCCAACCCTCTCAACACACCTCCCGGCTGCGCCTTTCATCCCCGCTGTGATTACGTTATGGATGTTTGCTCCGAGAAAGTACCGGCCCTGGTAGAATTGGAAAACGGCCATTTGGTGCGGTGCTTCCTCCATACTAGCCGGGAGGAGGTGCAGTGATGAGCGGCAACGATTTAATGATGGATGTCAGGAACCTGAAAAAATATTTTCCCATCTGGGGTGGAATCCTGAAAAGGGTGGTCGGCTGGGTCCAGGCGGTTGATGATGTCAGTTTCGAGATAAAGAAAGGTGAAACTTTCGGCCTGGTTGGCGAATCAGGCTGCGGCAAATCAACGGTAGGGCGGACCATCCTGCGCCTTTTAGAAAAATCCGGCGGATCAGTCTACTATAAAGGTGACAATATATTTGAATTGAAACGCCGTGATCTGACCAGGCTGAGGCAGGAAATGCAAATTATATTCCAGGATCCCTATAGTTCTCTTAATCCAAGGCTAACCGTTTCTGATATTGTCGGTGAAGCCCTTAAAGAACATAACCTGGCCAACAATCACTCACTAACCTCCATGGTCCGGGAAGCTATCGAAAAGTGCGGACTGCAGCAACACCACATGCGCAGATATCCACACGAATTCAGCGGCGGCCAGCGCCAGAGAATCGGCATAGCCAGGGCCCTGGCCTTAGATCCGGAATTTATCGTCTGCGACGAGCCGGTTTCGGCCTTGGATGTTTCCATCCAGTCGCAAATCTTGAACCTGTTAATGGACCTCCAGGATGAAATGGGGTTGACCTACCTGTTCATCTCGCACGATCTCAGCGTGGTCAGGCATATCAGTAACCGGGTCGGGGTAATGTACCTGGGCGACCTGGTAGAAGTTTCGGAAGTGGAAAGCATGTTTACAAATCCCCTCCACCCCTATACCAGGGCCCTGCTTTCGGCTATACCCGTCCCCAATCCAAAGAAGAAGGGTGAAAAAATAATCCTCAAAGGCACTATCCCGAGCCCCGCCAACCCTCCCCAGGGCTGTAAATTCAACACTCGCTGCCCGGAGGCTGAAAATATTTGCCGGGAAGAACCGCCTGTTTTAAAAGAAGTTGAACCGGACCACCGGGTTGCCTGCCACCTGGTCAAGGGCGGCAGTTAAATATTATAATTGATCTGGAGGAATGATGGATATGTTTTTTAACCGGAAGGCTGAAATCGAACCAGGCAACCGGCCGCAAAACTCAACCCGGGACCGTCAGGAAGCAAAGCAGGTTATGGAAGATAATTCTAAAATGATCGATTGGATGGACATCCTGGCCCTGTTCATAGCGGGAGTGCAGGTTCTAGCACCAAGGGCTTTAATCCTGATCTTGATGTATTCAATGATCGGGCTGGTATTTTACTGGTTTATGGCCAATTAAATCCGGATTTATAAATAGAAACCGCCTGAATAATGCGGTCCCCGATACAATCTCTTTTCTATGTAGTCTTTTATAAAGCTCCCTCATGCATGGAGCTTTGTTTGAGTTATTCAACCTCGAGAAGCTGGCTTAAACAGTTACTTCATTAGACTAAACGGCTGCTGCAGCATGAAGATCCTCATAAAAATGACAGGCTGCCTGGTGCCCCTCTTTCATGTCTCCGGATGACCTCAACTCCGGCATTTCTGCTTTGCAGATCTCCTGCACGTAAGGGCAGCGGGTATGGAACCGGCATCCCTCGGGAGGATCTATGGACGAAGGCACATCACCGGTGAGAACTATTCTTTCCCTTTTCTGGCTCGGCTTGAGAACCGGCATGGCTGATAGCAAGGCTTTCGTATAAGGATGTCGGGCCTGCTCAAAAAGCGACTTTTTATCGGCCACCTCCATGATCCGCCCCAAATACATCACAATAACCCGGTCAGAAATGTGACGGACCACGCCCAGGTCATGTGAAATGAACAGGTAGGTAAGTTGAAACTCCTTTTGGAGTCTCTTTAAGAGGTTTAAAATCTGGGCCCTGATTGAAACATCGAGGGCAGAAACAGCTTCATCACAGATAATCAGGTTCGGATTTAAAGACAGCGCCCGGGCTATGCCGATCCTCTGGCGCTGCCCACCGCTGAATTCATGCGGGTAGCGATCAGCCTGGTGCTCTTTCAAACCCACAGTCTCAAGCAGTTCCAGGGCCCTTTGTCGGCGCTGTCCGAAAGGCACAATATTTTGAATCAAAAGCGCTTCTTCAAGAACCTGGATCACCGTCTGGCGGGGGTTGATTGAAGCAAAGGGATCCTGGAAAATAATCTGCAGGTGCTTGCGGGCGGAACGCAGCTCTTTCTTGTTCAGGCTGGTCAGGTTAACACCTTTATAGTAGACTTCCCCGGCTGTGGGTTGTTCCAGGCGCAATATAGCCCTGCCGGCAGTGGATTTACCACAGCCTGATTCCCCGACCAGGCTGATAGTTTCTCCTTCAAAAACAGAAAAAGAGATGCCGTCAACAGCCTTAACATGGTTGACCGTCCGGCCCAGGAAACCGCCCTTGATCGGAAAATACACTTTAAGATCTTCTACTTTGAGCAGTTCTTTGTTATCCATTGTTTCTTTAACGCTATCCATGGTAGGCCACCTCTTTGCTGCCCTTCCAGCCGTCGGAGTAAATCCAGCACCGCACTGCCCTGTTATTATCCAATTTTTTTAGATCTGGATTCTGCTGCCGGCAAATCTCCTCGGCATAAGTACAGCGTGGAGAAAAACGGCAGCCCTGCGGCATCTCAATGGGACTGGGCACATAACCCAGGATCGCTTCGAGCTCTTCCTTTTCTTGATCATGCCGGGGCAGGGAATTGAAAAGCCCTGCCGTATATGGGTGCCTGGGCCTTTCAAACAATTCTTCAGCATCAGCCTGCTCCACAATGTTGCCGCAGTACATCACGGCCACCCGGTCACAGGTTTCGGCAACGATGCCCAGGTCATGGGTAATGATAATCACAGACATGTGCAGTTTGGCCTGCAGATCCTTGATCAACTCCAGGATCTGGGCCTGGATGGTTACATCCAGGGCCGTGGTCGGCTCATCGGCAATGAGCAAATCCGGCCGGCAGGCCAGGGCCATGGCAATCATTACCCTCTGCCGCATCCCGCCGGAAAGTTCGTAAGGATACTGGTGCAACCTTTTCTCAGGAGAAGGAATCCCGACCAGCCGCAGCATTTCCAGGGATTTCTGGTAAGCTTCTTTTTTGTTCATGTTCTGATGGACCCGGTAAGACTCGCTGATCTGTTCCCCGATCGTATAAACCGGGTTTAGAGAAGTCATCGGCTCCTGAAATATCATGGAAATATTATTGCCCCTGATGTCGCGCATTTCCTTTTCGCTTTTTTGGAGCAGGTTTTCATTGTTGAAGAATATTTCTCCGCCCACGACTTTACCGGGTTCCTCCAGCAGCTGCAGGATCGACAGGGCCATAACGCTCTTGCCGCATCCTGACTCGCCTACCACACCCAGGGTTTTCCCTTTCGGCACATCGAGAGTAACCCCGTCCACCGCTTTAACTTCTCCCCTGTCTATGAAAAACGAGGTCCGGAGATCATTAATTTGCAAAATTGGTTCAACCGAACTCAAATCGTTACACCTCTTTAAAACAATTAATTTAGCTCGATCCTCTTATTCAGGTAACGGTAGGAGATATCCACCAGCAGGTTTACCGCCACGAAGATCAGGGCAAAAATCAGCACAATACCCTGGACCACGGGAAAATCACGGGCCCGGATGGCATCGATGGCCAGCCTGCCCATGCCGTTTACAGCAAAAACAGTCTCCACCAGCACTGTCCCTGAAAGCAGCATCCCCATCTCGATCCCGACTACCGTTACCACGGGGATCAGGGCATTTTTCAAGCCGTGCTTGTAAATAACCACCCTTTCTTTCAAGCCCTTGGCCCGGGCCGTTCGGATATAGTCCTGGTTGATAACGTCAAGCATGCTGGACCGGGTCATCCTGGCAATAATGGCCGCGCCGCCGGTTCCAAGGGTAATAATCGGTAAAATTCCCTGCTGCCAGGTTCCCCACCCCGATGGCGGCAGCAGGGCCAGATCAATGGAAACCAGCTTAATCAGCATCAAGCCCAGCCAGAAATTGGGCATGGAAAAACCAAACAGGGCCGCCAGCATTAATGTGGCATCGAGCACGCCGTAGCGGCGGACAGCTGAAACTACGCCTGCCACCAGCCCCAGGATTATGCTCACGATCATGCTGTAAATTGCCAGGCGGATAGTAATCATGATACGGGGCTGGATCTCGTCCATTACCGGGCGGCTGGTCCGGACCGATTGGCCCAGATCGCCCTGGAGCAGGCTGCTCATGTAGCGGCCGTACTGGACGTGGAGGGGATCGTTTAACCCCAGCCTCTCCCGCATCGCTTCAACCGTCGCCTCTGGTGCGGCTTCACCGGCCATGATCTGGGCCGGATCACCCGGGATCAAGTGAATCAGGGAAAAGACCAGCAGGGTGACCCCGAGGATAACGGGAATGGTTTGAATAAACCTTCTTACTATAAACTGTAGCAAAAAGCGGCACTCCTTTTATTAAACTCTGGTCCTGGGATCAAAAGCATCCCTTAAGCCGTCACCAAACAGGTTAAAAGCCAGCACTACCGTAACAATGGCCAGCCCCGGGAACAGCGCTACATGAGGATGATCAAACATATAGCTGCGTCCCTGGCTCAACATGGCCCCCCATTCAGGAATAGGAGGCTGAGCGCCAAGCCCCAGGAAAGACAGCCCGCTGGCGATCAGGATGGCAATAGCGATCCTGATCGTGGCCTGCACGATAATCGGTGAAACTATATTCGGCAAAATATGCAGGAAAATAATACGCAGGTCGCTTGCCCCCAGGGCCCGGACCGCCTCTATATATTCAAGCTTGCTCACGGCCAGGGTGGTTCCCCTGACAATCCTGGCAAAACCGGGAATCGAAAAAACACCTACTGCTATAATGACATTGTTGATACTGCCCCCCAGCACACTGACCAGGGCAATGGCAAGAAGAATCCCCGGAAAAGCCAGCAGGACATCAACAATGCGCATTATAATGGTATCAAGCAATTTGCCGTAATAACCGGACAGTATTCCCATGGGCACCCCGATCACCATCCCCACAAAAACAGAAAGGAAGCCGATGTAAAGCGTTATCGACATCCCGTGGATCAGGCGCGTAAAAATGTCCCGGCCGTTGTGATCAGTACCCAACCAGAAGTCGGACGAAGGGGGAAGCAGCCTGGTGGAGTAATCGACCCTGAGCGGATCATGGACTGTAAACAGCGGGCCGATAAGGGCTACAATAATGAAGAAAAAGATCAGGTAGCCGCCGATCAATGCGGTTTTATTCTTTTTAAGCCGTTTATAGATCAGGTACCAGTTGGAAGATCCTTTTACTGCCTGAACTTGCGCATCCTGAGTACCATGGGCCAGATCGCTCATTGCTGTCAATCTACTCCTTCAATGCTAGCTATAAAGCTTCATAAATAATGTAATAGAACTTCAAACATTTTGCAAATATATCTTGTTTTTTCTTGCAACAATATGTATAGTATAAGCAATTATGCTGAATAAATACAGTCTAAATTTTACATTTTAAAAAAATTTTTTTCAAGGTGTTTATTTTACTGTATTTGCCGGCATAAACAAACATATCTTAAGGGGGAAGACATTAGTATGAACCTCAAAAGCAAATCGTGGTTGTTTGTTTTTGCCCTCCTGCTCCTGCCCCTGCTTTTTATTGGCTGTGAAGCAGCCGAAGAAGTAGAAGCAGAGCCGGAGGAAGCGGCAGATGGAGGAGACCTGGTTATTGCCACTCTCTCAGACGCCGTATCCCTGGATCCCCATGGATCCAATGATGTTCCGTCGGCAAAAGTGGCCTACAACGTCTACGAATCACTGCTTTATTTTGATGAAAACAGCGAACTGCAGCCTTTGCTGGCAACCGACTGGGAAGCGGTTGATGATCTGACCTGGGAATTTACCCTGCGTGAAGGGGTTCAATTCCACGATGGAACAGACTTCACCGCCGATGCAGTTAAGGCTTCCTTCGAGCGCCTGCTCGATCCGGACATCGGTTCACCCCGGCTGTTCCTGTTCGAAATGCTCGAAGATGTCGTAGTCGTAGATGACTACACCGTCCAGTTTGTAACTGAGTTTCCTTTTGCTCCGCTGCCGGCTCACCTGGCCCACAACGGCGGCGCCATTATCAGTCCGGCCGCAATAGAAGCTGATTATGAAGAAATGGAAGCTGGCAACGAGCCCGGTTCATACCTGTCCGACAACCCGGTCGGCACCGGCTTCTTCGAGCTGGAAAGCTGGGCACCTGGCGATCAGCTAAAGCTGGTCCGCAACGAAAACTACTGGGGAGAAAACGCGTTACTTGACAGCGTCACTTTCAAAGTGGTCCCCGAAAGCCTGACCCGTATTTCTGAGCTGGAAACAGAAGTAGCCCATATCGCCGATCCGGTTGAGCCGAGCGACATGAGCCGGGTTGATAACATGGACCACGCCTCCATGGATATTACTTCGGTTACAGTAATGGCTTACGTTGGCTACAACTGTGAAAAAGAACCCTTCGACGATGTCCGCGTCCGCCAGGCGATTTCAATGGCGATCAACAAGGAAGAGATCATTGAAGGAGCCTACGAAGGCACCGCCATCCCCGCTGAAGGCCCGATTGCACCGGGTGTCTTCGGACATGATGAAGCTATTAGTGGTCTTCCTTACGATGTTGACAAAGCCAGGGATCTGCTGGCAGATGCAGGATATGAAGACGGTTTCTCCACTACGATCTGGACCAACGATAACCCTGTCCGGATCATGGCCGCCGAATATATCCAGTCAGAACTGGCAGACCTGAATATCGAAGTGGAAATAGAAGTCCTTGAGTGGGGCGCCTACCTGGAAAACACCGCCGCCGGTGAGCACGACATGTTCATCCTGGGCTGGTCCACCCCGACCCTGGATGCAGATTACGCCGTCTACGCGCTCTTCCATTCCAACAACATCGGCGATCCCGGCAACCGTTCCTACTATTCTAGCGAAGAAGCAGACGAGCTCCTCGACAGGGGCCGCCAGGAACCGGATCCTGACGCGCGCCTGGAAATTTACAGCGAACTCCAGGAAATCCTGATCGATGAAGCACCGATGCTTTACCTTGTATACAACGAGAACCTGGTCGGTATAAACGACAACGTTAAAAACTTCTGGGTAACCCCGGCCAGCATGTTTATGCTCCAGGATGTTTACATTGACGACTAAACATACCCGCAAGTTACTATTTAAAGAGGCTGCCTTTATGGCAGCCTCTTTCATTCACTAAACTACCTCCCCCTGCACCCGGACTGCCATACCCCGGTAAAGCCAGTCCCTTTTTCGGTACCATAAATACAGGATACCCAGCTCAGCAAAAATTGATATAGTAATAGCCAACCAGACCCCGTCAGTCTCCAGGTCCATAAGCAGGGCAAATAACATGGCCAGGGGGATCTTGATCAGCCAGTTGGCTACCAGGGCGCTGAGCATATGGGGCACAGTGTTGCCTGCCCCTTTAAAAACTGCAGCAATGACATGCAGCGGCCCCATGGCCACCAGGGCCGGCGTAATCATCCGGATATAGGAGATGCCCATTTCTATTACCAGCGGATCGTCGGCAAATATGCCCATAATCATCGGAGCTGCTGCAAAGGCAATAACGCCCATGGCAGTTTGAATAGTCAGGGCCAGCTTCATGGCCCTGCCAATAACTTCTTCAGTGAGATCCTTCAGGCGAGCTCCCAGGCTCTGGCCCACCATGGTGGCAGTGCCCATGTTCAAGCCGGTAATAAGGATAAAACAAAAGCTAAGCAAACGCAGGCCAATGCCGAAAGAAGCCACCGCTTCTGTGCCAAACAGGGCCACGATCCACATCATGACCGCCCCGGTTAATGGCCTGGTCATCCCCTGCAGGCTGGCCGGCAGGCCAATGACCAGCATTTTTTTGAACATGTCTCCCGACAAGCGCAAACTGAACAACCCAGGTACCTTTAAACCGCTGGGCGAAATTCGCCCCGTTAAAACCACGAACAAGATCAGGAAAAAACCCACTGCCCGGGCCAGCAGCGAGGCCAGGGCTGCCCCCAGTATGCCCAGGGGCGGGAAAAAGAACCACCCGAAGATCAGGAAGGGATCGAGAACAATGTTGATGATATTGGTAAAAACCAGGATGCCCATGGATGTAAAAGAATCCCCTACACCCTGCAGGCAAAAAGCCAGACCAACCCCCGCATAAAGAAACAGGAAGCTGCCTCCGGCCACCTGGAGGTAAATCAAGGCCTGGCGGTGCACTTCCGGCTCAACCTGGTACAGAGAAAGCACATAGTCGCCCAGGGTGAAAATAAAAGTTATAACCAGGGCAGAAACCAGCACCGCCATCCAAAAAGAATGGCGGGCTACCAGGCCAACCCCCTCAATATCACCGCTGCCCCGGTAGCGGGAGGTTAAAGAAAGCGTAGAAACAGTAATCAGTTGAGACAGGGTAAAAAGCATCCAGAAAATATTATGGGAAAGGGACAGGGCAGCAAGGGCATCGGTTCCAAGCATGCCGACCCAAAAGAAATCAACCAGTTCCAGAAACGTCTGAAAGATCATAAACAACATGACCGGCCATGACAGGTGCCATAAATCGCGGTATATTTTTTCTTTTTCCAGGGATACGAGCTTTTTCATATTCTGCTTCTTCCCTTCTATAATGCAAATTTTTCAACGAATAGGGCTTAGATTCCTGTTAAATTAAAGCTGCTCCCGTGTAGTTGGGCGCCCGGAACGGGCTTCAAAAAACAATATACCTGTTCATTATCAATATGCACAAAATATCAATATGTACAAAACGTGAGGGCCTGTTTGCCAACTCATGAGCAAACAAGCCCTTTCTTTCTGCAACATGCAGAACGGCCGCCATAAAATGCCAGGCTTATCCATGCCGGTGATTGTGCCCTGGTTGGGCGGCAGCGATGATTTAATGCAGTTCTTCATCGCCGCCTTCACGGGCAATAATATCCTGGTAATCATAAGTAAATTCAACCAGCCTGGTTGCCATATAAATTGGGGCTCCAAACCGCAGGGCCAGGGCGATGGCATCACTCGGCCTGGAATCTATCACCAGGGTTTCGCTGTTCTGGTTGAGATATACTTCGGCGTAAAAAGTACTTTCCTTAATATCGGTGATGACGATTTTTTCCATTGCGCCACCAAGGTTCTCACACACGGCTTTTAAAAGGTCATGAGTTAACGGGCGGGGAGGTGTTTCACCTTGTAAAACTATGGCGATGGCCTGCGCTTCCAGGGGGCCGATCGATATGGGTAAAACTTTTTTCTCTTCGTCATCCATCAGCAAGACCAGGAAATTACCACCCTGATCGGCCGTTACTGTTTTTACCTCCATCTTGATCACAAATAACATCCCCTCTCAACTCACTTTTCTGTATTCTATCATAGATCAGCTGATCATAAAACCGGGAGAAACAGATGTCCCCGGGCTATCAAGCCCCTTACTTATGCTCCTGATGAGCCCCACATAAGACTTAGTCGATTGAATCAGCATAATTCTTAGCACAAAACAGCCTATTTATGTTATATTATTCTACAAAGTCATAATGTTTATCACCTCAAAATTAAAGGAGAATCAAGCATGGGCAATATTAAAATTGTTACCGACAGCACGGCCGACCTTTCGGGAGAGCAAATCGAAAAATACGGCATCAAAGTAATTCCTTTAGTTGTAACCTTCGGATCTGAATCTTTCTCCGACGGGGTAGACCTTTCAGCGGAGGAGTTCTACCGCAAATTAACCTCTGAAAGCCAGCTGCCTAAAACGACCCAGCCTTCACCGGAAGTATTCCGCCAGGCCTATGAAGAAGTCGCTTTAGCTGAGGATGTAATTATCAGCGCCCACATTTCCGGCAAATTGAGCGGGACCCTGAACTCAGCCGAAATAGCTTCCAAGATGGTCGACTCCAAGATAATATTAGTGGATACCAAAACTGCTTCCCAGGGGGTGGGCCGATCGGTCCTGGTAGCGGCTGAAGCAGCCCAGAGGGGCATGGATGTTGATGAGATCATCGCGGTAGTAAACAAGTCCATTTCCCAGACCTTCAGCGTTTTTGCAGTCGACACCCTGGAATTCTTGCAGCGCAACGGCAGAATCGGCAAGGCCGCTTCCCTGCTCGGGTCATTGCTCCAGATCCGGCCCATCCTTTATGCCGACCCGGAAGGAATGGTCGCTCCCTACGATAAAGTGCGTGGGCGCTCCCAGGTCATCCCGAGCCTGGTCAACGCTGCTTTAAAGAATGTGAGCACCGACCAGCCAGTGAACCTTTCCGTAGTTCATACAGGCGCTGAAGATAGCGCCCAGAAACTACTTGAAGAACTTAAAAAGCATTACCAGGTTGAAGATCTTCACGTGGGCATGGTCGGACCGGCTATCGGAGCCCATATCGGTCCCGGGGCGGCAGGCTTGATGATCCAGCCTTCTTTTGATACCCTGCTGCGTACTTAACAATTATTAAGGAACTAAAGTCGACAATTAAAACCAGCGAATGAACCGGGCCTGCCGACAAAGCGGGCCCGGTTTTTTATGGATTTAATTTTGCTAAATTGTGGAAATATTGACATATGATTAAATAATATATATAATAATTCAAAAGAGATTATTTATTGAAAGGAGGAGCGCTGTGGAAAGCGTTTACAAAGTAATCGAGTTAGTCGGGACCAGTGAAAAATCATGGGAGGATGCCGCCAGGGTAGCGGTGACCACCGCCTCTAAATCGCTTCGCGATTTACGGGTGGCCGAAGTAAAGGAAATGGATTGCAAGATAGAGGAAGGGAATCTCGTCTTCAGAGTCAAGATGAACGTTTCCTTTAAGTACCAAGGGGAATAGCCTGCCCGCAGACAACAGGCCTGGATATATAAGCAGTTAAGAAATAAAGGTGGTATCATTATTGATGCCACCTTTATTTTATCCTATTCCCTCCTGCCGGAAAGAGTTAATCCAGCCCGGTTTTACGGGATACTTCAAGGCTGATCCCATTTGTTTTGTATACGGTATTAAACTTAAGGTTGACCTGTGATCATAGAGGAGTTTTGTTAAAAAAAGAGAAATTTACAGGTAGTCTTGCCCGATAAAATGAAATCAGTTTTTTTGACAAATTGCACTTACGAGGTTAAAATATTTGTAGTATAGCTATAATTAAAATAGATAAACTATTATTACTTTGGCGGGAGGTTGAAGAAACTGCAATTATCAACTAAAGTGCGTTACGCAGCGCGGGCAATGATCGAGTTGGCCATGTGTTACGATTCTGAGCCGGTCCAGCTCAATGATATTGCCTGCAAGCAGGACATTTCTGTTAAGTACCTGGAGCAGATTATGGCTCCACTGCGGGCCCGGGGTTATGTCCGGACCCAAAAAGGAAGCAGGGGCGGCTACCACATGGCTGTAAAACCGGAAGCTATTACCCTGTACGATATCGTTGAAAGCGTGGAAGGATCAATTGCTCCGGTAGCCTGTATCGATGATGAAGCCTGTGACAGGTGGGACAAATGCGTGACCCGTACGGTATGGGGGCGGGTAAAAGAAGCGATGAAAAATGAATTGCAGGCCCAGACCCTGGCCGACCTGGCTAAAGAACAGGAAGAAGTTTACCAAAAAACCTAAAATCGAAACCGGACTAAAAAGGCTATTTCGCCCACTGCAAATGTTTAACTAGGGTTACTTGCTGTGGGTGGGATAGCCTTTTTCATTTAGCAGTTCCATAGCCTGCTGCTGCTGTTCTGAACTTCTAAAACCGAGGCGGATGCTGCCACCTGCCAGCTCCCGGACGTGCAGGATTTCGATGGCATCGATATTGATACCCGCTTCCCCCAGCACCCCGGCCAGGTGTCCGATAGCGCCGGGCGCATCCCTGATTAAAACAATGATTTCATATAGTTCGGGCAGGATGCCCCGGCCGCGGTAAGGAATATTGCGCCTGTAATCGCGGGCGCTCCGGAAGAATTCTTCAACAGCTTCCGCATCGCATTCAAACAGGTGCTTTTCAATCGTCTCAATACTGCTTTTAAAAAAAGCAAGGTTCTCAAGCAGGGCCCGGCGGTTGCTGAGGCAAATGTCCCGCCAGAGGGCGGGGTCACTCAGGGCAATCCTGGTGCTGTCCCTGAAACCGCCTGCAGCCAGGGTGCGCACCAACTCCATATCTTCCGTACCGGCCACGCTCTGTACCAGGGCCGCAGCTGTTACCTGCGGCAGGTGG
>SL_5KL_010_SEDDRAFT_10001515_pt1 | contig 13978 bp, 15 predicted proteins | sample SodLakKL_010_SED_FD_9118 | JGI IMG/M metagenome (IMG submission 9118)
TCGATACGATACCGTTGCCCATCCTGTGTAACAATACCCCTTGATATAAGGGTGGCAAGTGAGTTTCGGACCACCAGCTGATCGAGTTCGAGGATGTCTGCCAGTTCATCGAGAGTAAAATCCTGATGAGAAAGGGTAATAATAATATCCAGATCGATATCCTGCCCACCATCACGTCGGGTCATCCTGACGATATCGTTCATCGTTGCCTCAATGTCACGTTCAAGATTCTCAAGGGTGTCAAGCAGGCTTTCGCGTGCCCGCGCCATCCGCCGGAGCATCGAGAGCGATTCGATGAGCCGAAGATCCGCCGATGGCAGGCTTGCGATACGCTGCTTTCCCTTTGTATTTTTCACTGTTACAATGAGATCAAACTCTGTCTGGAGAAAATAATATTTGCGCCTCCGATCATCTGTAAAGAACGAGATGATTGACTCGCGCTCCATCATATTCAGGTGCTCGATCACCGCTTTCGGAGAAAGAAACAGTCTGTTAGATATTTCGGTGACAAAACAGGGTTTCTGACGCAGCAACTCGATTATCCGCCTTCTGTTGCGGTTTCCAAGGATGTCAAGCAGACGGGATACCTCAACATGATCAAGCATACTAACATTATGTTAGGATTAATAGTATAAAAAATATGGTTTCATGAGAGCCGGTAGTTCGGGGCCTCATCTGTGATCACAATATCGTGTGGATGACTCTCTTTAAATCCGGCTGCCGTGATCCGTACAAAACGGGAGCGCTTTTTGAGATCTGAAATCGTCTTTGCACCGGTGTATCCCATCGCGGATTTGAGCCCGCCAACTACCTGATAGATAACATCCGAGACAATACCGGCATATGGGATGGCTCCTTCAACCCCTTCAGGCACAAACTTGGTTGCTCCGATTCCTTTTGACTGGAAGTACCGGTCACTTGACTGGCCCCCGGTCATAACACCAAGGGATCCCATGCCCCGGTACTGTTTATATCGCCTGCCCTTAATCACGATGATACGGCCAGGCGATTCATCAGTCCCGGCAAGCATGCTCCCCATCATGACGCTGTCAGCACCAGCAGCAATAGCCTTTGCAACATCGCCTGAATATCTGATGCCACCATCCGCAATAACCGGAACACCAGCCTCTTCCATAACATCAGCCACTGCTGCGATCGCAGAGATCTGTGGGAGACCGACACCTGTTACAATCCTGGTGGTGCAGATAGACCCAGGGCCTATCCCAACCTTGATCCCATCTACAGTATCAACAAATTCAGATGCAGCCTTGCCAGTTCCGATATTGCCAGCGATACAATCGGCATTTACACTTTGTTTTATCTCTCGTACCGATTTGACAACATGCATATTATGGGCATGGGCACAATCAATGACAAGCGCATCTGCACCCGCTTCATCAAGAAGCACGGCACGCTCAAAATCAAACGGCCCGACTGCCGCTGCAACCCGGAGATTTCCATGCTCGTCGCGGTTTGCCCGCGGGAACTGCCGCTTCTCAAGCAGGTCCTGCATCGTGATGATTCCAAGAAGTGACCCTTTGTTGTTTAAAACCGGCAGTCGTTCAACTTTCTTTGAATACATCAGTTCGAGCGCTTCTTCAGGAGTCACATCCTCCCTGACAGTAAACGGATCATGGGTCATCACCTTCTCAACCGCTTCCTCACCACGCTTTCCAACGATAGCCCGAATATCACGCCTGCTTACGATACCAACAAGCTGATTATTCTCGACCACCGGTGCCCCTCCAATCCCATGTTCATTCATCAACCGCTCAACAGAGATGATCGTCGCCTTAGGGTCCACAAAAAGAACGTTTCGTTCAATCAAATCCTCTGCACGCTTGACGATCCTGACCATCTCAGCCTCCTCTTCAGCGCTAAGATTCCTGTGGATTACGCCAATCCCACCCTCGCGTGCGAGTGTGATCGCCATATTTGATTCGGTTACGGTATCCATTGCGGAGCTGCAGATAGGAATAGTCAGAGGAATGTTCTTTGAGAAATGTGATCGGATATCGGCCTGGCTTGGTTCGACATAGGACTCGGCTGGTTCGAGTAGGACATCATCGAATGTCAGCGAGACCGGTACTTGCAGCTTNTTTTCAAACATGATTTAACACCGGATGAGCTCAATCGCTTTTTGGACCAGTGCCGGGTTGATGGCACCAGATCGGTCTCCACCGCAGACCATACCACGCACGCCGATGATCTCGGGATCAATTCTCTTCAGAAGCGGGATATCATCGAATATCAGCGACCCGGCAAGCGCCGTCTTCATACCAAGCTGCCTGTTCTCTCGCGTAAATGTGGTAAGGTCAGTTTCATCCATGAATGAAAACGTGGACATTCCATCCTTAATCCCTGTATCAACCATTGATATGTCGGCACCCTCTTCACCTGCTATCACTGCCATATCAAAAGGTGAGATTGTCCCCAGGCGCTCATGATCCGAGTATGCCGCGATGACAACCATCTTCTCAGGAAATACAGGCTTGACGGCCTGTACAACTGCATGTATCACCTGACGCGCATCTTCATGATCATGAAATAAAAGCCCGATTTTGACATAATCAGCACCGGCACAGGCAGCACCGTATGCTGCAAGTGCGGCGGTTCCGGGTTTTGGAGAGAAGTCGCCAATTGCCGCAGATACCGGTTTTTCTCCTGCAATCTCTTTGATCGACCTGATCACCCAGGGAAAGTTAGCTCCAAGAGATCCTTCCGCAGGGCGTTTCACATCGATAATGTCAGCAGATAGAGAGAGCTGTGCCTCTTCCAATGTACTTGGGCTGACAAGCAATTCCATAGAACTTAATGATCTCCGATGATAATAGTGATTGCGTTATACCATGGAGCTCATTTGTGCAATAGATCTCAGTTGCGGCCTGGTGGTGCATGGAAAAGCTGGAAACCGGGCAGAATATACCCCTCTCACATGGGGGATTGCAACAACCGCCGAACCACGGGGATACATCAAAGAAATACTGCCCCGATCAGTATATATTGCTGATCTTGACCGAATTCGTGGATCCGGATCGCATGACGAACTCGTAATCAGCCTCTCTGATCTCGTCTCCCGCTGTTACCTAGACCGGGGATGCCGGGGACCTGAAGATATGCTCATTGCACCAAATATAGAAAATGTGATAGGAACAGAAACTGCCGGTAGTGATCTAACCCTATATTCTGGCGGATACCTGAGTGTGGATGTCAGGGACGGACATGTTCTTCCAGGAGGAGAAGACCCAGAAGAGATCCTTTCCAGTGCAGAAGAATGGGGGTTTTCCGGCTGTATTCTCCTCAATATAACAGCGGTCGGTGGCAGTGGCGGTGTTGAATCCAGATATGCAGAGCATATCCGGTCAGCAACAGACCTCCCACTTCTCTATGGCGGTGGAATCGCGGGCATCCATGACCTTGAAACACTCGTTTCTGCAGGTTTTGATGGGGCAATCATCTCAACCGCCATCCATACAGGATCTATACCTCTAGATCTCATCAGGAGGGGATCCTTTTGCTGATCACAATAGAAGGGATCGATGGATCAGGAAAGAGCAGTCTGATCAAAGCGCTGAAACAGGACTTAATCGATCTGGACTGCATCTTTACCCGTGAACCAGGCACCACATGGATAGGCCAGGCGGTTCGGCAGGCGATTGCAGACGAGATCGATCCGGTTGCAGAGGCTCTGCTCTTTGTAGCCGACCATGCAATGCACCTGAAGACTGTTGTTCGTCCCGCGCTTGCCGATGGCAGGATTGTCATTTCTGACCGGTTCAGAGACTCACGATTTGCCTATCAGCAGGTAACGCTCACAGGTGTGATCGATTCTCCACAAAAATGGCTTCAAGCTCTCCATGAAGGATGGTCGATCACACCAGATCTCACATTCCTCCTTGTCCTCCCGGTGGCGCGCGCCCTTGAGCGGATCGGAACTGACGGGCTCCGGGAGCATTTTGAGCGGGAAGAGGTACTGGAATCAGTTCAGCGGGAATACCTTGCGCAGGCTGAACGTGAGCCCTGGCGGTTCATTCTCATAGATGCGGAAGAAAAGATGGAGGCGATCTCCTCCTTTGTGGCAGAAGAGATCAGGCGCGTTTGCGGATCGCAAGGACAACATCGCCAATTGTGAGGAGATCAACCTCCTTTCCACCGATTGTATAGGAAAAGACTGGAGAATAGGCACCATCAGGGATGTCTACCCGGGATCCGTTGACCAAAACATTTGAAACACCTGCTGCAAGTGCCTCTGCGGGGAGGGACCTGATCGCCTCCATCACAGCACCCGCCTGTTTTCTGAAGGTCGGGCCGATGAGACCCATATTAAAAGTGATATCAGAGAGAACCCGATCAAGGCGGGGTTCATCAGATATCCATTCAATCTCTGCGTTTGTCGCCCTCCCTGCATCACCGCCGTCATCAATTGTGATATGTGGAGTATAGATCGTCACATGACCAAGCGGTGCATTTAACGCAAGTCCCTGATCATGTTTGTATTTTCTCAGAAGTGCTACAACCGAGATCAGGAGATCACCGTGCTGAAGCGCTTGATCATCCTCAAAAGAGAGATCAGGCCAGAACCGGTCAATAATTCTCTCCCCGGCCAGGTGATAGTAGCATTCGCTTGCAAAGAAGGGGATATACGGTGCAAGCATTCTGCAGAGGGAGTCAAGCGTCACCCTCAACGTATACACCGCTCCCTCACGTGAGATGAGATCTGAATACAGTCTTCCTTTAACAAGTTCCAGATAATTATCAGCCAGCGCAGACCAGGCAAAATCGCGAATAGCTTTTAATCCCCTATCAAACTGGTACGAATCCAGGGCTTCTGTAACCTCATGTGCGGTTTGCGTAAGTCTGGCAAGGAGCCATCGATCTGCCAGTTCTGAGGGTTCACACGCATCACCTGATGCTTCCCTTCTGATCTGCAAAAGAGAGAACCTTACGATGTTCCACATTTTGGTCTGGAACCTCGAGGCGGCTATAACATCATTCCAGTTGAAGGTGATATCAGATCCGGTCGCACCCCCGGTTGCCGCCCACTGACGGAGTGCGTCGACTCCATACCGGTCGATTAACTCATCCGGGGTGATGACGTTGTTGCGTGATTTTGACATTTTAAAACCATCTTCGCCAAGGACCATCCCGTTGACCATAATGCTCTCCCAGGGCTTTTCACGTGTGAGTGCAACAGATCGAAGTATCGTATAGAATGCCCAGGTTCTGATGATATCATGACCCTGGGGGCGCAACTGTGTGGGATAGAGAGACGGTGTGTTCACCCCGTCCCATCTCGTAATTGCAAGCGGTGATATGGAAGAGTCCATCCAGGTGTCAAGGACATCTGTTTCACCGGTGAATCTTTCGGATCCACAGGCCGGACAGGGTGATTGTGGAGAATCAATCATTGGATCGACGGGAAGATCCCTATCATCAGGAAGAATGATATTCCCGCATGATGAGCAGAACCAGACAGGAATTGGTGTCGCGAAGAGTCGCTGGCGCGATATGCACCAGTCCCACTCCATCTGGGAGGTCCAGTTCAGAAGGCGGGTCAGCATATGTTCAGGATACCAGGTGATCTCTTGTGCAGACCGGATGATCTCATCAGGCAGTACCTTCACAAACCACTGCTGCGCAGAGAGGATCTCTATCGGCGTGCTGCACCGCCAGCATGTCCCGACCCGCTGGGACAGCTCCTCCTGGCGAATGAGGATGTCTGCCTGCCTCATATCGGAGAGGATCTGCTCCCGGCACTCCTGAGCCTTCACACCGGCATATTTCCCGCAGATGGAAGTCATAACACCACTCTGATCGATTGCAGACCTGAGATCGAGATTATGCTGTTTCCACCAGACAACATCCTGCTTATCACCGAACGTACAGATCATGACCGCTCCAGACCCAAACAATGGATCCACAGCACTATCTGCTATCACAGGGACTGAATAGGAAAAAAGAGGCACCCCAAGGGTTTTTCCCACAAGGTCTGCATACCGGTTGTCATCAGGGTGGACAGCAACGGCAACACATGCAGCAAGAAGTTCCGGCCGGGTGGTTGCAATTTCAATCCCGTCAAAGTCGAAATAATTGAGGTGCGTTACATTCTCACTATAGGAAACCTCAGCAAAGGCGATCGCGGTTTCACACCGGGTACAGAAGTTCACCGGGTGCTCTGCCTGGTAGATATAGCCGTCCTCAAGCATCCTGAGAAACGATTTCTGGGTAAGGGCATAGTATTCTTCCTCCATCGTGACGTACTCTGAACTCCAGTCAACAGAGAAGCCCATCAGCCGAATGGACGTCCGCATCGTCTCGATATTCTCCCGGGTGAGCTCCCTGCACATCTGACGAAACTCGTCACGGGGGACATCGTGTTTGGTGATCCCATATACTTCCTCAACCTTTACTTCGGTGGGAAGACCATGGCAGTCCCAGCCCTGTGGAAACATCACATTGTACCCCCTCATCCGTTTGTACCGTGCAACAATGTCCATATATACCCAGTTCATTGCATGCCCGATATGGAGACGGCCGGTTGGGTACGGAGGAGGGGTGTCAATGACATACCATGGTTTTTCCGATGCCTGGTCAAAATAATAATCTTCATCGCGCCATTGATCAAGCCATCGACGCTCGACTTCAGTGTAATCATAGGTCTTTGTGAGATCCTCGGGTGATGACATTTATAACAGATTGTCACCGTCATCTGATATACTGATCGCACCCGAATTGAAGATACGAAGGTTCTTCTCTCTCTTAAACCAAAACTTTCTGTTTATGAATATCCAGCCCCGCCTCCTGGCAGCTTCTGCAATTGCAATTCTTGGAGTACTCCTTTCTCCCCTTATCCAGCCAGCGTGGCTTTTTTCCATCCTTGTCATTACATTTTCCGCAGTCCTCTTCATGATCCGTGGTACACAATATATCTCACTCGCACTTGGTGCAACAGCCGTTCTGTATGGCGTAGGGCTCCTGCCACTCGTTGCATTCAGTGCAACAATAGCAATTGTCTCCCTTGGCGAGCTGGCACACCGGGGTGGAGGCTGCAACAGGGAGGATTATATATACTATACAGCAGGAGCCTCCACAGGCGCTCTCTTTGTGATGGTATATCTGGGAAATATCCAGCCTCTCGTCCTGATCATCGGGGTTCTGGTAGCCCTTTTGCTCAGATCAATCATGGTCGGGCGGGATGATGCCTATATGATCATCATGCTCGGGGTCGCAATGACGATTGCACTCTTCATCGAACTTGATTTCCAGGTAGATATCCTTCTTCTGATCCTGGCAGCAACGACAGCGATCCTTTTTGGATACCTTTCCTTTCGGATAGGTGCAGCAGATCTCTCCGGCCTCTTCTCTGGCGCACTCATCGGAATACTTCTGATCGTCTTTGCTGATGTCCGCTGGTTCCTGGTAATGCTGGCCTTCTTTATCATCGGTTCAGCAAGCACGCGGTACCGCTATGGCCAGAAGCTGGCGATGGGAGTTGAACAGGAGCGGGGCGGTGCCCGGGGATATATGAACGCATTCTCAAATGGCCTTGTTGGAACCGGTGCTGCGGTTCTCTTTGGGCTGAGCGGGGGCGATCCCGTCTATGCCGCGCTTTTTGTCGGGAGTATCGCAACCGCAACTGCAGATACCGTTGCCTCTGAGATCGGAGTCACTGGGGGCAGACCATATTTGATCACGACGTTTCAGAGGGTCCCGGAAGGCACAAACGGCGGGGTGACGGTACGAGGGGAATGTGCGGCATGTGCAGGATCAGCTATCGTCGCAGGTATCGCATATGGATTATCAATCATCACTTTCCCAGTATTCCTCATCTGTATCCTGGCCGGTTTTATCGGGACAAATATCGACAGCGTCGTCGGGGCCACACTTGAGACCAGGGGAACAGTTGGAAATGCAGGAACCAATCTCCTTGCCACGCTCGGTGGAGGGACCTGTGCAGCGTTGCTCGTGCTTTTGTTTCTGTAGAGATTTGAGAGGGAAACTCACAGAAAAATTGCCGTGAAAAAGGTATGTGATATATCCCTACCTTAATACTTATACCACCGGCCCTTCTCGTCATAGACACCAATCTGCTGCTCTATCCGGGGAGTCTGCTCAAGCCGCTTGAAGAACGCAGCCTTGAACGTGAGAGTAAACGGTGTTGCAAGAAGTGCCCAGATAAAAAGGACAACAGCAGTTGCAAACATGGCATCCGGACCAAGCAGCGCCATCATTTCATCAGGAGTCAGAGCACTGATCGCTTCTGGATCCATGTCAACAATCTCGCTCACCGTATCCCAGAGAAGTCCGATCCAGACAAATGCAAGCCCAAGGAGAATGACTCCAAGAACAGCGATATTCGCGATAACAAAGAAGAGAACTTTCCATGAATACCTCAGGACGAGGGTAATGCTTGACCGAATCGAATCAAAGATCTTCTCATCCTTAAAGACAGCAAAGGTGTCATAAAAATATGTTAAGAAAATAATCGGAATGGTGACACCCATCCCGATGAAGAAGGCAATATCGGCTGTTGGAGGAATTCCAAGAAGCGTAATGGGCATGTAGACGAGGAGTATTGTCAGGACTGCCGCAAACATAATAACAAGTAGCGGCAGCAGGACACGGAAATAATATCCAATTCCATATCGGAAGAACATCCGGAGATCGCTTTTTTTCTCCCGGATCATCCCATAACTCCCTGCGATAATAAAGGGAAATAACAGGAGGGACAGTATCTGAAAGCTCCCTGACATAACCAGATCGATTTCGGCTATCAGGAGGTCGCCAACCGATACACACGCGATAACAAACCCTGCCAGCCAGAGGAGGGGAAGCTCCCGTAAAAGTCGCGCAGTATCGGCAAGTGCTTCACGGATCATGAATCACCGGTTCCTTGGCATTGCAACAATCTCGCGGACCTGCAGATCAAAGAATGATGCAGTATGTCCTGGCCGGATAACGGCGACACAATCGGCACCTGAAGCTGTCCCACCAACAGCAATGACCTCGTCGTTGATGGTGATCGCACCCTGATCTGATGCAATCAGCACGCATTCGACGGCAACTTTCAGCCCGACTGCAATCACCCGGCGCAGAGCCTCCGCTATTGCTTCTGTCCGTGATCCACCGCCCACCCGTGCAGATCGGGAAAGGGCGCGTTCAAGGCCTGATAGTGCATGCGTGCCGGTAACGATAGTGTGGCCTTCTGCAAGGAGAGTGTCCTTTGCAGCTTCATCAAATTCCCAGACACCGGGTTCGCTAAATCCGACAACATGTGTGACGACGACAAGCCGGATGCCGGTTCCCACAACAGCCTCAAGGAAACGGAGGGCAGTCGCGCCGGTGGTGCTTGCAACGACAATTGTCCGTATTTTTTGTTCCTGCGCACGGGAAACAGCAAACCGGATGGCATCATCTGTGTTTTGTGGTCCCGGTGCATCAAAGTACGCGGTTTCTTGTGTGGTGTAGCCCATGCAAGTTATTATGCATCGGTCGTACAAGTGAATTACGATGATCACGCTTGCAGTTGCCGGTAAACCAAACTGCGGAAAGTCGACTTTTTATAAGGCGGCCACACTCGCGGATGTAGAGATCGCAAACTACCCATTTACCACCATTGATGCAAACCATGGTGTCGCATATATACGAACCCCCTGCCCCTGCCGGGATCTGGGGGTCGAATGCAGCCAGTGCAGGGATGGGTTGCGCTTTATTGGTATCAGTCTCATCGATGTTGCAGGACTTGTTCCTGATGCACATAAAGGAAAAGGTCTTGGAAATCAGTTCCTCGATCACCTCAGAGCAGCAGACGCCATCATCCACATCGTTGATGCAAGCGGTGGAACCGATGCTGAAGGAAACCCGGTCGAGCTGGGTTCCCATGATCCAATGGAAGATGTCCGATTTTTAAATTTCGAGATGGCGATGTGGATAGCAGGAATCGTTGAGAAACACCTGCCGCGCCTGATCCGGACCGCGCAGGGGAAAGAGCCTGCGCTGGTTGAACACCTTGCCCTCGCACTTGCCGGCCTTGGCATTGACGCCGAGGATATCAGATCAGCCATTGATAGAACAGCTGTAGACCTCTTCAAAGCCGATCCCACCGCGATATTCCGGTTTTCCGAAGCACTGGTTGCGATTAATAAACCCATGGTGGTTGTGGCAAACAAGGCAGATATGGCAACAGATGAGATGCTGGCCAGGCTGCCTCGTGATATGATCCGCGCATCTGCAGCAGGTGAACTGGCACTCCGGAATGCCGCATCTGCCGGGATGATCAGGTACCTGCCCGGTGATCCGGATTTTCATGAAGTGGATTCTGTCGAGATGACCCCGCAACAGAAGAAAGGACTTGAGATGATCAGGACTGTGTTGAAACGGTTCAATGACACCGGTGTTCAGCAGGCAATAAATAATGCTGTCTTTACGATTCTCGACCATATTGTGGTCTATCCGGTTGAGGATGAGACCCATTTCTCTGATAAAAATGGAAATATTCTCCCTGATGCCTACCTGATGAAGAAAGGATCAACCCCACGCGACCTGGCATACCGGGTACATTCTGATATCGGCAAAGGGTTTCTGCATGCAGTCGATGCCCGGACAAAGATGCGGATTAAGGATACAACAGAGCTCAAAGACGGCGACATTATCAGGATTGTCAGTACGGCGAAGTGAAGGAGGTGGGTTTGCCCGTCCATGATGAAGGGCACATGGTTGGGCAGATCACCTCTTGATGCACAACCCCGGATGCAGAAGGTCGATGCCGCAAGCATGGTGAAGAGCCGGAGATGATCCGGTTTTTCTTTGGATTACCTTTATTACGGAACAGGCACGCCGCAATCTCCGCTCTCTTTCTTCATCTGATGCAGAGCGGATCATCAGCGGACTCTCCGGCATCAAAGATGACCCCTATGCTCACGTCAAAAAGCTCAGGACCGGATCTCCAACAGTCCTCTATTCATGGAGGATTGGGAGCTACCGCGCGATACTCACCATCGAAGATGAGCAGCTTCTGGTTCTTGTCCTTGAGATCGAACGTCGTCGTGCAGTCTACAGGAAGGTATAGAAGGCTTTGGTCCGGGCATACTATGTCACAGGAGACAGGTGCTCCATAGGAAGGGGATAACGATTGAGGGCAGGTGGTGCCAACATATGGAACGAAACCTTCCCTGCTCAAAAGGTGGTGACTTTTGCATGATTGATTGCTAAACTGAGCCGGAATGCCCTCAAACCATAGAAAACCTTATATTACTTTGATGAGAAGGAACTATTACGTATGGCTGGCGAGGTCTACCAGGCACAGGTGCTGAAGAATTTCTTTGATACCATCACGGGATCTGATAGAAACCTCACCAGGATATCCATGTGCGTGGTGACCCTCGCAAAGCTCAGAAGCGAAGACCCTGCTCAAGTGACGTTCCTCATGGACCAGATGCGAAAGTCCAGGGAGAAGAAGGAGCTCTCAGTTGATATCCTTGATTATATGGTCGATGCGGCGGTTGCCCTTGATCTCGAGGTTGTCCAGACCGCATTTGGCGTGACCAATGTCCGCCAGCTTGCTGACGAATTTGGCTCGGTCTCGCTTGATTCGTTTTAGGCAGGGTGCCCAAAAAGCCTTTATTTCTTCATTGGTAGTGTGCCTCCCTATTCTATAGATACGCTCCAGGTGCGATATACCCCGGCTTTTTCATGCGGTTTGCAAAATGTCCTGTTCAAATGTGCAATAGTGTCCATTTAAATAGTCAATAGTGTCCTTTTTGAATGAATATTTTTATCATTTCCCATGTGGCTTTTCACTATACCATTATCCTGAAGAGCGAACTCGCCACGATCCTGAGATCAGAGAGAGATGCAATAGAGAAATACAGTCCGGGTGTTATACGGCAGGAACTGGTATGAGTGACGCCACTTGAAATCTTTGCAATTATTATATCAGGCATACGAAGATGTGGGAAAAGCACGCTCCTTGTCCGGTCGATGAAGAGAGAAGAGGAGTTTTTTTCCTGAATTTTGAAGATCCCCGTCTTGCTGAGTTTGAACTCAAGGACATTGCATTGCTGGAAGAAGTCTTCTATGAGGAGTTTGGAGAAAAGGATCTCTATTATTTTGATGAGATCCAGAACCTTCCCGGTTGGGAATCCTATGTAAGATACCTTCTCGATAGGAAGAAGAAGGTGATCATAACCGGATCGAATGCTTCACTTTTGAGCCGGGATCTCCGGACGAATTAACAGGACGAAATCTGCGAATAGAGCTCTTTACATTCTCATATGATGAATATCTGAACTATATGGAACGCAAAGATTCAGCAGATTCATTTAGGGATTATCTCTCTTCCGGCGGCTTTCCGGAGTACCTGAGAACCGGGCTGGATGAGGTTCTGCAGAACCTGTTTATGGACATCATCGCGCGGGATATCATCTACAGAAACCCCGTAAAAAATCCGGGAAAGGTAACTGAAATTGCAGTCTATCTGCTTGGAAATATTGCCAGAGAGTTCACGCTTTCGAGGTTGCAGAAGACATTTTCTTCTATTGGATCGAAAATCACCATTGCATCATATCTGAATCTCCTTGAAGATGCATACATCATCTTCACGCTGCCACGGTTCTCTTATTCCCAAAATAGCAGGCAAATCAATCCAAAGAAGGCGTATGCCATAGATAACGGGTTGATCCATGCAAATTCAGTTCTCTTCTCAGAGGATCGTGGCAGGTTCCTTGAGAACCATATTTTCCTGGAGCTCAGGAAGAGATACCGTGAACTCTTCTATTTCAGGGAGAAGGGTGAGTGCGACTTCATTGTGAAAGAACAGATGAAGATTACAAAGGCAATATAGGCCTGTTATGAAGTCAATAGCAGGAATAAATATCGGGAGATAGAGGGGTTGCTGGAGGCAATGGATTTCTTCGGGCTTGATGCTGGATACATTGTGACGTATGATNAGGAAGAGAATATGCTCGTATCCGGAAAACAAATATCACTCATTCCGGCACGAAAGTTTGAATATTGAGAGAAAAACGGAGAATCTGGAAGATTCTCAGGGGCGAACCTGATGAGAGCGGTCGACTCTCATCTGTATGCTCCTGATCCGGTGCTGAAGACGTGCTGTCAGGAGAATAATGGTTGCTGTAAAGAGTATCATCAACGGAAGTTCCTGGGGAAACTCACTTGGAACAACAAAGAAGATGAACGCATAGAGCGGGGTGAACATCGAAACAAGATCACGGCGCGGGTCCGCAAACGCCATGCCACATAAGAGAAATGATGCAATGATGCANCCCCAGATGCCGGGCTCCTGAATAAATGGTACTGGAAATAACAATCCATAATACGAGAGGAGAACACCGATGATCGCAACGCCCGGGGTGAGGTACCAGTACCGGTTGATCACTTCTGCTATAGGGGGGGTTGGTTTTGTTTGTGCCATTTTGAGTACCTTTGTGTCTTTACATTATAAGTAATCAGTCTCTGCGATGGTTTTGATCCGCTCCACTCCCTTAATTTCCTGGATAACCTCCACAACGGCCGGGGGAACGCACAGCTCCCAGTTCTCTCCCGCAAGCATCATCCGCCGGACAGCTGTCCCCGAGAGCGTCTCCCGGAGATACATGGGAGGGGATTGTATCTCTATATGTGCTTCCCTGAAGAGCTGTATGACGAGTGGGTTTGAAGTGTAGCAGATATCAAACGGAGGTGTCATCGAGGTGACATGGGCAACCCAGAGGGCATTTCTCCTGAGATCCTCGATCGGGATCACGTAGAACGGGCAGCCGATATCCTCAAGTGCGGCGGTGATCATCAGCACCCGTTCTCCTGCGGTAAACGGGTTTGCCGGATCATGNGAGAGCTGTGCACTCCCGACACCGATGATGATCTCGTCCACCTCCCTGGCGATTCCTTCCAGCACCGCCTGGTGGCCGTTATGGTATGGCTGGAAGCGCCCGATGTAAAAGCCGCGTTTCATGGTTTTTCT
>SL_5KL_010_SEDDRAFT_10001516_pt1 | contig 13977 bp, 13 predicted proteins | sample SodLakKL_010_SED_FD_9118 | JGI IMG/M metagenome (IMG submission 9118)
GGCGGTCCCGCCGCCCCCGGCCCGAGCGCCTTCAATCGGCGTCATCCACGTGGATCTGCCCCCGATTCTCCTCGACGGTGGCCGGACCCACACCGCTGACCCGGGTCAGATCCTCGGCATCCTCGAAAGGCCCGTTGGCCTCCCGTTCCTCGATGATCTCCGCCGCCCGGGCATCGCCGACGCCAGTCAACTCGGCAGCGAGCTCGCCAGCGGAGGCGGTGTTGATATCCACCCCTCCGTCGGCCTGGACGGTGCCGGCGGTGAGCAGAAGCGCGGTGAAGGTCACGGGGATGGACGCACGAACGGCGCCACGCGATTGTGCAGGCATGTCGAATCCTCCTTGATGCTTGTACCTGTTGTCGCCTCTCCCTGGCGACGGACGACACCGTCAACCGACGGTGTCGTTTCTTACTCTAGCAGGCCGGCCCGGCCGCGCCAATCGGGGGAAAACCGCCGCTAGCGCTCACCCAGCGGCGGCGATCTCGGCAGCGATCCCGGCGGCGGCCGCGGCGGGATCGTCAGCGGCGGTGATCGGACGACCGACGACCAGGTGGTCACAGCCGGCCGCCACGGCCGCGGCCGGCGTGGCGATACGCTGTTGGTCCCCCACCGCTGCGCCGCTCGGACGGATCCCCGGGGTCACCCGCAGCAGGTCACGGCCAAAGCGCTCGCCGATGGCCGTAGCCTCCTCCGGGGAGCAGACCACGCCATCAAGCCCACTGGCGTGAGTGAGGCCGGCCAGTCGCAGGACCGCTTCACGCGGCGGGCCGGCCAGCCCGATCTCTTCGAGGGTGGCGGCGTCGTGGCTGGTGAGCACGGTGACCGCGGTGACCAGGGTCGGCCCGTTGGTTGCCGCCACCCCCTCAACGGCGGCTTCGAGCATTCGCCGCCCGCCCAGGGCGTGGACGTTAACCATCCAGACGCCGAGTTCCGCCGCCGCACGGCAAGCACCGGCCACGGTGTTGGGGATATCGTGGTATTTGAGGTCGAGGAAGACCTCGAACCCCTGCCCCTGGAGCCGCTCCACCAGCTGCGGTCCGGCGCGGGTGAACAACTCCTTGCCCACCTTCAGCCGACACGTACGCGGGTCCAGTCGCCGGGCCAGGGCCTCGGCCGGGGCCGCATCAGGAAAATCGAGCGCAACGATCAATCGCGGCTCACCGGGCGTGCTCATGCACCCTCCGTCTCGGTCTGCGGTCGAATACTCGCCCAGCTCTGACACCCCGGGCAGCGCCAGAACAGGGTTCGTGCCGAGAACCCACAGCGCCGGCAGCGGTAGAGGGCGCGACCGGCCTCCAGCTTCTCGAACAGATCGAGCAGGATCTGCATCTCGCGCGGGCCGATGGGCTCCCCCACGGAGTGGGTCAACGCAACCAGCCGGCGAATCCCATCGAGCGACGGCTGCCTACGCAGCATCAAGGTCAGCTCGCGGATCGCCGCCTGGGTACCGCGACGCCCGCGGATGACCTCGGCCAGGCGAACCATCAATCGGCCATCGGGCATGCGCGTGACCGTATCCCGCAGGAAGGTCTCCATCTGCCCGGGGCGGCCCAACCCGCGGTAGGCGGCCGCAAGGCCATCGAGGATCTCCGGCAGCAGTGCCGGATCCTGCTCGCCCACCGCCTCGTAGGCCTTGACTGCGGCCTTGTGACGGCCCAGCTCGCGCTCCAGATCGCCGAGCAGCATATTGGCCCGGGCGCAGTGCGGATCAGCACTCAGCGCCCGGCGCAGCGCCTTGCGGGCATGCTCCGTGTATCCCCGCCCCAGGGCGTGAGCGGCCTGCTCGCAGCGCAGCTGGCCGATGCGCACCCGGTAGTCGCCCTCACCCACCCGCTCCAGGCGCTCGGCGGTCTCGATGGCCTGATCCCACTCCTGCTCATGCTCGTAGATCGTCAGCAGCCGGCGCAGGGCCTGATCGACGTGCGCATCCTGCTCCACCACTTCTTGGAAGAGCTTCTCGGCGCGATCAAAGACGCCGGCCTTCATGTAGTCCTCACCGAGGGCAAGCAGCGCATAGGTCCGCTGGCGCCGGGTCAGGGAAGGACGGGCGATGAGGTTCTGATGGATGCGGATGGCCCGGTCGACCTCACCCCGGCGGCGGAAGACGCTGCCGAGGGCCAGGTGGGTCTCGGCGGTATCGCTATCCACCTCGACCATACGGGTGAAGACTTCCAGCGCCTTATCCCGCTCCTCGTTGAGCAGGTAATTCAGCCCCTGGAAGTAGGCATCGGAGATCGGTGGAGAGAAGGGATCGTGCTGCTCGTCACCCCCGCCGCGCCGGCCGATCCACCATCCGGATAGGGCGGCTACTGGCAGCAGTAGCCACAGCAGCTCGTGCATCGGGGTCAGTCACTGTCTCCCAGCGGCACGCGGCGCATGGCCTGCAGCTGCCGCTCGGCATAACCGAGCTGTCGGCGCAGCCGGGAGACTTCCCGACGGCGGCGCCAGACGGCACCGATGCTGGTCAGGGCACCCAGGGCGGCGCCCACGATAAGCGTGATCACCAGGGCCACGGACAACGCCACCTGGAACTCCGCGAAAAAGACATCCACGGCCACCGGATCCGCATTCAGCACGGAGAAGGCAAGCCCGATGAGAATGATTAAAAGGATACCGATGATGGCGAATATGCGTCGCATGGGCCGGCTCTCACCCTCTATGGCTAGAAACGATTCACTGGGAGCGCAGCGGCGCCTCGTGGCGACTGCTGTTGACGCGCTCACGCAGCTCCTTACCCGGCTTGAAGTGTGGCACGTACTTCGCCGGCAGCGCCACGGGTTCCCCGGTCTTGGGGTTGCGGCCCATCCGCGCTGGGCGATGGTGCAGCGAGAAGCTCCCGAAACCGCGGATCTCGATCCGCTTGCCGTTGGCCAGGGTCTCGCTCATGTGCTCGAGCATCTTCTTGACCGCGTCTTCGACGTCCTTGTGCGCCAGGTGCGGCTGCTTGGACGCAATGGCCTCAATGAGCTCGGACTTCGTCATGGATCGGGGGTCTCTGCTTGCTGGCTCGGGTGGCAGGGCCGGGGGGCGGAACCGCCCCCCGGCATCACCGGACTCAGTTGTCCTGGTTGCCCTTCATCTGCTCCTTGAGCAGATCACCAAGCTGCGTGGTGCCGGCGCTCGGCCCCGGGCGGGCGTGCTCCTGCACTGCCACCTGCTCCTCCTCGACCTCCTGGGCACGCAGGGAGAGGTTGACCGTGCGGTTGCGCCGATCCACGCCGACGAACTTGGCCTCCAGATCCTGGCCCTCTTCGAGGACGGAGCGGGCATCCTCGACACGCTCCTTGGCCAGATCCGAGGCGCGGATGTAGCCCTCGACACCACCACCGACGTCCAACGTCGCGCCCTTGGCCTCGACGGAGAGGACCTTGGCCTTGACCGTCGCGCCCTTCTGGTGGTCCGCCAGCCACTGGCTCAGCGGATCCTGCTCCAGCTGCTTGATGCCCAGGGAGATGCGCTCGCGCTCCGGATCGATGGACAGGACGACGGTCTCGACCTCCTCGCCCTTGCGGTAGTTGCGCACCGCCTCCTCGCCGGCCTCGTCCCAGGAGAGGTCGGAGAGGTGGACCAGGCCATCGATGCCGCCCTCCAGCCCGACGAAGATGCCGAAGTCGGTGATCGACTTGATCTGGCCGACGACGCGATCGCCCTTGGCGTACTTGGCGGCGAACTCATCCCACGGGTTCGGCTGGCACTGCTTCATGCCCAGCGAGATGCGGCGACGCTCCTCGTCGATATCGAGGATCATCACCTCGACGTCGTCGCCGACGGCCACCAGCTTGGCCGGGTTGACGTTCTTGTTGGTCCAGTCCATCTCGGAGACGTGGACCAGGCCCTCGACGCCCTCCTCGATCTCGACGAAGCAGCCGTACTCGGTGATGTTGGTGACCTTGCCCGGCACCCGCGCACCCTCGGGGTAGCGCTGGGCGATGGCCTCCCACGGGTCGGCGCCGAGCTGCTTGAGGCCGAGGGAGACGCGGTTGCGCTCGCGGTCGAACTTGAGGACCTTGACCTCGATCTCCTGACCGACCTCGACCACCTCGGAGGGGTTCTTGACGCGGCGCCAGGCCATGTCGGTGATGTGCAGCAGGCCGTCAATGCCGCCCAGATCGACGAAGGCGCCGTAGTCGGTCAGGTTCTTGACGATACCCTTGAGGGTCTCGCCCTCCTGCAGCTTCTCGAGCAGCGCCTCACGCTCGGCGCTGTACTCCTCCTCGACCACCGCGCGGCGGGAGACCACCACGTTGTTACGGCGGGCGTCGAGCTTGATGACCTTGAACTCGAGGTCCTTGCCTTCCAGATAGGTGGTGTCGCGCACCGGGCGGATGTCCACCAGGGAGCCGGGCAGGAAGGCGCGGATGTGGCCCAGATCGACGGTGAAGCCGCCCTTGACCTTGCCGCTGATCTGACCGGACACGGTCTCGCTGTTCTCGTAGGCCTGCTCCAGCGCACGCCAGGCGTAAGCGCGCTTGGCCCGCTCACGGGAGAGCCGCGTCTCGCCGAAGCCGTCCTCGACGGTGTCGAGGGCCACCTCGACCTCGTCGCCGACGCTCACCTCCAGGTTCCCGGCCTCGTCGTAGAACTGCGAGACAGGGATCACCGCCTCGGACTTGAGGCCGGCGTTGACGATCACGTCCTCGTTGTCGATCCCCACGACCTTCGCCGTAACAATGGCGCCAGGCCGCATATCGGTATTCGCAAGGCTCTCCTCAAAGAGTTCCGCAAAGCTTTCGGTCATCGCTCAGTCGATCCAGGACCGTGTCACGGTCGGTTGTTGATGGTGGATTTCGGCGGCCACGCCGCCGGCCCTTCTCGCGTAAGAAGCGGGCGCCCCCGCCCGGGGTGGCGCCCCGGATCCCGATTATCCCAGCCGTCCCCGCACTTGCGCCAGTACCCGTTCGATCACCGTTTCGATGTCCAGACCCGTGGTATCGAGGTATTCGGCGTCCGGGGCGGGCTTCAGTGGCGCCGTGGTGCGGGAGGCGTCGCGTCGGTCTCGCTCGGCGATCTCTTCCGACAGGGTGGCAAGGCTAACATCGGCCCCCTGCCCCTTCAACTGGTTATAACGCCGCCGGGCGCGCTCTTCGGCGCTGGCGGTGAGAAAGACCTTCACCGGCGCATCGGGGAAGACCACGGTGCCCATGTCGCGGCCGTCCGCCACCAGCCCCGGGGGCCGACGGAAATCGCGCTGACGCTGCAGCAGGGCGTCGCGGACCGCCTGCAGGGCGGCCACCTGCGAGGCCAGGGCACCGGTGGCCTCGGTGCGCAGCTCGGCCGAGACGTCGTCGCCGTCGAGCAGGATCCGCTCCCCGCCGTCGACCACCTGGAACTCCGCCGGCAACACGGCCGCCAGTTCGGCAGCGCGGGGCGCATCGTCGGCGGCCACGCCCTGGCGCTGACAGTAAAGACCCGTGAGGCGATAGAGCGCACCACTGTCGAGGAAGTGCCAACCGAGGGCGCGCACCACCGCCTTGGCGATGGTGCCTTTGCCGGCCCCGCTGGGGCCGTCGATGGCGAGTACGGGGGGCAGAGCGGTCTGGGTCATACGGATTCAGGGATTTCAGGTTGCGGGGTTCAGGGGGTTTGGGCGGGGTCGGGATCGACCTCCAGGCCCATCCCCAGCTCGCGCAGAAGGCCCACGAAACCGGGGAAGGAGGTGCGCACGTTCTCGCACGCCTCGATCTCCACCGGGGCCTCGGCGCGCAGGGCGGCGATGGCGAAGGCCATGGCGATGCGATGATCGGTATGGCTGTGCACCCGCCCCCCACCGAGCGCCGGCTGACCGACGATGCGGGCCCCGTCCTCGCGCGCCTCCACGGTGACGCCGAGGGCCTGCAGCCCCTCGGCCATCACTGCGATGCGGTCGGACTCCTTGACCCGCAGTTCGGCGGCGCCGCTGAGCAGCGTCTCGCCCTCGGCGCAGGCGGCGGCGATGAACAGCGCCGGGAACTCATCAATGGCCAGCGGCACCAGTTCCTCGGGGATCGCGATGCCGCGCAACCCCGCGGAGCGCACGCGCAGATCGGCCACCGGCTCGCCACCGACCTCGTCGGTACCCAGTACTTCGATATCGGCGCCCATTTGCCGGAGGATCTCCACCACGCCGGTGCGGGTGGGGTTCCAGCCCACGTGGCGTAGCGTCAGGTCCGAGCCCGGGGCGATGCTTGCGCCCACCAACAGGAAGGCGGCCGAGGAGATGTCCGCCGGGACGTCGACGCGAGTGCCGTACAGACGCCGCCCACCCTCCAGGCAGACGGTGGCCAGATCCCGGGAGACGGGATAACCGAACCCCTGGAGCATGCGCTCGGTATGATCGCGGGTGGGGGCCGGCTCAGTGACGCAGGTATGACCGGCGGCGCGCATGCCGGCGAGCAGCAGCGCCGATTTCACCTGGGCGCTGGCCACCGGCAGCTTGTAGTCGATACCGGTCAGCGGGCTGCCGCCGTGGATGTGCAACGGCGCCGTGCCAGCCTCGGTGGCGGTGATCCGCGCCCCCATCTCGGCCAGCGGCTCGGTGACCCGGCGCATGGGGCGGCGGTTGAGCGAGGCGTCACCGGTAAGCACGGTATCAAAGGGCAGCCCGGCCAGCAGGCCGGCCAGCAGGCGCATGGAAGTGCCGGAGTTCCCCACATCCAGCGGCCCGGAGGGCGCACGCAACCCCTCCCAACCGACCCCATGGACCGTCACCGCGCCGTCCTCCGGACCGTCGATGACCACGCCGAGGGCCCGGAAGACCTCGATGGTGGCGAGAACATCGGCCCCCTCGAGCAGACCGGTGACCTGCGTGGTGCCATCGGCCAGGGCGCCGAGCATCACCGCCCGATGGGAGATGGACTTGTCCCCCGGCACTCGGGCCTCGCCGTGCAACGCCCCGCCCGGTGCAACCCGCCAGTTCTCGCTCTGCATCGCGCTCACGAGCGACCCTCCAGCAGACGCAGGAAGCCGGCGCGGGCCTCCTGGGCATTCTCGAACACGCGCAGGACCTGGTCGTCGTCACCGGCGGCCAGCGCCTCGGTCAACCGCCCCAGATCCTCCTGATAGCGGCGCAGCGCCGCGACCAGGTGCGCACGGTTGGCGGTGCAGATATCCCGCCACATGGCCGGATCCGACGAGGCGATACGGGTGAAGTCACGGAATCCGCCAGCGGCGTACTCGAAGATCTCCTGCCGATCGTCCCAGCTGGCCAGGGCGTCGACCAGGGCGTAGGCAAGCGCGTGCGGCAGATGGGAGGTAGCCGCCAGCACCTCGTCGTGGTGATCGGCCTCCATACAGACCACCTGCGCGCCGGCCGCCTGCCACAGGGCCGAGACCCGCTCCACCGCATCCTCGGGGTTCTCGGCCGTCGGCGTGAGGATGACCCGGCGCCCATCGTAGAGCTCGGCGAAGGCGGCCTCCACGCCGCTGTTCTCGGTGCCGGCGATGGGATGCCCCGGGACCAGCCACGCCGGCGGGGTGCCGAAGACGGCGCGGGCATCCTCGATCACCGACCCCTTCACGCTTCCAGCGTCGGTGACCACCGTACCGGGCTCCACCGCCCCCTCGAGGGCCGCCAGGACACCGCGCATGGCGCGCAGGGGTACGCAGATAACAACCAGATCGGCGCCTTGGACCGCCTCGGCGGGGTCGTGGCAACCGTGGTCGATGACCCCCAGCGCCCGGGCACGCTCCAGGTTGGCGGCGCTGCGCCCGCAGCCGACCACCTCTTCCACCGCTGCGTTGCGGCGCAGGGACAGGGCCAGCGATCCACCGATTAGGCCCACACCGATGATCGCCAGGCGGCGGATCACGCCAAGCCCCCCTGCCGCTGCCGGGACAGCGCGGCGAGGAAGGTGCGATTCTCCGCCGGCGTACCCACACTCACGCGCAGGTGCCCGGGGAGCTCGTAGGCGTCCACCGGGCGGACGATGACCCCGCTGCGCAGCAGCCCCTCGTTGATCTCACCCGCCCGTGCGCCGGCGTCGAAGGTCAGGAAGTTGCCGGCCGAGGGCAGCGGGGCAAAACCCAGCTCCTCCAGCCCGCGGCGCAGCAGCGCGCGCTGCTCGGTATTGAGTGCCACCGAGCGCTGCAGATGCTCGGCATCGCCGAGGGAGGCGAGCGCCGCCGCCTGAGCCGGGGCCGAGCAGTTGAACGGCTGGCGCACGCGGTTCATCAGCTCAGCGACCGCCGGGTGCGAGAGCGCATAGCCGGCCCGCACCCCCCCGAGGCCATGGACCTTCGAGAAGCTGCGGGTGACGATCAGATTCGGGTAATCGTCGAGCCAGCGGCTGGCATCGGGGTAGTCGGCCTCTTCCACGGCGTACTCGAAGTACGCCTCGTCGACCACCGCCAGGGTCCGCTCCGGTACGGCATCGAGGAACCGCCGCAGGGCGTCGGCGCCCAGCCAGGTGCCCGTTGGATTGTTGGGATTGGCGACGAAGACCACCTGCACCGATTCGTCCGTGGCGGCGGCCATCGCCTCCAGATCGTGCCCCCGGGGCTGCTCCGGGTGCTCGGCGGAAAGTGCCGGCACCACCCGCGCCTCGGCCCCGACCGCCTGGGTGACGATCGGGTAGACGGCGAAGGCGTGGGCCGAAAAGACCGCGCGGCGCCCGGGACCGAGAAAGGTCTGTGCCACCAGGGCGAGGACATCGTTGGAGCCGTTGCCCAGCGTCACTCGCTGCGGGTCGATCCCGTGGCGCTCGGCGATGGCGTTGCGCAGATCGAAGCCGTTGCCGTCCGGGTAGCGGTGGCCGGCCTGGACCGCGGCGGTGGCGGCCTCCGCCGCGCGCGGCGAGGGCCCCAGCGGGTTCTCGTTGGAGGCGAGTTTGATCACCTCCTCGACGCCATACTCGCGCCGGAGCTCTTCGATGGGCTTGCCGGGCTCGTATGGGGCGAGGCCGCGAACGCCCGGATGGGCCAGCTCGAGGAATGCGGATTCGGATGCAGCCATGGATCAGATCGCCCTTGGATAGGAGCCGAGAACACGGAAGAGACTGGCACGCTGGCGCATCTCCTCTAGGGGGCCGCGCAGGTGCTCATCCTCGGCATGCCCGAGGATGTCGATGAAGAAGACGTACTCCCACACCCCCTGCTGGCGCGCCGGACGCGACTCAATCCGGGTCATGTCGATGCCGTTGCGCGCCAGCGGCTCCAGGAGCTGGAAGAGCAGCCCGGAGCGGTTGGCGCTGGAGACCACCAGCGAGGTCTTGTCGTGACCACTCGGCGGCGGCGACTGGTAGCCCAGGACCAGGAAGCGGGTGGTGTTGCCGTGGTAGTCCTCGATGCGCTCCTGGAGCAGCGGCACGCCGTAGCGCTCCGCCGCCGCCTCGCTGGCGATGGCCGCGGCGTTGGGCTCCAGGGCCGCCAGCCGCGCCGCCTCGGCGGTGCTGGAGACCGGGTGGCGCTCGGCCTGCGGCAGATGCGTGTCGAGCCAGGCCCGGCACTGCGAGAGTCCCTGCTGGTGCGAGTAGACCCGTTCCACCGAGGTCAGCCCGCCGGCCTGGCTGGCCAGGGCGTGGTGGATGCGCAGCTCCACCTCGCCGACGATGGCCAGCTCCGAGTCCAGGAAGCGGTCGAGGGTGTGACTGACCACCCCCTCGGAGGAGTTCTCCACGGGGACCACGCCGTAGTGCGCGGCCCCCGATTCCACCTCACGGAAAACACCGCCGATGGTGGCCTGGGGCGACATCCCGGCATCATGGCCGAAATGTTTGCTGGCCGCCTCTTCGGTGAAGGTGCCCTGCGGGCCGAGGAAGGCCACGGTCAGCGGCTGCTGCAAGGCGCGGCAGGCGGACATGACCTCCCGAAAGAGCACGGTGACCTGCTCGCGGGTCAGCGGCCCCCGGTTGCGCTCAACCAGCCGGCGCAGGATCTCGGCCTCGCGCTCCGGCCGATAAACCTTGAGCGCCTCGCCGCGGCGGGCCTTGGCCCGGGCGACCTCCTCCGCCAGGCGGGCCCGCTCGCTGACCAGCTCGAGGATCTGGTCGTCGATCCCGTCGATCCGGCGCCGCAGCGCGGCCAGGTCGTCATTGTCGACGGTCATCGCACCCCCTCAGCGGATCACGCGGACCTTTAACACCCCTTCGATCCCGCGCAGCTCCTCGGCCACCGCTTCCGGGACCTCACCCTCGACATCGACCAGCGTGTAGGCAAGACGCTCCTGGGCCTTGTTGAACATGTCGTCGATGTTCAGCCCCTTCTGCGCCAGCAGGCTGGAGATCTGGCCGAGCATGTTCGGCACGTTGGCATTGACCACGCACAGTCGATCGCCCTTGCCACTGCGCGGCATCGCCATGTCCGGGAAATTGACCGCATTGCGCACGTTGCCCGTCTCCAGGTAGTCCCGTACCTGGTCGGCCACCATGATGGCGCAGTTCTCCTGGGCCTCGTGGGTGGACGCCCCAAGGTGGGGCAGCGTCACCGCCCGCGGATGGTCCTTGAGCGCGTTGCTGGGGAAGTCACTGACGTAGGCGTGGAGACGCTCCTCGTTGAGCGCCTGGAGCACGTCGCCCTCGTCCACCACCTCGGCACGCGAGAAGTTGAGCAGCGTGGCCCCCTCGCGGGCCTGAGCCAGGCGCGAGGCATTGATCAGCCCGCGGGTGGCGTCGACCAACGGCACGTGGATGGTGATCATGTCCGAGCGGGCCATGACATCGCCGACGCTGTGCGCCGCCTCGACCCCGGAGTCCAGGGCCCAGGCGGCGTCCACGGTGATCTGCGGGTCGAAACCGACCACATTCATGCCCAGGGCCCGGGCCGTATTGGCCACCTGGACGCCGATGGCACCGAGCCCGACGACCCCGAGGGTGCGCCCGGGCAGCTCGAAGCCGACGAAGCGCTTCTTGTTGGCCTCCATCGCCTCGTGCAGCTCCGCATCACTGCCCCGCATACCCCGGGCGTACTCCCAGGCCGGGCAGATGTTGCGCGCGGCCAGGAACAGCCCGGCGATGACCAGCTCCTTGACAGCGTTGGCGTTGGCGCCCGGGGCGTTGAAAACCGGCACGCCGCGCTCGGTCATGTCCGCCACCGGGATGTTGTTGACCCCCGCCCCGGCGCGGCCGATGGCCACCACCGAGCCGGGGATCTCCTGGTCGTGGAGATCGGCGGAGCGGACCAGGATGGCATCCGGATGGGCGATGTCCGAGGAGGTCTCGAAGCGCTCGCGCGGCAGCCGGTCCAGCCCCTTAACGGAGATATTGTTGAGCGTGAGGATTCGATACATGGCCGTCACCCGTTGCGCTTTTCGAAGTCGGCCATGAACTCGACCAGCCGGTCCACACCGGCCTCCGGCATGGCGTTATAGATCGAGGCCCGCATTCCACCGACCGAGCGGTGCCCCTTGAGGGTGGTCAGGCCGGCGGCCTCGGCCTCCTCGAGGAAGGTCTTGTCGAGGCTGTCGTCGGCGAGCACGAAGGGAACGTTCATCCACGAGCGCGCCTGCGGGTCTACCGGGTTGCTGTAGAACGGGGAGTTATCGATGGCGTCGTAGAGCTTCTGCGCCTTGCGCCGGTTGATCTCGGCCATCGCCTCAAGCCCCCCCAGGTCCTTGAGCCACTGGAAGACCAGCCCGGCGATGTAGAGCGGATAGGTGGACGGCGTGTTGAGCATCGAGTCGGCGTCCGCCTGCTGCTTGTAATCCCAGACCGTAGGGGTCTGCGGCATCGCCTCGCCGAGCAGGTCCTCGCGGACGATGACCAGCGTCACGCCGGCCGGCCCGATGTTCTTCTGCGCCCCGGCGTAGATCAGCCCGTAGCGGCTGACGTCGATCGGCCGCGACAGCAGGGTCGAGGACATGTCCGCCACCAGCGGCTTGTCGCCGACATCCGGCAGCCAGTGGAACTCCACGCCGCTGATCGTCTCGTTGGGCGTGAAGTGCACGTAGGCGGCATCGTCAGAGAGCTGCCACTGCGACTGCGGCGGCACATGCATCATGTCCGGCTCGCCGGAGGCGGCCACGTTGACCTCGCAGAACTTCTTCGCCTCGGCGATGGCCTTTTTCGACCACTGCCCGGTGTAGACGTAGTCGGCGCGCCGGGCGCCGCGCAGCAGGTTCATGGGGATGGCCGAGAATTGGCCGGTGGCCCCGCCCTGCAGGAAGAGCACCTTGTAGTTATCCGGGATCTGCAGCAACTCGCGCAGGTCGGCCTCGGCCTTCTCGGCGATGGAGACGTAGGCCTTGCCGCGGTGGCTCATCTCCATGACCGACATGCCCGTGCCGTGCCAATCAAGCATCTCTTCGGCGGCCTGACGCATCACCGCCTCGGGAAGCATGGCCGGACCGGCGCTGAAGTTGAAGACTCTAGTCATGCGGTGACCCTCGGTTGCCCAACAAGAATGCCGGGGGGCGCGACCGCGCGGCCACTGCGCCCCGGGATGCCCTTACTCTTCCGGCGCCTCCGGCGCCTCGGCCAGCCCCTCGACGCGCTCCAGGCCGACCAGCTGCTCATCCTCATCGAGGCTGATGAGCTTGACCCCCTGAGTATTGCGCCCCACCCGCGAGACGTCCGCAACCGGCGTGCGGACCAGGGTGCCGCTGCGGCTGACCAGCATGATCTCGTCGTCCTCGGCGGCCTGCACGGCCCCCACCACACGGCCGTTGCGCTCGGTGGTGCGGATGCAGATCACCCCCATGCCGCCACGGCCCCGCCGCGGGTAATCGTCCACCGGGGTGCGCTTGCCGTAGCCGTGCTCGGTGGCGGTCAAGATATCACCCTCGCCAAGGATCAGAAGCGCGATCACCCGTTGCCCTGATTCCAGGCGGATGCCGCGTACGCCGCCGGCGGTGCGACCCATCGCGCGCACGTCCGACTCGTGGAAGCGCAGCGCCTTGCCGGCGTCGGAGAGCAGCATCACCTCGCGGTCGCCGTTGGTGATCTCGGCATCGACCAGGGTGTCGTCGCCGCGCAGCTCCAGGGCGATGATCCCGCTGGCACGCGGCCGCGAGAAGTGCGAGAGCGGCGTCTTCTTGACCGTGCCATTGCGCGTGGCCATGAAGACGAAGTGATCCTCGTCGAACTCACGCACGGGGACGACGGCATTGATGCGCTCGCCCTCCTCGAGCGGCAGCAGATTGACCATCGGCCGACCGCGCGAGGTGCGGCTACCCTGGGGCAGTTCGTAGACCTTGCGCCAGTAGCACTTGCCGGCGCTGGAGAAGCACAGCAGCGTGTCGTGGGTATTGGCGATGAACAGCTTGTCGATGAAGTCCTCGTCCTTCATCGCCGTGGCACTCTTGCCCCGCCCGCCGCGGCGCTGGGCGCGGTAGCCGTCGAGCGGCTGCGCCTTGACGTAGCCGTGGTGGGAGAGCGTGACCACCATGTCCTCCTCGCTGATCAGATCCTCCAGCGAGAGCTCGGCGGTATCCTCTCGGATCTCGGTCTTGCGCTCATCGCCGTACTGATCGCGAACGGCCACCAGTTCCTCGCGGATGACCTCCATCAACCGCTCGCCACTGTCGAGGATGTGAATCAGCTCGGCGATGCGCTCGAGGAGGTTGCCGTACTCCTCGACGATCTTATCCTGCTCCATGGCCGTCAGGCGGTGCAGGCGCAGATCGAGGATGGCCTGGGCCTGCGCCTCGGACAGCCGGTAGACCCCCGACTCGGCATCGAGGCCGAAGCGATCGGCCAGATCCTCCGGGCGCGTGGCCGCGGCACCGGCGCGCTCGAGCATCTCGGTGACCACCCCGGGGCGCCAGTCACGGGCAACCAGCTCGGCCTTCGCCTCCGCCGGCCCCGACGAGCCCTTGATCAGGGCGATGACCTCGTCAATGTTGGCCAGCGCCACGGCGAGGCCCTCAAGGACGTGGGCCCGCTCGCGCGCCTTGCGCAGCTCGTAGATGGTGCGCCGGGTGACCACCTCGCGGCGGTGGCGGATGAACGCCTCCAGCACCTGGCGAAGGTTGAGCGTACGCGGCTGGCCCTCGTGCAGCGCCACCATATTGATGCCGAAGACGGTCTGCATCTGGGTGTGCCGGTAGAGGTTGTTGAGCACGATCTC
>SL_5KL_010_SEDDRAFT_10001519_pt1 | contig 13950 bp, 16 predicted proteins | sample SodLakKL_010_SED_FD_9118 | JGI IMG/M metagenome (IMG submission 9118)
CGGGTGGCTTCCTGGAGAAGTTGATCCCGGTGAGCTATCTCCCCCAGGAAACGGTTTTCCAATTCAAGCTCCATCATCCGACGCCTGACCTTCCACCTCCTGTAATCAAAGAGGGCAATTGCTCCTCCAAAGATAATTCCACTCATAACAATCAAGATTGCGTTACGTAGAAGGGTTTCATCCAAAAAAGGCCTGACCACGGTTAAAAGAGCAATTAAGCCGATTCCTAAACCCAGGAATGCTACTACAAAAAAACTAATTCCCCTCCGCAACCCCTCGTCTCCAAATCCCCTATTCTTCAAGGTAACCTCCATGAAACTCCCGAGCACCCCTCCTCCCCCCGAAACCAGGGCCGGAAAAAGGATTATTAGCAGGTAAGTACTCAGGGGCCAGGTGGTATCCCAAAAAAAAGATAGGAGGGTTACAACAATAACCCCAAATATAGCCCCCACAGGAGCACTCATGAAAAATATTTTAAGGTAAGGGGGTTTTTCTAAATTTGCTTCCACGTTTAATCCCTCCCTAAAATCCCTTCCCGCATTGCCAGAAGAGCAGCCTGGGTCCTGCTTTTTACAGCGAGTTTCTGCAAAATATTGGCCACGTGGGTTTTCACGGTTTTCTCGCTTACAACCAGTTCCTCGGAAATCTCCCGGTTAGAAAGTCCCCTGACCATAAGGGAAAGGACTTCTTTTTCCCTTGGGGTTAGGGGTTCAATATTTTCCGGAGCCGGTTTGTCCTTATCAACACGAGCCAGTAATTCCCGGGCAACCTCAGTCCCAAAACAAACCCCTCCAGCAGCAACTGTTTTTATAGCTGCGAGAAGCTCCATTGGGGGAGCATCTTTCATTACATAACCGGAGGCGCCACCCTGCAGAGCAGAATAAACTTTATCCCAGGAGCCAAATGAAGTCAGGATCAAAACTCTAACTTCCGGGGTTTCCTCCCTTATCCTCTGCAGGGTTTCAAGGCCATCCATCCGGGGCATCTGCAGATCCAAAAGGACTACATCAATCCCGGTTTTTTCCAAAATTTCCAGAGCTTCTTCTCCATTTCCCGCTTCTCCTGCCAGGTATATCTCTCCCTTGTTTTCCAGGTATAGCTTTACCCCCTGGCGGAAAAGGGGATGGTCGTCAACAATTAAAACCCGGATTTTATCTCCCATCCCAAATCCCTCCTGCCTGATATTTCAGCCTTTGTGGGTAAAATTCCTTTAACTATAAGAGTACTGCTCCTAAAATATAGGGGACTAAGACCAGGAAGGCGAGATAGGATGGAGCACGCCTGGTTCCATTATTTTGGTCCCAGGAAAAAAGGTAACCTCCCAGGATATAAGCCAGGATGCCTCCAGAAATTAATACCAGGATACTTCCCACCGGCCATAATCCCAGAGCCGGTTCTCCCCAGCCCCAGGCCCGCATTGCTTCCATGGCATAGGTAGTCGGGAACAGGCGAGATATTCCGCCTAAAAATGCCGGTAGTTGTTCAACAGGAACCATCAGTCCTCCCATAAGCATGGCTGGAATGTAAACCAGCTGGGCAAGGAGAAGGGCAATCCGACTATTGGAGGCAACCACACCAATCAAAACTCCCAATCCCGAACCTGCAACCAGGAAAGAAAATGCTCCAACCCAGAATAAAAACCAGTTAATGGGAAGGGGGGCTGAGAACAAAAGAGGAGCGGAAAAAGTTATTATCAGGGCAACCAAGGCCAGGTGCATCCCTGCAGTTAAGGCGGGAATTACCATAATGTTAGCTGCAGGAACTCCGTGAACCCGATAGTTTCTGAAAACACCCTTTTCCCTTCCCTCCACAAGGGGAGTGGGCAGTCCCATAATTGTCCCGGTCAGGATAGCAAAAGTCACCATTGAGGGAATTGCCATGTCCCGGAAAAAAGGATTAAGCTCAGACATTACAGTTCCCATTAAGGCATAAAAACCCAGGGGCATCAGGTAATACATCATTAATAGACCTCGGTTGCGAAGACCGGTAAAAAACTCAAATTGAAGATGACAGGAAAATGCTTTCATTTTTGTACCTCCTACTTTTCTTTTAGTTTTTTGGGATTGGTATCCCATTTTCTCAAAAATACCTGTTATTAATGACTTTAATTATTTTGTCAAAACCTTTTAACTTGCATTTCTGGCTTCTTCTGTCAGTTCCACAAATTTCTCTTCCAGGGTAGGCCTTTCCACCCGTAAATCCACAAACTCATCTTTTTCGGTTTCAACAGCTTTTAAAATCATGTTCAAAGCTTCCCGAACCTGGGAGGTGAAGAAAACCCTGTAGCCATCTGTTTCTTCTTTTTCCAGTAGGCCGGGGAACTTTTTCCCCTCCAGACTTGATCCCACAGTTTTTACCAGGATTTTTGTCCAACCCTTACCTGTTGAGGTAATTTCTCTGGGAGACCCAATCCTTAAAAGCTGTCCTTTAACCAGGATCGCCAGCCTGTCTGAAAGGGCTTCTGCTTCAGCCATATCGTGGGTTGAAAGAATAATTGTTGTTCCCCTATCTCTTAATTCCCGGATTAAATCATGCAGTGCCCTCCGGGAACCCACATCCAGGCCGGCAGTTGGTTCATCAAGAATTAATAATGGGGGTTTGTGCAGCATAGCCAGGGTTAAAGAAACCCGCATTTTTTGTCCCGTAGAAAGGTCCTGGTACCTTGCATTTTTCTTTTCTTCCAGATTTATTCCTTGAGATAATTTCCGTTTTTCTCATTTCCGTGGTAAAAGCTGAAAAAGTTAATTGCTTCTTCCACCTTGATGGTTTCCGGCAGGGCCGATACCTGGAGCTGGATCCCTACAAGATCTTTGAGTCTTTTGGGGTTCTGCTGGGGATCAATCCCCATAATCCTGATTTTTCCTCCGTCGGGTTTACGTAACCCAACAAGGCATTCCATTGTTGTTGTTTTTCCCGCACCATTCGGTCCGAGCAGGCCAAAAATTTCTCCTCTCTTCACCTTAAAATCCAGTCCGTTAAGAACAGAAACCTTTCCATAAGTTTTACGAAGCCCTTCTACTTCCAGAATCCAATCCTTCATTTTATTACCTCCCGAGTTGGAATTTTCTAAATTCAGGGTAACCTGGGTCATCTTAAACTCTCCTTTCCCTGATTTCTAAATTAATTTTACTCCATCCCTTTTTTCCCCACATCTGCCAAAGGGAGTATTTCTACCTAAGCCTTAAGGACTATTTATGCACGAAAAGGAAAATCCCGGCGGTTTCCCCCCGGGATTACCCTTGCTTACCCCTGAAAACTATTTTTAATAATAACGCTTTATCGACCTTAAAAGGATTTCTGGAAATGACCTTTCCTCCCCTAAATCATCTTTTTTCCCTTCGACTACCGCTTTATAGCACCTGAAAGGAAATTTTTCCTCAATATTCAAATCCCGGAAAAGTTCAGAGCTACAGGCAGGAATGTTAATTAAATTTTCATCTAAATCAAACTGACCCCGAATTCTAATCCAGGTGGGAATGAATTTTTCTTCTCCCGAACAAAAAAGCAGCCCTTGAACTATTCCAGGGACTTTCTTATTTCCAGGATCAAATAAAAACAGGCGGGGGAGAAGAATTGAAGCAAGAAATACTTCAAAATCAATTTTTTCCAGTGGCTTTTTCAAAACCTCTCCTCCCTCATTTTTTTAAATGCCTCTTTAATATAACAAATTCTGGGGGAGAAAAAATCACCCGAATGGGTAATTTTTTTAAAAATAATTTGAAATTTTAGGTATTTCCCTCGTAAGCAAATATTGATCCTCCTCTTTTTTCAGCACATTTCTCGCCAGAGGAGACCAGTTTCTCCTTTTTTAGAAAAGGGAAATCCCCAAGAAATTATTTGCTTTCCAGATAGTTCCCCGGTTAAAAACATAACCCCAGCTCAAGGAAAAAACCGGAACCGGGGTTGTTTTTGGTTGCTAAAACCCTTTAAGGCTTTAAAATCAGAAGAAAAATTAACACAATCCTGGAAAATTATTTTCTCCCCCTGCTCAGGGGGACTATTTTTACCTGGCCTGAGATTTCTTCCAGCTGATGGGGATTAATTCTCCCGGTTTTTTTCTCCAGGGCGTTGGAAATCCCGCAGGCCGTTGCAAAAACTGATGCTTTCTCTAAATTATAGCCTTTTAACAATCCATAAGCCCAACCAGCAAGCATGGCATCACCAGAACCAACGGGGTTCTCTGCTTTTATCGCCGGAACTTCAACCCGGAAAAATTCTTCCCGCCCCATAATAAGAGCCCCGTCACCACCCATGGAAAGGCAGACAACCTGGATCCCGGTTTTAATTAAATCCCGTAACCCTTCCTCAAGGTTTTTCTTTTTTCCTGTCCCCTTCCCCAATAAACTTTCCATTTCCTCAAGGTTAGGCTTCAAAAGGTAGGGAGTTCCTTTCATCCCTTCAGCCAGGGGAGCACCACTGGTATCAAGTAAAACCCTGCAATGGGAATCACCAGCAATTTTAACCAGGTCCCGGTAAAAATCCTGGGGAACCCCCCGCGGCAGGCTTCCGGAAATGCAAATCAGTTCAGCTTTTTTGACCAGTTCTGAATAAACCTCTAAAAAACCCTTAATTTCCTCTTCCTTTACCCAGGGTCCGGGACCCAGGACCTCGGTCTGGGTTTCCTTTTCCAGGATTGCAATACAGGAACGGGTGGCTTCCTTAATTTCAATGAAAGAACTGGCCACTTTTTCCCGCTCAAGCTGTTCCTGGATAAATTCTCCGTTTTTCCCTCCCAAAAAACCCGTAGCAATAACAGGGACATCAAGTTGTTTTAGGACCCGGGTAACATTTAACCCTTTTCCTCCAGCGGTTTGCTGACTTTCCCTGGCCCGGAAAATCCCTCCCCGTTTAAACTCCTCTACTTCATAGCTAATATCCACGGAAGGGTTAAGGGTTACTGTAACAATCAACCTATCCCCTCCCTCCACTTCCACAGACTTTAATTTTTTCCGCAACAACCTTTTCCATACTTTTTTTCCCCGCCTCCATGTAGTGGCGGAGGTCATTTTCCTCAGGGTTTTCCTGGAAATAATTTTTAAGGCCGTCAGTAAAGGCTTCTTTAAGTTCTGTGGCAATATTTATTTTGCTGATTCCCCGCTTAATTGTCTCTTTAAGGTCGTTATCTGATAAACCGGAACCTCCATGGAGAACAAGGGGTATATCAACCAGATTGCTTATTTCCTCAAGGCGCTTAAAATCTAAGTTTGGTTTTCCTTTGAAAATACCGTGGACGGTTCCAATGGCTACAGCCAGGGAATCAACCCCGGTTTCCCGGACAAAACCCTTAGCTTCTCCAGGCTCAGTTAGGGTTCCTTTCTGCTCCCCCCTACCCACATTACCAAGTTCAGCTTCCACAACTGCCCCATAACCCCGGGCATAAGAAACAACCTCTTTTACAATTTCAACATTTTCGGTATATGGGCTTCGGGAAGCATCTATCATTCCGGAAGAAAAACCGGCCTTAATATATTTTTTCAATTCCTCTTTATCCTGGAAATGGTCCAGGTGAAAAACAACAGGTATTTTATATCTTTCCCGGGCTTTTTCTGCCAGGGCAAGTAAAAAATCGTGGCCAAAGTAGTTAACTGTTGAAGGGGTAGTTGCCAGCATTACAGGAGATTGCATTCTTGCGGCGGTTTCCAGGACTACCTGCATTGTTTCCAGGTTATAAATATTAAAAGCTGGAACGGCAAATCCCTCTTTCCTTGCTTTTTGGAGGATTATTTTCCCTTTGTTTTCTCCCATTTTCCCTTCCCCCTCTTCCCATTGAAGTTTTCATTTCTCCCGGAAGAAAAAATAGGGATCGAGGAGCAGCCTCCTCGACCCCTTCCCCGATAGTTTTTATCCCAGTCCAAAGAGCCTGGCAATTAACCAGATAAATATTCCCGGAACTATTGCATCGGGGACTGTAAAGCCAAGACCGGAAGCACCAAGGGCACTCAGGTCACCAAATACCTCGAAGCGATAGGCGAAGCTGATTAAAAACCACCCAACAAAGCACCAGATGAATCCACCTGCAAAAGCTCCTCTTTTACCTCCGGTAGCATTACCAAAGATCGCTCCAGCACCGCTGGCAAAGAATGCTGCAATCATACTTGGTAGGGCAACGGGCCAGCCAATTAATGCCAAAATTGGTATTGCAATAAACTGGCCTACTGTTCCACCGATCAACCCAATTACCAGGGAGTTGGGAGCATATGGGAAGATTACCGGAACGTCAAGAGCAGGCTTGGCACCGGGAATTAGCCTTTCCCCGATACCTTTAAATGCAGGAACAATTTCTCCAATCAGCATTCGGACACCCTGGAGCAGGACCAGGACACCTGCGGTGAAGGTTAGGGCCTGGAAGAGGGCAAAGACAAACCAGCTCTGTCCATCACTGATTTCTTCAACAAAACCTTCAACGCCCACCTGGGCTAAGGCGAGGAAAGCTCCAACAAAGGAAACCAAAATCATTATGATTGAAATTGATATTGCCATATCCCGGAAGAAGTTAAGGCCTTCAGGGACTTTTAGTTTTTCTGCAGTATCCTCCGGGTCTCCTATAAGTTTACCAACCCAGGCTGCGAGCAGGTTAAGCAGGGTCTGCCCGTGGGCAAAACCAAATTCGTTTTGTCCGGTAATTTTCCGGATTACAGGTTGGGCAATTGCAGGAGCCACAGTCATGTAAATTCCGTCCACAATTGAAGCCCAGAATACAGTCCAGAATAAAGAAAGTCCGAATGAATGGAAAAGAATAGCGAATGCACCTGCGTGGATCCAGATCATGTGGCCGGTCAAATACAGGAACTTAAAGGGAGTGATCCTGGCCAGAAGGATATGAATGATGTAACCAAATAACATGGTCCAGGCAATGGCAGCACCAACCTGACCGACGTCAGCAGACTGCACAGCACCTACTACACCTTCATCAAAGGTAACAAAAGCCTGGAAATCCGGCAGAATAGGTGTAATCCCCTTTTCATACATCTGCTGAATTGGCTCAATAGCACCAATAACTCCACCAATACCAAGATTCATTATCAGGACACCAAGGACGGTTTTTACCGTCCCGATTACCACGGCCTGGGTCTTTTTACCCTGGGCAATCAAACCGATCAGGGCAATAATTCCAAGGACCACGGACGGCATTGCAATTAACTCAATTAAAACTTCACTCATTTTTCTCGACCCTCCTCATTATTTGTTGTCAAAACACCAACTAAACATCCGGGAAGGTTAAAAACTTCGAGAAAGTATTTTTTCCTATACTTCTTCAATTGCTTTCAATACTTTTTCCTTGATTTCGGCTTTATCAGTAAGGCTTTTAAGTAAAACGATTTTGGCTTCAACTGATTCCAGGTTGGATTTCATGTCGTTTGGGGCAACTATGATATCTACTTCCTGCCCTTTTACGCTTCCCAGATCCCAGGAAAGTACGTCAGCTTCTATCCCCTCCTCCTTTAAAATGTCTTCGATCGAAAGCTTTAACATCATGCTTGAACCGAACCCCATTCCGCAGAGAGCCGCTATACGCATCTTTCATCATCTACCTTTCATTTTTGTTTTTAAAGATTCTCCAACCTGCCCCTGAAGTTTTCAATATGTTTTTTGTTTATTGCATCCCCTTCATCCAGGTTGGAGCTTACCCAGACCGGAGGTTCATAACCCTGCTCCTTTAATGTTTCAATAGTTTGGACAACAACTGCCTGCAGAATTGAAAAACCAATAACAGAAGAAGTTGGCCCAAATTTTGTTTCCATCCCCTTTATACTCATTACCGCATCTCCGGGAACACTCAGGCTGTCTAAGATTACATCGGCAAGTTCATAAAGTTTTTTCCCACTTTCGTGGCGGGAGGTGACATTTTTGCTGAAATCCCGCGATGTCAGGGCTATTACATCCATTCCCCTTTCCCTGGCTTCTATGGCCATTTCCACGGGAACTGCATTCCGTCCGGAAGTAGATGCAATTATTATTACATCACTGGGGTTAATAACCTGATTATCAAGAATTGCTCCGGCAAGCCCCTCCTGGCGCTCTCCAAAAGTGCTCAGGGGAGCTGTGGGGGCCAAGGCAAGGGCAGGAGTTAAAATCGCGTTTACCGGGACCAGCCCTCCCGCACGGTAAAATAATTCCATTCCGTACATCTGGGAATGACCACACCCGAATACGTGGACAACACCACCATTCTGGATACTGCGGGCAAGTATTTCTGCAGCTTTTTTAATTTCCTCGCCCTGCTCTTCAATTACCCGGTCCAGCAGTTCCCCTACCTTTTCCAGGTATTCCTTGTAAAGCATTTTAAACCCTCCAGTCTCAATCTTTTAATTTATTTTTGATTATTGAAATAACTTCCCGAGGACTCTGGGAATCTTTTATTGCTTCTAAAGCATCCTGATCCTGTAAAACCTGGCTTAGCTGGGCAAGTAGCTCCAGGTGGCTATCCTTGTCCGTTGCACCAAGAACCAGGACTATTTCCACGGGATCATTTTCTTCGGAACCAAAATAGACACCTTCCGTTAAAGTCATCAGGCTTAGGGATATCTTATTCACGCCGTCTTCGGGCCGTCCGTGAAAAAGAGCCAGCCCCGGGGCAAGGACAATATATGGGCCCAGTTCCTCAACGTTTTTAATCATGGCTTCAATGTACTCGGATTCAATACTTCCGTCTTCAACCAGGGGTTGACCTGCTTTTCTCCCTGCTTCCCGCCAGTCTTTAACTTTAACCCCGGTTAGAATTTTATCCTCCGAGAGTAAATCAAGAAGCATCTTTATCATTCCTCCTATTCCAGAGGATAAATTTCAACCCCCTGGACAACTCTATTTAGGGAACCTTCCGGGCTTGGATCATCTGGGTTTATGCCGAGCTCCATGGATTTTAATACCGCAAGGAGTTGAGCTACAATAATATATGGGAACAGAAGGAAAACACCATCCTCTGGTTTTCCAACCTCTAAATTAATATTCGCAAGGTCCTTACCTTCCTGCCAATCCCCACCGTAAATGGTGGTAATGCCCATAATTTTTTCTCCGGCCAGCTCTCGAACCAGGTCCAGTTCGTACCTTCTGGGGTGAGTTTCCTCGGAAAGAAAGGCAAAAACCATGGTTTTTTCATTAATAATCGACTTGGGACCATGCCTGAAACCAAGGAAAGAATCAGAGCTGCAGGGGATTTTCCCTGCGGTAAGTTCGAGGAGTTTTAAAGCACCTTCCTTTGCCAGACCCAAAAAGGATGACGATCCCAGAAAAACCGCCCGCTCAAAATTTTTAGAGGCAAGTTCTTTAATTTCTTTAAGCCCATCTCCAAGAATTTTTTTCCCAGTTTCACTTGCCCACTTAACATTTTCTGCTGCCCGATCTTTTTCCAATGATCCGAAAATAAGGATTGAAGCAAGGACCATAGTTGTAAAACTCCCGGTCATGGCAAAGCCCCTGTCGTTTGAATCCTCGGGCATCAAAAGAAGAAGGGAGTTAGGGTCTTTACCAGCACTCAGGGCAAGGGAACCTTCAGGATTACATGTTAAAACCAGGTGATAAATATTTTCCACAATCTTGTTGGCCAGGTTCACGGTTTCCACACTTTCCGGGCTGTTTCCCGACCGTGCACAGGAAATCAAAAGAGTGGGTATGTGAGGGGAAAGAAAATCCTCTGGGCTTGTAATAATATCGGTGGTGGGTATTGATTCAACCCAGTCCAAGGTTCTTCTTAAGTAAGGTGCAACCGTTTCCCCAACAAAAGATGAGCTTCCGGCACCTGTAAAAATTATCCTCAGGGTTCCATTCCGGTTTGCTTTTTCCAGGAAACTATCTATTTCTTTCCTTTTTCCCTCAATAATCTCCAGGGTCTTTTCCCAGAGTTTTGGTTGTTGCTTGATTTCCCGGGTTGTAACAAAATCATCAATTTTTGCCAACTACACCGCCCCCTCAACACAAAACTTTGTAATTATTCTGGTTTAGAATTAATTTCCCCCAGGCTGTTGTAAATCGAAAAGTTTTTTCCATTACTGCTGCAGGACCACCCTGTATTCAAACTTATCTCCCCGGGCAATTCCCACGGTATACTCTACCAGTAAATCTCCACTGTAGGTTAACCGCTCGATCATCATGCTTGGGGATTTGGGGGGATTTCCCAAAAATTCCGCTTCATTTTCCCTGGTTAAAACAGGGACAAAGCGTTCTTCAGCCATGGTCAGAACCACCCCGTGTTCATTGGTAAGAACATTGTAGAGCGGGGTTTTTCCAAGTTTTTCCCCCGTAATTCCCGGGAATTTATCATAAGGAATATATGTTGTTTCCAGCATCATCGGTTCATCATCTGCAAGGCGAAGTCGGGTAAATTTGTATACTCTTTCCCCTGGCTTCAGGTTCATTTTCCTGGCGATTTTACCGGTGACCTCTTCAATGGAAAAATTTATAATCCGGGAACTTGGTTTTTTTCCTATTTTCTTCATCTCTTCTGTAAAACTATAAAAACCCAGGAGGTCCTGCCTGATTTTAGGAGGTTTAACGAATGTCCCCCGCCCATGTTCTTTGTAAATAAACCCCGCTACCTCCAGCTCCTGCATTGCCTGGCGGACAGTTGCCCTGCTTACGCCATAAATCTCGCAAAGCTCACGTTCAGGAGGAAGGGCTTTGTGTTCCTCCCATTCCCCGGTTTCAATTTTTTCCTTGATTATTTCAGCAAGCTGATGATAAAGGGGAAGTTTGCTTTTTTTATCAATTTTCCCCACCGGGCCACCCCCCCTATTGGTTATGTGGTCATTACCAATTTTAATATTATTATATTGGTTTTTGGAACACCAGTCAAAAGCCTCCTACTCTTTTCTCGGTCTTTTATCTTAAAGTTATATTGCTTAAAACTTTATTTTAACGGAATAACTTATTATTGCTTTATTGTATCCTTAGTTTTCAACTTCTTTCCCCTTCAAAAAATCTTTTTTAAACATTTCCCCCTTGCTTGACTCCTTATTTCCTGATAAAATTAGCTTTACTGAAACCTTTTTTGATGCCTTATATAAAACTTATGATTTCTCTTATCCTGATTAAGGGGGATATCTTTTTCCTTTATTTTTTTCAAAACATTTCTTTCCTTGACTTCCCCTTTTTCTTTAAAGGTCCCTGATTTGTGTTCTATATCACAAATCTTTACCTGTTTTTCTGCGATAATTATTCTAAGAAGAAAAAATCTATGAAAGGAGTTTTACCCGATGGTAAAAAAATTGGTTCTACTTGCCCTTGCACTGGGCTTGGTTCTTTCTTTTGCCGGTTGCGACATTTTTTCCTTGGGGGGAGACACCGGAACTTTGGCCATTTATCTTGCGGATATGCCCGTTAACGACGTTAAAGAAGTTAACGTAACCTTAAGTAGGGTAGAAGTTAAAAAGGACAATGAGTGGGTGGAAATTAGAAATTTTGAAGAAGATGATGAGTATGATGGAAAATTTGACTTACTTACACTTCGTTTTGACGAAGCCCTTCTGGGACAGGAATATTTACCCGAAGGTAATTACAATCAAATCAGGTTAATAATCGCCGCTCCAGAAGCTCCTGAAGATGAAGTGCCTCCGTATGATGGACATAAATCCTACATCGTCAAAAATAACAACGAAGAAAGAATACCCATTTTTGTCCCCAGTGGAACTCAAACCGGTTTAAAAATCAACCATCAGTTTTCAATTGAAGCAGACTCAATTACCAAGCTTATACTGGATGTAGATGTTCGGGATATGCTGTTAAAAGCGGGGGAAAGCGGCAAAATCATTCTTGGACCTACCTCGATTAAGGTAATTGATAAAGTTATCAGCGGAAATATAATGGGTAAGGTTCTTGCATTTGACGACAACGGTGGTGAAGTAATAGAAGATACCGATGTTATAATCAAAGCATTTAAAACCGATGATGACGAAAAACCTGCAGCCGAAGCTGTAGCTTCAACTGAAGATGAAAACGGAGTGCCTGCAGGATCATTTAAGCTCCGTGGGCTTTTAGAAGGAAAGTATTACATTACTGTAGAAGCAGAGGGTTTTGAAACAAAAACTATTGAAGATATAGATGTTAATGAGGGAGAAACAACCGAATTGGATGATCCAATACTCCTACAAGAAAAATCAAATGATGATTAATTTTAATTTGAAAGGCTCGGGATTATCCCGGGCCTTTTTTGTTTTTTGAAAGGAGCAAAGGAGTTTTTTCCGACGACCTTCTTATTAGGACTTAACCTGGTGTGGGGAGTGCCCTATAAGAAAAATTCTTTTGTTTTTCCTTATAATTATTGCTTTCTTTTTCCTTTTTTCTTCTCTTGCTTTAAACCAAAATACTATGGAAGCAGTTATTCTGGAGGTTGAAGGATAAGGCAGATTGCAAAGAGATCTCCTCTGGTGGCAATTTTGGAATTATTCTTTGCTGGAAAGAGAGGGATTATTTTAAGGAAGGGGACCAGGTTCGAACCGGTTCAAAAAGTAATATAAAACTTGGCTTTCCTGATGGTTCGATAGTTCGAATTTGGCCAAATTCTCTTTTTAGAATTGATAAAATTGCCGAGGAAAAAAATAGCCTTTATTTAAGCAGAGGTTCTTTATGAGCAAAAATCATAAATGTTATTGGGGGGGTCCCTCAGTGCGGTAGCAGCTGTCCGGGGAACAGAATTTACCCTGGAAGTCGAGCACGGGAAAACTGTTCTTTATTTAAAAGAAGGCAATGTTCTCTTAATTGCTGAAGGAGTTGGGGAACTTGTTTCCACCGGTCAAACGAGTCCTGTTAACTTGGGTAACCCTCCCTTGGATTCCCAGAAAATTTCCGGGAGAAGAAGATCCTGGCTATAAGAATTCTTTTCTTGTTTATTAATCTTCCAAAAATCAATAACACCCATTCCTTCTCCCCCGGGAAATTAAATGTAAAACCTTCTTTTTCCTTCCCGATCCCCAGTCAAAATCAATTCTTCATCTTTTTCTTTCAATGTTTTAAAAATAAACGTCTAAAAAAACTTCAAAAACCCGTCACCCATTTAAAAAAGCGGAGCTAACCCTTTTTTGATTGTTTTTTGGAAAGCATTTGACAAATCCATTTTTTTAAATTAAAATATGTTAATAAACGTTAACTAACAAAGGAGGTGTTCCCTCTGGGAGAAAGACTGCCTACAGAAGAAAGAAAAAAGGAAATTGTTCAAGCTGCACTGGAAATAATCAACAGGGAGGGGTTTTCTTCCCTGACAATCAGGAAAATTGCCCGGTTAAACAATATATCCGAGGCCGCTGTATACCGTCACTTTCAAAGCAAAAAAGAAATAATTGACCACCTTTGCTCCATCCTGTTTTCTGATAACCCCGTTACCTCCTCCATCCAAAAAAGAAATGGCGATCCATTTGCCCTCCTGGAGGAGGCTCTTGAAAGACAATTTGCCTGGATTGAAGATCATCCCATGTTTACAGCAATCCTTTTCCAGGAAGAATTATTTTTAGAATATCCCGATGTCCGGGATAAATTCAACTTTTTCCGCAGTTACAATGAAAAAACAATTGAACAGTTGGTGATTTCATCCCAAAGAACAGGACAGTTTTCCCCCGAGGTTAATCCCCGGATTTTTACCCTTCTTTATATGGGGAGTATCCGGATATCAGTCCTCAGGTGGCGGAGCGAGGGATTTTCATATTCCCTAAGGGCTGAAGCCAGGAAAATTACCCGGGAACTTTTTAAGCTTCTCCGGCCTGAATAGGCTTTTTATTTTTTCTCATCCATGATAATAGCGAGGTGTTTTTCTTGAAAAGACTACTGGAAAACCAAAAACTAAGGCTTGGCATTGAACTATTCTTCCTTTTATTTTTCATCTTTATAGCATTTCAGGGCCGGATCCAACTCTGGCTTGCTTTTTTAATTGTGGGCATCTTCTTTTCCCTTTTCTGGGGCAGGGTTTTTTGTGGATGGTTTTGCCCAATGGCTACAAGTTTTAGAGGAATTAATTGGATCTATAAT
>SL_5KL_010_SEDDRAFT_10001520_pt1 | contig 13947 bp, 7 predicted proteins | sample SodLakKL_010_SED_FD_9118 | JGI IMG/M metagenome (IMG submission 9118)
CGCCTCCAGGTGCCCCCGAACACTGCCCTTTGGATCATCGGCCGGCACGGTGGGATCAACATAACCGCCTGTGCATTCAATAACCAGCTGCACTCCTTCCCTGGCCCAGTTTATTTCTCTTGGGTTCCGGGAATCGGTATAGAGCTTGATTGGGATACCGTTAATTGCAAACAATCCCTGTTCACGATCGGTAACCTCTATGGCTGCAGTTTTACCGGAATGTCCATATAAAAACCGATCCAGGGAACCGTAGGTGCTGTCTCTGACCAGGTAATCAATGACATCCTCATTATTTTTGCCTGCTCTTCGTCCTGTATTGAGAACAAAATAGTCAAAATGGCCTTCGTTCAGGTGGTTCCAGAGGGTTAGCTTGCCGATTCTTCCCACTCCGTTAATTCCAAGAATTTTTCTACTTTGCAGGTGGTCGTTCAATTTGAATTCCTCCCTCTTGCCTGGTTAAATATATTGAACCGGATAACTGCCTGCGTAAATATTGCCCCATTTGCCATCAATAGAAATGGCATCGCCTGTATATAATACATAATCATTGATTTTACAATACTTTTCGTAATCATTAACCACCAGTTCCTCGCAGTTAACCACACAAACCTTGCCCAGTTTGTCCGCCGCTACAGCGGCATGAGAAGTAACTCCTCCCCGGCTGGTAACCAGCCCGTCGCACATGAAGATCATCTGGATNTCGTCGGGTACAGTATCCGGTCGGACCAGGATNTGGTTTTGATCAGGGTATTCCCGTTTGTTATTNACCAGGTCATCCATATCGAAGCTGACTATACCGCTCATGGCNCCGCCTCCNACACCGATCCCCCTGCCTACTGGTATCATTTGCTCGGGTGGATTTTCGAAGACAGCTTCTTTTTCTTGCTGGACAATNTTTTGNTCCCTTATTTGGAGAATAAAGAGATCTTCAGGGTGATCGGATTCGAAAGTGAANTCAATNTCCTGGTTGTTAAAGCCGTATTTTTCGATCAGTTCGGTAGCAATTNCATGAAGGNGTTTANATATTTCGGGAAAAGCGGATTCAAGGGAAAATTCACTGTCAGGGTAATCGTCGGTTCGCTGACTTTCAGAGATCGGCATTGTATAAACCAGGCCGGCTACGATATCTTCCCCCTGGCTGCAGAGGGTAAAATCGCCATAAAGGTTTATACCGGGTTTTTTTAACTTGGGATTATGGGTAAACAGAACTCCCGAACCGGAACGCCTGGACCGGTTTCCCATGACCATTTTCTGCACCAGCACCGCCGTTCCCCACTCATCCGCTATCTGCAGATGCTTCCGGTAAGCCACAGTCCGCGGCGAAGACCAGGAATTAAATATGTTGTTAATAGCCTGCCTGAGCTGATTATAGGGATCTTCAGCTATAAAAACCCCGTGTTCGTTCAAAGTCTTCTTGTACTCCAGGGCCAGTTCTTTCATCTGAGAAGCGGTAAAGCTGGCCTTTTTCTCAACTTCGTATTTACTTTTAACACGGACCATGACTTCGTCAAAGTAATCACGATCAACCCCGTGAGACATACCCCAGCTTTGAATAAAACGGCGGTAAGCATCCCAGCCCATCCAGGCAGTTCCCGGATCCTGATCCAGGGCCTGGGCGGTCCTGTCATTCATGCCCACGTTTAAGAAGGTCCGCATCGCCCCGGGCATCGATATGGCCGTGCCTGATCGCACCGAAAGCAGCAGCGGTTTGTTTGGATCTCCAAATTTTAAACCTGTTTTTTTCTCCAGCTCAGCCAGGTGATTAAAAATCATGGTATCCAGGTCCTGGCTCATGGAGGGGTGTTCGAAAATTGTATCTTTATGCCTGTATACCTCAGTAGTCAATACAAATCCAGGTGGAATAGGTAAACCGTAAGATATTAATTTTTTGAGGTAATAAGCTTTGGCTCCTAAAAACAACTGGTTATCCATTTGCACTGTTTCGCGATCGAGGGGGCTGATAGCCAGATCGGGATTATAGCTCATCATATTATGAATGTGCTCTTTAGAGTAATTTTCCAGCATATTATGAATCATGTTCATGGCATTAGCTATGAATTGATCCAGCTCCTGGACCAGGAACGCGGAAGTTAGAATATCCCGGTAAAAAACCTCTGATTCCCTGGCAATAGTCTCAGGAGAGTCGTCAAAAATCTGGGGGACGACAATGTTAATCGTTTCATCATAGACCCTGATAAAATATTCGTTAATTAATTCCTTGATATGCTGGGACATAAAGCGGAAAATGTTCATGAATTGCTCCAGGGTTACACTGGCGGAAGTCAGGCTGTACCTGAACATTTTGAGGGTGGAATTAAAGTTCTGGTTGACCATCCCGTCCAGCTCCAAGCCGGTTTTAAAAAGAACCAGTACATCATAGATGTTTTGCAGGGTCTTGGCGGATATATAATCCATATCTATTTCATCGACAATTTCTTCCATTAAAAGCGAAGCAACCTGTTCCAGGCGGTACATTAAGCCAAGGGCTTCAAATTTTGGCTCCTTATACTGCCCGTACATGGAGGGAATTCCGGCTGCTATGTGACGCTTGTAATAAATAGTTTCAATAGCTTCGGTTTTTTCCTTGCTGAGAATTACTTCCTTGAGAGTGGCCATGTAGGAATAGATTTGTTCTAAAGCTTCCCGGTAGTGTTTTTGTTCCATCTGCTCAGAAAAGCGATCTACCTCTTCTTTGCCAAAGAAACGGCTTTGCAGCAGGAGGCCCTCAATATTCCTGGTCTCAAATGAGTACTTTTCCAGCAGGAGCTGATAAAGTTGGAGCAGGTAGAGCAGGCGCTTTTTGTCTTTTTCGTTTTCTTTCGTCAATGTATGTAGATAAGAAGCAACTTCTTCTTCGGACAACTTCAGCAAACCGTTATGGTCGACTCCAAAATGATCGCAAACTGCACGGGTCAACCTGTGGATCCTGACATAATGTTCATCGTTTTCATTTAAGAAAGTTAATACATCTTCGGGTAGCACCTCGAGCAACTGTTCTCTGCATCCACTGTACCAGTAGCCTGCCACCCTTCTGACCAGTTCAATGTGAGTGTTATTGCTTTCTGTATGAACCTGCTTACGGACGAAGTGAATAACCCGATCTTTACGGCCGGCCAGTTCATCGATAACGGTGCTTGCCTCGCGCAGCTTGCCTTCAGCCCCGATTTCATTAAAATAAACGGGGAAAAAACGGGCCAGCTGCTTGACCTGCTTATAAACCGGGGCAATATCGGCATTTAATAGTTTAGTCACATCTCTCTGGAATAGATCTGTGTCGGAGATGAAAATACCGCCAAGCCTGAGGTTGACAACCAGTGCCGATAACAGTTTTTTAAACCCGTATGGAGAGGTTTCAATCAGGTCAAGCCAGATACGGATATTTTTAACATGGTCGGCATTGGCTTTAGTTTCCCAATCAGAAGTTATTTCAATTTGACCGGGATAAACAAAACCAAATTCGATCAGCCTTTGCATGTAATAGGAGGTTATATCCTGGTTGTCAATATTAACAACCTCTTTACCAAGAGTGAACAGGCAATCCAAAACCGTATCCGTTTGTTGATCTTTNAGTTCCTTGAANAGATTAAAAAGCATATCGATAAAATGGTAAATTTCANCCGGTTCGAGTTCTGCNAGGGCGGTTTTTAAAAGGCGGTTCAGGTCATAAAGAAGATGTTTTTTGAGCTGAATCATTCCGGGTAAGTGAAGGATATAAAGCAGGTAGTAGACTTTTTCTATGGAGAGAGTAAATTGTTCACTGAAGTGACGAAAATGGTTGGCAATATCATTAAAGAAAAGGTTTGACTCAATTTCTTCCCAGGTATGGGAGTTTTCAATCCGGGAAGAGAGCTCATTGAAAAAATCTTTTCCGATTAGCTTAATCTTTTCCCGGTAAACAGGCTGAAAAAGATCTGCTTTGCTTTCAAACCAGGCCTCTGCACTGGTCGTTTCGGCCCAGAAAGCACAGCTTTTCCGCAAAATTAACTTTGTGAGCCTGCATACTTCGCTGTTAAACTCCGGCACAGCAGCAGCCCTGGCCAGGTATTTCTTGAAATAACCGGAATTGCGCAGGTATATAGCTTCATCTTTGTCCATCCCTTTTTTGATTAAGGCCAGAGAGCTCCATATTACCTCCTCCGGATATTTACCTTCATTAAGCAATCGATCGATAAATTTAAACAGCGTTTTTACAAATTGCTCCCGCTGTAGTTCGGTTAAATCCCTGGCTTCTAAGTCTTCAAATATAGAAACCAGGAACTGCAGTGCCCGGTCCGATTCTTTGATAGAAGTGTAAAGCCACAAGTCTGTGAGGCTGATGGTGTGGAGGTTTTCAATAATAAAATCATAATTGGGATGGGGGTGGTTATATTCAAGGAAAAGTTCCTCGGTCCGCTTATTGATACCCCAGTAGGAAGAGGACAAAGAAACGAACCAGCTGTGTTCCGCGGGGAGCTCAATCTGCTCATGCTTTGTTTGGGCCAGGTTGACTTCCAGGGCCCCTGATTTAAAACCGGCTTCCATATGCTCACCTCAAAAAACAGTATTCATCTACTCATAGTATATCATTATTAAACTTATTATGTAGAGCATATTTGTTCCTTGTTCAAACAGGTTAATGCTTTTGGAGCCATCACCCTGCTGGTGAACCTGACCATCTCAATATTTTACTAGGTCCAGGAAAATATCAACCAGGTGAGGATCAAACTGTGTTCCGGCGCATCTTTTTAATTCAGCTACCGCTTCTTCTTTGTTCATTGCTTTTCTGTAAGGACGATCGCTGATCATGGCATCAAAAGCATCAACGATGGCCAAAATCCTGCATTCTACAGGGATAGCTTTTCCTTTTAATCCCGACGGATACCCGCTGCCGTCCCAACGTTCGTGGTGGTGAAGAATTAAGTCGGCAATACCATGCAGGTCGGTTGAAGCTGCCGCAATGCGGTGCCCTTTCTCTGTATGGGTGCGCATAATCTTCCATTCTTCTTTATTTAGGGGGCCTTCCTTAAACAATATTTGATCGGGGATGCCGACTTTTCCAAGATCGTGTACCTGGGCCAGGAGGGTTAAATCTGAAAGCTGTTTGGAGGAAAGGTTTATTCTTTCACCAACTTTCCGGCACAGCTCTTCTAACCTGCTGGCATGTCCCTCGGTGATAAAATCCCTTTCCCCAAGGGCAGCCATTAGTGATTTTATAATCTGTGATTTAGCTCCTGCTCCTTTATGCAATTTGTCCCTGTACATTAAATCGTCGGCTTCCTTATAAGTTTCCCACAGCGTTTGTTCGGGACTATCAAGTGTAGCAGTCCCGAGGGATATGCTGAGCGGCAGGTGATAATTATCCCCGTTATATTCATGTACCTGGTCCATGATGCGCGTCCCAATTTCTTCTCCACTTTTAACCCCGGTATTAGGCAATATAGCCACAAATTCATCACCGCCTACCCGGGCCAGGATGTCGGAAGCCCGGAGGCACTGTTTTAACAGGTTGCCGCAGGCTACAAGTAGCCGATCACCACTGTCATGACCCAATGTGTCATTGATCAATTTCAGGCCATCGAGATCACATACAATAATGGTGATGGGATAATCCCTGCTCTCATTGAGGCGGTTAAGTTCATTGTCAAAATAAGCCCGGTTATAGAGGCCGGTCAACTGATCATGCAGGCTTAAGTATTTAAGCTTGTCTTCATAAATCTTCCGGTCGGTTATATCCCTGATTGTCTCAATACCCCCCACAGGATTACCGGATGTACCGTATAAAACCGAAGCAGCACCCCACAAATATGCACCTTTACCGCCATAAAGATTACCGGCATATGCTTCCCCGTAAAGGGTATCGCCTTCGCGGTGGATATAACTATACTGCCTGTATCCCTCTTGATCCGATGCACGAACCAGGTCAATTAATAGAGGCCTTCTTTTGCCATACAGAGGCACTGCATATTCATAATTGCCTTTACCGATCATTTTATTCTTACTGATACCGGTCATCTCTTCAATGGCCCGGTTCCAGGCTATAATCATACCTTCGTTATCAATAACAAATGTGGCATCCGGTAAGAATTCAATAATCTCTGCCAGGCGGCGGTGCGCTTCTTCAAGCTCCTTTTCTGCCCGTTTTCTAGCGGTAACATCGCGAACAACCCCGCAGAAACCGATCGGCTGCCCCTTGTCATCCCGGCGCAAAGTTATAGAGACCTCAACAAAAATTTTCTGTCCATCCCCTCTTTTAATGGGGATGTTTGCCGCTTTTTCCGGAATACCGGTCCTAAATACCCGGTTATATGGCTCAAAAACTATGCGTGGATCACTATATAACATTCGATAACTATTTCCCATTAGCTCATCTGGAGAATAACCCATTAATGAGCAAAATGAATTATTAAAAAAAGTTAAGTTTCCCGCTAAATCAACTTCATAATACCCTTCTTCCATTGTTGCAAGGATTTCACGGTATTTTTGCTCCGAATCCTGCAGTGCCTTCTCCGCCCGCTGCCTGGAAATAGCGTTGGAAATGATTTCAGCAACCACCCTTAAAAGGGCGATCTGCTCTTTTGTCCATTCTTGATTATCCCGTACGGATCCAAATGTAAGGACCCGTCGCAATTTACCCTCTCTCTTGACGCCCACAGCAAAGACCGACTTTAGCTTATGCTGCTGAAAAAACCGCCGCTCCCTGAAAGCCTCTTCCGGCATCCTATCCAGATCATGAATATACATAATTCCTTCCTCGAGCAGCTTGCGAGTCCACCAGGGTCTCGAACTGGTGTCCATCCCTTCCAGCGATTCTTTTGGGGAATCAATCCCTTCGGCGCACCATTCATAAACCCGCTCAACCAGATTGCCGTCTTCAGACATATGAAAAATATAACTCCGGTCGGCCTGGATAAATTCACCGCATAACTTAAGAACCTGGTTTATTTTTTCTTCCAGCTCGCCGGGAGCCACATTTACCAGGGTAGCTGAAACATCTGCCACCAGTTTTTCAAATTTAAGCTGAAACTGCAGGGCCTGAACCACTTCTTTATGTTCAGTAATGTCGATAACAGAAATAAAACCGGCCGGTTTGCCCCTGTACAGTGTTGTCGCCCCGGTCAAGTTAACCCACTTTTCCTTACCACCCCTGGTAATAATTTTAAAATCATAGCTCTGAGGGGCCTGCTTGCCGGATTGCCTCATTTTCCCCCTGCTGCGAACCATTTCACGATAATCCGGATGGATTAATTCCCAAAAGCGCATCCGAAAAAGTTCTTCTTCGCTGTATTCTGAAATATATTGCCCGGCAGGGTTGGTATACACATAATAATCATCCTGGTAGATCATAATTGCCACGGGAGAATTTTCAGCCAAAGCCCTGAATTTTTCTTCGCTTTCTTTTAGCTCCTGCTCAGCCTTTCTACGTTCAGTGACATCGGTAATCAAAACAATGTTTAATTCTGCAAGCGAGGTAAGCCGAAATTCTGTGTAACATTTTGTCCCATCCTTACAGGTTACGTAATACTCAAGCGGCCCGGCCTCTTTACCTTCTTCTATTGCTTTTTTATATGCTTTAGCCCATTCCCGACCAACTAATTCCCTTTCAACCGGGTCCGGGTAGGCCAGAGGCCACCACTCATTAATCGAAGGTATATCATCTATTGTATAACCGTACATATCAGTAAATTTTTGATTGGCATAAATTGTATTTTGTTCCCGGTCAGTTATGACAATCCCCACCGGGGCCACTTCAACCATAAACTGGAAATGCTCCTCACTTAGGTTATCTATCGCCAGTGGCTTTTTTTTAGGCTCCGGTGTCAAAAACAGCACCCCTTTCAAACAGAAACCTGGTTGTTTATATAATAATTAATGCTCAACCGGACTGCTTTTTGTAAAAGAGACATTGTACTAAAGCGGTTGTAATGGTCAGCGAGACTAGAATTGCAGCAGGTCGGCCTGCATGGAGGCAGGCTGCCGAGGCCTGAACCATAGATAGCGAATAGCCAGAACAACCAAAGCAAAAACCTGCAGCTGAGTCGTTGCCACTGCCCGCAGGGAGCTGTCAACAATCCAAAATGCAGCACGGCTGAGATACATGTAATTAATTATTTTATTTCTTTCAATAATTCTTTAATCCTTCAAAAAAATATATATCATAAAAAAATCTGCTTCACAACTACCAGGCTATAGATAATTTCGAACATCCCTTAAAGCATAGCTTTAAAGCCAAAAGAAAAACGATGGAACCGTCCCCGCGGCTTATAGCAAAGAAGCTGCCTCCCGATCGACAACTACCATAACCTCCCTGTGCAGCTGCAACAGAGAAGCGGGTGTCTCTGTAGATATAAGGCCGCTAAAAGAACTGCGAACAGCTTTCGCCTTGTTTTTCCCGCTGGCCAGGAGTATCACTTTTCTTGCCCCCATTATTGACCCCATACCCATGGTAATCGCTTTCCCGGGCACTTCATCCACAGTATTAAAGAAGCGGCTGTTGGCTTCAATGGTTTCTTCTGCCAGTTCCACCAGGTGAGTGGTGGTGCGCAAATGGGAGGCCGGCTCATTAAATCCAACATGCCCGTTTACTCCAATCCCCAGGACCTGTAAATCAATGCCCCCGGCCTGTTTAATCTTATTTTCGAATTCAGCGCAAACCACAGCGGGGTCATCATTGCTGCTGCAATAGGGGATGCTGGTGTTATTCGGCTTGATATTGACATGGTCAAATAAATGCTTATTCATGTACTGGTGGTAGCTCTGGGGATGTTCCGGTGCCAGGCCTACGTATTCATCCAGGTTAAAGGTTTTAACGGAATTAAAATCGATTGCTCCTTCCCTGTAGATTTCTACCAGGCGGGCATACATCCCTTCCGGGGTTGAACCTGTAGCCAGACCTAGAACAGCAGCTTGCTTACTTTGCACTAACCCGGCAACTGTGTTTGCCGCTATTTCGCTCATTTCACTGTAATTATCGACGATTTTTAAGTCCATTAAACCCCCACCTTCGCTAAAAAATTTCTTCCTTCTCTTCGGTGGTATAAAAAAGTGACATCAATTCCTCGGTAACCTCGGAATCCCGGGCCCTGGATAAAATTTTCTCAGCTTCAGCACGCTCCCGGACAGCTTTTTTCTCCATTTGCTCAAGTTTATCACCAATACCGAATTCGTCCAGCATCTCCTTGATCCGGTTAAACAAATGCTCGCTCCCGCCCAGGTAGAGTCCTTCGTGAAGTATTTTAGAAGCAACCATGTTTTTAAAACTGTCGAACCGGAGCTGTCCTTCCACAGAATCAATATTTTTGATAATATAGTCCAATTCCTCTTTAGTGACCGGGTTTATCAAGAGGCTATACTTTTCATCGTAAACAATCCTGTCAATTTCTTTCAAAGTTTTAGTGGGAAAATTATCTGCAACAATAATAAGATCCAGGTCAGAGCCTTTGACTAATTCTCCCGTGGAAACCTCGGGCCGGGGTTCTGAATGAGCCATGTGAAAAACCACATCCCCGGCAATGATAAAGGCAGCTTGATCTGTAAGCAGGTTGCCGTCAGGGGAATTCTCTATAATACGCAAGACGGTGTCACGGGCCAGGTTCATTTTTCTGCTGCTTATATCCGCTATTTCCCTGCGGAGATCACGAATCCGCGATTCTACAGCCGGCCTCTGTTTTTCCAGGCCCACAACAGTATAATTCAAAAACTCCCTCATTATCGAGGGAGATAAGCGGGCATAACCGTCAACTTTTTTGTCAAGCCGCAGGTACCTTTTGCTTGCCGTTAAGGTTATGAAACGATCACTAACAATACATTTTTTCCAGGCCCTGAAGATGTCAAGCCCGGTTTCTTTAACCAGCTCTTTTCCGGTTTGAGGACCTTTTTGGGCAAGAAGTTCTAAGATCTTCTCCATGACAATATTTTACCGTTACCCCCTGCCATGCTGATCTTCCATGTTATCCACCACATCCTGGCTTTGCCTGACCTTAATTATTTTCCCTCCGGGGTAATAGCCCCTGGCCGCAGCATTGGGGTAGAGCAGGGTATTTTTACCCAGCATGGTGCCGGGCGCAGTTACACTGTTACATCCGGTTTCTACACCATCACCAAGGATGGCACCAAATTTGCGCAAACCGGTTTCGTAAACCTGTCCTTCTATGTTCAAAACTACCGGAGAATCAATCATCTTCAGGTTGGCAAGCTTGGTCCCCGCTCCAAGGTTAACGGCTCCCAGGATGCTGTCCCCAATATAGGCAAAGTGACCTGCTTTACTGCCGTCCAGCATAGCCGATGCTTTTACCTCGGTAGTATGCCCAACTACACAGTCTTTTCCAACCAGGACATCCCCCCTGATATAGGCGCCCTGCCGGACCTCCGTACCATCACCGATCACAGCAGGCCCCTTGATCAAAGCTCCGGGCTCAATAATCACGTTCTTGCCAATTTGGATGAAATCATCCATCAAGAACGATCCCTCATATACAATACTGGCCCCATCCAAAACAGTGCCGTCTTTTTTTACCACCGCCTTCTTACCGCTCTCATCAATAACAAAACCCGATTCAATTACTTTGCCTTCATAGAGGGCCATGGTTTTAGCAACCATCGTCCCTCCCTTTCGGATACCTTTGATGTTGGGTTCCAGGTATTCTTTTATAAAAGCTTTAAGCCGCGGCAATGCTTCCCAAACATAATCTGTTCCGTTAAAAAGCCCTTTAAACTGATGCTTATCCAAACAAAAAAAATCACCGGCGCTTAACATTTTTAAAGCCCCCCTTTATATCACCCGCCCGGGCAAACCCGGAAATTGAGTTCCAAGCCGGATTATCATACCCGGTAAGTTTAGCACAGGGTCATTATATACAGGGAAGGGCAAAGTAGCAAGGGCAGTTCAGGTTTTCCCGGGAAATAATAGCGGCTGCTAACCGGCTGCTTCCCGGTAATCGTTCAAAAGCCTGGGGACCGTTTCAGAAGCATCTCCCCAGATGGTAAGTACATGGTCCTGCCCGTAAAGGGTATTGTCAACCCCCGAATACCCGGGCTTTTCATCAAGGTTGCAGACGATAACCGCCCTGGATTCCGCTACATGCAGCACCGGCATGCCATAAATTGGCGTGCCTTCAGCAGTCGTGGCCGCCGGGTTGATAACGTCGCTCGCACCCACCACGACCACCACGTCGGTATCAGAAAACTCGGGGTTGATCGCATCCATCTCGTAAAGTTTCGCGTAGTCCACTCCCACTTCGGCCAAAAGCACGTTCATGTGCCCCGGCATCCGGCCGGCAACCGGGTGGATGGCCACCTTGACTTCCTTGCCGTCCGCCTCCAGGGCATCGATCAGGGCCTTGACCTGCTGCTGGGCCTGGGCCAATGCCATCCCGTAACCGGGCACTAAGATCACCTTTTCCGCTTCCCTGAGCAAGCCGGAAGCAGCCTTCCCGGGAGGCGCAGCCTCTCCTGCAGCAGGCCCGGTAACATCAGCCGGCTCCGCTTCGGCAGGGGCTTTCCGGTAATCGCTGAGCAGGTCGGGCACGGTCCTGGCAGCATCTCCCCAGATGGTAAGTACATGGTCCTGCCCGTAAAGGGTATTGTCAACCCCCGAATACCCGGGCTTTTCATCAAGGTTGCAGACGATAACCGCCCTGGATTCCGCTACATGCAGCACCGGCATGCCATAAATTGGCGTGCCTTCAGCAGTCGTGGCCGCCGGGTTGATAACGTCGCTCGCACCCACCACGACCACCACGTCGGTATCAGAAAACTCGGGATTGATCGCATCCATTTCGTAAAGCTTCGCGTAGTCCACTCCCACTTCGGCCAAAAGCACGTTCATGTGCCCCGGCATCCGGCCGGCAACCGGGTGGATGGCCACCTTGACTTCCTTGCCGTCCGCCTCCAGGGCATCGATCAGGGCCTTGACCTGCTGCTGGGCCTGGGCCAATGCCATCCCGTAACCNGGCACTAAGATCACCTTTTCCGCTTCCCTGAGCAAGCCGGAAGCANCCTTCCCGGGAGGCGCAGCCTCTNCTGCAGCAGGCCCGGTAACAGCAGCCGGCTCCGCTTCGATCTCAGGTCCAGCTTCCGCTTCGCCAGCAACTTTTTCTTTCACCGGGGCAGGACCAGTTTTAAAGCCACCAAGAACTGCAGGAAGATTCCTGTTCATAGCCCGGCACATCAACTGGGTAAGGATCATACCGGCTACACCAACCAGGGAGCCAACTCCTGCCAGCAAAAAATTGCCAACTGCCAGGCCGCTAACCGCGGCAGCCACGCCCGACAGGGAGTTAAGAAATGAGATAATAACCGGCATGTCCGCACCACCTATGCGGATAGCCATTAACAGCCCATAAATAGCAAATATTGCCAGAATAGTTACCTGGTAGACAGGAGCCTGCCAATAAAATAAACCGACAACCAGTACAGCTCCAACCACCAATAAAAGGCGGAGGATTATACCGTGACCTTTCAGAAAAACAGGCTTCTGGGAAACTAAGCCCTGCAGCTTCAAGGCAGCGACAACGCTGCCGCTAAAGGTAAGTGTCCCAACCCCGAGAGCAAGGGCCGCAGTGAACCAGAATAACCATAATCCGGTCCCGGCTTCTACGGCCATAACCGTTCCCGCTACCAGGGCGGAAGCACCCCCGCCAAGACCGTTAAACAAGGCAACTGTCTGCGGCATCTGGATCATTTTTACCTGGCGGGCCAACAAGATTCCCAGTATGCCACCAATGAATATATAAACCCAGGCCAGGGAATCTAGTACCCCCATTTCCAGGAAAGCGAAAATAATAGCCAGGACCATGGACAAAGCGCCCAGGCGATTTCCCCATAAAGCGGTGCGCGGAGACTGCATTAACCGAATGCCTATTAAAAACCCAATAGTCAATATAAGCGGGATTAAATATTCCAGCAAAACAATCATCACCCCTTAGCTTCTTCTTTTTCTTCATGTTTAAACATGCGCAGCATCCGTTCTGTAACCCAGAAACCGCCCGCCACATTAATCATCGCCAAAATCAAAGCCGCTGCAGCCAGGCCCCTCACCCCCGGCGGAGCGGCGGCATATATTGCAATAGATCCTAAAACAGTTATACCCGAAAGGGCATTCATTCCCGACATCAGCGGGGTATGCAGCAGCGAGGGAACAGCCGAAATAACCCGGTACCCCAGCAGGGCGCACACTACAAGAAATATAAGTATTGTGGGTGACAAATCTAGAACCTCCTCAACATTTAATAGACATCGGCCATTATTTTATTCTTCCATTGCTTTCAACGTTCCTTCATGGACAACTTTATAATCCTTTGTGACCAGTGATTCCCTGATGACTTCATCCTCTAAATCAAATTTCAGCTGCCCCTCATCGATCAGGTAGTTTAGATAGTTATAAGTGTTTTGGGAAAACATCCTGGAAGAATCAATCGGAAGGTACGCAGGTATGTTAAGCAGGGCACTAATATAGATACCATCATAATCGTATTCTTCCCCCGCCCGGCTCAATTCGCAGTTTCCTCCCTGATCTACTGAAATATCAACTATTACTGAGCCCTTTTTCATCATTTCCACCATTTCTTTATTAACCAGGAGCGGAGCCTTTTCACCCGGTATTAAAGCCGCTAAAATTACCGCGTCACTCTCTTGTACATGGGGAAGTAAAACTTCTCTTTCTCTTTCATACCACTCTTCAGGCAGCCTCTTTGCATACCCCCCTTCACCGACACCCATGCCTTCAGGAAGCTCAAAGGTGATCGGCTCAGCACCAAGACTGCGCGATTGTTCATCAGCATCCGGCCTGATATCAAGGGTTTTCACTTTTGCCCCGAGGCGTTTCGCCGTAGCGATGGCCTGCAGCCCGGCAACACCGACTCCAACAACCAGGATCTGGGAGGGTTGGATAACCCCGGCACTGGTCGGCATCATTGGAATAAACCTTGACAGGTTATGCGCAGCAGATATAACAGATTTATAACCGGCTAC
>SL_5KL_010_SEDDRAFT_10001521_pt1 | contig 13929 bp, 12 predicted proteins | sample SodLakKL_010_SED_FD_9118 | JGI IMG/M metagenome (IMG submission 9118)
CGGGAGAAGGCAACAGGATGGAATGTCGACAAGCGGCGGTGGAAATGAACGCAGAAGAAACGGATGCCGCCGCAGTCCGCGAAGCCAGCCCCCAAAGGAACCAGGCCGCCTGGTTGGCGGAAGGATCAGGCCATCGTGCTGGAAGCGTTAATCCAGCTCGGGAAAGTTGATTCGGTCGACGACGATATAGGCTGCCGAATAGTCGCCGCGGATTTCTTCGAGAAAGCGCCGGGCGTCAACCCTTGTCCGGAAGTCCCCTGCCCGCAGTTTGAAGTAGGGTTCTTCATACACGATATAGGCGTTGACATCTGGGTATTTTTCGAGGAAATCCGCTTTTTCGTGCTGTGTGTTCAGCCGGGCGCGGTTGCCGGAGTCCATATAGAGGTGCACCCGGTAACCGGCGATGCCAGGTTGACGGCTCACGGCGTGGCGGTGTGCCTGAAGCAGCCAGGCGATTTTCTCGTCCTGGTGCACGTGTTCCCATATCAGGGGATGCAGGTCTTCAATGGTATCCAGCTGCAGGGTGTCCACCATCACGGTGTCCACCGCGAGGGTGTCGGGCAACACCATCAGGGTGTCGTCCTGCTCCTCCTGGCGGTCTTGCCCCTGCTGTTCCTGTCCGGCTTCCGCCCGCTTATTCTGGCGGACTTGTCCCTGTTGCCCCTGGCGGGCTTGCGCGCCATCCACGAACAACACGCCCAACAGAAACACCACCAGTACCTTAGCTATCCACTTCATTTTTCACTTTTCATTTTTCATTCAGTAAGCTTCGCCAACGCTCAGCCCAAATACTGTCCTTGAAGGCTTACTTTAAAATACAGGCCTTACAAAGTCCGGCCCTTTCACTTTAATTTTTCATTTTTCACTTTTCATTTAATAAGCCCTGGCAAAAACAACCCGCCGTGCAGATGGCTTCCCTGAGTAAACGCATTGGCCGGCTTCTTTATTTTCATCAAAGGGAATCAGGCGGATGGTGGCTTTGGTCTCTTCCTTGATGCGCTGTTCGGTTTCAGCGGTGCCATCCCAGTGGGCTTCAATGAATCCCCCCTGGTTTTCCAGGATCTCCTTAAACTCATCCCAGTTGTCGGCTTTGCGCGTGTTTTCCGTACGGAAGCGCAACGCCCGGTTATAGAGGTGCTGTTGGATCTCTTCCAGCAGGGCTTCAACGCGCTCCACCACCTGGTCCATGCTGACCACTTCCTTCTCGAGGGTATCCCTGCGGGCCAGTTCCACGGTGCCCTTTTCCACATCCCGCGGACCAATGGCCAGCCTGACAGGCACACCTTTAAACTCATATTCATTGAATTTCCACCCNGGCTTGTGTGTATCCCGGTCATCCAGTTTCACGAGGATGCCCTTGTCCTTCAGCTTGTCGTGCAGTTCGCGTGCCTTGCCGACCACGGTCTCATATTGCGTGTCATTTTTGTAGATGGGCACGATCACGCTCTGGATGGGTGCAAGTTTGGGCGGCAGCACCAGGCCATTGTCGTCTGAATGCGCCATGATGAGCGCGCCCACCAGGCGGGTGGAGACCCCCCAGGAGGTGGCCCAGACGTGTTCGAGCGTGCCTTCCTTGCTGGCGAACTTGACGTCGAACGCCTTGGCAAAGTTTTGTCCGAGGAAATGCGACGTGCCCGCCTGCAGGGCCTTGCCATCCTGCATCAGGGCTTCAATGCAAAATGTCTCCACGGCACCGGCGAAACGTTCATTTTCCGATTTGACCCCTTTCAGTACCGGGATGGCCATGAAGTTTTCGGCAAAGTCGGCGTATACATCCAGCATCTGGTAGGTTTCATCCAGTGCTTCCTGCTCCGTGGCGTGTGCCGTGTGTCCTTCCTGCCAGAGAAACTCTGCAGTACGCAAAAACATCCGGGTGCGCATCTCCCAGCGCACCACATTGGCCCACTGGTTCACCAGGATGGGCAGGTCGCGGTACGACTGGATCCACTGGCGGTAGGTGTCCCAGATGATGGTCTCGGAGGTCGGCCGGATCACCAGCTCCTCTTCCAGTTTGGCGTCACCATCAACAACCACACCTTTTCCTTCGGGATCATTTTTGAGGCGGTAATGCGTGACCACGGCACATTCCTTGGCGAAACCCTCCACGTGGTCCGCTTCCCGGCTAAAAAACGACTTGGGAATGAACAAGGGGAAGTAGGCGTTGGAGTGGCCCGTATCCTTAAACATCTTGTCGAGCGCGCCCTGCATTTTTTCCCAAATGGCGTAACCATAGGGTTTGATGACCATACAGCCACGCACGGCGCTGCTTTCAGCGAGTCCGGCCCGCTGAACAATATCGTTGTACCATTTCGAGTAATTCTCTTCCCTGGTGGAAAAATCTTTAGCCATAATGCGCTTTTGGTATAGTATTTGTGATTTTCAAGATACAGATTGAACGGGCAAATTTAACAAAAAAGTCGCGTATAGTTATTAACTTTGTACATACCAAATCAGACAACCAGGAGGATACGTCATGAAAAAACTAATGAAAATCACAGGCATCATGGTGGTTCTGGCCCTTGCCGGTTGCTCCGCAACCCAGCACGGAACAGGTCATCAGGACGACGTGTATTACAGTCCCCGGGGTGGCAGCGGTGAAGCCGACAGGCGTGCTGCAGCCGGTGAAGACAGGACCGTTGAAGTCGTAGATGAAGACACTGCGGCCGGTCACCAGCAAGCCCAAGGTGCGACTGCAAACGCGGGAAGCGCCTCACAGGGAGCCACATCCGACATGGCTTACGGTGAGGGCAACAACAATGAAGAAGAAGAATATTATTATGATGAGGAAGGGGAGTATGCATACTATTACGATGAAGACGGGCAGAAAGTCATTGTAAACAATTACTACTACGGTGATTATTACGATTTCAGCTATGCCAGCCGCATCAGGCGATTTCACCGGCCGTATGCGAGCTTCCACTACTTCGACCCCTTCTACACCAACATGTATTACTACACCCATGACCCCTTTCACTTTGGCACCAGCATCTATTTAGGCTTTGGCCATTCGCCGTTCTATTTCGGGGGCTACTATGGGTACGGCTGGAGAAATCCATTCTGGCATGCACACTGGCATCACAGGTGGCACCGTCCGTGGCACGGGTTTTACCCGGGCTCATTCTGGGCCGGTTACCATATGGGTTTCATGGCTGGATATCATGGATTCTGGCGTCCGCATTACGGATACGGATACTGGGGTGGTTACCCCTATTATTTCTACAACAGCTTTGACGGCACCACCGCCCACCATTATGGTCCGCGCGGTGCAACCGGAAGCACGGTAGGAAGAACCGGTGAGGGCCGCACCCAGACATCCGGAAGGACAAGTTTTGCGGATACCTTTGAGGCAAGGACTTACCGCGACAGTGAGGGTCGGCGACAAATGCTTGCTGCCACCACCGACCAGGAAAGACGCGGTGACGACGACCGCGAAGAGCGCAGGGGCGACGCGGCCCAGGTGGCCAGGGAAGCCGGTGGCGGTGCAGCCGTTGCACAGCAGCGCGATGCAGACCAGTCCCGCGAAACAAGACAGCCTGACCAGGCTGTAGAGCGCAGCGATGAGCGGGCAGAGCGCGCACAGGCAGATGATCAGCGCACCAGGGAAACCCGCGAGGCTTATCAACCCGGACGCCGCGTGGAAGACTACCGTTCGGCCACCCGCGAATCCTACCAACGCGAAGGATCCGAGCGATACACACGTCCGCAGCAGGCCAGTCCAGACCGGGAGCGCAGGGATGCAGGCGAGAACAGGGAGTACACCCGTCCGAGGTCATATACCTCACCAAGTTATCAGCAGCCCAGCTCACCACAACGCTCGAGGCCAACCCCGAGTGCGAGGCCCGCATCAGAACGGCCTTCGCGTGAGCAGGCCACGCCAAGCCGCACCTCACCAGACCGCAGGCCAACCACACAGCCATCGCGGACTGACAGGGGCAGGCCAAGCTATTCTCCGCCCAGCCGCCAGCCTTCCAGGACAACAACCAGTCCTTCACGAAGCAGCCGGCCATCCAGGAGCACGGCATCCCCATCACGCAGCAGCTCCCCGTCGCGCAGCACGGCTTCGCCCTCACGCAGCAGCTCCTCCTCCAGGTCGAGCAGCGTAAGCTCGTCCAGGAGTTCCTCGAGCCGCAGCTCAGGAGCGAGCCGGAGCAGTAGCTCAAGCAGCTCCTCCTCACGCAGACGAAACTAAGTCCGTTTAGTGACTAATCCTCCATAATAACCACCACCTCCCGGCGCATAACTTATTCCGGTTTTTGCCGGGAGGTTTTTTTAGCGACAGCAACGGATGCCAGCAATGTAATGAAACAGGCCGAACAAGTTTACGGTTGACTTTGTGGGCGCAAAAGGCACTGGCAGAAGCAAAAAAGTTTCTGGCTATTGACCATTAGTTATTGGGTCGCCAAAAGCAGAGCTGGTGACCAACACATCAATGCAGGGAAAACAAATCATCAAAAAATACAATCCAATGAAGAAGCTTTTGATTTCACTGGTCGCGCTCTTACTGACAGTAAGTCCGGCACTGGCACAAAATGAGATGGATGCCCTGAGGTATTCCCAGTTGTTCCCCGGCGGAACGGCCCGGTTCAATGCCATGGGAGGGTCTTTTGGTGCCCTGGGCGGCGACTTCTCTACCCTGAGCATCAATCCCGCCGGTCTTGGGATTTACAGAAGCTCAGAGTTCATGATCAGCCCAGTCTTCAACTACAGCGCTGTTGAATCCAGTTATTTCAACACCTGGGAGGAAGACAGGAAGTACAACTTCAACCTTAACAACGTCGGCGTGGTGTTTGCGTTCCCAATGAGCGGTGCTAACAACGAGGGCGGCTGGCAGTTTGTCAACATGGGCTTTGGCATCAACCGGCACAACAACTTTAACGACCGCTGGATCGCTGAGGGGTTTAATCCTTACAGCAGCAAGATGGCCAGCATCCTTCAGCAGGCGCAATCGCAGGGCAGCGTGGATCAACTCGACCCGTTCTCCACCGAGCTGGCCTGGGACACCTGGTTGCTGGGAGAAGAGGACGATGACTTTTTTGTGGACATGCTGCACGGGGTGAACCAGCGCCAGGAAACCACCACCTCGGGACATATCCGTGAGTTGGTGCTTTCGATGGGGGCCAATTACAACGACAGGCTCTACCTTGGCGCCACCGTCGGCTTCCCTTCCGTGTCCTATGAAGAAGAAAGCGTGTTTATGGAAGAAGACAGCGAGGGCCACAATGAGGTCTTCAACTCCATGACCTACGCCAACCGATTAAAAACCACAGGCAGCGGGTATAACTTTAAGTTTGGGGCCATCTTCAGGCTTACCGACATGATCCGCATTGGTGGTGCCTTCCACACGCCGACTTTCTACGAACTGACTGACCGGTACAGTGCCCGGATGGAGTCGGACCTGAACCTCGACTACGACAGCAACACTGCTTCATCCCCTGAAGGCCGTTTCGACTACGACCTGGAAACGCCCTTCAAGGCGATCGGAAGTTTGGGGCTGGTCTTCGGCGGCTCCGGAGCCATCAACATCGATTACGAATACATTGATTACACATCTGCGCGTTTGCGCAGCGGCGACTACATGTTTACCGATGAGAACCGGCAAATCCGCAACGCCTTTACCGACCAGCACAACATCCGCATCGGGGGCGAGATCAACCTGGAGCCGGTGATCCTCCGTGGCGGATACGGCTATTACTCCAACCCTTACCGCTCAGGAGTCAATGACGCCACCCGCCACCTGATCTCCGCAGGTTTGGGCATCCGCGACCGGGACTATTTCATTGACTTCTCATACGCTTACAGCTTTTTTTCGGAGGACTACCACCTGTACCTGCTTGACAGCGATGACCCTGCAGACTACCAGGTGCCCGGTTCGGTCTGGGAACCACCGGTCACCAGCCGGGATTTCAGTGCAAGCACCTTCCGCCTGACCTTCGGATGGCGCTTTTAAGACCTGTTGGGCCTAAGGGATAAGCAAACACAAACAAAAAGCCGGAGTCCTTTCGAAAAGGCTCCGGCTTTTTGTTTTGGGTGACCCAGGCAGGCACCTTCGTGCCGCGGGCCACAATCTTTTTTCGCATCAGCGCATTGTGATTTTCCAGTGGCTGAGGTCGTTTGTCAATTCATGGCGGACAATGGCATTGCCCGGCAAAGCAGTGCTGACAGGAAACGCGTATCGCGGTCCGTTGACATCACACTAAACTTCCATGTGTTCTTTCACGCGCTCCACGATTTCGTCGTCGATGAGGACGCGTCCACAGTATTCGCACACGATGATCTTCTTATGCAGCCGGATGTCGAGGTGACGTTGCGGGGGAATCTTGTTAAAGCAGCCGCCACAGGCATCTCTTTCCACGGGGACCACGGCAAGGCCATTGCGGGCATTGTCGCGGATGCGCTGATAGGCATTCAGCAAACGTTCCTCAATCTTGTCCTGCTGCTCCTTGGCCTTTTCCTCCAGCACCGCTTCATCCTTCTCCGTTTCCGCTACGATGTCGTTGAGCTCAGCATTTTTGGCCTCCAGGTCCTTTTGCCGCTCTTCCAGTTCGGCCTCCACCTCTTTGACCAGCTCCTGCTTGTTCTCCACCTCGGCTGCAAACTCTTTCATTTTCTTTTCCGCAAGCTGGGCTTCCAGTGTTTGGTATTCGATCTCCTTGGACAAGGAGTCATACTCCCGGTTATTGCGCACATTCATCTGCTGTGCCTCATACTTTTTAATCAGCTCCAGGCTTTCCTGTGCGGCAATTTTCTTGTTGGATATTTCCGTTTCCAGCTCCTGGATCTCGTGGTTAAACTTTTCGAGACGGGTTTCCAGTCCGGCAATCACATCTTCCAGGTCCTGCACCTCCAGGGGCAACTCGCCACGCACGCTGCGAAGCCTGTCGATTTTAAAGTCGATGGTCTGCAGGGTATAGAGTGAGGTCAATTTGCTTTTTACCGTCTTTTCAATGCTGTCTTCAGTAGCAGTCTCAGGCACTTGCACGGGAGAACCTTCCGTTCCGGTGCTGGGATTGATCATCTTTTCTGCTTCTTTTTCTTTTTTTGCAGTCTTCTTTTGCTTGGCCATAAAATATCTGTGGTTTTTCAGTGATTATCGAATGCGGTCATTGCCTGTTTTCTGGACTTTACCGGAAACCTGCATGCCTGTTTTATTGCAGGACTGTTGCCCGGATCGGCCTGTAACCGGTAATTGAGCCGGGCACCAATGCAATCCGGAGATCAGAAGTACCTGACTGGGTTGGTATTTACCTCAGAAATCAGGACGGCAAAGTTAAGCATTTTTTTCTGAATGATATCACGGATCAACTCCTTTGTATGTTGCTCAGTTTCATAATGTCCGGCATCCACGAGCAAGATTTTCCCGGCATTGTCCAAAAACTGATGATATTTGAGATCGGCGGTAACAAAGGCCTGGGCACCAGCTTTGCGCGCATCGCCAATCAAGAAGGCACCAGAACCACCACACAACGCTACTTTTTTGATCATCTCCCCGGTAGCTTCGGTATGCCGCAACACGGGCGTTTCCAGTTGTTCTTTTACCCTGTGGAGGAAATTTTCCGGCGAAACAGGTTCGTCATATTCGCCGATCATTCCGGAACCTACGCGGTCGTATACATTCTCCAGTGCATACACGTCATACGCCACTTCTTCGTAAGGGTGGGCATCGTGCATGGCCTGGATGACCTTTGCCTGCTGGTGGACCGGGAAGATGGTTTCGACGCGCTCCTCTTTCTCGTAATGCAACTCGCTGATGCTTCCCACAAAGGGGTTGGTCCCCTCACCTGCCCGGAAAGAGCCCCGGCCCTCGAGGTTGAAGCTGCAGCAGTCATAGTCGCCAATGTGGCCGGCCCCCGCTTCAAAAAGCGCCGCACGCAGCTTGTCTGCGTGGTCTGTGGGACAAAAGGTAACGAGCTTTTTCAGCATCCCGGATGCCGGTTTCAGGATGCGCAGGTTTTCCAGTCCAAGTTTTTCGGCCAGCCGCCTATTGACCCCGTAAAGGCTGTTGTCAATATTGGTGTGTACGGATACGACAGCGATCTGTAGCCGGATGGCCTCACTGACCATTTGTTCGGTGGGGGTGCCGCCTGCAATGCGTTTGAGTCCGTCAAAGATCAACGGGTGATGCGTGATGACCAGGTCACACGCTTTCTCTGCTGCCTCTTTGAGCACGTCGGGTGTCAGTTCCAGGGTCAGCAGTGCCCGGTGCACTTCGCGTTCCGGATCGCCGATCTGGATGCCAGAGTTGTCATAGCTTTCCTGCCAACTGAAAGGTGCTGACTGGTGAATGAGGTCGACAATCTGTTTTAGCTTCATGGGTATATGGTTTTGTGACCTGCTTGCCGCATAGTCAAAATTACGTTTTTTTATCCAGGACATCACAATGAACCCGCACGATTCTCAAGCTGGGTCAGGCATAAAAAGGCGAATGACACAGGATGATTGTTTTATCGCAAAATCATACTATCACACAAAAATAAATATTTACCTTTGAAGCATGAACTGGCTTCGGGTATTGTTACTGCCTTTTGCTTTCCTTTACGGAATTGGTGTTTGGTTTCGCAACCTCTTGTTTGACTGGGGGGTATTGCCTTCCGAGTCATTTGACATTCCCGTAATCAGCATTGGCAACCTGAGTGCAGGTGGTGCTGGCAAGACCCCACACGCAGAATACCTGGTCCGGCTGCTGAAGGACCAATACGTGGTTGCTGTGCTGAGTCGTGGTTATAAAAGAAAAACAAAAGGATACCGCCTGGCTCAGGGTGATTCCACGGCCAGGGAGGTAGGTGATGAGCCCCTGCAAATGAGCCGGAAGTTTCCGGATATCCTTGTGGCAGTGGATGAAAAGCGGCGGCGCGGCATCCATCGCCTGCTCAGGGATCACCCTGAGGTCAACCTGGTGATCCTGGACGACGCATTTCAGCACAGGTATGTGCGGGCAGGACTGAACCTCTTGCTTACCGGGTATTACAATCCTTTTTTTAATAACTTTTTGCTGCCTGTGGGCAACTTGCGGGAGGCCAAGTTCCGCGCAAAAAGAGCCGATGCGGTGATCGTGACCAAGACGCCAAAAGTATTTTCCCCGCTCGACCGGCGATTCTTCCTGAAAAAACTAAACCCTTACCGGTTAAAAAAAGTGTACTTTTCCAAGCTGACCTATCAGCCCTGGTTGCCTTTGAAGCCGGAAATGCCTGCTCCTCCGGATAGCAAGCCCAAGACCATTTTCCTGCTTACGGGCATTGCCCGCACGGAAGCCCTGGAGGAGCATCTGAAAACGCGCTGCAAAGACCTGTTTGTCCACAAGTACCGCGACCACCACCAGTTTACCCCGGCAAACCTCAAAAAGCTGCAGGCACATTTCCACAAAACGATTGGGGATAAAGTGGTGATTACCACCGAAAAGGACGCGATGCGCCTGTATGATTCCAGCCTATCAGCATACATCGACGACCTGCCCATATACTACATCCCGGTAAAGGTCGTCTTCCAGGATCAGGACAAACAAAAATTTGACCGCATGATCTTCCGTTTTCTCGAACGGTTTGCGGATCAACAATGAACCGCCCAACCCCCGGTCCTGCACCTTAACCACTTATGCCCTCAGGCCGTTGCGATTGCAAACCGCACTTGCTTGCATCGCCTGTAAAATGCGCGTGCACAACACGATCCGGCAACACAGCCGCCTGGAGAAGGCGGGCGCGCGTAAACCCACACACCGGGCGTTCACAGTCATAAAAACCGCGTGCTAAGCGGAACAAAGAACGCGGGTTCCGCTTAGCACGCAGTTACTCGCCCAGGGGATCAGAACGGAAGATCGTCTTCTTCCGGCGGACTTGCGGGCGAAGGCGAATCCGTGGGTGGCGGACTTTGCTGTGGCGAGGACTGTTCACCGCCCTCCTTGCCACCGAGGAAGTTGATTACATCACCGACAACCTCCGTGGTATACCGTTGGTTGCCCTCCTTATCCTGGTATTGCCGGGTGCGAAGGCGCCCTTCGATGTATACCTGGCGGCCCTTGCTGAGAAATTTTTCCGCCAATTCGGCCCGGTTGCGCCAAAGCACAACCCGGTGCCACTCCGTTTTTTCTACACGCTCACCATCCTTGTCGCGATAAAATTCATTGGTAGCCACACTTAAACGGGCCATCTTGGTGCCACTTTCCATGGTCATGATCTCCGGGTCTGCACCCAGGTTGCCCACCAGAATCACTTTGTTTACTCCTGCCATAATGTCTTTTTTTGGGGTTTTTAATTGATATTCTTCGCTAAATTAATTTATTTTTTATTCTAGCGCAAATTTTTGTTTTGAATTGGCGCGTTTATGTCGTTAAACGTATCCACCGGGGGATATATCTTTAACCCGGTCCGCCAGTCAATGTGTCCTTCACCCTGTTTGCCGGGAAAACCGTCGTTACAGGTGCTCCCGGAGAAAGCGGTCGATGAGCCTGGNCTTAGCCATTCGATCGAACGCTTTGGGTGTGGTACAAAGATACAGTCCTTGCAGCACGTTGGAAACCCAATTGTCGACATCCACAAAATAGAACCACGCGTGAATGGTTTGGTGGGTGAGTTGATGTTTCATGGCGACCGGCAGGGGGTTGAGGTGGTTGGCTTTCACCCCGGGCAGCAATTCGGCAAATCCGGGATTGGCAAGCAGCTCCGAGGCCGGCAAATGCCTTTCAGCCTCCAATAAAGGAAACTCATACATATGCTGCCAGATTCCTTCCTGCTTGCGTTGCTGCACCAGAAAACAGGGGACCGCCTGATCGCCCGTCCGCACATAAAAGTAATGAAAATACCGTTTACGGGGAGGCTTGCGAATGCTTTTCCGGGGCAGTTGTTCGACCAGGCCGGATTGCAAGGCCAGGCAATGTTCCCGGAAGACACACCCGGAGCACAAGGGGTTCCTTGGCTTGCACACCAGCGACCCGAAGTCCATCATCGCCTGGTTGAAGTCGCCCGGACAGCAGGACGGGATCAACTGCCGGGCCGTTTGCTCAAAGGTCCTTTTCCCCCGTGTCGTATTCTGCTTCTCCTCGATGGCATAAATCCTGGCGAGCACACGCATCACGTTGCCATCCACGGCCGGCACGGCTTCGTTGAACGCAATGGAAGCGATGGCTGCCGCGGTATAAGGACCTATACCCTTGATCTTCAAAAGCTCCTGGCTTGACCCTGGCAATTGGCCCCCAAGGGATGCCACAAGTTGCCGGGCCGCAGCGTGGAGGTTCCTGGCCCGGGAATAGTAGCCCAGCCCCTGCCACAATCGCAGCACCTGCTCTTCCGGCGCGGCGGCCAGGGCGCGTGCATCCGGGAACGCATCCAAAAAACGGAAATANTAGGGCAAGCCTTGGTCCATCCGGGTTTGCTGCAAGATCACCTCGGAGATCCAGACCGCATACGGATCCCTTTCTGTGCGCCAGGGCAAATCCCGGCCGTTTTTCTCATACCAGGCTAATAAAATTTCTGCAAAATCCATCTTTCCGGCTTTCCGGGAATAATCCCAGTGCAAAGTAAGCAAAAGAGCGTAAACCGTTGAAGGAAAAATAATTAATTTGTTTTCAGATAATCAGAAAAACCTTATCTTTGCAACCTTAAACAAGGTAAAAACTCAACATAAATCCCTTATAACCAAAAAAGTAAAGAATTATGACGAAAGCTGAAATCGTTAACGAAATTGCCAACAAGACGGGCATTGAAAAGGTAACAGTACAAGCGACCGTAGAAGCTTTTATGGGTACCGTGAAGAATGCACTTGTTAAAGGAGAAAATGTTTACCTCAGGGGTTTTGGTAGCTTCATCATCAAGGAGAGGGCAGAAAAAACCGGCAGGAATATCTCCAAGAACACGACCATCATCATTCCTGCGCATTGCATTCCGGCATTCAAACCGGCCAAGGAGTTTGTAAGCGAAGTCAAGGCGTCAGTTAAGCCCTAATCCTTGTTGATTAGCCAAACTGATCGCCAGTCAATCAATAAAAATTTATAGGAGAAATCATATGCCAAGCGGAAAAAAACGTAAACGACACAAGATGTCCACACACAAGCGCAAGAAGCGACTGCGCAAAAACAGGCACAAAAAGAAGTAATGTGCTGTTTTCCATGCGTTTGACATCGCATAATCCCATATAAAATTACATAATGTCNCTTCAGGCATTATGTAATTTTATTATGATTTTGTCAGCGCATCGGAGCGATTACCTGCTCTGCCCATCCCAACGGGCAAACAAATCTTAAAGTATCTCAGTTGTGAACAAAGAGTTGATCATTGATTCCGGCAGCAAGGAGGTTGTGATGGCTTTGCTTGAGGAGAAGCGCCTTGTGGAGCTTCACCGGGAGCGAAAGAACAACAACTACTCCGTGGGCGACATTTACCTGGGCAAGATCAGGAAGATCATTTCCGGGCTAAATGCAGCCTTTGTAGATGTGGGATACGAGAAGGATGCTTTTTTACACTACCTCGACCTGGGAAGCCAGGTCAACAGCCTGAACAAGTACACCAAGCTGGCCATGGCAGGCAAGACCAAGGTGTTGCCAATGGAAAAATTTCATCTTGAAAAAGAGATCGAAAAGACGGGCAAGATCACCGAGGTGTTGAGTACCAACCAGCCCATCCTGGTTCAGATTGCCAAGGAACCGATTTCAACCAAGGGGCCTCGCATTACGAGTGAGATCTCCCTGGCCGGACGTTACCTGGTCCTTGTCCCCTTTTCAGACAGGATCTCTGTATCGCAGAAAATCCAGCATGCCGATGAAAAAAGCCGGTTAAAACGCCTGGTGCAAAGCATCAAGCCCAAGAATTTCGGCGTGATCATCCGTACGGTGGCAGAAGGCAAGATGGTTGCCGACCTGGATGCTGACCTCAACAACCTGGTCAGCAAATGGTACAGCATCGCAGAAAAGCTTGCCACCGCGAAGCCTCCCCGCATGATCATGGGAGAGCTCAACCGGTCATCCGCCATGTTGCGCGATTTGCTGAATGAATCGTTTAACAACATCCACGTGAACGATTCACTGGTCTACGAAGAGTTGCGCGACTACATCAAAACCATCGCCCCGGAAAAAATCGACATCCTGAAATTTTATAAGGGAAAGGCCCCAATTTTTGATCATTTCGGCATCGAAAAACAGATCAAGGGTTCCTTTGGCAAGGTCGTGTCCATTAAGAGCGGCGCCTACCTGGTGATTGAGCATACCGAAGCCCTGCACGTCATCGACGTAAACAGCGGGCAGCGGATCAGCAGCGAAAACAGCCAGGAAGACAATGCACTGGACGTCAACCTGGAAGCTGCAGCCGAAATCGCCAGACAGCTGAGGTTGCGCGATATGGGCGGGATCATCGTGGTCGACTTCATCGATATGGTACAGGCCGGCAACCGCCGCAAACTGTACGAACGGATGAAGGAAGAGATGAAAAAGGACCGGGCAAAGCACAACGTGCTTCCTCCCAGCAAGTTCGGCCTTGTTCAGATCACCCGGCAGCGGGTCCGGACCGAAACCAATGTGGAGACCCTGGAAAAATGCCCCGCGTGCGGTGGCACCGGTAAGATCAAACCCAGCGTGATCCTGGTGGACGAGATCGAAAGCAATCTCAAGTACCTCATCAGGGAGCAAATGGAAACCAGGCTTACCCTGCGGGTGCATCCGTTCATCCACGCTTATCTGACCAAAGGCTTCCCGTCGATCAGGTGTAAATGGTTCCTGAAATACAAAAAGTGGATCAAAGTATATCCTTCTACATCCTACCATTTTCTCGAATACCGGTTTTTTAACAAACTGGATGACGAGATCAAACTTTAACGTGCACGCACGAATGGATGAACGTTGAAGCACTTACAGAAAAAGCCAGGCGGTACTGTGCCTATCGGGAACGGTGTACCCGCGAGGTGGAGGAAAAACTCCTCCGCCTGGGGGCCGACCGGCAAGTGACAGACCAG
>SL_5KL_010_SEDDRAFT_10001523_pt1 | contig 13917 bp, 10 predicted proteins | sample SodLakKL_010_SED_FD_9118 | JGI IMG/M metagenome (IMG submission 9118)
GAGCTGCCGGAAAATTTTCGCAAATTGTCTCCTGAAGAGAGGCCCGGGACTGAAAGGGGCCGGAGCTTTATCAGGAAAATGCTCAAGGAGGAGAAAAAGAGGTATCAGATTGGAGATCGGCAGGAACCGGTTAAACCCGATTATGCTGTTTTCTCCCTGCTGGAATTGCAGGATATTCTGGCCGGTGAGCATTATCTGGAAAGGGAATTTTAACCTTGCTAATACCGGTGAGAATTTTATTTCTAATAAATCTTTTTAAATAAAGCATACAAATAAATCATACTAACAAATGAGGAAAACAAATCATAAATACAACATACAAATAAAAGAGAGAAATAAATCATACAAATAACTTTTTAATATTTTTTATAAATTATAAACAAATTATAGAACCTGGGCCGGGAAATAATAAGTGGACTTAAATCAGGGTTCAGCTGAGATTCAGTCTGTTTTCAGTCTGGTTAATCCAAGGATAAGCCAAGGTCAGCCAGGTTTCAAGCTGGTTCATCCAGGGATAAGCCAGGCTTCAAGCTAGTTCAGCCAGGGAAAAGCAAGGCTTCAAGCTGGTTGAGCCAGGACGGGAGGTGATTATTTTCTTTTAAATTATCAGATAGTTTATTTGGAAAATGAGGGTCGACCTCAGGAGCAAAATCAAGGAGTTATATCTTATCTTAAGGGGAAAGGCCTATCTGTTTTCAGGAACAGGGCATATCTGAATCTTCAGGAAGAAGAAAACCTGAAATATCAGTAAAATGCCTGTCCGGTTTTCAGGAACAAAATCTGAAGCAAAACTTTAGTTGAATAACAAAAAAACAGAGGTTCAATTCCAATGAGGAGGGACTAAGAAAAAATGAGTTTGAGCAGAAAAATTATACTTTTAATTTTGATTCTGGCGCTGTCTCTGACCTTTATGCCCGAGATTGCAGCTGCTGAAGAAGAGATGACCCTGACCTGGTGGATAACTCCCTGGAGGATTAGAACACCCGATATGGATCCTGATGAGGCCCCTGATGGGGAACAGTTTGCTGCCTATGTCAGCAGGATGTTTGAAGAAAAGTATCCCCATGTCAATGTTGAGTATCAGATGGTAACCCACACCGGCAAGGAAGAACAGGCTACTGCAGCCATGTTTGCCGGCAATCCTCCCCATGTTTACTGGGAGCAGGGCTCTCCCAATCCGGAATGGGTGGCTCAGGGTCAGCTTGCTCCCATTACTCCCTATCTGACCGAGGAGGACAAAGAAGATTTCATCGATTACACCCTGGAGACCGGTAAAATCGGGGGCGAGTACTACATGTGGCCCTGGAACAACTCCAATAATGGGATGGGCAGTTCCCTGCTTTTAAATGTGGAAAGATTTGAGGAAAGAGGAGTTGAAATTCCTGAAGATCGCAGCTGGACAATGGATGAATTTTTAGAAGCTGCCAAGCAGCTTAGCTATGACGGCAATTATGCCATTACTCTGGCAGCCGAAGATACGCTCAATATGCTGGGCTGGATGCACCGTTTTGGAGCCCGGATGCTGAATGAAGACGAAACCGAATTTGTCCTTAATGAGCCTGAAGGCGTTGAAGCCCTGCAGTTCATGGTCGATCTGATCCATGAATATGAAGTGGCTCCTGACGGCGCTGCCGGGATGGGAGTCTATGATACCATTAACAATTTCCATTCGGGAAGAACAGCGATGGGTTACGGCGGCATCTATGAGATCGGCAGAATTGACCGTTACTACCGCAGTGGAGATCTTGAAGATCCCTTTGATGTCAGACTTGCCCAGTTCCCCCATGACCCTGAAGTTGGTCCGGTGGCCTATCAGGTAAATGGAGGCTTCCTGGTCTTTCAGCGGGAAGATGAGGATGAGCTGGAGATGGCGATGGAATTTGCCCGCTTTATTACTGGACCGGAAATGATCGGTATGCTGGAGGATCTGCTCTACATCACCTCCCGGGAATCGGTTAATCAGCAGCTTACCTTTGAAGATATGGACCGCTATACCGATACCGATATCATGACCGAGGTTGATGTTTATATCGAAACTATCGAGCATGGAGTTAATTATTACGGCTCACCTGATGTGCCGGTGGGAGAGGCTATGTCCTACTTCACCAGCGCCATGGAAGCGGCTCTCAGTCTGGATATGACTCCTCAGGAAGCGCTGGATTACTTTGTGGAAAATGCCAACCGGGTGGTTTTTGGTAACTAGCCAGCTGGCAGAAATTGAGTTTTCTTGACAGCGGGATTACAGCGTGATTACAGCAGGATTACAGCGGGATTCCGGGGTTGGAATCGGGACTGGATTTTTACTCCCGTATTCAATCCCGGGGTCAGCTGTTTGAATTTGTTTTTATTGGTTTGCAGAGGAGCGACAATGTCAGGGACAATGGTTCCCGGTTTTATTATAATTAGCAGGGAAATGTTTAAATGCTGCGCCTGCTGAAAATTTTTCTGGAATTTTAAATAGTTTATCAGGGTTTTAGGGATTTTACAGGATTGAATCAGTTATATCTGGGGGCTTTATAATGCAGAAAATTAATAACAGCTCGAAAAGCTACTGGGCCAGACTGGGACGGGATATCTGGAAACACCGGCGGGGTTATCTTTTTGTTCTTCCCAGCTTTATCTTTTTCTCGCTCTTTTATTTAATTCCGATGGTTAGTGCCCTGGTGGTCAGTTTTTTCAACTATACACCGCTATCAGTCAGCTATGAAGGGCTGGCCAATTACCGCAGGGTCTTTAATGATCCCATTATGTTCTCTGCTTTAAGAAATAATGCCATCTATACCGCAGGAGTGGTGACCTTCTGGCTGGGCAAGGCTCTTTTGATCGCCTTCCTCATTGATCCGCTCTCGAAAACTCTTAAAGTTTTCTTCAAGTCGGCCTTTTATCTGCCGGGAGTTACCTCGGGAGTTATCATCTCGCTGATATGGCTCTGGATGTATAACCCCTCCTTTGGTTTATTTAATAATATTTTGAATGCTGTGGGGCTGCCGGCTCTGCACTGGCTGGGAAATACCTCGCTGGCTCTGCCGGCTTTGATTTTAATGCAGGTAGTGATGGGGGGAGGTTCTTCCATTATTCTGATTGCGGCAGCTATGGGCCGGATTCCCAATTCTATCTACGAATCTGCTATTCTTGATGGGGCTTCCCGCCTGAAAATATTTTACAAGATTACCATGCCGCTGATTAAGCCGGTGCTGCTCTATTTGATTGTGATGGGGACGATTAACACCTTCAAGGTCTTTGATGCCATTTATGTTATGACCGGGGGCGGGCCGCAGTTCAGCACCACGACCATCGTTTTTAGAATTTATGAAACGGCCTTTACCAACTTTAGGATGGGAGAAGCGGCAGCCCAGTCGATGATTTTATTTTCCATTGTTTTTGTGATTGCTATTGTGCAGTTCCGCTGGCTGTCGACGGAGGTGGAATACTAAATGATACGAGAGGCTTTAGTGGAAAAGGACAATCCCCTACGCCCCGGGAAAGCCGGGCTGGTTATCAGGCTGACCTTTCTGGTTGTGCTGGGAGCGATAACTCTGATGCCGATGATCTGGATGATTTTAAGCTCCCTGCAGCCTCAGGCACTTTCGGTGAGCTTCCCGCCCAACATTAACCCCCTGGGTTTTGACCTGAGATATTATCAGCAGTTTTTAGGCCGCACCCATGTGCTGCGCTGGACCTTAAATTCTCTGATTTTTGCTGGGAGTTCAACGCTCTTAACCCTGGTGGTGGCTTCTCTGGCAGGTTATGCCTTTGCCAAGATTAAATTTCCCGGCTCTAAGTATCTTTTCTGGCTCTATATTATTACTCTGATGCTGCCCTTTCAGGTGGCAATGATACCTTTATACATTATTATGACCAGGATCGGTCTCACCGACACCTATCTCGGCCTGATACTGCCGGCCATTGCCAGTCCGCTCTCAATATTTTTGATGAAGCAGGTGATGCAGACCATCCCCACCCCGCTGCTGGAAAGTGCCCGGCTGGATGGCTGCAATGAGCTGCAGGTCTGGAAGCATATCATTATTCCGCTCTCCAAACCGGGAATTGCTTTTCTGGGCATTATAACCTTTGTGCAGCAGTGGAATAACTTTCTCTGGCCGCTGGTTATCACTGAATCAACGGCTATGCGGCCGCTGCAGGTCGGATTGACCCTGATCCGGGAGGAGGTGCCCTTGAGTTACAGTCTTCATATGGCAGGGGCCACCTATGCTGCCATTCCCATGATCATTGTATTCTTTGTTTTCCAGAAACATTTCTTGCGGGGAGTTACAGTAGGGGCGATGAAGGGCTAGACAGGTTTGTGATATCGGGCTGGTTATTAAAGCCTGTAAGAGGCTGAGGGAAATCGGAAATAAAATAAGCTTAAACTTTGTTTTTGCTGCCTGGAGTAATATTTTACCAATCCAGAGTGCTGGAGATATTGGAGGTTGCTAAATGTTAATAGCAGGAATTGATGCCGGAGCCAGCAGGACCCGCTGTGTAATCTATACCGAGAATGGTGAGGAGGCGGTTAGAGAGGAGGGGCAGGGGGCTAATCTGCAGAACCGGGGAAGGGATGAGACTGTCAAAATAATAGGAGATCTTCTGGAAAAAGCGCTCCATCAGCTTGATGCTGAAGACAGGAAGGNGGATTCGGGCGCTGATGTGCAGGGTCTGGCCAGGAAGNTGATCGGGGTTGGGATTGGTATTGCTGGCTGCCGGGAAGAGAGTGACAGACGGGAGATTAAAAGCAGGTTGCTGGAGAGGTTTCCCGGACTTGCTGATATTGCGATTACTGATGACGGCAGGACTGCCTGTCTTTCGGCCTGGGCGGGAGAACCAGGTATGGTGGCGGTTTGCGGTACCGGCAGTATAATCTATGCNCTGGATGACAGGGGTTCTTTTCAGAGAAATGGAGGCTATGGTCCCCTGCTGGGCGATGAAGGGGGAGCCTGTCGAATGGTTCTGACTGCTTTCCGTCAGGGTTTGCAGACCTGGGATATTAGAAGAGAACGGGAAATGCTGGACAAACTTTTACAGGAACTGGGCCTTGAAAGCATCGATGAGCTGATTAAATTTGTTTACCGAAAACCGCTGCCTCGCCGGGAACTGGCCGCGGCAGCACCGATGCTGCTGAGGGAAGCAGCCCGGGGTAATAAAGTCTGGCAGAACCTGGTTCAGCATGAGGTTGAAGAGCTGGCAGAAAAAATTGCTGCTCTGGCCTTTCGTATTCCTCTGAGCCATAACAGAATTGCCCTGGCGGGAGGCCTTACCAGCAGTCATTTCTTTGTGGAAATGCTGGTGAGGGCGCTGAAAAAAGAAAAAAGATATCACTTTGCCGATATTAAGATTGCCGAACTGGATAATGCCTGCGGTGCTGCAGTCTACGCTCTTTTCCGGGCCAGAAAGCGGGGGAAGCTGGCAGGGCAGGTGCTGGAGGGGTTTCTGGCAGAATTGAAGTGCAGGGGNATTTTCTTTGAGGTTGATTGAAAGCTTGAAAGAAATTGAGGGAGGGATCCAGTTATGGAAAAAGAGCAGGAGACCAGGGAGAGCAGAGCTAATGATTCCGGTTATCCCGGTTTGCTTCATTTAAAGAGCCATCTCAAGGATTTAAAACCGGCCGAGCAGAAGGTGGCTGACTATATCCTCAAGAATGTGGATGAGGTTATTTATGCTTCGATAACCAGTCTGAGCGAGGAGACCGGTGTCAGCGAGGCAACTATTGTGAAGTTGTGTCAGCGGCTGGGTTATTCCGGTTACCAGGAGCTTAAAATTATGCTGGCCCGGGAGAGCCGNCAGGAGAGCAGACAGGAGAAAATCTATGGGGAGATCAATCCCGATGATTCTCTGGCTCAGGTTAAAGATAAAATGTTTCAGAAATATCAGGAGGTTCTTGGCAACACCAAAAGCCTGCTGGATGACAGAAAAATTGCCCGGATAATTGAGCTGATCGGAGAGAGCCAGCGGCTTTATTTCTTCGGTTTCGGGGCCTCCTCTCTGGTAGCCCGGGATGCTGAGCTTAAATTTACCCGGATCAATATTCCGGCGACTGCGGTGGACCGGGTTCATGATCAGAAGATGCTGTCAGCCAACCTAACAGAGAAGGACCTGGTTTTTGCCATCTCCAATTCCGGCAGAACCAGAGAGATTCTGGAGGCGGTCGATATTCTCCAGGACAATAACTGTCCGGTGGTGGCGATTACCTCTCAAGCTGGCTCGCCTCTGGGGCAGAGGGCTGATCACCTTCTCTTAAATTCCTCCAAGGAAACTCCCTTTCGGGGCAGTGCTATGGCTTCCCGGATGGCCCAGATGGCCGTCATTGATATGATATTTCTCGGGACCGCCCTGGAGAATTACGAGGAGACCAACAGGGCTCTCCAGCGNACNCGCGAGGCTGTCAGGGGTAGTAAGGTGTGAGGGTGGGTGAGTTTGGCGCCAAGAGAAAAAATAAATCTATTTAGAAGAGTTTTTTTGTGGGGAGATAACAGAAAATTCTAAGAAGAGAGACAGAGTACACAGAGGTTCTGGCGCGTAAACCAGGTTTTTGTTACTTTTGCGAAATTTCTTTTCTGGTTTTTCTCTTTTGTGTGCAGAAAAAACCTGTGTCAAGTCTTTGAAAAGTTCAATTTTGACCTTAAATTTTTTGACTTGCTGCCTGGTTTTTAAGTATTTTGGATTATTGCTAGCAGATATAATAAGGAACACAGCTAAAATAATATTGAAATGAAAATATATGAAGATTATATTTTAAAAAAAGAGGGCCTGAGAGATAAATCTATAATTTAAATAGTGAGGATAAAATATGAATGTTGAAGACAAAATATGAATGATGAGGATAGAATATGAATGATGAAGACAAAATATGAATGATGAGGATAGAATATGAATGATGAGGTTAAAATATAAATTGAACGGTTAAAATATAAGTGATGATATAGGTGAAGAGGATAAAACATAATTTGAGGCTCTTATCAAATTACATGTTGTTCAGTTAACTGCAGGCAAACAAAATGTTGTTGTCAGGTGTATTATCTCTTTCAATCCTGAAATTAAGGTATAGCCAGCAAAGTTAATTATCCAGAATTAGATAAGCAACAAGGAAATTTAAATGAGCTTAATTTGATAATATTTTAGAAATTTTTCAGGATTATAACAGAAATTTGCAATTCAATATTTGGAACTGGAGAGAATAATTGATTTTGAAAGTTAAGCAGATTAAACTGACAATGATCTGAAAGGGAGAGGCAGAGAGCAGGGTAATTTATCAGAAAATTTAGCAGAAATGATAATAAAAACAGATTTATATCATATCAGGAGGCAGCAGAAAATGCTAAAACAGCTAAATGAAATTGTTGCAGAGCTTGAACCAGAGATAATCAAGCTGCGTCGGAGAGTTCACCGTCATCCCGAGCCAGGGTTTGAAGAAGAGGAAACAGCGGCTCTGATAAGTGAGGTGCTGAGCCGGGAGGGGATCCCTCATGAGACCGGGATTGCCAGTACCGGGGTTGTTGGCCTGGTGGGTTCTGGCCTGGGACCGGTAGTTGGGATCAGGGCTGATATGGATGCTCTGCCAATCTGTGAAGCTACCGGACTGGATTACAGTTCGGAAAATGACAACATGATGCATGCCTGCGGTCATGATGGCCATGTGGCGATATTGCTGGGTGTGGCAATGGCAGCTGCCAGGCTTGAGGAGAAGCTGCCGGGTCGGATTAAGCTGATTTTTCAGCCGGCGGAGGAGGGTCCGGGGGGAGCGCTGCCGATGATTAAAGCGGGGGTGCTGGAAAATCCCCGGGTTGATTATCTGCTGGCCCTGCACATCTGGAGCAAAGAGATGGCTGGATGCATAGGAGTCAAGCGTGGTCCGTTTTTTGCTTCGGCTGATGAATTTGATCTCGATATTTTAACTGAAAGTGCTCATGGAGCGAGCCCCCATCAGGGTAAAGATGCTGTCTTGATTGCCAGCGAAGTGGTTCAGAGCCTGCAGGGAATTGTCAGCCGCAGTGTTGATCCGGTCAAACCGGCGGTGATTACTATCGGAAAAATTGAAGGAGGGTACCGCCGGAATGTAATTGCTGACAGGGTGCGCCTGGAAGGAACTGTCAGGGCGGTAGAAAAAGAGGTGCGGGATCTGCTGCAGCGGAGAATTGAGGAAGTGGTGGCTGGAATCTGTGCAGCGGGAGGAGCAGATTATGAATTGAATTATCGCAGACAGTATCCTCCGCTGATTAACGATGATAGGGTGGTGGATTATCTGGAAGAGGAGGCTGTCCGGGCACTGGGAAGAGACTGTGTTCTGGAGATCGGTGAGCCGACACTCGGAGCCGAAGATTTTGCCTACTTTCTGGAACGGCGGCCCGGTGCGATGTTTTTACTGGGTGGACAGAATCCCGAAAAGGGAATTACTGCACCTCATCATCACCCGGAATTTGACTTCGATGAAGAGATTCTGGCCAGGGGGGTTAAGGTTTTTCTCTTAACGGCCCGCCGCCTGATGCAGGAATGATATTCCTTCATGCCATTCTGGGGTGCAAGAATAGATGAAAATAATATAGCGTATTTTTAAGGAAAGAGCCATGCCACTCTGGGGTGCAGCTGCGCATGAAAAATTAATCCGTCATTTAACAGAAAAACATCAAAAGAAACATCAAAATAAATCAACAAAAAACTGTTGAAATCGGGGCCAAAAAGATTTATAATGATAGTGACTACTTAAGTGGTTAGTATAATTGCTGGATTGGTTATATTTGCTGGCAGGTTCGTAAGAAGGTTAGAAATGCCGGGGAAAGAGTGAAACGGGTTTGAAATTGTCAAAATTTTTTTGGGTTATTTTTGGAATTATGAATATTTTCGGAAGTGCAATCAGTCCATTAGGTGGCTGTGGTGGGTTGACCTGCAAACTGTTTGACTGACTTATTAAATGGTTGATTGGAATTACTGACTGCTGAGAATGAGAATTTTAACTTAATCAAGGGGGAGAAATATCATGGAAAAAGTCAAAGTTGTTCTCTGGGGCCTGGGATCAATGGGAAGCGGAATGGGTAGAATTCTGGCAGAAAGAGAAGGTATTGAAATAGTCGGGGGTATTGCCGGTCGGGCCAAAAAATCAGGTAAGGATCTGGGTGAATTATTTGGTCTGGATCGCAAACTAGGTGTTGCCGCCACCAACGATCCCGAAGAAGCGCTTGCTGGTGAAGTTGATATTGTGCTGCACGGCACCAGCTCCTTCCTCGTCGATGTCAGGGATGAACTGGAAACTATCATCACCAGGGGGATCAATGTCATTTCCATTGCTGAAGAGATGGCCTATCCTCAGGCTGGAGATCCGGATTTTGCCGACTGGCTCGATAAGCTGGCCAGGGAAAACGAAGTAGCGGTACTGGGTACCGGCATCAATCCCGGTTTTGTGCTGGATCATCTGATCGTTACCCTTACGGGAGCCTGTGCCAGTGTCGATAAAATTGAAGCTTCCCGGGTCAATGATCTTTCACCCTTCGGTCCNACTGTNATGAAGACCCAGGGTGTTGGTACCACGGTGGAAGAGTTTAACCGGGGAGTGGAAGAGGGCAGGATAGTTGGTCATATCGGNTTTCGNGAGTCGATCNGCATGATCGCCGATCGGATTGGTCTTGAGATTGACGAGATCAAAGAAACCCGGGAACCGATTGTTTCGGAAACCCACCGGGAGACNGAACATGTCAAGGTTGAGCCAGGTATGGTGGCCGGCTGCAAGCATATTGCCCGGGGATATTATCAGGGTGAAGAGGTCATNGTGCTGGAACATCCCCAGCAGATCCATCCCGGCAAGGAGGGCACCGAGACTGGAGATTACATCAAGATCAGCGGTGAGCCCCCGGTAAATATGGCGATTCAGCCTGAAATTCCCGGGGGAACAGGAACCATGGCAGTGGCGGTTAACATGATTCCACAGGTGTTAAATTCCGAACCCGGTCTGGTTACCATGGCAGATCTGCCGACACCGGGGGTTTTTAAGTGTGATATTAGAAATTTGCTGCAGGAGTAAGTTAATTCTTTAGCAGTAGCAAAGTCAATCTGTTGCAGGATCTAGATAAATTTGCTGTATTAGTGAGATCGGTTTATGAAAGAATAAGAACAGCCTACATGAAGGTACTTTTCTTTCGCTTGAAAGCACATTATATATACGGGAGGTAGATCTTAATGGCTGAAAAAATTCCGGCTGGCCGCTGGGTTCAGATTCATGATATTGAGCTTACGGCTGAAGAGAGGGCGCCGCAGGTACCGGAAGATACAGGCAGGGTTCCTCTGGAGAAGTGGGTAAAGGGTTTTCTCCAGGAGGCGGCTGAAATTGGTGAGGAAGCTGAGATTGAAACGGTTATCGGCAATAGATACCGGGGCAGGCTGGTTGATGCCGATCCTTCCTATGATCACAGCTTTGGTAAAGCGATACCGGAGCTGCTGCAGGTGGGACGGGAACTTAAAGAGATGCTCCGTGAGGGAGGGGGAGAATAGATGGCTGCTAAAACCTATCAGGAGGTTATGGAACGCCGGAATCAGATTATGAAAGAAGCGGTGGGGATTGATTATGACCGTTTCCGGCGCAATGAGCTGGTTTTTGACTATGAAAAGATGATGGCCGAAGTTGGCTATCAGCTGGATGAAATCCGGGAAATTCAGGGCCAGACCGGAGTGGGAAAAACTCCTCTGCTGGAGCTGAAAAATCTGACAGCTATTGCCAGAAAGCTGGCACCAGCGGGGAAAGGTGCCCGGATCTTTATCAAAGATGAAGCGTCCAATCCCTCGGGCAGTTTTAAAGCCCGGCGGGCTTCAGTTTCAGTGTATCATGCCAAAAAACAGGGTTATTCCGGAGTGGTCGCCGCAACCAGCGGAAACTACGGAGCGGCAGTGGCTTCCCAGGCTGTGATGAGAGGTCTGGACAGCATCATTGTTCAGGAGGTTTATGACAGTCAGGGTAAAGGGCAGCCGGAAATACTGGAAAAGGGCAGGAAATGTGAAGCTTATGGGGCTGAGGTGCTGCAGCTAACTGTGGGACCGGAGCTCTTTTATACCTTTCTCAAAGTGCTTGAGGATACCGGATTTTTTAATGCTTCTCTCTATACTCCCTTCGGGATCGCGGGAGTTGAGACCCTGGGCTTTGAAATTATCTCCCAGCTCAGGGAAGAGGAAGGGCAGGATCCGGCGGTTGTTGTCTGCACCAATGCTGGAGGAGGCAACCTGACCGGCACTGCCCGGGGTATCAATAAAGCCGGGGCCAAGGAGACTGCTGTGGTGGGAGCCAGCGTGGATTTGAGCGGACTCCATATGGCAAGCGACCAGGATTTTAACCGCAAATCCTTCACCACCGGACATACCGGCTTTGGTATTCCCTTTGCTACCTGGCCGGATAGGGCAGATGTTCCCCTGAATGCGGCGAGGGCACTCCGCTATATGGATCGCTATGTGACCGTTAAACAGGGTGAGGTTTTCTACATCACTGAAGCGCTGGCCCAGCTGGAAGGTATGGAGAGAGGACCGGCCGGCAATACCTCACTTGCTGCAGCAGTGGCTCTGGCTCAGGAGCTGGACCGGGATGAGATAATTGTTGTCCAGGAAACTGAGTATACCGGGGCGGGCAAGCATCCCATCCCGCAGCTAAACTTTGCCCGGGAAAACGGAGTGGAGATCCGTCGAGGTGATCCCGAAGATGAGGTCCCGGGGAAAAATATTGTTATTCCTGAAGATCCCGGTCAGATTAAAGCCAGGGATCTGGATTTGAAGCGGATCAGGCTATCCTATCTCAACAAGGCCCTGGAGAACAGCGGTCTGAAAGAATTGGGTCGGGAGGAAGTTAAATTCCTGGCTGCTGAAATCAATCTGCCGGTTGAGAAGACCCGGGAACTGCTGGAGGAAAATCTGGAGGTTGAGATTAGAGGTTGACTGTCGTTCAGGATTTGAGGAGGAGAAAGCTCCTATGAAAGTAGATCTTTTAGTTGCGGAAATTGGCAGTACAACAACTATGGTCAATGCTTTTGCCGGCATCCTGGGGTCAAACTCTGCTTGGGTGGAGGATTCGTCGGATGCTGCTGATGAGGATTTAGCAGAAGGTGTACTGGATGACGCTGATGAGTGTTCGGCTGGGCATGATATTGGTGGTGCTGATGAGGATTCGGCTGAGCGTGATATGGATGGTACTGATGAGGATTCGGCTGAGCATGTTATGGATGGCGCTGGTTCTGGACATGACTTTAATAAGAATGGGGGGGAGGGCTCTGCCCCCAGGCATCTGGGGCAGGGGCTGGCCCCCACATCAGTTGAGGAAGGCGATGTTATGCTTGGGCTTGAGGCCGCCATTCAGGACCTCAAGGATAAACTCAAGGTGGAGGAGCTTTCCTGGCGGGAATTTATGGCCACCAGCTCAGCTGCCGGGGGCCTCAAGATGACTGTTCACGGGCTGGTGAAAGATATGACGGTTCGAGCGGCTGAGGAGGCTGCCCTGGGAGCCGGTGCCGTGATTCGGCAGGTTACCGCCGGCAGGCTTAAGGAACGACAGCTTAAAAAAATTAGAGAGATTGAACCGAATATCGTTCTTCTGGCCGGCGGTGTCGATTACGGCGAGGAAGAGATAATTCTCCATAATGCCAGAGCCCTGGCCGATCTGGAGTTGAAAGTGCCGGTGATTTATGCCGGCAACAGGGTGCTCCAGCAGGAGATTAAGGAGATCTTTGCCGAAAGGGGCACAGAAGTTTTGCTGGCAGAAAATGTTTATCCCGATATCGATCGGCTCAATATTCAGCCCACCCGGGATTTAATTCATGAGGTTTTTGCCAGACATATCGTTCGGGCTCCTGGCATGTCAAAGATCAAGGACTGGCTTTCGACTGAAATGATGCCGACTCCGGGAGCGGTTATGGAAGCTGCCAGGCTGCTGAAGGAGGAGATTGGTAACCTGGTGGTTTTTGATGTTGGAGGTGCCACCACCGATGTTCATTCCGTGACCGAGGAATCTGGTAAGGTCAAGGAGATTCTGGTCAGTCCCGAGCCGGAAGCCAAGCGGACGGTGGAAGGCGATCTGGGGGTTTATCTCAATGCGCCTCATGTTTATCAGCTGCTGAGGCAGAAGCATGATCTGCCGCCACGGGAGGATCTGGCTCCCCTGCCCCGGAATGCCGAGGAGAGGCAGTATGTTGAAGAGCTTGCTGCCCGGGCTGCCAGGGTGGCCCTGGAGCGTCATGCTGGTTCCTACCGGGATTACTACGGTTCGGGAGGACGGCAGACAGTGGCCGAGGGCAAGGATCTTACTGCAGTGAAATGGCTGATTGGTACCGGAGGTGCCCTAACCCGGCTGGAACGGGGAAGGGAGATTTTGAAATCACTTCGAACCAAAGCTTCCCGACAGCTCTTGCCCCCGCCGGAAGCAGAAGTTCTGCTGGATAATAATTATATCATGGCTTCTCTGGGGGTTATGAGCCGCAGATATCCTGAAGCGGCCCTGAAGCTGATGCTGGATAGCCTGGGTCTTAAGGAAGATGAGGCTCTGGGAGAGAAGGCTATGGGGGAAAAGGCTCTGGGAGATGAGGCTCTGGGAGAGAAGTTTCCGGGTAGAGAAGGCTCCGGGTAGAGAAGGCTCTGAATTATTTTAGATATTCTGAATGTACTCATCATTACACATACTTTTTCTGAACGTAAAGGAAAATGAACAGAAACGAAGTTTTAAAAGTTATATAAGTTAGATAGGTTTAGATTGATAACTTTTCTATTTTCTTAGGTTGGCGAGCCTATTTTCTTGGGTTGGCGAGCAAAATATGTTTTTTCAGGGAGAGCAATCAACAGAAAATTCAAATAAGACAGACAGGATACACAGAGGTTTCAGCACGTAAACCAGATATTTGGCTGCTTTTGCGAAATTAATTCTCAGATTGTTTATCTTTATGTGCAGAGAATACAGGTGTAATGTGT
>SL_5KL_010_SEDDRAFT_10001524_pt1 | contig 13912 bp, 12 predicted proteins | sample SodLakKL_010_SED_FD_9118 | JGI IMG/M metagenome (IMG submission 9118)
TCGCTGGGCGTGATGACCCGGGCGGCGCCGCAGATGAACGTNTTCTCCGTCGGTCTGCCGCTGACCATCCTGGTCGGCGGTGTCCTGTTGCCCATCCTGGTCCTGCCGGCGCTGCCAGCGCGCATGGCCATGATGTGGAGCGAGGCGTACAACACCATCGGATCATTGCTCGGCACGCCGGGGATCGGGGGGTAGGCCGTGGCCCAAGAGAGCGAAGACGGGCAGGAAAAAACCGAAGAACCGACCCCGAAACGGCGCGAAGAATCGCGCAAAAAGGGGCAGATCCCCCGCTCCCGGGAGCTGACCACCATGCTGGTGCTGCTGGTGGCGGCTGGCGCGCTGCTGGCCCTCGGCCCCTTCATGGGCGGTCAGCTGACGGCGCTGCTCGAGTGGTCGTTCACCATTGATCGTAGCCACATCTACGACCCGGGGATGGTCATCGAGCGGCTCCACGAGGCGCTGGGGCGGGGGTTGCTCACGGTGCTGCCGTTCATCGCCGTGATGCTGCTCGCCGCACTGATCGCCCCCACCGCGCTGGGCGGGTGGAGTTTCTCCTTCCACCCGATGCAGCCCAAGCCCGAGAAGCTCAGCCCCATCAAGGGGTTCCAGCGCATGTTCGGGACCAAGGCGGCGGTGGAGCTGGGCAAGGCCCTGGGCAAGGTGCTGGTCATCGGCGGCACCGCCGTCGGGCTGTTCGTGCTCTTCTGGGACAACTTCTACACCATGAGCCGGGCCCCCCTCGAGCCCTCCATGGCCGAGGGTATGCGGCTGTTCTACATCTTCTTCTTCCTGCTGGCGTTGTCGATGCTGGTGGTGGTGGCGATCGATATTCCGTATCAGATCTACGACCACACCCAGAAGATCCGCATGACCCGCCAGGAGGTGAAGGAGGAGTTCAAGCAGACCGAGGGCAAGCCGGAGGTCAAGCAGCGCGTTCGTGAGCAGCAGCGGGAGATGACCAACCGGCGGATGATGGAGAAGGTCCCCGACGCCGACGTGGTCATCACCAACCCGGCCCACTACGCCGTGGCGCTCAAGTACGATCAGTCGTCCATGCGTGCCCCCACGGTGGTGGCCAAGGGCGCCGACTTGCTCGCCGCGCGCATCCGCCAGATTGCCGAGGAGAACGACATCCTGATCTTCCAGGCCCCGCCGCTGGCACGAGCCTTGTATCATTCCGCCGATCTGGACCAGGAAATCCCGGGTGCGCTCTACTACGCCGTCGCCCAGGTGCTGGCCTACGTCTACCAGTTCCAGGCCGCGCAGCGCCGCGGCTGGACGCCGCCGCAGCGGCCCGAGCCGGAGGTGCCCTCGGGCTACGACACCGGGGACGGGGCGTCATCCGAGGAGCGAGGAGGGGATAGCCGCCGATGAATTCGGCCATCGCCGATCAGATCCGCAACATCGGCTCGCGGGGGCTGGGTACGCCGCTGCTGGTCATCGCGCTGCTGGCGATGATGATCGTGCCGCTGCCGCCGCTGGCGCTGGACATGCTGTTCACCTTCAACATCGTCCTGTCGCTGTCGATCCTCCTGGTCACGGTCTACATCATGCGGCCGCTGGAGTTCGCGGTCTTTCCGACCATTCTGCTGGTGGCCACGCTGCTGCGCCTGGCGCTGAACATCGCCTCGACGCGGATCATCCTCCTCGACGGTCACACGGGCACCGACGCGGCGGGCAACGTCATCCAGTCGTTCGGCGAGTTCGTGGTCGGCGCCAACTACGTCGTCGGCTTTGTGGTCTTCGCCATCCTGGTGATCATCAACTTCGTCGTGGTCACCAAGGGTGCCGGGCGCATCTCCGAGGTCTCGGCGCGCTTTACCCTGGATGCGCTGCCCGGCAAGCAGATGGCCATCGACGCCGATCTCAATGCCGGGATCATCAGCCAGGAGGAGGCGCGCAACCGGCGCCAGGAGGTCGGGCAGGAGGCCGATTTCTACGGCTCCATGGATGGTGCCGCCAAGTTCGTCCGCGGTGATGCCATCGCCGGCATCCTGATCCTGCTGATCAACATCGTCGGCGGTCTGATCATCGGCATGACCCAGCACGGCATGCCGGCGGACGAGGCCGCCCGCAACTACACCCTTTTGACCATCGGCGACGGTCTGGTGGCGCAGATCCCCTCGCTGGTGCTCTCCAGCGCGACGGCCATCCTGGTCACCCGCCGCTCGGATACGCGGCGGATGACCGACGACATCATGGAGCAGCTGTTCAGCAACCCGCGGGTGCTCTGGGTCGTCGCCGGGATCATCGGCCTGCTCGGGCTGGCGCCGGGGCTGCCGCCGGTGCCGTTTCTCTTCTTCGCCGGTCTCTGCGCCCTGGGCGCCTGGTACGCCGGCAAGCGTGAGACCGAGGCGGCGGAGGCCGCACAACAGTCGACGGAGTCGGCGCAGACCGACCGGGAGCCCGAGGACCCGGAGAAGAAGGAGCTGACCTGGGACGATGTGCCCCCGGTCGACCCGGTGGGGCTCGAGGTGGGGTATGGCCTGATCCCGCTGGTGGACCGCAACCAGGGCGGGCAGCTGCTGACCCGCATCAAGGGGGTGCGCAAGAAGCTCTCCCAGGATCTGGGCTTTCTCGTGCAGCCGGTGCATATCCGCGACAACCTCGATCTGGGCCCGAACATCTACCGCATCAGCATCCACGGGGTGCCGGTGGCCGAGGGGGACGTGCAGCCCGGGCGCGAGCTGGCCATCAACCCGGGGACGGTGCACGGTGAGCTCTCCGGGACGCCGACCAAGGACCCGGCCTTCGGTCTGGATGCGGTGTGGATCGAGCCGTCGCAGCACGATTACGCGCAGACCCTGGGCTACACGGTGGTGGACGCCAGCACCGTGATCGCCACCCACCTCTCTCAGGAGGTGCAGCGCAACGCGCACCAGCTCTTCGGTCACGAGGAGGCGCAGAAACTGCTCGATATGCTCGGTCAGAGCCAGCCGAAGCTGGTCGAGGAACTGGTGCCCAACACCCTGACCCTCTCCACGGTGGTCAAGGTCTTGCAGAACCTGCTGGAGGAGGGCGTGCCCATTCGGGATATGCGCTCCATCGTCGAGGCGCTGGCCGAGCATGGGCAGAAGACCAAGGACCCGGGGCAGCTCACTCAGCACGTGCGCGAGGCGCTCAGTCGCATGATTGTTCAGGAGATCGTGGGCATGGGTCGCGAGGTGCCGGTGATTACCCTGGAGCCGCAGCTGGAACAACTCTTGCTTAATTCCGTGCAGGGTGCCGGGGACGGGGGCGGCGGTATCGAGCCCGGGCTGGCCGAGCGCATGCAGCGCTCGATCTCCCAGGCGGTGCAGCGTCAAGAAGCCGCCGGTCAGCCCGCCGTATTGCTGACGTCACCGCCGCTGCGCCACTGGCTGCGGCGACTGACCCGCAACGTGGCGTCGGGGCTGTACGTCCTGTCCTACAACGAGGTCCCGGATGACCGGCAGGTGCGCATCATCGCCAATGTCGGCCAGGGGCAGGAGGAATCGGGCAAGCAGGGGTAACGCACCATGCGAATCAAGCGAATCTTCGCCGCCAACACCCGCGAGGCACTGCGCAAGGTCAAGGAGCAGCACGGCCCGGACGCCGTGGTCATCTCCTCGCGCAACGTGGACGGCGGCGTCGAGGTGATCTCGGCCGTGGATTACGACGAGCGCGCCGTCCAGGCTGCGGCCCGGGCTCAGGATCCCCGGGCGGCCGAGATCCCGCCCCTGGATGGCTCCCCGGGGCCGCGGCCCGGCGAGCCCGATCTGCCCGCCGCCACTGGTGAGGCTGCTGGCGGCGACCCGGCCGAGGATGAGGCCGGCCGGGCCCGGGAGGCGGCGCTGGCCCGGCTGCGCAGCCTGCGCGCCGGCGGTGCGGTGGCCGATGACGCGCTGCCGCAGCGTGAGGGCGGTGGTGCGGCGCGGGGCCGGCCGCGGATCGACACCGGCGCGGCCGAGCGCGCCCGCGCCAATGCCGCCGCCCACCGGAGTGCCGCCGCGGATGCCCCCCCGGAGCGTACCGCCGCGTCGAGCGGGGAGCGCCGCGAACCGCGCATCGATCTGCGGGTCGGCGGCGCCGATGAGGATGCCGAGCTGTTCGACGCCCTCAGCCGTGAGCACCAGGAGGTGGAACGCAAGCGGGCCGAGCAGCCCCGCCGCGACCCGATGGCGCGCCCGGCGCGGGGCGCGGGCGAGCAGCCCGCCCCCGGCAGCGGAGAGGGAGCCCGGGCGCGGCGCCACGCCTTGGGGGGAGCCGAGCACGCCGCGGCCATGGGCGCGGCGGCCGAGGCGGCCAGTGCCGGCGGGCAGGGCGGCAGCGCCCCGACAGGCAGCGGTGCCAGCCGCCGTCGCGTCGAGGAGGAGCCGGCCTTCCAGGAGATGCGCGAGGAGATCCGTACCCTGCGCAGCCTGTTCGAGAATCAGCTCTCGCTGCTGGAGTGGAACCGCATGGGTCACCGGCACCCGGCGCGGGCCACGGTGATCAAGCGACTGACCGACCTTGGCATGGGTGCTGAGGTCAGCCGTAAGCTGGCCGATCACATCGGCGGTGATGAGAACCCGGACACCGCCTTCCGCAAGGCGCTGGCCCTGGTCGCCCGGCACCTGCCGATCGCCGGTGACGAGATCGTCGATCGTGGCGGGGTGTACGCGCTGGTGGGGCCGACCGGTGTGGGCAAGACCACCACCGTGGCCAAGTTGGCGGCGCGCTACGCCCTGCGCCACGGCCGTGAGCAGGTGGCGCTGGTCAGCACCGACAACTACCGAGTGGGGGCCCAGGATCAGCTGCTGACCTACGCCCGCATCCTTGATGTGCCGGTGTACACCGCCACCAACCGTCACGAGCTGCGCACCATCGTCGACGACCTGATGGATCGCGGTCTCGTGCTCATCGACACCGTGGGCATGAGCCAGCGCGACGTGCGCCTGGCGGAGCAGTTCAAGACCCTGGGCAGTGCCGAGGGGCTGGTGAAGACCTACCTGGTCCTCTCCGCCGCCACGCAGATGGCGACGCTGACCGAATCGGTCAGCGCCTTCGCCGGCGCCGAGCCGGTGGGCTGCATCTTCACCAAGGTCGATGAGGCCTCGAGCCTGGGCGGCGCGCTGACCTGCGCGCTGCGTACCAAACTGCCCGTGGCCTACCTGGCGGTGGGCCAGCGGGTGCCGGAAGACCTCCAGGCGGCTAGGGGTGATACACTCGTCCACCGGGCGTGTGCGCTGCTGGACGAGCATGTCCAGGAGGCCGACGAGGAAGCCCTGGCATTGGCTCTTGGCGGGGGAGGCGCATGTTCCTGACAGAGCCGGGCCTCGATCAGGCGGCGGGGTTGCGCAGGATGGCGAAAACCAGACCGGTCAAGGTGGTCGCCGTCACCGGCGGCAAGGGCGGGGTCGGGAAGACCAACGTCTCGGTGAATCTGGCCACCGCGCTGAGCCGTATGGGCCAGGAGGTGATGCTCTTTGACGCCGACCTGGGCCTGGCCAATGTCGATGTTGCCCTCGGTCTCTCGCCCAAGCTCAACCTCTCCCACGTGCTCGCCGGCGAGGCGAGCCTCGATGAGGTCCTGGTGGAGGCCCCCGGGGGGTTCACCATCGTGCCGGCCTCCTCGGGCACCCAGCGCATGGCCGAGCTCACCGCCGCGGAGCACGCTGGCTTGATCCGTTGCTTCAGCGAACTCCAGCGCGAGGTGGACGTGCTGCTGGTCGATACCGCGGCGGGCATCTCCGAGAGCGTGGTCAGTTTCGTGCGCGCCTGCCGTGAGCTGGTGATCGTCGCCTGCAACGAGCCCTCGTCGATCACCGACGCCTACGCCCTGATCAAGGTGCTCAATCGCTACGGGGTCGAGCGTTTCCACCTGGTCGCCAATCGCGTGCGCAGTCGCCGCGAGGGGCAGATGCTGCACCAGAAACTGGCCGTGGCCACCGAGCGCTTTCTCGACCTGAATCTGGACTTCATCGGCGCCATCCCCGAGGATGATCGTCTGCGCCGCGCGGTGCAGAAGCAGCAGCCGGTGGTCGAGACCTACCCCAACAGTCCCTCGGCGCGTGCCTTCGGCGACCTGGCGCGGCGGATCGACGCCTGGCCGGCGCCCTCCGGGGCCACCGGCAACCTGGAGTTCTTCGTCGAGCGATTGATCGAGTACAGCAGCATGGGGGGAGAGGTGACCTGATGAATGGTCACGCGATGTACACCGCGGTGGCGCAGCAGGGCGACGAGGACCTGGTGACCCGCCACGCCTCGCTGGTCAAGCGGATCGCCCACCATCTGGCCAGCCGTTTGCCGCCGAGCGTGCAGCTCGAGGACCTGATCCAGGCCGGCATGATCGGCCTGCTCGAGGCCGCGCGTCAGTACGACTCCTCCCAGGGGGCGAGCTTCCAGACCTATGCCGGGATCCGCATCCGCGGCGCCATGCTCGATGAGATGCGCCGGCTCGACTGGACCCCACGCTCGGTCCACCGCAAGGGCCGCGAGGTGGCCGAGGCCATCCGCGCCATCGAACATCAGACCGGCCGCGATGCCCGCGACCACGAAGTGGCCGAGGCGTTGGGGATCTCGGTGGCGGAATACCACAATATCCTGCAGGATGTGTCCTCGGCGAAGGTCTTCAGCATCGATCAGGAAGACCCGGGTACCGGCGAGCCCCACGAGCCCGCCGGCCACGAGCCGGGGCCCCTGGCGATGCTGCAGGACGAGGCGTTCCAGGGGGAGCTGGCCGAGGCGATCCGGGAGCTGCCCGAGCGCGAACAGCTGGTGATGGCGCTCTACTACGACGAGGAGCTCAACCTGCGCGAGATCGGTGAAGTGCTCGGGGTCTCGGAGTCGCGGGTCAGCCAGATCCACGGGCGGATCATGCTCAAGCTGCGCACTCGCCTCGGCGAGTGGCGGCGCGAGCAGCAGGAACGAACGGCGTAGCACGGCTTGGCAAGGCCTCGAGATAGGGGGGCAATGTGGCAGCGGACAAGAACATCAAGATCCTCGTAGTGGACGACTTCTCCACCATGAGGCGCATCATCAAGAACCTGTTGCGCGAGCTCGGCTACAACAACGTGGTCGAGGCCGATGACGGCAACACGGCGCTGCCCATCCTGCAAAAGGGCGGGATCGACTTCCTGATCACCGACTGGAACATGCCGGGCATGACTGGCCTGGAACTGCTCAAGCACGTCCGCGCCGACGCCAACCTCAAGGATCTGCCCACCCTGATGGTCACTGCCGAGGCCAAGCGCGAGCAGATCATGGAGGCGGCGCAGGCCGGGGTGAATGGCTATATCGTCAAGCCCTTCACCGCGGCGACGCTGCGCGAAAAGATCGACAAGATCTTCGAGCGGGTTCAGGCAGGCGGGGGATGAACACCATGCGCCGGGAGCAGGGCAGCAGCGGCGCCGACCTGGAGGCGTACCGCCGCGCCGCGCAGCAGTTGCTGGAACACGTCGAAGCCGGGGACGGCGAGGGCGCCCAGACGGTCATCGATGATCTGACCCACCTGCGGGAGACGGAGCTTTTCCGTGAACTCGGGACGCTGACCCGGGATCTGCACGAGGCGATCAAGGCGTTCAACTACGACGAGCGTCTGGCCGATATCACCTCCCAGGAGATCCCCGACGCCCGTGAGCGGCTGAACTACGTCATCACCATGACCGAGCAGGCCGCCCACCGGACCCTGACGGTGATCGAGGGCAGTGCACCGCTGGCTCAGCAACTGGCCGAGGAAGGGGGGCAGCTGGCCGAGCGCTGGCAGGCCTTCCAGCGCCGGGAGCTCAACGTGGAGGAGTTCCGCGAGCTCTCCCGCGAGCTGGGGGGGTTCCTGGAGCGGGTGCAGGCCGATAGCCGGCAGATCAGCGACCAGCTCAACGAGGCGCTGATGGCCCAGGACTACCAGGACCTGACCGGCCAAATCATCCGCAAGGTGATCGCGCTGGTCGAGGAAGTGGAGGCGAACCTCGTCCAGCTGGTGCGCATCTCCGGGCAGCGTTTTGAGGCCGATGGGCCGTCGCGGCCGGCCCGTGCGGCGGAGGATGCCGAGGCCGCCAGCGAGCGCATGCGCCGGGGTGAGGGGCCGACGCTGCCCGGTCAGGGCGGCGATGACGTGGTCAGCGGGCAGGACGAAGTGGACGATCTCCTGTCGAGCCTGGGGTTCTAGCCCGGGCGCCGAGAAGCCGAACAACAGCGGAGGCCGGGTATGGCCGTCGACCTCGACGACGACATCGTGCAGGACTTTCTGGTCGAGTCCCGGGAGATCCTCGATCGCCTGGGCGAGCAGCTGGTGGACCTGGAGCAGCACGGCGAGGACAAGGACCTGCTCAACTCGGTCTTTCGCGGCTTCCACACCATCAAGGGCGGTGCCGGGTTCCTGGGGCTCGACCCGCTGGTGGAGGTCTGCCATCGCACCGAGGACGTCTTCAATCTGCTGCGCAACGGCGAGAAGCAGGTCTCCCCGGAGCTGATGGACACCGTGTTGCGCGCCCTGGATGTCGTGGTCGCGCAGTTTGGGCAGATCGAGAATGGCCGTGACCCGGAGCCGGCCGGGGGGGATCTGCTCCAGGAGCTCGACGGCCTGAAACAGCCGGATGCTGGCGGTGCCCCTGCGGCCACCGAAGCAACCGCGGCGCCGGCGCCTGCCGAGCAGGGCGGCGATGCGAGTGACGCCGAGTTCGACGAGCTGCTCACCGCCCTGGACGATGGCGACGAGGCCGCCGGGTCTGGCGGCGGCGGCGCAGATGAGATCACCGACGAGGAGTTCGAACGGCTCCTCGATGAGCTCCACGGCAAGGGGCAGCATCAGGGCAAGCCGGTGGCCGAGGACCCGGAGGCGGCCGAGCCGGCCCAGGCGGCCGCCGGCGGCGGGGACGAGGAGATCACCGAAGAGGAGTTCGAGCAGCTGCTCGACAACCTCTACGGCCCCGGCGCGGCCCCCGGCAAGGATGCGCCGCCACCGGCCAGCGCTGAGCCTGTGCCGGGGGCCGGTGATGCCGCCGCCGAGCCGCCGCCGGAGAAGGCCGCCCCGCCGCCCGCGCGCAAGCCTGCCGCCGGCGGTGGCAACCAAGGCGGGGGCGGCGGTGGCGCCGACAAAGGGCCCGCCGGTGCCGACGCCGGCGGTGGCGGCAACAAGGTCGAGGCCTCGGTGCGGGTGGACACCGCCAAGCTCGACGAGATCATGAACCTGGTGGGCGAGCTGGTTCTGGTGCGCAACCGCCTCTCCAACCTGCGCAACGAACTCGACGACGATCGTCTCGGCCAGGCGGTGGGGGACCTGGAGCTGGTCACCTCCGATCTGCAGTCGTCGGTGATGAAGACGCGCATGCAGCCGATCAAGAAGGTCTTCGGCCGCTTCCCGCGGGTGATCCGCGACCTGGCCCGGCAGCTCGAGAAAGAGGTCACGCTGGAGACCCACGGCGAGGACACCGACCTGGACAAGAACATGGTCGAGGCCCTTGCCGACCCCATGGTCCACCTGGTGCGCAACGCCGTGGACCACGGTGTGGAGTACCCCGATGAGCGCGAGGCCGCCGGCAAGCCCCGCCAGGGGACGGTGACCCTGGCGGCCGAGCAGGAGGGGGACCATATCCTGCTGACCATCGCCGATGACGGACGCGGCATGGACCCGGAGAAGCTGCGCGCGCTGGCGGTGAAGAAGGGCCTGATGGACGAGGAGTCGGCCTCGCGGCTCGATGACAAGGAGGCGTTCAGCCTGATCTTCCACGCCGGCTTCTCGAGCAAGGAGGAGATCTCCGACGTCTCCGGCCGGGGCGTGGGCATGGACGTGGTCAAGAACAGCCTCTCGCGGCTCAACGGCACCGTCGACATCGACTCCGAGCTGGGCCGTGGCACGGTCATGCGCATCCAGCTGCCGCTGACCCTGGCCATCCTGCCGACGCTGATGGTCAAGGTCTCTGGGCGCAAGTTCGCCCTGCCCATGTCCGTGGTCCGCGAGATCTTCGAACTCCAGGACGTGCGCACCAACGTGGTCAACAACCGCCTGGTGGCCATCGTCCGCGACAAGGCCATGCCGCTGTTCTTCCTGGAGCGCTGGCTCAGCCAGGCCGGTGAACCGGTGCTGACCACCAAGCGCGAGATGGCCAACGGCGAGGAGGGCGAGGATGAGCGCCAGGTGATCACGGTGATCGTCGGCAACCAGGCCGTCGGCTTCGTGGTTGATGAGGTCATCGGCCTGGAGGAGGTCGTCATCAAGCCCCTGGGTGCGTTGCTCCACGGCCTGCCGGGGCTGGCCGGTTCCACCATCACCGGCGACGGGCAGATCGCGCTGATCGTCGATATCCCGAGCCTGATCAAGGCCTACGGCAAGCGGTTGTAGGCCCTCGGCGCGGGGCGCGCGTCGCTGGCAGAGGAGGAGTGGGTGAGCATACGGGTTCTGGTGGTCGACGACTCCGGCTTCTTCCGCCGCCGCATCCGCGCCATGGTCGAGCAGGACCCGCGACTGGAGGTCTGCGGCGAGGCCGGTGACGGTCGTCAGGCCGTCTCCCTGGCCCAGCGCCTGTGCCCGGATGTAATCACCATGGACATCGAGATGCCCGAGCTCGACGGCATCTCGGCGGTCCGCGAGATCATGCAGCGCCGGCCCACCCCGGTGTTGATGTTCTCCTCCCTCACCCATGAGGGCGCCCGGGCGACCATCGAGGCCCTCGAGGCCGGCGCCGCCGACTTCATCCCCAAGCGCTTCGCCGATCTCTCCGGAGACATGGAGGCGGTCCAGCGTCAGCTCTGTGAGCGGCTGGTGGAGCTTGGCGGGGGGCGCCGCGGCGGCGGAGCCCGGGGCGGCCAGGCGGCCGCCTCCCAGGCCCGTTCCAGCGCCCCGGCGCCGGCGACCGACGGCGAAGCTTCCCAGGCCCGGCGTACCCCGGCCCCACCGTCGCCCCGGACCAGGCGGGGCGGTGAGCCCCCAACCGAGCCCTCGGCCCCGGCGGCCGAGTCGGCCAGCGCGCCCAAGGCCGAGCCCCGGCGCAGTACCCGCGGCGGTCCGCGGCTGGCCGATCTGCAAGCGGTGGTCATCGGCTGTTCCACCGGCGGGCCGGTGGCCCTGCAACGAGTGCTGACCCGGCTGCCGGCGGACTTCCCGGTGCCCGTGCTGGTGATCCAGCACATGCCGGCCTCCTTTACCCCGGCCTTCGCCGAGCGGCTGAACGAACTCTGCCAGGTGCGCGTGAGCGAGGCGGATGACGACGACCTGCTGCGCCCGGGAGAGGTCCTGCTCGCCCCCGGCGGTCGGCATCTGGGGGTGCGCGGTCGCAGTGGCGCGCTCAGCGTCTACACCTACGAAGGCCCCAGCGACCACCACTACAAGCCGAGCGTGGACATCGCCTTCAGTGAGCTCGCCCGCCTGGCCCCGGGCGGGGTGCTGGGCATCGTGCTCACGGGCATGGGTTCTGATGGCGCCAAGGGGGCTCAGCGGCTCAAGGACAATGGTTGCTGGGTATGGAGCCAGGACGAGGCGAGCAGCGTCATCTACGGGATGCCTGCAGCGGTGGCCCGGGCCGGGCTCAGTGACCAGGTGTTGCCCCTCGATCGGATCGGAGACGAGCTGGCCCGCCTTCGCTAGCGGGCAGGATCGCAGGCTTATGCGCATCTGGACGGTAGCCAATCAGAAGGGCGGCGTTGGCAAGACCACGGTGGTCACCAGCCTTGCCGGGCTGCTTGCCCAGCGCGGTGCTTCGACCCTGGTCGTCGATCTCGACCCCCACGGCTCGCTGACCAGCTACTTCGGCTACGACCCGGAGGAGGTCGAGCCGAACCTCTACGAGCTCTTTCGCCACCAGGGCCGGTCCATCGACCCCGACGCGATGAGCGTTCCCACGGCGGTGGAGGGGCTGCACCTGCTGCCGGCATCCACCTCGCTGGCGACCCTGGACCGGCAGCTGGGTAGTCGCAAGGGCATGGGTCTGGTGATCCGCCGCGGCCTGAGCGCCATGGCCCACCGTTTCGACTACACCCTGCTCGACTGCCCGCCGATGCTTGGCGTGCTGATGGTCAACGCCCTGGCCGCCTGCGATCGGCTGATCGTGCCGGTGCAGACCGAGTTTCTGGCCCTCAAGGGGCTGGAGCGGATGGTTCATACCCTGGAGATGATCGAGCGCTCGCGACCGCGTGCCCTGCCATACACCATTGTGCCGACCCTCTACGACCGGCGGACCCGGGCCGCGACCCGGGCCCTGGAGGAGTTGCAGCAGCGTCACGGCGAGCGGGTCTGGCCCGGTGCCATCCCGGTGGATACCCAGTTCCGCGAGGCCAGCCGCGAGGGCTTGCCGCTGACCGTTATGCAGCCCTGGTGCCGCGGCAGCCTCGCCTTCCGCAAGCTGCTCGAGCACCTGAACCGCAGCGAGCATCAGCGTGATACCGAGGTGGCCGGTCATGTCTGAGGACGACCCGCGACACGGTCTGCCGGATCATCAGCACGCCCTCGGCGAGTACCTCCAGGCGCTTCTCGATGACGTCGAGGAGTACAACCCGGACGCCGAACCACCGGAGGGCGAGCCGCCGGTTTCGAGTGGCCCCACGCCGTCATCAGCGCCCTCCTCGCCGCGGCCGGCGTCGCCGGCCGCGGAACCGGAGCCGGCTCCCGCGCCGCCGGCTGCAGCCGCCGAACCGGATCGCTCCGCGGGTCGTAAGGCACCCAGCCGCCCGGTGGCCGAGCGCCCGCGCATGCCACAGGCGCCGCCGCCCACTGTTGCGCCCGCGCAGCCCGAGCCAGAGCCCGAGTCGCCGCCGGCGAAGGTCCAGCCTCCGCCCAGGCCGGCGTCGGAGGGCGGCGGTAGCGGGCCGGTGCCCCCGGCGGACCCCACGCCGGCGTGGGCGCGCCCCTTCTTCCAGGCGCTGACCCTGCATGTGGGTGCGCTGCGCCTGGCGGTGCCGCTGGTCAAGCTCCACCGCGTGGTGCCCTGGGAGGAGCCCGATGAGGTGGAGCCCACCGTCGGACAACCGGCGTGGATGCATGGGCTGCTCGATCATCGCGGGCAGTACGTGCAGGTGGTGGACACCGCCGAGCTGGTGCTGCCCGAGGAGCGCCGGCCCCCGCTCGAGGAGCGCCGCGCCGGGAAGATCATCATCGTCGGCGATGGCAACTGGGGCCTCGCCTGCCGTGAGGTGGGGGCGGTGCTCAAGCTCACGCCCGAGCAGGTGCAGTGGCGCTCGGCCGAGGGTCGGCGGCGCTGGCTGGCCGGTACCGTGCGCGAGCACCTCTGTGCCCTGGTGGATACCGACGCCTTTGCCGATATGCTCGAGCGCGAAGGTGGCATCGGCGGTACCCTGGCCGCATTCGCCACCGGGGGGCAGAATGGCCCCGCCGGCTCCCGTTAAACCCGCAGCGAGGGGGATTCATGGCTTACGAACAGGCACAGTATGAGGAAGACGCCGAGCTCGCCGAGGGGCCGACCTCTCAGTGGGTGACCTTCAAGCTCGGCAATGAGCACTACGGCATCAATGTGATGCAGGTCCAGGAGGTTCTGCCGCTCTCGGAGATCGCGCCGGTGCCCGGTGCCCCGGAGTTCGTGCTGGGTATCATCAATCTGCGCGGCAAGGTGGTCACGGTGATCGACACCCGGCTGCGCTTTGGCATGCGTTCGCGGGAGTCGGACAAGCAGAGCCGGATCATTGTCATGGAGGTGGCGGAGAACGTCGCCGGGATCCTGGTCGACAGCGTGGATGAGGTGGCCAGCGTCCGCGAGGCGCAGATCGACACGGCACCGAACGTTGGCAATGAGGAGTCGTCGCGCTACATCTACGGGGTGGTCAGCCGCGAGGATGGGCTGCTGATCCTGGTCGATGCCAACAAGCTCCTGACCGAGGACGAGTGGCAGGAGGTCGCTGCCCTCTGATCCGCGGTCGCCCCGCCCGCCGGCGGGCCTCCCGAGATGTGCGGGGCTGCCGCGGTGTGGGGCCTGCCGCCGCGCGGATGTGCGCGCCCCGCCTGCGGCGGGGTCCCCTGCGCTGCTCG
>SL_5KL_010_SEDDRAFT_10001525_pt1 | contig 13891 bp, 13 predicted proteins | sample SodLakKL_010_SED_FD_9118 | JGI IMG/M metagenome (IMG submission 9118)
GCGGGTCTACACGAATTACCAGCGCATCATCGCTGTCTGAAACCTCTTCTCCGGTCGGATCCAAGCCTGTAGCGGTAGCGGTATTTTCTACCGACCTGGCCTCCATGTCAGCTGCGGTAATCTCATATTCATAGGTAAACACTTCGCTGTCACCAGGCTCCAAAGTGCCAGCATCAAATTCCAATTCAAACAGCGGATCGGTAACCGTCACATCAGTCAAGGTCACATCACCGGTGTTCTCTACCGTAAAGGTATAGGTGATTTCATCGCCTTCGTTTTCATATTCTTCGGGATCGGCGGTTTTTGTAAGCGATATGTCCGGTTCACCGGGTTCGATCGGGTCTACACGAATTACCAGCGCATCATCGCTGTCTGAAACCTCTTCGCCGGTCGGATCTACACCTGTGGCGGTGGCGATATTTTCTATCGACCCGGCCTCCATGTCAGCTGCGGTAATCTCATACTCATAAATAAACACTTCGCTTTCACCAGGGGCCAAAGTGCCGGCATCAAATTCCAATTCAAACAGCGGATCGGTAACCGTCACATCAGTCAAGGTCACACCACCGGTGTTCTCTACCGTAAAGGTATAGGTAATTTCATCGCCTTCGCTTTCATAAGTTTCGGGATCGGCTGTTTTCGTAAGCGATATTGCGGGATCATCGGGCACTGCCGGATCAACCGGCACATAATGCGTGGTAGTATATTCCGTTTTAGGTGGAGCACACAACTCGATCACGCTTGTTACAGTCAAGTTATGCGTTGCATCTTCAGCAGTAACAAAGTCGCTGTAATCTTCAACCGTCAGCTTGCCTTTGGACATAATGATATCTGAAAACCGGTCCATCTGGCCGTCACCTGTAATTTGCACCTTTTGCTCGGCCCCGGTATTACAGATATGACCGACCTGTCTATCCATGCTTACTGTCCCGTCCCATTTGTAATCTGCAGTATGAGTCATATTTTGGTCTGCAGAATGAGCCATCACAAAAACCGGGGTGACCATGGACAGTATAAAAACTAGAGTAAGCGCTACTGTCATAATTTTCTTAGAAATTTTAAACACCTTCCTTTTTCAGCAAAATCTGCTGTTAGTGTCTTTAATTTTGTTGGTTGGTTTGATAAAACTAAAATAACTCGTACCACATATCCACCACCATCTCGCCGGGTTCGATGTTGGTCATAGAGAATTCATCGGTTACTTCAGATCTTCCTGTTATGACCATATCCTCATACAGATAAGTGCCAGAAAAGGGGCTGCTGATGTCAATGTAGCGCTTGGTGGTACCCTGGGAAGTACGGGCAAACTGGTCGATATGGAAATAGTTGCCGACATAATCTTCGCCGGTGATTATATCTAAATAACCATCCTCATCAGGCTGGAAGTACCAGAAATCTTCTCCGGAGCGGCCGTCGACACTCCCGGGGATATCAGCATCGGGGTCCTCAAGGTACCCACCAAAGGATCCGTAGGCTGCTTCAAAATCCTGCTGCAAGGCACCTGAGAAACCAGGGTCTGCTTCAACCTGGGCGGCCCAGATCTGATCGGTTAAGCCTTCCAGCCTGGTTACATAATAGGCTAAACCCAGATCGTGTGCCACATCGCGCAATTCTGATGCCGAAAGCCCGGCTAAGTCAGATGCTTCAAGGGAAGTTTCGGCCAACAGCAAATCATACAACGACCGGTAAACCTGGTTGGGGCCCGGGTTGGGCACCACATGCCAGTAAGAATCCCAGCCCAAGAGGTAACCTTGATCGGCATAAGCAATTCCTGAATCTACCTCTTTCGATATCCATTCTCTAGGGGCAGCAATTGCAGTTGTCGTCAGACACATCAAAAACATCAGGATAGCTAAAACCAAAAATATTTTTTTCACTCTTTTTCTAACCACCTTTATACTAAAATATAACGACTTGTAAGGAAAAATAATAAAAACTGGTGCACGTTTTACAGGCGTATAGCCGGAAACCTGTAAGTATTTTTTTGGCTTTATCACTCCTTCAAGGGCATTGTAATAATTCTTTTAACATTTATAAAAAATCTTCATCACAAATAAATATCCTTAGTATATTAATAACCTTTTTTTAAGGCTAAAACATCACCCAAAAGTATAGTATCTAGTGGTAATATAGTGCTACATAAAAATTGTGCTGTAACGGCTCAGGCATAGTTCGCTGGTTATTTGATATTCCCAGTTTTAATGCCACCGATATTATTGACACCGGTATAATCCCGTTCATAAAAAATGAAGGACAGTTCCGGTAACAACCGGGAAACTGTCCTTCATAAATCAGCTGGCTTTCTTCAATTTTTTATGAGAAGATATCTCTTAGCTGGGCCTTGATTTCATTAGTCTCTTTTTCAACTTCTTTTTTTAGATCTTCCCACTTGCTTTCGCCTGCTTCTTTCATTGCATCGAGCTTTTCTCTTTGACGCTCTACTCTCTGTTCCAGTTCTTTGATCCGATCCTTGTATTCTATTTTGGTCTCAGCGCTTTTTTTCTGGGCCTGGGCTTTGAGCTTTTCTACCTCTGCCTGCCATTCCTTAATTTGCGCTTCCAGCTTTTCCTGGTATTCTTTTTTGTCCATCTTTATTCACCTCCTGAACTATTATAAAATGCTTACTCACCTGTAATTGCAGCTCCTGTTTTCAATACCTTATGGCTTATATACTATGGGTATAAGTTATAATGATTAGGAGTACTTTTTCTGATCACGATCAAAGCAGTGGTGTTTAAAAGCACGGAACTTTCTATTACAATTATAACATCACATCCTTAAATGATACAGGGGCCCTGTTATGAACTATATAGGCAAATTAATCTCAATATTACAATATTGCCCTTTTCGCAGGAGAGCATTTATAAATGTCGAATGAAAAATAGGTGCTTGTGAAATATTTAACAGAATACTGGCGCTATTACGGGAGAGATGGAGAGGTCTTTATGCAGGACGATTTTTTGATGCGTGTCGTTTTTCGCTATGTGCTTCTATTTATCCAGGTTTATGCTTTTTATGTTATTCTGCACGGCCATATATCCCCCGGGGGAGGATTTGCCGGAGGAATAGTACTCGGACTGGGCCTGGTGCTTTACGCTCTTATATATGGCCTGGAAACGGGGGCACGGCGCCTGCCCCTTCATTATGCCCTTTTTATCATCGGCGTTGGAGGAACTATTGAGGGGATCAAGTTTTTCTTGCCCCATACCACCGCTCCCACTTCACCGGAGGAACTTTTCGGCATCGGGTTGATTACCGTAATGAGTATGGCCATCGGCCTGCTGGTCGGCAGTTCCCTGCTCACTATTTTTTACCTGCTCCTTGAACAAAAAGATCAACAAGATGAACCGGAGGAGGGTGATATCCATGCCCGCTCTTGATTTTGAAATAATCCTGGCCAACTTTCCCTTTATCGCCTCCATGCTGCTGTTCAGCATGGGCTGCCTGATTATATTAACCCAGCAAAACCTGATCAAAAAGGTGATCGGCATAAACGTGATGGAAACCTCCATCTTCCTGTTCTTTTTATCTCTTGGCAATATCATTCCCGGCGGCCCGCCGATTGTCCGGCCCGGCATGGAGGAGGTCCTTTATGTCAACCCTCTGCCCCAGGCCCTGATCCTGACCGGTATTGTGGTCAGCTTTAGTGTGACCGCTTTTGCCCTGGCCATTATTGTCAGCCTGTACCGGTTTTACGGCACCGTCTACGTGGACGAATTGATGAAAATGAGGTGAACCGGTCATTTTTGAAAACAGCTTGCCAGAATTCATGATCCTGTTTCCACTGATATGCGCTTTTTTGATGCCCATTCTGGCTCATTTCAAAAAAGAGGCCTGCAGTATTTTTACCCTGGTGGTCGCCGGAACGGTGTTTATTATAGCTTTATACCTGACAGTATTGGTCCTGCCGGAATGGCCGTACACTTTTCAAATCGGGTACTGGGAAGCCCCATGGGGGATTGAATTAATTTTAGATCCCCTTTCCAGCCTGATGGTTTTAACTATATGCGCTTTCTGTTTTCTGATCGCTGTATACAGCCTGCGTACAGTCAGGATGGAAGTGCCCCTGGAAAAAGCAGGCTGGTACTATACCGCCTACCTGCTACTGCTGACCGGAATGCTGGGTTTGATGGTTACCAACGATATTTTTAACATGTACGTCATGATTGAAATTACCGGAATCTGTGCAGTCGCCCTTGTCCTGGCCCGGGGCACCAAGGAAGCAACAGAAGCTTCGCTGAAGTACCTGCTGCTGGCCGTAATCGGTTCCGGGTTCATTCTTTTTGCCATCGGTTTTCTTTACTCGGTCACCGGCAATTTAAACCTTTCTTATGTTGCCGTCGAACTTACTCTGGCCAAAGAACACTATCCTTACCTGGTCTGGACCGCAATGGGCTTTTTCCTGGTCGGATTCGGGATCAAGGCCGCCCTGTTTCCCCTTCACCTGTGGCTGCCGGATGCCCACTCTTCTGCGCCTTATGCTTCAAGCGCCCTGCTCTCCGGCCTGGTTGTTAAAGTATATATTATTTCTATGATCCGCATTTTTTACCTGGTTTTCGGGCCGGAAATGCTGACCGGGACCCCCATGGGAACACTGCTCCTGGTTCTTTCATCGCTGGCCATAGTAGGTGGCTCCTTCTTCGCCTATACCCAGCTTAACTTAAAGCGGCGCCTGGCTTACTCTACTGTAGCCCAGGTCGGCTACATTTTCCTGGGTCTGGGCCTTGGAACATCATGGGGCCTTGCGGCAGCCCTCCTGCACATTATCGTTCACGCCTTTATGAAAGTAGCCCTATTCATGGCAGCAGGGACTATATATTTCCAGACCGGCAAAAAAAATGTCCTCTATTTCTCAGGTTTGGGGCGAATTATGCCTGTTTCGATGGGGGCCTTCACCATTGCATCACTGTCCATGATCGGTATTCCCCTTTTTGGAGGGTTTCTGTCCAAGTATGCCCTGGCCCAGGGCAGTATGCAGGTTGAAAGTTACGGCTTTGTGGCCCTGGTGGTTTTAAGCGGACTGCTGAATGCCAGCTATTACCTGCCTATAGTCTGGCAGGCCTTCTTTACGGAAGAAAAACGGGAAACATTTCACCTGGACATGGTCCCCCTTTCCATGATCGCTCCAATGCTGATTGTAACCGCGGGTTTGATCTATTTAGGAGTTACACCGGGCCGGATGATGGCCATGATCGATAACGCAGCTTCAGTTTTGCTACCCGGATTTTAGTTATGGATTAGTTTAAAAAATTAATGACAAGAAAGAGTTGATGGGCTGTGCATAAAGAAAAACAGTGGCAAGACACCAGGGGATTTCTTCTTATAACCGGACTGCTGCTTGCTTTCTGGCTTTTAATGTCGGCCAGTTTTGACTGGCAGCATATCCTGGCCGGAATTGTTCTATCCGCCGGACTGACCTATTACTGGGGGGAGATGATCTTCCTGCCGGGCAGGAAAACCACCATTACCTGGAAGCAGGTGGCCGCCTTTATCCAGTACACGATTTGCCTGGTAATTGAAATAATCAAGGCAAATTTCCACGTCGCTTACCTGGTCCTGCACCCGCGCCTGCCAATCAGCCCGGGTTTTGTAGTTACCAGCATCGGGTTGGAAAAAGAACTTTCCAAAACTTATTACTTGAACTCGATTACGCTAACCCCAGGAACAATAACGGTTAAGTGTGAAGGAGATCGCCTGATAGTACACTGCTTTACCAAGCAACATGCCCATGTAGTCCAGCACTGGTACCTGTACCACCAGATCTATAATATGGAAAGGGGCGTTTTTAGATGGTGGAACAAGTTTTGACCATCATGCAGTTTGGCCTGGCCGCTTTGATTATCCTGGCCATGATCAGGGCTTTTACCGGCCCGACGGCTGCCGACCGCCTGGTAGCGATCAACTTTATCGTGGGCCAGGTAATTCTGTTCATACTGGTTAGTTCGCCCCTGCATGATCTTGGCCTTTATATCGATGTAGCCCTGGTATTTGTGCTGGGAGCTTTTATCGCAAGCATCGGGGTCCTGAAACTGCTGGAAGAAGGGAAGCTGTAAAAAGAAAGAGGGTTTGATGGTGGAACTGCTCAGGGAAATAATTATAACCGCTTTGCTGCTGGGAGGACTGTTTTTCCTGGCCGTGGGAGCTCTGGGCCTGATCAGGCTGCCCGATGTTTTCACCAGGATGCATGCCACGGGCAAATGCGATACCCTGGGAGCAGGCTTGATCCTGGCGGCCATGTTCCTGCTGGTGCCGGGCTTAACCGACAAGGTCAAGATCGCCCTGATGGGTTTTTTGATTGCCACCATCAACCCGGTCATGGCCCATTTGATCGCCCTGGTTACTTACAACCGGGGTCAGCCCCCGGCTAAAGGGACCTGGACTCTTGATTATTATGATTACGGTAAAGACAACCGCAATGAGTATAACTTCGAGGAGGAGGACGAATAGATTATGGTCGAACCGCTGCTTTACATTCTGCTTCTGTCCCTGCTGGTTATTACAGTCTCCGTCTTTGTATTTGAAGACCTGATCTATATTGTAATCATCTTTGGGGTTTACAGCAGTATCATGGCCCTGGTCTGGCAGCAGCTCAATGCCCCGGATATTGCCATAACCGAAGCGGCAGTAGGCATTGCCACTACCGTTTTGATGATCGCCGTAGTGAGCCGGGTGGGAAGGAGGCCGCATTGATGCCCAAAAGGCGGCTGTTCCTTGCTGTAGTATTTATGATTGCCGTAGCGGTTAATTACATGCTGCTCCTGGTAGTTATGGAAATGCCCCTTTACGGCTACCCGGACAACCCCCATCACAACTATGTAGCTGAACGCTACATAGATAAAGGGGTGGAAGAGAGCATTGGTTACAACCTGGTCGGGAACATTTTGCTTGATTACAGGGCTTATGACACTTTTCTTGAAACTACGGTTATTTTTTGCGCCGTGGTAGCAGTAGCACTGACCCTGACGACACTCAACCGATCGGGCCCGCCAAACAACAAGGGACCATAAAAAAGAGACCTTAAAAAGTATTGAACGCATACTATTTACAGCACAACGAGGTGAATTTACAGTGCTTGATCCATCAAATATCCCGGCAATTATTTTGTCCCTGCTTATTGCGGGTAGCATCGCCGCCTATTACCTGACCTGCCGCAACCAGGTTCAAGGGGAAAACCTGGTCACAGTTATTACCCTGGTTGTGTTGGGACTGGCCCTGTTTATGATTCCGCCAATAAGCCGCGGGGAAACGGTGGAAAGCGCCTACAGCTTCCTGTCCCTACCGCTCGCAGTAAGCTTCCGGGTGGACACTCTCGGCCTGTACATGGGGCTGCTGATCACCTTCCTCTGGGCCCTGGCTGCCCGTTACTCTCCCGGATACATGTCCCACAGCCATGCCCGGCCGCGTTATTATGCCTTTTTGCTGCTGGCGCAGGCCACCAACCTGGGCGTGGTTTTTGCAGCCGACCTGGTTGGTTTTCTCCTCTTCTTCGAGTTAATGGCCATTACCTCTTATTTCCTGGTAGCTCACGAAGAAGACGATTATGCCCTCTTTGCCGGCAACAAGTATATTTACATGTCCATAGCCGGCGGGCTGGGCCTGTTTTTTAGCCTGCTGATAACATACCATCTGGCCGGGCAAACCGCTTTCGGGCAGGGGCCGCTTTTAACTGAACCTTCTACCCTGGCCACGGCCGCTTTTATCGGCTTTTTAGTCAGCTTCGGCATTAAAATTGGGATGTTCCCCCTGCATGTCTGGCTTCCAGACGCCCATCCGGCCGCGCCCGCTCCCGTCAGCGCTTTACTTTCCGGGATCATGATTAAGATCGGTGCTTACGGTCTGTTCAGGGCTTTCTTCGATGTTTTTGGCATCGAGCTGATCCGGGAGATGGATTTGCAGAACATAACCTTAACCCTGGCGGTAATCACCATTTTGCTGGGCTCGGCCATGGCCCTTTTGCAGGACGATCTAAAGAGGCGGCTGGCCTATTCCAGTATCGCCCAGATCGGCTATATCCTGCTTGGGCTCTCGCTGCTGACCGACCGGGCCCTGACGGGGGCTGTTTTCCATATATTCACCCATGCCATGATGAAAGGCTGCCTCTTCCTGTGTGCCGGGGCCATAATCGTCCAGACCGGCAAACGCAAGATCAGCGACATGAAAGGCATAGGCCTGCAGATGCCTGTTACCATGATCTGTTTTACCCTGGCCACACTGAGCATGGTCGGCATCCCTCCCTTTAACGGCTTTATCAGCAAGCTGCAGCTGGCCATGGGCGCTCTCGATGCCGGAGAACCGGCTTATGTTTTTTTGCTTATCCTGAGCAGCATGCTCAACGCAGCCTACTATTTTCCGATCGTGATCACAGCATTTTTCGCCGCTAATAAAGAGGATACCGGGCAGAAGCTCGATGCCGGGCCGGGCATGAGCGTGCCGATCGGTATCTTGGCCGCCCTGACCTTTTTGCTGGCCCTGGGACCGTACAACCTGCCGCTGCAGATGGCCCGGGTAATATCGGGAAGTTTTATGGGATTATAAATGTGACAACCTTGATATGAAAACGAAGGTAACGTAACAAACAGCCTGGTAGTGGGCGAAAGAAATATGAGGCATAAAATGAACACAGTACAGGTGAAGCAATGACTACAGCATCTATTTTTCCGGCGCTGGCCGTCCTGGTTCCAGGCCTGGGCGCTTTCCTGGCCCTGCTGGCGCCTGAAAACTCGTTAAAAAGAATCACTTTCTACTCGCTCCTGGTCACCCTGGCCGGCTTTGCATCCGTGGCCTTCATGGTCCCGGTGGTCATGGAAGGACTGATTCCGGAAAGCAAGCTCCTGGCCCTTCTTCCCGGCTTTGAGCTGACCCTGCGGGTAGACCTGCCCGGCCTTTACTTCGGCCTGATGTCGAGCTCATTATGGCTCTTTGCCATTGTTTATAGCCACGGTTACATGGAAGGCCACGGCAGCAGGCTAAAACGTTTTTATTTTTATTACATCATCTCCATGAGCGCGACCATGGGCGTCGCCTTTGCCGGCAACCTGTTTACGCTGTACTTCTTCTTTGAAATGCTAACCCTGGCCACCTATCCCCTGGTGATTCATTCAGGCACCGGGGAAGCTCACCGCTCGGGAACCAGGTATATCATCTACTGCCTGAGCGGAGGAGCCCTGGTTGTATTTGCCTGGCTGATCAGCCAGGCCTACCTGCCCGGCGCTTTCTTCCAGCCCGGCGGTTACCTGGAACCTTTACTAAGTGACCACAAAAACCTGCTCACCGTCCTGCTGGTAACCCTGGTGGCCGGATTTGGAACCAAGGCCGCCATTATGCCCCTGCACGCCTGGCTACCCGGGGCGATGGTTGCACCCACCCCGGTCAGCGCCCTGCTCCATGCCGTAGCCGTGGTCAAAAGCGGTGTGTTCGGGATCATCAGGGTCCTTTACTTTGTTTACAACCCGGAGATCATCAGGGAGCTGGCCGTAGAAAATTACCTGTTGGTGCTGGTTTCAATAACTATAATCCTTGCTTCCATCCTGGCCCTGCGCCAGAGCGTGCTCAAACTGCGCCTGGCCTATTCCACCATCGGCCAGCTGGGCTATATTACCCTTGGTGCGCTGTTGTTTTCCTCCCTGGGGCTTACCGGGGGAATGCTGCATTTGCTCAACCATGCCCTTTTGAAGATCACCCTATTTTTCTGCGCCGGGGCGGTAATCAATGAAACCGGCATAACCAGCATAAATGAGCTTAAGGGAGTGGGAAGGCGCATGCCCCTGACCATGCTCTGCTTCGCCTTAGGAGGCCTGGGCCTGATCGGCATCCTGCCCATAAACGGTTACATCAGCAAACTGTACCTGCTCCAGGGCGCAATGGAAAGTGGAAAACCGCTTTTCGCCTTTGTCATCCTGGCCAGTTCACTGCTGAATGCCCTGTACTACCTGCCGATTATTATTAACGCTTTCTTTAAGGAAAGCGATTTCAAGCGGCCCGAAGGCCGAGAATCGCCGCCGGCTATGCTCGTTCCCACAGTGATCCTGGCCGTGCTGTGCCTGGCCCTGGGACTTTTTGCTAACATGACTACCATCCCGGCAGCAGAGCGGGTGACCGGGTACATATTAAACTTTTAACCAACCTGGAGGAATTGCCCATGGAAATGAACAACGCTTTCATAAACTGGCTGCCGCTGACTATCGTACTGCTGCCCTTTTTTGCGGGACTGGCCCTGTACCTGACCGGAGAAGGAAAACCCGGCCTGGTAAACCCCCTGGTGCTGGTTTCCACCCTCCTGCCTCTTATTTTTGCAGCCTTTTTTTATTCCCCGGTGGCAGCCGGCCGCTTCCCTTCCATGGCCCTGGACATCCTGCCCCCGGTCGGGCTTTCATTCCGGATTGATTACCTTAGTTTTTATGCCCTCCTGCTGTTTACCGCAGCCGGGCTGGTCGTGAGCATTTATGCCCTGCATTATCTGGGCCAAAGTGAAGCCAGGCGGCACCGCTTTTTCGGCTTCCACCTGCTGGTCTTAAGCGGTTGTTACGGCGTGGCCGCAGCCGGTGATTTTTTCAGCTTTTACCTGTTCTTTGAATTTATGTCGATCATGTTTTTTGTCCTGGTAGCCCACAACCAGTCCGGGGCAGCCATCCGGGCTGCTTACAAATTCTTGATCATGACCATCATAGCAGGGGTAACCCTCTTCCTGGCAGTAGCCGTAGTTTACTGGGAAACGGGCACGCTTACTTTTGCCAGGCCCGGCCTGGACCTGGAACAATCAACCCTGGTGCTAATTGCCTTCATCGGCTTTGTAATTGCTTTCGGGATAAAATCGGCCCTGTTCCCCCTCCACCTGTGGATGCCTGATGCCTACAGCGAGGCCCCCCTGCCTGCTGCAACTATTTCGTCAATGATTATGCTCAAAACAGGCGCTTACGGCCTGATCAGGGTTTACGGCAATATCTACGGCATAGAACACCTCGGCGAAACGGATTGGAGCTTTTACCTGGTCATCCTGGCCGGTTTTACCATCCTGTTTGGTTCCATCGTAGCCCTGGCCCAGGAAGATCTGATCCGGCGGCTGGCTTACTCCGGTATTGCCCAGGTCGGCTACATTATCCTCGGCATTGCCCTGCTTAACCAGCTGGCCCTTGCAGGGGCCACCTATCACATCCTGGCCCATGCCTTTATGAAAGGAGCCCTTTTCCTTTGTGCCGGGCTGATGATCAGGAAAAGCGGAAGCAGGTTGATAGCAGACTTAAAAGGGATCGGCCGCAAACTGCCGGTCACAATGATCTGTTTCACTCTAGCTACCATTACAGCCGTGGGGATGCCGCCCTTTAACATCTTTATCAGTAAATGGCACCTCGGGCTGGGAGCTCTTGAAGCTGAATCCCTGGTGATAGTGTTGATCCTGCTGGCCAGCAGCATGCTTAACGCCGCCTACTACCTGCCTATTGTTACCAGGGCCTTCCTGGGAGCGGAAGCTGAAGACGGATCAGAACATCCAGAAGCAGGACCAGGCGGCACTTACCGGGCAGGGCAAGAAGGAACAGGTGAAAAAAACAGGAGCCAATTCCCCCTGCTCGCCGAGGCTCCTGCAGCCTTACTAGTGCCGGTTATTATCCTGGCCCTGGGCTGTTTCGTGTTCGGGCTTACACCGGTTAACCTGCCCCTGGTATTGATCGAAAAAGGCATCGCCCTGTATTTTTAGGAAAGGATGGTGAACAGGTAAGATGGATTATATCGAAGCAGCCCAATACAGCATTTTGCCCCTGGCTATCATCCTGCTGCCACTCTTATCTGCCCCCGTGGCAGCCCGGCTGGGCCTGAAGAGCGAAGGCCTGCGCAATATTTTTGCCGCTGCAGTAACCGCGGTTGTCACTATCCTGAGCACAGCCTTATTCCTGCTGTCTTACCAGGGCGATGTCTACTTCCCCCTGCCCGGCTTCCTGGACCTGGGTGTGCACCTCTATGCCGACCCGATGGGAGCCTTTTTTACGCTTTTAAGCAGCTTTATCTGGTTTTTGGCCACCGTTTTTTCAATCACCTATATGGACCATGAACAGGCCCGCAGCCGCTACTATTTCTTCCTGCTCTTGACCCAGGGCGGCTGCCTGGGGGTCTTTTTAACCGGCGATCTATACAGCCTGTTTATCTTCTTTGAACTAATGTCGGTAGCTTCATACCTGCTGGTCATTCACAGTGAAACCGATGAAGCAATGGCTGCCGGGCGTAATTATCTCTACCTGGGGATCGGGGGAGGGCTCAGCCTGCTGGCAGGAATATTCCTGCTTAAAGCAGAACTTGGCACCGTGGCTATCCGGCCTTTGCTGGAAATGATTGACTTAATGGGAACTACTCCATACCTGCCGGCAGCCCTGTTGATTATCGGCTTCGGGATCAAGGCCGGCATGGCGCCTTTGCATATCTGGCTGCCGCAGGCCCACCCGGTAGCCCCGGCCCCGGCCAGCGGACTGCTTTCCGGGATCATGATCAAAACAGGCGCTTATGGGATCTTCAGGGTCGGCGGCATGATTTATACTCCCGGAGGGGAAAATCCTGCCTGGGAAATAACCGCCAACCTGGGTTTTGTAATCATCTGGATCGGGATTGCAACCATGTTCATGGCCGCTTCCATTGCCCTTTTTCAAACTAATACCAAGCGGATCCTGGCCTACAGCAGTGTAAGCCAGATGGGTTACATCCTCATGGGCACGGGATGCGCCGCCTACATGGGCTTGGAAGGGCCGATGGGCTTCAGCGGCACCATGATGCATATTTTCAATCACGCCTTTTTCAAGGCGGGAATGTTCATGATGGTCGGGGCAGTCTATGCCCGGACTCACCGGCTGGAGCTGGGCAAACTGGGCGGTCTCTTCAGAGAATTCCCGCTAACCGCTGCCGCCTTCGTAATCGCCGCCTGCGGAATTGCCGGAGTCCCGGGATTAAACGGCTATGCCAGCAAAACCCTGCTTCATCATGCCATTGAAGATGCTTATGCTTACGGCGGAAATATTTCCCTGCTTTATGCAGAAAATATATTTGTAATAACCAGCGCTTTTACCGTCTGTTACATGATCAAGCTAACCAGCGGGGTTTTCTTTGGAGCCCGCCCGGCCGACCTGCCCGATCCTGGCCGGGAACCGCTGAGTGAAAGGCTTGTTTTCGGCACATTTGCCCTGGTCATCCTTTTTACCGGGTTATTCCCCGGCCTGGTCAATAACAACCTCATTCTGCCGTTGAGCAGGGGCTTTACTTACGACCCGGAGAAAATCGCCTACCTGGAAAAACTAAGTTTCTGGACGGCTTACGACCTGCAGAATATCGCCCTGGCCCTCGGGATGGGAGCCACACTGTTCCTGTTCATGAGTAAAACCGGTCTGTTTAAGGCTAACCTCCCGGGCTGGTTGAGCATAGAATCCCTGCTTTTCAGGCCCCTGGTTTTCGGGTTTGGCAGGGCATTAACATCTACCGGACAGGTCCTAGAATTTCACACCAACAGGGCTTATGAATGGAGTCCGCGCCCCCTGGAGGCTTTTTGCCTTTTCGTGGGACGCCTTGAACAAAAAGCCACTCCCCGCATCTGGAAACCGGCCCTGAAAAACCTCTACATCCTCTATACCGACACTGCCCATCTGGCCGAGCTGGCCGTTGACCGGCTGGTTGTCAGGGGTTACCGCCCCGTGCTTGCCTTTGCCAGGCACCTTAGCAGTTTCGACCAGGTTACATTGCAAAACCTGGCCCACGGTTTTAAAACTTTTGGCAACGATGTCCAGGACTTTATATTTAATTTAGGGGCAAGGGTGTCCAACTTTTACGTGGTTATAATGCGCAGGCTTTACCGTAAAGCTTTTTTTGCCTTTATCAAGGCCGATTACGATACCAAGGGCGATCCCTTTTACCAGATGAT